>FSSH01000299.1_pt1 | contig 78385 bp, 82 predicted proteins | sample 1166101 | NCBI WGS metagenome assembly FSSH01 (sample SAMEA32972668, study PRJEB13176) | freshwater metagenome | biome: Drinking water system; feature: Biomass in drinking water that filtered by 0.45 um membrane; material: drinking water | place: USA | collected 2012-12-20 | depth 0 m | reverse complement strand
CCATGAGTTTGGCGTGGTACTTTCGACTTCGCATGAGGCTTCCTCCGTCGTTGATAGTCGGCCCACAACTGTTGGGCTTGTGCAATATCTGCCGGTTGAGTCGCCTTGCTCCCTCCGCATAGCAGCAGCACGACCGTGTTTCCATCCAATGCGCAGTAGAGGCGGTAGCCCGGGCCATGGTGTTCTCGCAATTCGATCACGCCTTGCCCTACGGGTTTGTGATCGCCCCAATTGCCAAGGCTTACGCGGTCAAGCCTTGCGCGGATGCGGGCCCGGACGGTGCGCTCGAGCAAACCATCAAGCCAGCGAGAAAACGGCTCGTCGCCCGCTACGGTTTGATAGATGACCAAGGTCTTCGGGTGCGGCTCGCGCATGGGTTTAAAATGTAGCGTATGAGCTACATTTCTGTCAATCGGCCGCTCCAATCTCTCGGGGTGTATCCGGGATTTGTAATAGTGAATTGCCAGTTGAGTCGCCTTATTCCTTATCGTCACTCTCTCCTTTGCTGAGCAAATCTTCTATGAGCAGTGCGCTCGCGACTACAACATCTTCAACCAGGCCAGTCAGTATGTGCCGGACAATCCGCTGAATCCCGCTCAGGCTTTCGTGCCGGATAGTCCCTTCAATCCCGTCAATCGGTACAACCCCGACAATCCATTGAACCCTGCCATTCGCTATAACCCCAACACCCCCTTCGCCCCGCTCAACCGCTTGCGGTGACCGCCGGAAAAACAATCCAAGAGTGTGGTCCTGAGTGCCGAGCCGATTCTCCGCTGATTGCCGCTTGTCCTGAACAGCTCTGCGGCCACCCCCTAGGAACGAAGTTTCCGGAGCGGAGCTATTGGAAATGTCTCTGAGGACATGCAACAGCTCCAGGATCCGTTCTCATCCACGGCATGGAGCGACGCCTCTTTGCTCACGGATCTGTTCTTACAGCGGGTTGCCGGAAAGGCGAAGGGAACCGAGAAAGAAGTGGTGCGCCCGACAGGACTTGAACCTGTAACCTTCTGATCCGTAGTCAGATGCTCTATCCAATTGAGCTACGGGCGCAAACGGTCTCTTGCATCGCTGAGCCCCGGACGCTGATTCCATGGAGGAGTGAGCGGGAGGGTATGCGAGGCCGAACATCGGTAGGGCAGTTATACAGTTGTCAGGGAGAGAGGGTCAAGAGCAGAGATGACCGGCCTGCGAGGAGCCTAGTCGAGCAAAGAACGGGGGGTGACAGGGATGGCGTGGAATGGCAAAAGGCTATTCCGTGTTCAATCCCTCAGGTATGATTCGGCTATCTATGATCAGCATCGACGGGCACAAGGGATCAGAGGTGCGCGGTGATGACGGAGATTGAAAGCGATCAATCCAGGATCGGTAGAGCTGAGGGATCTGAGTGCAAGGTCTCCACAGGTGTATCCTGGGCGATGCTGCTGGCCGGAGCCGTGCTCTGTGCCGTCATCGGCACCTGGTTGGTGTGGTTCTCGTTTGTGATCCAGCGTCAGCACAATGAGGCGGATATCCGGGCGGCTTGTCAGCGTCTCATGTCGGAGACGGTCGAGCGGTGCGTCGATACGGTGGTCATTCAGCGGGGAGGGATGAGACGGTGAGTCAATCTGCGGTGTGCAAGGGTACGATCTTCGGAATTTTAATCGGGATAAGCCTCCTGTCTGCTCCGGTATTCTCTTCGGCCGAAGAGGTGGAGTCGGCGTCCAGGCAGCGCGTCGAGCTGTCGCTCAGATCCTGGATGTTCACGAACGGGGAAACGAAGTGGAGTCACGATGCCTCGGGGCTCGATTCGCGATTGGGCAATCCCACCTCGAAGCTGACCTACAAAGATAACAATACGCAGATCATGGAGCTGGGGGCCAAGATTAATTTGTCGCGCCGCTGGTTTATGCGTGGTGAAGTGGGATTTTCTGTCGATTTCGATCGCGGGAAGATGACGGATGACGACTATCTTTCAACGGGCGGTCAGCATCTCTATTCGCGAACCACCAGCGACACGACTGGGCATGGGACCTGGTATCTCAACCTTGATGGAGGCCAGCGGGTTGTAGAGTTTTCGGGTAGCAGAGGGTACCTCGATGTCTTTGGCGGATTCCAATATTGGAGAACGAAGTATGAGGCGCGAAGCGTTCGCCAGGAAGTCTGCAATCCGTCGGGCGTCTTTACCTGCAGCGCTGCCGGGACGGTGAGCAATCAAGGGGCTTTGGCGATCGTCAATACCACGCATTGGATTACCCCGTTCCGTGTCGGCGGCCAGACGGAGTATCGACTCACCCGCTGGTTCAGCCTTGAGGGAAAACTCGCGGTGAGTCCGATCAGCATTGTCTATAACGAAGATCGGCATGAACTGCGCTCCGACCTTCAACGTCCTAGTTTTACGATGTGGGGTGTTGGGGCCAGTGCCAATGCCGATGCGGGCGTGAAATTCATGCTGGCGAGAAATGTCGCGTTAACCATGGGCTATCGCCTCTGGTGGAACCGGACGTTTACCGGGACATGGGAAAATCATCCGGTGGGATCCTCGTCAGAAACTGCACCGCTGAGAGAATTCCAGACCATCCGCCACGGGGCCACGGTCGGGCTCACCGCAGCCTTCTAGCCGAACCTCAAGCAGAAAGTACTGACGTCAACGCCGCGGCCGTCCGGACGGCAGTGTGTCCTCTTCATATTGCAGGAACAGCCGTTTGGCCTCCGGGTGGAGTTGTCCCGGCTGGCCATAGGGAATGCCGGCCGTGCGGAAGAGCGGTGTGAGTTTGCCGTTGGGGTGGAGAAAGCCCGCGCGGAGCGGCACGGTCCGTTTGCTGTGGCGCACGAGACGGCAGGGTGAGGGCCGGATGGATGTGAGCCAGTCGGCGATGTCCTGGGGATTGCCGATGGAGGCGGAGAGCAACAGCAGCTTCGCCTGCGAGGGACAGAAGATGATGGTTTCTTCCCACACGACACCCCGTTCCGGATCTGCCAGATATTGCGATTCGTCCAAGATCACCAGCCCGAGCGTATCCAACCGTACATCGATTTCGCCGCTGGCTGCGTCGTAGAGCAGATTGCGGAGAATTTCCGTGGTCATGATGAGGATGGGCGCCTGACTGTTGTCCTGCCGGTCCCCGGTCAGAATGCCGACGCGGTCGCTGCCGAAGATCTTGGAGAATTCGGTGAACTTGGTATTCGAGAGCGCTTTCAGGGGGGACGTGTAGATGACCGTCCGGTTCTCGTCCATCGCGCGGCGCGCAGCTTCCACGGCAACGTAGGTTTTTCCGCTTCCGGTCGGCACGCTCACGACCACGTCTGTTTCTGCCAGCCCAGCCAGCGCGTCTTCCTGCCAGGGGTCCGGGACAAAGGGCTGTGGACTCGGCACGCCGAGCCCTTCCAGCCAGGCTGCCAGTGAAACTCCCGGATCGGTAGATTCCGGCTCATGCGCCCGATGCGGCCTCCTGCTAGGGGGAGGGGCTGCCTGGCGGGGCGCTGTCTGTCGGGCCGGGGCTGGTGTCACTTGTGCGTGTGTATGCCGTTCGCTGATGAGTGCTTGTAAATCGGATTCGAGGCCTGCGAGGTTTTGTGACGAATGTTGCAGCAGCAGTTCGATCAGACGTCGTTTGCCTGCCCGAAAGTGCCGGTGCACGCGTCCACGCGATAATTTATGGAGGACGGCAATCGGTTGCTGAACTAGGAGCTGTGTCAGTTCATCAGTGGTCATCGCGGCCTCGTGAAACGTGAAACGTGAAGCGTCTGCATTCTTGAACGAGATACGCTTCACGAACGACGAACGCCGCCCTCATGGCAACTCCTCCAGCACGCCGCGGCGAATCAGCGCGATCGCCTGGGACGCCGAATCTGCCAGGCCTGGATGGGTAGAGCGCAGAGTGTGCAACTGCGACAGGAATTCGAGCGTTCGAGCAAGCAGGCGATAGATGTCACCTTCCGCCATGGTGGTCGAGCGGCAGAGCCCGATCCAGGTCAGACTCGGGTCAGATACCCAGCGCTCGGCGACGGCGGCGATATCCGCTCGCAGCAACGGGGGATCTTCGTAGGGCGAGAGGCTTTCCGCCAGTTTGCGGACCTGGCCAAGCAGCGAGCTGAGTCCGGTGCTGACCCGCGGGAAGGCTCCGGGACGGTCGTCGTCGTGCGCGATGCTGGCCATCACGCCGGTGAGGACGGCCGGGTCTGCGCCGGCAAAGGCTTCGGCCCGGATCAATTCGGTGATGAGCAGTGAGTGATCGATCCGGATGAGCCGCGCCCATTCGCCGTCGTCCGTCAAATGCGAGGTGGGGCTCAGATAGCCGAACTTTTGGAGCACTTCGATCCGCTCCTGGAACCGGTGCCATAAACTGGTGCGTAGCGCCTGAATCGATTTGATATGCCGTTGTTGTTCCTGGCGCAGGCGGGAGGCCACGAGGTAGTCTTTTTGGCATGCCGGGCGGGAGGAACAGGTCGGGCAGGGGAAGTCCCCCAGGCTCTGCACGATCGCATCGGGGATCAGTTCGGATTCTTTCGAGACCAGAATCGGAAGCAGAGGCAGCCTGGTCGGCAATTCGGTCAGTTGGTAGAGCAACTCATCGAATGATTCGGGGGTGCACCAGGGATAGCCTTGCTGCTCCGAGCATTCGAAGAGGCGGTCGAACACATCGGTGACGATGCCGGCCGGGGATTCGGTGACCGCTCCGCCGGCCCGCAACACGGTGACCATCGGGCTCTTTTGTCCCTTGCTCCGGTATTGGCGCAAGACGATGCCCCGTCCCTTATTGAGCCCGACCACACGGCCGGGTGTCATGAAGTGGAACCGCGCTGTGACTTCGGGAGATTCGTGGCGGGCGATCTGGTGCCGATGGGGCTTTTGCCGCCGGGCCTGATCGAACGTGTGCCATTGGGTAATCCAGTCCGTACAGACGCGTGGGCCGAAGGGCTCCATTTGCGTGTGCAGGACGTCCAGTTTTCCTTCGAGCACGTTCGCACGCTGGTTGAGCTGGAACTGGGCAAAGCTCTTGGCCAGAATGGCCTGAATCTGCTCGTGCGGGTGCGCTTTCAAGAGATTGAGGACCATCGGATAACTGATGGTGAATTGGCTGTCGATGGCTTCCGGATTTCCGGTGAATCCCTTGGTCAGCACGTCCAGATCGATATAGGGAGACGGGGTCACGACGGCGAAGCCGACGTAATCTTTTCCGCGGCGGCCGGCCCGTCCGGCAATCTGCTGTACTTCCCCGATGGTCAGATCCATGAAGTCCCGGGCCTTCCGGATGCTGGATTGTGTGATCACGACGGTGCGCGCCGGAAAGTCGACACCGGCGGCCAATGTCGTGGTCGCAAAGACGGCGTCGAGGCAGCCCTGCCGCATCAACTCTTCGATCGCGATCTTCCAGGAGGGGAGGTGGCCGGCGTGATGGGCCGCCACGCCGATCCGTTGGACGGTCGGAATCAAGGGGTGTTCTGCGATGCTGGGATATTGGGCGATGACCCGCTCAAGCGCGGCGGCGATGGCTTGCTGGCGCACCGGCGGGAGCACGGTGTGGGCGTGATCGAACGCCTCCATGGCTTCGTCGCAGGCACGGCGTGAGGTGAGAAAGACGATCGCCGGCGTCAGCGATTTCTCGCGAAGCGCGGCGATGAGATCAACCGGATGAATCGAGGGAGGCATTGAGCTTCATTCCCTTTGAGATGACGACCAGGCCTGATTCCGTGACGGTGAATCGCCGGGCGTCGGCCTCCCGATCGTACCCGATTTCGCTATGGGGCGGGATGATCACGTCTTTGTCGATAATCGCCCGGCGGATGCGGCTGTGTTCGCCGATGACGACATTCTCCATCACGATGGATTCGCGCACTTCGGCGTGATCCAGGACCCGCACATTCGGAGAGAGCACGGAATTCTGGACGCGTCCGCCGGAGACGATACAGCCCCCGCAGACCACGGAGTCCAGCGCCACGCCCATGCGGCCGCCCTGATAATCTTGCGCGAAGACAAACTTGGCCGGTGGAAATTGACCTTGATAGGTGCGGATCGGCCAGTTCGGATCGTAGAGATTGAACAGGGGATCGACGGCAACCAAATCCATATTGGCTTCCCAGTAAGCGTCGAGGGTTCCGATGTCCCGCCAGTACTTCACGGCCTTCTTGTTCTCGTCCTGAAACTTGAAGGCATAGACCCGGCCTTCCTGAATCATGCGCGGGATGATGTTCTTGCCGAAGTCGTGGGCCGTACCTTCCTGGGAATCAGCGATCAAATGCTTTTTGAGCGCCTCGGTCTTGAAGAGGTAGATGCCCATGGAGGCAAAGGCGTGTGTCGGGTCTCCGGGGATCGGTGTTGGGTGCTTCGGTTTTTCATCGAAGCGATTGATGCGCAGATCAGCGTCCACGCTAATCACGCCGAAGCGCGTGGCGTCCTGAATAGGGATGTCGAGCGCGCCGACGACGGCATCGGCGCCTTTGGCCAACAGCCAGTGGAACATCTCGGCATAATTCATCTTGTAAATATGGTCGCCGGCCAGAATCAGGAGATAGTCGGCCTGCTCGGTGTCGAGGAGGAACATGTTCTGGTACACGGCATCGGCAGTGCCCCGGTACCATTCCTCGCTGATGCGCTGCTGGGGAGGAACCGACGCGATGTATTCGCCGAGCTCCGAGTTCAGAATGTTCCATCCGCTCCGGATGTGCTTGTCCAGGGAGTGCGATTTGTATTGAATCAGCACGGCGATCCGGCGCAGGCCGGAGTTCAGGCAGTTGCTCAGCGCGAAGTCGATGATCCGGTACTTTCCGCCGAAGGGGACCGCCGGCTTGGCGCGTTGTTCCGTGAGCGGAGAGAGCCGCTCGCCCTTGCCCCCGGCCAGGATCATCGTGAAGATATTGTTCATCGCGGCGAATTGTAACAGGACGGTACTGAAATGGAAAGAAAGGGGAATGATTGACTTCGGGAACCGCAGAGACAATACTAGCCTCGGTATGCGGTGGGTCTGAGGACTAAAGGAGTTCCTATGAAACGTGATTTGATTGTTGCCGCGCTTCCCCGCAAGAACGGCAAGGCCGTGAGCAAGCAGGTTGTGGAGACCGAAAGCGTGTCCTGGCGTGTGGAGCGGTTGGAAGCCCAGCTGCAAAAGCTCACCGAATTGGTGCGCGACCATGCCGAAGATGTGGACCGGTTGGTGCGGATTGTCGCGGAAGATCGGAATGTCATCCGGCAGCAGCTCTTGCGGAAGCATCACGAAAAGGTGCGCGTCCGGAAGCATCTCCGTGACGGGAGTGCCAAGGTCGGACTGGATAGTTGAGCGTGCGGTGCATCCCTCGCCCCTGTGTCCCTCGGCGCTGTTCCCCGGCATAGGATTCCGGAGCCGTGGCTGACCTGAGCATCGACATTCGAGCCCTGGTCAAGCGTCACGGCGCGACGCTTGCCGTCGATCATGTGTCCCTGCAGATCAGCCGCGGGGAATTCTTTTCACTCCTCGGCCCCAGCGGGGCCGGGAAGACGTCACTCCTCAGAATGCTGGCAGGCTTCGAACGGCCCGATGCCGGTGAGATTCTCATCGACGGTGGATCGATGGCGGGAGTTCCGCCGAATCGCCGGCCGGTCAATCTCGTCTTTCAATCCTACGCGCTCTTTCCTCATATGTCGGTTGCGGAGAATGTGGCCTTCGGCCTCGAGATGCAACGTGTGCCTCGCAGCGAAATCGTCGAGCGAGTCGGATCCACCCTGGAACTGGTCCGGTTGAGCGAGAAGCGTGACCGTCTGCCGGGTCAGCTCTCAGGGGGCGAACAGCAGCGGGTGGCGCTCGCTCGGGCGCTCGTCAATCGGCCTGCAGTCGTTCTGCTGGATGAGCCCCTGGCTGCGCTGGATCAGCAGCTCAGACAGCAAATGCAAACCGAGCTCAAAACCATCCAGGCGGCCGTGGGGCTGACCTTTGTGTGTGTCACGCATCACCAGGAGGAGGCGTTGGCGTTGTCCGACCGGCTGGCGGTCATGCAGCAGGGACGGGTGATGCAAGTCGGGCGGCCGGAAGACCTCTATGAGCGTCCGGAGAATCTGTTCGTGGCGCGATTCGTCGGAGTGAGCAATGAGGTGTCCGGTACGTTGTCCGATGTTCAAGTCGGGGAAGGGACCCTCATGCCGAGCGAGATTTCCCCTCCACGGGGAATTCGCGTGTCGGTTCCTACAGACCTCAAGCCGGGCATACAGGTCGTGCTGACGGTCAGGCCTGAGCGCATTCGTGTCACGCCGGGCCATGTTCCGGCTGCCGGGGCGAATTCTCTCTATGGCGTGGTCGAAACGATGCGCTACATCGGCAGTGAATGGCAGGGGGTTGTGCGGATCGGACCGTCGGTGCGCTGGACCATTCAGGCCTCGAATGCCGGGTCAGGCAGTCGTCCGGTGGCGGTCGGGGCGCCCGTCTCGCTGCAGTGGAATTCAGCTGATGGAGTGGTGATCCCCCTGACATGAATTCGTGGTCATCGTCCGCAGAGTCTGCCGCCGGTCTTTCTTCCCGCTTTCGAGGTCGGCGACTGCTCGGTCCCGGTCTACTGTGGACCACCGTCTTTTGTCTGCTCCCGATGGTCGTTGTTCTGGCGGTGAGTTTTGCCACGCGCGGCACCTACGGGGGTGTCGTGTGGGAGTTCAGTCTCGAGAACTATCGCGACCTCCTGCATCCCCTCTATGGGCGGATCTTCGGGCAGTCGCTGGTCCTCGCCGGGGTGACCACAGGGCTGTGCCTCGTACTGGGTTTCCCCCTGGCGTACTACATCGCCCGGCTGCCGCCGCGGCGACAGGCCTTGTGGCTGGTGCTCATCATGATTCCCTTTTGGACCAACTTCCTGGTGCGGACGTATGCCTGGATCTTTATTCTGCGGACCGAAGGGCTGCTGAATACCGTGCTCATGCAATGGCATCTGATCTCGACGCCGCTCGACCTGCTCTATTCCAATCAGGCGGTCCTTCTCGGCCTGGTCTATGGGTATCTGCCGTTTATGGTCTTGCCGCTCTACGCGGCCATTGAACGGATTGACCCGGCCTTGATCGAAGCGGCCTGGGATCTCTATGCAGACCGGTGGTCGCTGTTTCGTCGGGTGCTGATTCCGCTGGCGAAGCCCGGCATCATTGCCGGCTGTGTGCTGGTGTTTATCCCCTCGCTGGGCGCGTACCTGACGCCGGATCTGCTCGGCGGCGCGCGCAGCATGATGGTCGGGAATCTGATTCAGCATGAGTATCTGGTCGCGCGGGACTGGCCGCTGGGCTCGGCGTTGTCCATCGTACTCATGCTCATTGTGATGGGCAACCTGCTGTGGTACTTCCACGCACAATCGCCGCAGGCCGGCCGGCGAGGCGAGCAATGAGCGGACAAGGGCTCTGGCTGCGGGGCGTCAGCGGACTCGGCATGGCGTTCCTCTATCTGCCGATCATCGTGCTGGTGGTGTTCTCATTTAATGCGTCACGTTTGTCGGCGGTATGGCAGGGGTTCTCGTGGCACTGGTACGGGGTGCTGTGGCATGACGAAGCCCTATTGGCCGCTGCGATGAATTCGCTCTGGGTTGCGGCGTTGTCTACCGGTCTTGTGGTGCTCCTTGGCGTGCCGGCCGCGATGGGATTGGAGCGTCTGAGGGGGCGTGGCAGGCAGGCGTTGGATACGATCTTTTTGCTGCCACTCGTGCTTCCTGAGGTGATGATGGGTGTGGCGCTGTTGCTCTTCTTCGTGATGGTTCAATGGCCGCTGAGTCTAGCTACGGTCGTCATGGGACATGCCGCGTTCAATCTGCCGGTGGTCATTGTGCTGGTGCGGGCCAGACTGCAGAAGCTCGATCCGCGATTGGAAGAGGCAGCGAGCGATCTCGGCGCGTCGGCTTGGCAGACGTTTTACCGGGTGACCTGGCCGCTGGTGCGTCCGGCTGTGCTGGGGGCTGCGCTCCTGGCGTTCACGATTTCGCTCGACGACTTCATTGTGACGTTCTTCGTCGCCGGCCCCGGCGCCACCACCTTACCGCTCAAGGTATATTCCATGATTAAGTCGGGCCTCTCTCCGGAGATCAATGCTCTGTCTTCCGTGTTGGTCTTGTCGTCCATGGGATTGGTCGGCTTGTCCCTTTTGTACCAACGGCGGTAGCGTGGCCATGTCTGTCTCCAGGCATCTCGCCAAACTTCTAGGGTGGGCAGCAATTTCCCTCTTCATCATATGCAGCGGGTGCGACCGGGGGCGGGAGACCAACCAGCAGGGCGGCACCGGTGCGATGGCGACGCTCCACTATTTCACCTGGTCGGACTATGTCAGCCCTGAATTGATTCATGAGTTTGAGCAGGCGCACGGCGCCCGGGTTGTCGTCGATACGTTCAGCAGCAACGAAGAATTGCTGGCCAAGCTCCAAGGCGGGGCCTCCGGATACGACGTCACGGTTCCCTCTGATTTCATGGTGTCGATTATGGCTGCGCAAGGGATGCTGGCCGAGCTGGACGCTGCGGCATTGCCGAACTTGAAGACGCTTGAGCCGCATCTCCAACATCCCGCTTTCGATCCGACACATCGCTATGCTGTGCCGTATCTCTGGGGTACGGTGGGAATCGGCTACGATTCGGCCGTGGTGACACCCCCGCCGGACAGTTGGGACAGTCTGTGGGATGGCCGCTATCGCGGCAGAATCAGTATGTTGAACGATCAGCGGGAGGTCTTCGGGGCCGTCCTGCGTTCGATGGGGCAATCGATGAATACCACCGATCCGACGCTGATCGAAGCGGCCAAGCAAAAGCTGATCGCCCAGAAACCGCTGGTGAAAACCTATGCGAGTGATCACTACGATCAGCTGTTAGCGTCCGGTGACGTGCTTCTGGCGCAAGGATGGGGAGGGCAGGTCGCGCGGGCTATGCGGGATCGCCCGTCGATTCGCTATGTGGTTCCCAGGGAAGGGGGGACGATTTGGGCCGATTGCCTGGTCGTTCTCCGTACGTCACCCAATAAGGCGTTGGCCACGCAGTTCATCAATTTCTTAATCGATGCGCGCGTGGCGGCACGGACAGCTGAACGATTGCTCTTTGCCGCATCCAACCGTGAGGCCCGGGCATGGATTAAGAAAGACATCCTTGAAAATCCGGCGGTGTATCCTCCTGCCGAGCTGATTCCACGAATGGAGTGGATGGGGGAAGTGGGAAAGGCGATGCGGATCTATGATCGGGCTTGGACCGAGCTCAAAATGCAGTAACCTGGTAGCAGGATCACGTTGCAAGTGCTGAAGAAATCAGTATAATATGGTTGTCTTTCTTCAGGATTCAGCCTCCCGCTGCAACTCACCGACATGTGTGGGGACGTGCGCAGAAACGAATCGCCGCAATTGAATATGCTTGGGCTGATGGGGGTGCCGCTTGGCAGGATCATCCTCATGTGTTTCTGTGCGCTCGCACTTCCTGTAGTGTCAGATTCCCTTGTGGCTGCTGCCGAGAGTCCGGCAAAGTCTCTGAACTCAACCCCACCGGTGCCGGCTCTTCGCCTCAGTCTTGATGAAACGGTCGCGCTCTTCCTCCGCCAGAATCTCGATCTGCTCATGGCCAAGTTTGGGATCGAATCGGCCAAAGGACAGCAGATCACCGCCAGGTTATTTCCAAACCCAGTCGCGTCGATTGGGACGCTGAGCGCCTTTACCCAGGGGAGGACTCCGGGCAACAGCGGCGCGGTCATCGGACAGGTTCAGCAATTGTTCGAACTGGCCGGCAAGCGCGGGTACCGGATTGAAAGTGCGGCGTTCGGGACCCAGTCAACCGAGGCCGCTTTCGAAGATGCCGTGCGTCAGCTCACGTTTACCGTGAAAGATGCCTATAACCGTACGCAGTTGGCGCAGCGGCGCTTGGCGCTGGCTGAGGAAAATCGAGATCGGTTTTCGCGCATTCTTGATGTGAATACTATTCGCTTCAAGAAGGGCTATATCGCCGAAGTCGATCTGATCAGGATTCGCCTGCAATTCATCGATTTTCAATCGCAAGTCATCCAATCGGTTCAGGAAGGGGAGACGGCGCGGGCGGATCTTCGCCAGTTGCTTCGGGTTTCCCCGGCGACTCTCCTCGAGTTGACGTCGGAGTTCGACTACAAGCGCGTTGATCCGGACATCGGTCGACTCCGGACTGTGGCGTTGGATGCGCGACCGGATGTGCGGTCTAAACGGTATATTATGTCTCAACGCGAAGCGGATCTTCGTCTGGCCAAGGCCTATCGGATTCCGGACGTCACGGTCGGTGCAGGTTATTCGATACAAGGACCGAAAGGGCCCGACAATCCCGGCCAGGTGGCGCTCAGCCTGGGGGTTCCGCTGCCATTGTTCAATCGTAATCAGGGCGGTATCATTCAGGCAGAGGTGGCGGTGCAGACGGCTGAGGCCGACCTGAGTAAAACGCTGAACCAGGTTGAAAATGAGGTGGATGTGGCCTACAAGAATCTCCTCCAAAGCCGGCGGCTGGTGGAGGCGTTTCTCGGAGGGGTCTTGGAGGATGCCCGTTCAACCTTCACGATCGTCGAGCGGGCCTACGAGCGGGGCGGGGCGACAATCCTGGATTTACTCGATGCGGCCCGGACATCCCGAACGATTCAGCAGAACTATTTCGAGGCCCTCTTCAACTATCAACGTAATGTGATTCAACTCGAGAGTGCGGTGGGGCAGGAGATTTCGTTATGAGGGCTCAGATGGCTCCGCTGGCAATCATGACGGCGGTCCTTATCATGTCGGGGTGTGGGAAATCAGACCAACCCACGCCGTCCGATTCGGTTGCCGCCCCGCTCGCGAAGACCGTTCCGGTTCCCACACCCTCGCAGCCGCGGATCGAAACGGCCGTGGTGGAGTTCAGTCCCTCACATCAGTCGCTGACCTTGTCGGGGAAGGTGGCCTACGGAGAAGATCGATATTCCAAGATTTCCTCCCCGTTACAGGGCCGGGTGGTGGAGGTGCGGGCGCATCTCGGGGATCGAGTGAAGGCCGGCGATGTGTTGCTCATCATCGACAGCCCGGATATTGCCCAGGCCTATTCTGAGTATGTGAAAGAAGATTCCGAGCTCCAGTACGCCACACGTGCGCAGGATCTGGCCAAGGATTTGTACGAGAACAAGGCCATGCCGCTCAAAGATCTGAAGCAGGCCGAGAACGAGCTGGTCAAAGCCCGGGCGGAGTTTCGCCGGGCGAAAGAGCGATTGCTGTCTCTGCGTGTCCCGTCCGATGAGCTGACCAAGCCGCTGGATAAACAGAAAATTACCTCCCGTTTTGAGATGAAGAGTCCGCTCACCGGGGTGGTGGTCGAACGGGCCGTGACTCCGGGGCAGTCGGTGGGAGGGGATCCCGCACAAGTCTTGTTTACAGTGGCGGATTTGGACATGCTTCAAGTACTCGCCGATTTATATGAGCGTGACCTGGCTCTTGTGAAGGAAGGGCAATTTGCCAAGGTGACGGTGGAAGCCTATCCCGGCGTCGATTTTCCTGCCACGCTGGCCGCCATCGGTGACGTGGTCGATCCGGCGACGCGCACTATTAAGGTTCGAGCTTGGGTGAATAACGATCCGCACCGGTTGAAGCCGGAGATGTTCGCCCGGCTCCATCTCGATGTCGGCGATGCGACGCCGTTTATGGCGGTTCCTCGCGAAGCGGTGCTGGAATCGGATGGAAAACAATTCGTGTATGTGGTGGAAGAACCGAATCGCTATGTGAAGCACGAGGTCAAGGTATCGAATATTTCGACGGATCAGGTTCGTGTCTTGGAGGGGCTGACCCGGGGGCAGCGGATCGTGACCAAGGGGGCCGTTCTGATCAAGGGTCAAGAAGTCAAAGGGACATAACCGCGTGAGCGCGTACCTCTCGGCATCGCATCAGAGTTCCATCGCTCCATGATTGCACGGCTGGTTGAAATTTCACTAGTGCAGCGCTTCCTGCTGTGCGCACTGGGTTTCATGATGCTGTTTGGAGGGCTGTACGCCTTCCACCTCCTCGACATCGTCGCCTATCCCGATCCGTCGCCGCCGATGGTGGAACTGATCACCCAGAATCCTGGTTGGTCAGCGGAAGAAATGGAGCGACAAATCACGATCCCGATCGAAGTGGCCCTGACCGGCATGCCGGGTCTGACGGATATTCGCTCGCTGTCAATTTTTGGGCTCAGCGACATCAAGATCTATTTCGACTTCAACACCGATTTCTTTCGAGACCGGCAGGAAGTGCTCAACCGGCTCGGATCGGTGGACTTGCCGCAGGATGTGAAGCCCGAACTATCGCCTTGGTGGGCCATCGCCGAAATCTATCGCTATGAACTGACCAGCGACAAGGGCACTAGTCTCACCGACCTCAAGACGATTCAAGACTGGCAGGCGCGGAGGGAATTCAAGCGGGTGCCGGGTGTCATTGATGTCACGACCTTCGGTGGGACCACGAAGGAGTATCACGTCGATATCGATCCGGGAAAATTGATCAGCTACGGGGTCAGTCTCTCTCAAGTTATGACGGCGTTGACCAACAGCAATGCTAACGTCGGCGGGAACTATCTGACGATTGGAGCGCAGAGTTACAATATCCGCGGCTTGGGCCTGATCAATGATATTCAGGATATCGAGAACGTCATGGTCGCGGAGAAGGATGGCACGCCCATTTTCGTGAAAACACTCGGAGTCGTGGCTGTTGGCCATCAGGTGCGACTGGGGAAAGTCGGGATCGATGATCGGGACGACGTGGTCGAGGGAGTCGTCCTCCTCCAACGCGGGTATAAAGCGCTCTCCGTGCTCGATCAGGTTCGCGCAAAGGTACACGATCTCAATGGCTGGAAACTGCCGGAAGGGATCAAAATCAAGACCTTCTATGACCGGACGAAGCTGATCCATACGACCGTGGAAACGGTGCTGGATATCTTGATCAGCGGCATGGTGCTGGTCTTTATCATTCTGGTGGTGTTCCTCGGACATTTCCGTGCCGCCCTCATCGTGGCGCTCACGATCCCGATGTCCCTCCTGTTCACTTTCACGATGATGATCCTGATCGGCCAGTCAGCCAATTTGATCTCCCTCGGCTCGATCGATTTCGGGATTATCGTCGATGCCACACTGATTATGGTCGAAAGCATCTTCTTCCATCTGGCGCATTCAAAGACCCCCGGCCTCACGGTTCATCAGCAGATTGTCCGTGCGGCCAGACAAGTCGGTCAGCCGATTTTCTACTCCACGGCGATCATCGTGGTGGCCTTCATTCCGCTCTTTACGATGACCGGCGTGCCGGGAAAAATCTTCGCGCCGATGTCGATTACCTATGGGTTCGCCCTGCTGGGGGCGTTGCTCATGGCGTTTACCCTGGCTCCTGTACTCTGCTCCTTCCTGCTGAAAGGGAAGATTAGCGAGGAGGATACGGTCGTGGTTCGCGGGATCCGGCGTGCGTATGCCGGGACGCTGGACTGGGCGCTCAATCATCGGGTCACGGTGCTGGGGTTCGCTGGCGGAGCCTTGCTGGTCACGATGGTCGCACTTCGATTCTTGGGCGGGGAATTCATGCCGGCGCTGGAGGAAGGCAATCTTTGGGTGCGCGCGACGATGCCCGTGGATATTTCCTTCGATCAGGCGGCGCGGCTGACGAGCGACATTCGCCGTATGTTCCGGGATTCTCCGGAAGTGTCCACGATCGTCTCGCAGCTCGGCCGGCCGGATGACGGCACCGATCCCACAAGTTTCTTCAATGCGGAGTTTCTTGCGAATCTGAAGCCCCAGTCAGAGTGGAGGCCTGGTTTGAGCAAGGACGGACTGATCGAGGAAATCGAGGGGCGGCTGAAAGATATCCCCGGCGTGATTTTCAACTTTTCGCAGGTGATTCAGGATAACGTCGAAGAAGCCATGTCCGGCGTCAAAGGGGAAAACTCGATCAAGTTGTTCGGGACGGACCTCAAAACCATGGAGGAGAAGGCCGGCGAGATTGAACGTGTCATGCAAGGTGTGCCGGGGGTTAAGGATCTCGGGATCTTTCGCTTAGTCGGGCAGCCGAATCTGCTGATTCAAGTCGATCGTGAAGCCAGCGCGCGGTATGGTTTGCAGGTGGCGGACGTGAACGCCGTGGTGCAGGCGGCCGTCGGCGGCCAGGCGGTGACGCAGGTCTATGAAGGCGAACGGCGGTTTGATCTCGTCGTGCGGTTCCTGCCGGTGTTCCGCCAGGATGTGGAGGCCATTGGGAATATTCTGGTGAGTACTCCGGATGGGGTAAGAGTGCCGCTGAAACAGGTCGCCAGTATCACGACGCAGACGGGGGCCTTTATCATCTATCGGGAGAACAACGAGCGCTATATTCCGATCAAATTCAGTGTCCGGGATCGCGATCTTCAGAGCACGGTCGAGGAGGCGCAAGCAAAGATGGCAGGGGCTGTCACGCTTCCTGAACGGTATCGAATGGAGTGGGCTGGGCAATATGATCAATTAAAGGATGAGCAGCATCGTCTCGCGAAGGTCGTGCCGATTAGCCTCGTGATCATTTTGTTCCTCCTCTACACGACGTTCGATTCACTCAAGAATGCACTATTGGTTCTGGCGACGGTTCCGTTTGCATTGGTTGGCGGTGTGTTGGCGCTGGTGTTGACCGATACGCATTTTAGTATTTCGGCAGCCGTCGGGGTCATCTCGACATTGGGCGTCGCGATTCTGGGAGGCGTGCTGCTGATCTCGCGGATCGAAGAATTTCGCCAGACAGGAATCGGTCTGCGCGAAGCCGTTCGGAAAGGATCCGATATGCAGATGCGGCCAATCCTTATGGCGACTCTTGGTGCGGCGATCGGGTTGCTGCCGGCGGCATTGGCTACTGGTATCGGTTCACAGGCGCAAAAACCGCTGGCACGAGTGGTGGTTGGCGGGATGTTGACGGCGGCCTTTTTGATTTTGGTCGTGTTGCCGGTATTGTATGAGTTAGCCCATCAAGGGGATCTTACGGATGAGGAAGAGTCATAACCATGGCAAGGCGGGGAGGATCGTGACGATGTTCAGACGTATTGTGATAGCGGTCTGGGGGGTCGTGTTGGCCGTGGGCAGCGGGTTGCCAGGTGACCTCTTAGCGGGTGAGCAATATCCCGTCATTCTGGCGCAGATTCCCTATGAGGCTCCGCCGAAGCAGCAGGATGTGCCGGATATGTCGGTGCCGCCCAATACGGCTCCGCTCAGCCCGGAGGAGTTGAAGCGAGCAGAAGCCTTGCTTCCCTTATTGGAAGGTAAACAGGAATTTTGGGCTATGGGGGAGTTTGTGCATCTGGGCGAACCGTCTGTTCCAGCCTTGGTCAAAGGACTGACGATGCCGAGCCCCAGAATTCGCTACAATACGATCGAGACACTGTCGATGATGAAAGGCGTGTCCGGCGTGCCGGCCTTGCTCCAGACAGCCAAAGATCCGAATGAGCTCCCGCGCGTCCGTGAACATGCCCTACGCGTGGCGATTCGACTCGATGCGGCAAAAACGCCTGAAGCGATCGAGGTAATGTCCAAGGATCAGAATCCCTCGGTGCGGAAAGCGGCGGCGTTTGAATCTCGTTATGTCAGGCTGAAAGCGGTGATCCCCACCCTGATCCCCATGATCACCGACGACGAACGATTCGTGGCGATGTCGGCGTTGCACTCCCTCTGGATTGTGACCCGTCATGAAACCGAGTTTCACGATTGGGATACGTCGACGAAGCAGGATCGGCAGGCCTGGGTGAGTGAGTGGGTGGAGTGGTGGGCTTCGAATAAGGATGCGTTTGAGATTCCTGAGCCACGTCGAGCCGGGAAAAGTTCCTGATCGCCACATGCCGAGACTGGTGGGTTGCAGGCCAAAACCGGCCTGTGGTACCTATACGGGATCTAGATTTGTAGGCAGTGAGTGTCATTCGTATGGCGATTTTGAAAATAGCGAAGCTTGGCAATCCCATTCTGCGTCGACAGGCCGATCCCATCGGTCCGCGTCAGATCAAGGCGCTCGATATTCAACGCTTGATCGACGACATGCTGGAGACAATGTACGACGAGCCGGGTATCGGGTTGGCCGCTCCGCAAGTGTCCCGATCGGTGCAGTTAGTGGTCATGGCTTGCGAGGGGGACTTTCCCGAAACCGTGTTGATCAATCCGTCGATCGCGTTCTACGGACCCCAGCAAGTAGAAAATTGGGAAGGCTGCCTGAGCGTGGATGGCTTGCGTGGAAAGGTCACTCGTCCTTCCTTGATTCGTGTCAAGGCCCTTGATCGACAGGGGAAGGCGCTGGATTTCGAGGCCACCGGCTTGTTTGCCGTGTGTATTCAGCATGAGATGGATCATTTGATCGGGAAGTTGTTCATCGATCGGATGACGGACATGTCGACGCTGACGCAACTGGCCGAATTCGACCAGTATTGGAAGAAAGATCCCGCCGCCGTCATCTGACGAGTCGGGATGTAACCTGCCCCTGTGATAACCCTGCTTCGCGTGCTTCAATACCTCCGGCCCTATCGCCTTATGGTGCTGGGGACCTTCCTGTTCGCCGGCCTGACGACAGCATTCGAACTCGTTCCCCCGTGGCTCATCAAGATTCTGATCGACGATGTCATTCAGGCAAACCGCGTCGAGATCCTGACATGGGTTTTCGTGGGTTTGGCCGGATCCTACCTCATGCGCAACCTCTGCAGCTCGATGCGCATCCGCCTCAATAATTCCTTGGAACAGCAGGTCGTGCACGATCTGCACGTGCAGGTCTTTGCCGCCTTGCAGCGCCTTTCCATCAGCTTTTTTGAGAATCGTCCGACCGGCGAGATCATGTCGCGGGTGTTGAATGATACTGAGCATATGCAGCGGATCTTCGTCGACGGACTGGAAGAAATCATTACCGCCGGGCTGACCCTGATCGGCATCATGGTGGTCTTGTTTTGGCTCAACTGGAAGCTGGCCCTATTGGCGCTGTTACCGATCCCGATTTTGATTGTCGGGGCAGCACTCTTCACGAAGCGCGTCCACGGGTATTATCGTGAGATTCGGAAGGGCGCGGCAGAACTCAATGCGTTACTGCAAGATTCGTTAGCCGGTATTCGTGAAACGATGGGGTTCAATCGCCAGCCGTATGAACAGGACCGCTTCGGCCGCAAGAGCGATCAATGCCGGACGGATACCTTGAAGGCCATGTATCTCTGGTCGTACTACTCGCCTGGCATGATGTTGATTGGCAGCCTTGGCGGCGCACTGGTTTTGTGGTTCGGGACGGCCGAGGTTCTGGCTAAGCATCTGTCGGTCGGTGAGTTGGTCATGTTCACGTCCTACTTGGCCCTGTTCTATGTGCCGATCAACCAGATCCATTCCGTCAATCACATGCTGCAGCATGCGCTGGCGGCGAGCGAGCGGGTATTCGATGTCCTCGATATTGTGCCGGATGTGCGGGACGAGCCAGGCGTTCACGCGCCGGTGGCCCGCTGCACCGGGGCTGTGGCGTTCGATCACGTGGAATTCCACTATCGTCGCGATGCGCCGATTCTGAAGGATGTCAGCATTGTCGTGCGAGCCGGCGAACGGGTGGCGCTGGTAGGTCCCAGTGGAGCAGGAAAGAGCACGACGCTGAAGTTGCTGAATCGATTCTACGATGTCACCGGCGGGTCGATTACGATCGATGGTGTGGATATCAGGCAGATGCCGCTGGCGTTTCTGCGGAATCAAATCGGTCTCGTACAGCAAGAGCCGTTCCTCTTCAACGGAACGGTCAGGGAAAATATTCTCTACGGCGATCTCTCGGCAGGCCAGGAGGCCATTGAAGCCGCAGCCAAGGCGGCTCGCGCCCATGAGTTCATTGTCAAACTTCCAGAAGGGTACGATACATGGATCGGGGAGCGTGGCGTCAAACTATCGGTCGGGCAGCGGCAGCGAGTGTCGATTGCGCGCGTTTTGCTCAAAGATCCGCCGATCGTGATGTTCGATGAGGCCACCTCCAATATCGACACGGAGACCGAGGTCAAGATCCGTGAGGCCTTGAATGAACTCACCAAAGGCCGGACTACGATCATCATCGCGCACCGGCTCTCAACCATCAATGAGGTCGATCGTATCATCGTGGTCGAGCACGGGCGGGTGGTCGAAGAGGGCACGCATGAGGTCTTGATCACTCGCGGAGGCGTTTACTCACGACTGTATGAGGCGCAGTTTCAGGTGTAGCAGGATGCTGAAAATGTCCGTCAGCGGCGTTCTCGCATCGGTCAGACCCTCGACGTACCCAGAGGGTACGCCGAGGCCCTTCACTCGCTGCGGCCTCACTGAACGGCCATTTTGAGCATCCTGCGAAAGAGCTCTTCCGTTCAATGTTCATGCGCACAAGAGCGGTTGAAGGAAATACGTTGTTCTATAGTTTATTTGATCGCCATGACGGTTGCGGCCATTGCTCGCAGGCCAGTATACTTCCCCCTACCGAATCACAAGGACGTCATACAACTATGGTGCTGATATACGAGAGTGATCCACTGGATGATGAGGACGCCAGGGGGCGTTTTTATCATGTGTGTCGAGGCCGCATTATTCGCACGGAAATCCAATTGCCGGAAGGGCAGTCGGTCTATGAATGCGCGACCTGCGGCATCGACCTGGAACCGGAAGATTTTTGGATCGCACGACAGAAGGGATCGGTGTAGTTATGGCGGGAAGCGCAGGCCGGAAAACCGTCTCCGTCTCGCGGGGACTCATGATGCTCTGTGAGACCTGTTACGATCAGGTGTATGCCGAGAAGCTGCCGGACGCGAGGAACTTTGTCGCAGATCACGAATCCCTGTTCGATACCATCTGCCTGGGCTGCACCGACATCAATCGCCCCCTGATCGACGATATGCTGGGCAGTTCGGAATAAGTTCGTCGGTTCTTTTCCTCATATCAGCTCCTTCCTATAGATTAATGAGATTGTTTCATGTCTTCCAAGGCTAACGGCGGCTCATGCCCAAAGGGTTTTAGCCGCAGTCTATTTTGCTGAGAAGCATTGACGGAGATTAGGAGTCGGAACAAAATATATGAAATTGAAGATCGGCAGGACTGATACTTCAACTCATACTATAATAGTATGTTGTTCGGAAGATTGTGGGTCGGTCATTCGCTTTGCTGCCAGAGTCTTACATGGGATTACGCATGATCACAGGTGTCGTGTCTGCAGATGATTATATTGAAGCATATCGACTTCATCGTCGTTCCGTTGCCTCGGCAATGACCTGGATCATGGGCGGTGCCATATTGTTTGGCATAGCTCTCACGATTTTCGGTAAGAGTGTTTTGGGAGTCATCATTGTTTTCGGAGGGATTGGTGGTCTAATAGGCGAAAAGATCCATGCTGGCTTGTATCTGCCTAATCGAGCCAGGAAACACTATTCCCAGTTCAAGGGTATTGATACGCCAATTACCTATCGTTGGGACTCGGGCAAGTTGTCTGTCCAATCTGAAAGAGGTGGGGGAGACCGAGACTGGGAAACCATCCATAAGCTAAAGGAAAATGATCGGCTTTTCCTTCTCTACCTAACGGACGTGTTGTTCGAGATAATCCCCAAAGCTTGGTTTATCAGTCAAGAGCAGATGTCGGAATTCAGAAGATATGTGCTGAAATCAGAGGGGGTGTAAGTCTGGAGCTTAAAGCAGTTCTCATTTGACCTTCCAGATTTTGATCAATGACATTTCCTTCTCGCCTCGCCGCTCAACGACGAAATCAATTGGTCCTGATATCTGCAGTTGCCATCTGGTAAGAATGTACAAGATCATGTACGCTGTGGGTGGAGGTAAGGTCTATGACTAAAATCGCATCGGTGTCCTATGTTCGGGCGCATCTGCCGGAGATGGTGGCTTCGCTGGGTAAGAAAAAACGCGGGAGGGTCATTATCACGCGGAATGGTGCCGCTTCCGCCGTGCTGTTATCCCCTGAAGAGCTCGAAACGCTCGAGATTCTTGCAGATAAGAAGCTTATGCTCTCGCTTCTGAAAGCGGAAGAGGATGAGCGCGCTCAGCGGTTGGTCACACACGAAGACATCTTCAAATGACCTATCGCATCCTCTACACAGAGGAAGCTGCTCGCCGCATTGGCAAGCTCGACAAGGCGGTCAAAGAGCGTGTGGGTAAAGCCATCAAGAAGCTCTCGGAACAGCCTGAGTTAGGGAAACGTCTCACCGGGCTGTTAAGCGATCGCTGGTCGTATCGTGTGGGCGACTGGCGCATTCTCTATAAGGTGAAAAAGAACGAAGTTCTGATTCTGATCCTAACAGTCGGGCATCGGCGGGAGGTCTATGATTTATGAGGGGAGAGTCGCATGTCCCTGTGAATAGACTTCGCCTCTTGCGAAAAACGAAGCGGTAGAGTTTCTGACGAGCGCTGATTAACGAAAGACTCGTTCCGAGTCACAGCCTGGCTAGAGATGTCGCCTGCTGCTACTTACATTCTTTCCCATTGAAGAACATGCAGGTGGATTCGCCTGATTTCACCTTCCATGTTTTGATCACCGGCATCTCTCCTTCGCCGCGCATTTCCACGACGAAATCGACCAGGCCGGAAACCGGCAGCTTCTCCATATGGGGCCGCGCGATCTCCGGGACGTCGATATAGAACACTCCCCCAAGTTTGGAAATCAGTACCCGATGGTTTTCAGTATCGATAGTAATGACCGGGCTGTAGTAACTCTTATCTTCGGCCCAGGTCTGACCGGTGACGAGGAGAATAGACGCGGCGGCGAGAAGAATCTTATGGATGAATGCCATAGGGATCGCTCCTTCTAAAGAGGCCGATGATGACGGCATTATCGCATTGAAAATGGAAGAAGGGAAATGTGAAATTCCGGGTGAGGTTGAGCGCTGTGTGAACTACGGTGTGGCGATCTGAGCAGGGGACACCACGCCGCCTTTGATCCAGTAGGCGCGGATGTCGGGCGTCTGGTGCATTAAGGAAATGAGGAGGTAGGCGGGGACGGGGAGATTGATCTTTCCCCAATAATCTTCGTAGTCGGTGGCGATCTTGATATCTGTGACCGAAGGGCGAGCCGGATCGTGCGGATGCGAATGGTAGACAACTTGAAGCGTATGGCCGCTGCGCCGCATATCTTTTTGTGCGAGGGCCAAGTCTTGCGCGTCCATCACGAAGGCGATCTCGGCCCGTTCAGCCGGGCTCAGGCGTGCCAGATGTGCAACTTTTGCTGGATCGAATGAGGCCAGTTGTTGGGCACCTTCCAGAGCGACGACATTCTTGATGCGATAGATCTTGGTGACGGTGTTTTCTGTCCCTGCCAGCAACCCGCAGCACTCGTAGGGCGCGAGCTCCTTCGCATGGGTGACCATGTCAGCGAGAACGGACTGGGGAATGATCAAATCAGCCACGATAGTTACTAAATGGTGCAGCTGACGGCATAATCCATCCCAAGATCCTTGATCTTCGGATGCGGTCCGCAGAGCGGGCAGGCCGGATCTTTCGGACGGCTGACCTTCCTGAACTTCATGTCGAGCGCGTCGTAGATCACGAGTTTATCGGCGATAGTTTCGCCGATACCCAGGACTTCCTTAATGGCTTCTGAGGCCTGCAAGATCCCCATCGTGCCGGCAAGCACACCGAGTACCCCGGCTTCCTGGCAGTTCGGGACCAGGCCGGCCGGTGGCGGCTCAGGATAGAGACAGCGATAGCAGGGGTAACCGGCGTGCGGCTTGATGGTCGTGAGCTGACCCTCAAACCGGAACATACTTGCCGAAATGAGCGTTTTCTTGGCGAAGAAGCAGGCATCGTTCACCAGGAATCGGGTCGAGAAATTATCCGAGCCGTCGAGCACAATATCGTATTGCGAGATAAGCGGCAGAATATTATCGGCATCGACCAACTGGTGATAGGCGTTGACCGTGATCTCAGGGTTGATGGCCGTCAGCGTCTTCTTGCCGGATTCGACCTTCGGCATCCCGACCGTGGCCGTCGAATGCATGATCTGCCGTTGGAGATTGGAGAGGTCGACGACATCGCCGTCGACCAATCCGATCGTGCCGATACCCGCAGCCGCCAGATAGAGTCCGGCCGGTGAGCCCAGCCCGCCGGCTCCGATCAGCAAGATTTTCGCTTGCGCGAGCTTCTTCTGTCCTTTGCCGCCCACTTCATTCAAGATGATGTGACGGCTATAACGTTGAATCTGAAGTTCTGTAAGTTCCATGATGTAATGCCGATTATCGAAAGCCGCTTTTCTTATTCCACCACATTCAGTTCTATGGGATCGACGACGCAGCCTTTCTTACGAAGCCCGTCGAGGGCCCGTTCGATCTCGGCGATTTCGCCTGATAGCTCGACATCGACCCAGCCGGTGGTTTCACGCACATCGGCCCGGCGTACGTTGGTGACGATATTGTATTCGCGGCCGATCTGGTAAATGATCGGTTCTTTGACCTTGTCTTCAGGAAACCGCACATGAAAGCGCAAGTGTGACATGGTTAGCCTCCTGCAATCGCGGGCACAATGGAGACTTCATCGCCATCTTTGAGCATGGTCTCTTTGCCCTTGAGGAATCGGATGTCTTCTTCGTTGACATAGATATTTACGAAGCGGCGTAATTCACCGGACTCGTCGCAGAGGCGGTCCTTGATCCCGGGATGCGCGCTGTTCAGCGACTCGATCATGTTCGTGATGCTGCCGGCTGTCGTTTCAACTTCCCCCTGGTTCTTCGTCAGCGGCCGGAGGGGAGTGGGAATGCGGACTTTAATCATGCGTCACCACCACCGTTCTTTCCCAACTTAAAGGTTTTTTCAAAGGCCACGAGGCTCGGTTGAATGCGGGTCGGCCGTCCGACGGCGTCGATGACCGCTTCCTGCGTCTTCAATCCGTTCCCCGTGATGTAGGCAACCGTCACTTCGTTTTTCTTGATCACACCCTGCTTGACCAGTTTCTTCAGCACGCCGATGGTCACGCCGCCGGCAGTCTCGGCGAAGATGCCTTCGGTCTGCGCGAGCAGCTTGATCCCGTCGACCACTTCTTCGTCGGTCACCATCTCCATNNGCGCCTTTGCTCTCGGCGGTCGCCTTCAGTGCGTAGTAGCCGTCGGCCGGATTGCCGATGGCCAGCGATTTGGCGATCGTCTTCGGCTTGACCGGCTTGAAGAAGTCGCGTCCCGCTTTGAAGGCGGTGGAGATTGGGGAGCAGCCTTCCGCCTGGGCGCCGTTGAGCTTTGTGTGGACGTCGTCGATGAGCCCCACGTATTTCATTTCGTGCAGCCCCTTCCAGATCTTGGTCAGGAGCGAACCCGAGGCCATGGGAATGACGACCTGGTCCGGCGTCTTCCAGCCCAATTGTTCGACCGTTTCGTACGCGAGCGTCTTGGATCCCTCGGCATAGTAGGGGCGGATGTTGATGTTCACGAAGCCCCAGCCATGTTCGCCGGCGATTTCGCTGCAGAGCCGGTTCACATCATCGTAGTTGCCTTCGACTTCGACCACATGGGGTTTGTAGATGAGGTTGCCCAGCACCTTCGCGGCTTCCAAATCTCCCGGGATGAAGACGTAGCAATGAAGGTTGGCGGCTGCAGCATGGGCGGATACGGAATTTGCCAGGTTGCCGGTCGAGGCGCAGGCGACGGTTTCGAATCCCAACTCGCGAGCCCGTGTCAGCGCGACGGCGACCACGCGATCCTTGAAAGAGAGTGTCGGATGATTGACCGTATCATTCTTAATGTAGAGCTCGTCGAGGCCGAGATAGGCGCCGAGATTCTTGGCGCGAACCAACGGCGTTAATCCGGCATGGGGCCCGACGAAGTTCGTACCCTCGACCGGAAGCAGGTCGATATAGCGCCACATGCTGTGAGGACCCTCTTGGATCTTCTTGCGCGAAATCGATTTCTTGATTTCCTCGTAGTTGTATTTCACTTCGAGGGGGCCGAAACACATCTCACAGACGTGGATCGCTTTTGTGGGATATTCTTTCCCGCATTCCCGGCACACGAGGGCTTTCATCTTGGTCATTGCGACACCATCATACATAAAAAGTTAAACGCTAGGGACGAACGGCACAGCCTGCAAACGGATCTCCATCGTCAAACAGCTCGGTAATCGTCGGGTGGTCACCGCAGAGTGCGCAGTGAGGGTTGCGCTTCACCTTGATCTCACGGAAGAGTGTCTTTTTGGCATCGAAGTCCAACAGTCGATCCGTCAATGGCCGTCCGATGCCGAGAATGAGTTTCAAGGCTTCGGTTGCCTGGATCGTTCCAATGATCCCTGCCAATACGCCGATGACACCCGCTTCCTGGCAGGAAGCGACCAGGCCCGCCGGCGGCGGCGTCTTGAAAACGCAACGATAGCAGGCCGACTTCTTCGGCACAATTGTCGTCACGCGGCCGTCGAAGCGAAGGATCCCGCCATGGATCAGCGGTTTGTCGGCAAAGAAGCAGGCATCGTTGATCAGGAACTTGGCCGTGAAGTTGTCGACGCCGTCGATGATGACATCATATTCGCTGAAAATCTTGAGCGCATTTCCGGCGGTCAGGCGCTCCTCGTAGGTCTTCACGTTGACGTCGGGATTCAACGCCGCGATTTTTTCCTTCCCGGAGACGACTTTAGGACGGCCGATATCGGAGGTGTGGTGCAGGATCTGCCGCTGCAAGTTCGTCAGGTCCACCACATCGCTGTCGATTAAGCCGATTGTCCCCACGCCGGCTGCTGCCAGATAGAGCGCGGCGGGTGAACCCAAGCCTCCGGCACCGACGAGGAGAATCTTCGCCTTCGCGATCTTCTTCTGTCCCTTGCCGCCCACTTCAGGAAGCAGGATGTGCCGGCTGTAGCGGTTTATTTGCTCTTCAGTGAATTCCATATTCCACGGGATGCTGAAATAGCCCCCAACTTCGTTCTCGGCTCGAAAAATCCTCAACGTACCCCGGAGGGTACGCTTCCGGTTTCTTCTCGCCTGCGGCCTTGTTGGGTGTCTATTTTGAGCATCCCTCCTTGATCAACCATCAGATGTTGAAATACTTCTCGATGCTGATATAGCGCTCGCCTGTGTCGCACAAGATCGTCACGACATTCTTGCCAGGGCCAAGCTCCTCGGCAACTTTTTGAGCGGCGAAGACATTCGCTCCGGCTGAAATGCCGACCAGCAAGCCTTCTTTCTTCGACAGCTGCTTGGCCGTTTGATAGGCCTCATCGTCCGTCACGGTAATCACGCGGTCGAGGATTTTCCGGTTCAGGACTTTGGGAATGAACCCGGCCCCGATGCCTTGAATCTTATGAGGGCCCGGATCGCCACCGGATAAGACCGGGGAACCAGCCGGTTCCACCGCGATTACTTGCACATTCGGGTTCTTCTCCTTGAACAGTTCTCCGCAGCCTGTAATCGTCCCACCTGTGCCGACTGCCGCGACGAATGCGTCGATCTTCCCATCCAGGGCATCCAGGATTTCAGGAGCCGTGGTCATTCGGTGCATCGCCGGATTCGCCGGGTTCGAAAACTGATCCGGCATGAAATAGCTGGGGTTCTGAGCCAGGATGCTCTCCGCTTCCTTAATGGACCCTTTCATCCCTTCCCACGCGGGAGTGAGGACTAGCTGTGCCCCGTAAGAGGATAGTAGGCTTGCCCGCTCCATGCTCATGCTTTCCGGCATGACCAGTATCAGCTTGTACCCGCGTACGGCTGAGACTAGGGCCAGGCCGATGCCTGTATTGCCGCTGGTCGGCTCCACAATGGTGCCGCCCGGCTTCAGTTTGCCCTGCCGTTCGGCCTCATTGATCATGTTGAGGCAGATCCGATCCTTGACGCTGCCGCCCGGATTAAAAAACTCCACCTTGCCGTAGATCGTCGCAGAGCCGGGTTTGGATAGCCGGTTCAACCGGACGAGCGGAGTCTTGCCGATCAATTCGGTAATTTCTTTGTGCATAATCATCGTCACCGGCCTCCTCCCATGTAAAAGAGGAATTCGACCAGATCGCCCTCCTTGAGGGTGGTGGTGGCGAGATGTTCCCGATCGATCATTTTGTCATTGACCTCGACCGCAACCATTTGCGGATCGATCTTCTTGAGCGTGAGCAAATCGAGGACGCTGCCGCTCTGGATGTCCTCGGATTTCCCATTGACCTTGACCTGCATGGATTCTCCCAAGTTGGCCTAGAGATTAAGGAATTTCAGGACGTTAACAAAGAGTCTCCGCCCTTGTCAAGGCAACGCGGGCCTGGCACGTTGCTTGACTTTCAATCGGCTCCCCATACACTATGCGACCCTCTCGGAGGAGCCGTCGATGTGGAAGCAAAATTTCATGTTTCGTGCCCTTGAAGCAACCCCTCTCAAGGAGTCCGAGCAAGAACTGTTTCACGAAACCGACCCGGCCATGGATAGCGCCGGGTTGCAGTTAGAGAAGTTTTTATCCGTTTGGATTCAAGGCGAGGGGGAGGACGACAAGCCGTCGACGTATACCGGGGTGTATGTCCGCACCGCCACGCTGGATTTTCAGAAGCGGGTGGGATTTCTTCAGCCTCTTCAAGGGCGCTCGCATCAGATCAAACAACAGCTGACGCCCGGTCAGAAAGCCTTCCTGCGCGGCTGGCTCAGTACCCATTCCGCTCAAGCCTGGGATGCGTCCGACGATCACTTTCGAGATCTATTTGAAGTCGAATGATACGGCGGTGCTGGCCAGCCTTCTGCCAATCTCTTCTTCGGTGTGGGCTGTCAATTGTCTGTCTCGTGGGAGGCGTGAGTAATGCAGCCCGGGCTACGAGTATCGAAGTATATTACGCACCCGAAGATGAGCCGCTCACGAAACTGTCGAAGATCTACGATCATGCCTCGCGCTATATTTACGTGGCCGTGTTTGGGCTGACTTCGCCGCTGGCCGTGAAAGGCCTGGTCGAGGCGAAGAAGCGCGGCCTGGATGTGCGCGTCATTACCGATCGGGAGAGACTCGGCGATCAGAAGCAAAAGACCGCCGTCGAGACCTTGCACCTGGCCGGCATTCCCATCCTTGTCAATCAACACGACGGGCTGATGCATCTCAAGCAAGTGGTGATCGATGACGAGATCAACGCCTCCGGATCGATGAACCATACCGGCAGCGGGAATCGTTACAATGACGAGCGGCTGGATGTAATACGAGATCACGCCATTACGGCTCAGGCGAAACAGAAGTTCCTGACGATGTGGAACGATCAGCAGCGCTACAATCTCTGGAAACCATAAGCGGGACACACGTGGCAGGGACCATTGTCGACACAGACATTGCCGTGGTCGGGGCCGGCGGCGGAGGCGCCGTGCTGGCACTCGCGCTGGCGCAGCAGGGGATCAAGACGATCGTCCTGGAGCAGGCTTCAGGTCCGCCGCAGGGGCTACGTGGAGAGATTCTTCAGCCGAACGGGCAACAAGTTCTCGATCGATTGGGATTGCTCAAGAAGTTGCCGGTGGACTCGACCAGGCCGATCCGCAAGTTTCATTTCTGCCGCGCAGGTGGCGAACGGTTGTGCACGATCGACTACGGAGAGTTGCCCGCGCCCTACAACCATGCCGTCGTGACGTTGCCGAATGTGGCGCACCACGCCATCCTCGATGCGATCCAGGCCGAACCGTCAGTTGCGCTCTGGTATGGGGCCAGCTTTGTGAGTCTGGTGAAGGAGGGGACGCAGGTGAGCGGTCTGACCGCGACGCGCGGTGGTGAAGAGGTCACTATTCGTGCGAAGGTGGTCGTCGGGGCCGATGGCGCTTTTTCCAAGGTCCGGCAGGCTCTGCAGATTCCGGCGGATGTGCATCTCTATCCGCAGGGGTATCTGATCGCGATTCTCGATTCTCCGTTGCCGATCACTGAAGCCAAGTATTACGTTGGAAAGAAGACGATTCTAGGACTCTTTCCCGCCGCGGGCGGCAAGGTTTATTGTTTCTATATGATCCCGACCGGCACCTATGATCGTATCAAGGCGCAGGGCCTTCCGGCCTTGCAGGAGGCCTGGACCGCTATCGATCCCACCCTCAAGCCGTTATTTCAGCAATTGAAGGATTGGAGCCAGACGGCGTTCATGCCGACCGGGCGTGTGCGGACACCGACCTGGGTGGCGGACGGAGCGGTGCTGATCGGCGATGCGGCTCATGCGATGAATCCGCACGCGTCTCAAGGCCGCATGCAAGCGATGGTCGACGCGATGACCCTGGGGGATCTATTGCCGAAGTGTCTGGCTGAGCAGAACTTCTCTGCCGCGAAGTTGAAAATCTACGAGGATGCCCGGCGTCCCCAGGTTACCATGTTGCAACGATTGGCGGATGAACAGGTCTTATTCTGGAACACAGCGAATCCCGTCATCGGGTTTCTTCGCAACCGGGTCTTCCGCACGCTGGATCGGAATTCACGGCTGCGGTATCGCGTCTTGTCGACGACTGCGGGTCTGCGGCAATCGCCGCCGTTTTCATTGATCGATCGAGTCATGGCAGCAGGATTTCTGCCGGATCCGTTTGCCAGGAATACGGCAGCAGGAATGACGAGGTTACACGATGGCGGGTAGCGAATGGGTGATCGACGGACTGCCGGATGAGTATCAGCAGCACTTGCGGGCCTATGTGAAGGACGTGCAGCGGGTGTATGGCGACTCACTCGATGGCGTGCTGCTGTATGGCAGCGCAGTGCGGGGCGAGTTTCTTCCTGGACGCTCGAATCTGAATATTGTCCTGGTCGTGAAATCCACCAAGGCGGACCAACTAAAAAAATATAGTGCGCTGCATCGCCGGTGGGCCAAGGAACAGATTGTCGTGCCGCTGTTTGTGACACAGGCCGACTTGCCGGCGATGTCACGGGTATTTCCCCTCGAGTATCTGGAAATTCAGGAGCACCATAGGCTCCTTGCCGGCCAGGATCCGTTCGTCGGATTCAAAGTCGATCAGCGCCACCTCCTTGCCGAAGTGTTGCAAAGTTTGCGGGGGAATCTGTTGCGCGTGCGCCAGCGCTTTATCGAAGGCGGGGGGACGGAAGAAGCCATTACGATTCTCCTGCCGCTGTCGTTGACGGCGATGCTGCCTTGTCTGCGCGGGGTGCAGCGGTTGGTGGGGCGACCGGTGTTGTCGCAAGGTGAGCCGCTCTTGAAGGATTTCGAAACGTTCTTGTCTCTCGATCTGTCGGGCCTGCGCGACGCCTGGTTGCTCAAGCGCGGGCAGATTTCGCCGGGGCAGAAGGAAGTGCCACGGCTCATGGAGCGGTATCTTGAGAGTTTTGAACGGCTGGTGCAATCCGTGGAAGCTCGACTGACACAGGAGCAGGCGTGATCGGCCTACCGAGGAAATTCATTTCCGCGATGGCGTTGGTGAGCCTGTTGTGGCTCGTTGTGATCGGAGCTGCGCACGGGGCTCTCTATGATCGCCCGAAGGAACGTGCGCCGTTGCCCGGCCCAATGGGGTATGTCAGCGATCACGCCGGCGTGCTGGATGCGGAATGGAAAGAACGGATTCGTTCCGTCTGTCAGGATCTTGAGCGGAAGACCGGGGTGGAGATGGTCGTGGTCACCGTGCCGTCGATTAAGCCGTTTCTCTCGGCCAACGAATATGCCGCGGCTCTCTACGGAAAATGGGGAATCGGATCGGCGCAGCAAGAACACGGAGTGATGGTACTGGTCTCCGTCGAAGAGCGGCAGGCGGCGATGACGTTGGGGCGCCAGATGCTCCCCATTATCACACCGACGATCATGACCGACGTCGGCGGCGGCACATTGCTTCCCGCAATTCAGCTCGGGCATTTCGGTGAAGGCCTGTACCGGACAGTGGTGGCGCTCGCGACTCCGGCTCAAGAGGTGCGGGTCGGGACGTTACCGAAGCATCATTTCAAAGGCGTCGGCTTTTGGATCACTCTCTTTACGAGTCTTGGTGCGATGTCTTTCTTTTGGTGGATCAGCCGCCCGGACCTGCGACATCCCTATCGCCGCATTCAACGTGGCGAGTATTGGGGCACAGGGCAGGGAGGCTTCGGCGGCAACTGGGGCGGGTTCGGCGGTGGGACGAGCGGGGAAGGTTACAAGTAGGCAGGGCATTTAATCCAAGAAGGAGCATGATCATGGGCAAAGGTCAGGACAAGAAAAAAGAGACGAAGAAGAAACCGGCTAAGTCGATGGCAGAGAAAAAGGCGGCGAAACGAGAGAAGGGCAAGTAATGCAGAGGGTCGGCTTTCCTATCGAGCCGCTCCTGAAGATATCTCACATTCGAGGTTCTTGAAGGATGCCACGAGACCAACCGTTTTGAGGGCGTCCTACGGCGAGGTCGAGGCCGACAACGATTCTTTCCCCGCCCAATTGGTTGCGGTGACGCACAAGCCTATCTCGGATGCGGTCACGGGAATATCGCTGATGGTGACCTGCGCTCCGCCGTGTGGGTCGTTGGTCCACACGCGAATGGCAGTTGTTGGAACGCCTTTGGCGCTCAGGTAGATCGTGGTGTAGGCGAGATCAGTGAGCAGGCCGCCATTCTGACTCTTCGTTGGCTCGATGTAGGAGACCGTCAGGCTGGTTTGGGTGGCGGGAAGAGATTTAGTAAGCGTCGGGCAACCAGCGGGCAGCGCCATGCCGGTGGTGGTTTCCTTGCGCAGCTCAGTGGTCAAGGCGCTCTTTTGGAGCAAGAGCTGCTCGGTTTCGCAGCCGGCGCTGGTCAATCCGGCCAGCAGGCACGCATAGATCGCGGTTGTCATGTTCATGTTGCGGTGTCCTCTGGCTCGGCGTCGGTTAGGTGGTCACAGTTCGTCGCGGCACGTTTCGCCCTTCTTCCAAATCTTGCAGATCGGACCAGGCGGTCAGATCGGTCCGTGACGGATCCACGGCGTCCCGGTATTTCTTGAATTTCTCCAGGCTTTCAGGAGAACTGGGGCCGCGCGCCAACAGCTTCTGATTAAAGTCTTCGAGTTCGGTTGCTGAGCGTGGTGTCGCAGTTTGCCTGAACCAATCGACGATGCCTTCATCGCTCGGATGATTCTTCACCGCTTCCGTGAACTGCGTATCTGTGAGCCCGGCGAACTCCAATACACGATAGTCCATTGGGCAAGGATAGATATACTCGCCTTCCGTGCCGGCGAGGACCGCGCGGCATTTGTCGATCATGCGTGCGAGATGGACATAGCCCGCGAGCGTGACCCGCATGCTTCGTGGGAATGAGGTTCTCAGATCCATGGCAGTATGCCCGTCGATGTCCCGCCCGTTCCCCAAGCGGGGAGCGGGCGGGAATAGGGGGCTAGAGCAACTTGTGGTTCGTGAAGGTCAAGTTTTTGACGATGACCTGGCCGTTTTCAAATGCAATGATGCGGCGGGTGGCGGGAAGATCAGCCGCTCCCACCCGCACATGCGTGTCGGTGAAGCTCTCGACGTTGTTCAACTTCCCGTCAGTGGGGGAGTAGTAATAGACGGTATATTTGGTGGTCAGGTTCTTCTGATCCTGCGTGACGGAACTTTCTTCGACGTTGATTGAGAAGGCAAAGGGAGTCATGCCCGGATGGGCCATCTTGCGGTTAATTTGGGTGATGCGGTTATCTTTGATCCGGTAGAAGGAGTTCGATCCGTGGATATCGAGCTTGGTGCCGAAGGGGTGGCCATCCTCTTCCATCGTGAGAGAGTACTTGCCGTCTGATTCTTCGAAGCTTCGGGGTCCGCGGTGGACGGCGATCATTCCGAGCTGCTCCTGAGCCCATTTTTGTACGTCGGCATCTCCAAGTTGCACCGACACCTCACGGGGGCCCTTCACCATGACGGGACCGGTGGTCACCTTCCCGTTGATATTCACGGTCAGATCAGCAGTGAAGCCGTTAAAATCTTTCGGCCAGCGGGCAGTCTTTTCGAATGCTTGCCGCATGACCTCGCGGGCTTTGGGGTCATCGGCGACGGTCGATTGAGGGGGTGTATGCATGGACATGGTGGATTCTCCTGTGAATGTAGTGGGGCGATTATACCTACCGGGTTTGACGGGGCTCAATGGGGAAGAGTCTCTTCCTGTCCCGAGGGAGACAAGGGCGTCTGGCGTGCCTCTGGAGCCTGAATTGTATGGTGCGTGCAGCCTGTTTCAACATTCATGTGATTTCTGATATAGTTCCGCGAGTTTTTAGCTGTTCGGCAGGCCTGTTGTCTGTTTGAAGGGATGCTAGAAGAGGATGGAGTAGAATGGAACGACGCGCTGCCTCCCATACTGAAGAAGAAGAAATGAACCAACGCCGTAAGCTGTTAAATGCGGCGAAGCGGGGCGATCAGAAAGCCATCGGGAAACTGTTTGAGCTGTATCAAGTACGGGTGATGAACCCGGATCAGCTGACGAAGATCAATAAAGTGTATGCCGCCATGCCGATACCGGTGAAATCAGGATCGTCGAGATCCAGCCGGCAGTCAGCCAAGTCGGGCAAGCAGCCTCCCACGAAACCCGGTGCACCGGCGAAACCCGCTTTGGCGGCGAAGCCGGTGAAAGCAGCCAAGCCGGAAAAGCCCGCGAAGGCAGCCAAACCCACCAAGCCGGTGAAAGCAGCAAAGGCTGCGATATCTGTTGCCAAGAAAGTCGCAAAGCAACCGGCGAAACGGAAAGCCAAGTAGCGCAGCTCCGTCCCGCGCGGGTACGTGACCTACTGCACCGCCACTCGAAGCCCTCCGCTTGCGAGCCCTGACGCAATCTGTTCGGCTTGTTGTGCCTCCCCCTCAAAGACCATCGCTTCTCCTTCATGATCGATTTGATACGCGAGTTCAAAGGCGTGTGATGAGGTCATGTCCGGCACATACTTGCACAGGAGGCTAATCACCTGCTGGTAGGTATGGCAGTCGCAATTGTAGACAATCACCCGGGATTCGAGGCCGTCGCCGGTGCCTGTCCCGGTCTCTTCGGTGATGTCAGGGGTGGTCAACGGAAAGGATGGTTTCGCCATGGCCGAAAAGTGTAGCAGAGTCGTGGGAGGAGGTTAATACCCGCTCCTGATAACCAGATGGTTGGGAAGTCGCTCATTATCTCGTTCGAGCGATCGGCAGAACAGCTGAAAATGTGCGGGCGAATCGGTTGCCGTTGTCACCTGGAGGGTATGGGCGAGGTGCATTGTATAGCACTGGGCCGCGGCGGTTTTGACCAATGCCAGACCATACTCGAAACAAAAGGCGTCATCTCCGCGCAGCCGTTCGCAGCTTAGCTCTTGTACGGCCTTGACGGTGAACGGTTGGTGGAAAAAGTGCTCGTCCATGAGCCGAAGCAGCGCGGCAGGGCCTGGCCAGACATCTCGGCCGATCGTGACGGCATGGGTGGGATCGAAGAGACCTCGCTGAAAGCGCCGGTTCTCCCGAAGCGCTCCATGGAAAATAGTCCGCCACCGAATATCGGCCAAGTCACGGTCGATGGAGATCCGGCTGGCCTCGCTCAGAGGGCCGCTGACGTTGTGACCTTGAACGAGCCTTCCGGTGGTCAACAATTCTGGAAATATTCCTCCCATGCGATCGGCATAGGCGGTGGTCCCTGAGAACGGACTGAGCTGGATCGCCATGTAATCGCGAAAGTGGACTCGGTGAAACCGCGCGAGGAGGCATCGCAACGTCTGCTCATGGCAGAGATGAAAGGGGTAGAACAAGGCATCGGTTAATGGGGTGCCGTTCATCGACATTCACAGAGACTCATGTTAGGTTTCGCCCATGAAAAAAATCTTTACGTCGTGGCTCGATGTATTGCTTGTGTTCATTCCGACGGCGATTGCCCTTGAGGTCGTCAAGGCTGATCCGCTCTATGTCTTTGCCGCGTCCGCTTTCGCGATTGTTCCGCTCGCCGGGATGTTGGGCCGCGCGACCGAGCATCTCACATCGCATGTCGGTGCCGGGATCGGCAGTCTGTTAAATGCCTCACTGGGGAACGCCGCGGAGCTGATCATAGCACTCGCCGCACTTCGTGAGGGGCTCCATGATGTGGTCAAAGCGTCACTCACTGGTTCCATTCTCGGTAACGTCCTGCTGGTTCTCGGGGCATCAATGGTTGCCGGGGGATTGAAGTTTGAACGGCAGAAGTTCAACCAAACGGCGGCAGGGATGGGATCCAGCCTGCTCCTGTTGGCGGCGGTCGGTTTGATCATACCCGCGCTGTTTCATTTCACCGCCGCGGATCGGGGCGTGACGATCGAACGGGAGTTGAGCCTGGAGATCGCCATCGTGCTCTTCGTGATGTATGGGCTCAGCCTCATGTTCTCCCTGAAGACCCATCGCCATCTGTATGCAGGGGAATCACATGACGCGGAAGATCTGGGCGAGAAGCCTTGGAGCTTCCGTATGTCGGTGGCGGTCTTGACTGTGGTGACGACCTTGATCGCCGTGATGAGCGAACTGTTGGTCGGTGCCATTGAGCCGACTGCGCATAAGCTGGGCTTAACGCAGGTCTTCGTCGGCGTGATTCTGGTGGCGCTAGTCGGCAATGCTGCGGAACATTCGACAGCGGTGCTCATGGCGATGAAGAATAAAATGGATCTGGCCTATGGGATTGCCGTAGGGTCAAGTCTGCAAATTGCTCTCTTAGTCGCGCCGGTGCTGGTCTTTGCGAGCTATCTCTTCGGTACCCCGCTGGACTTGATCTTTACGCCGTTCGAAGTCGCGGCGGTGACGATCTCGGTGTTTGTTGTGGGTTTCGTCGCGATCGACGGGGAGTCAAACTGGATGGAAGGCGCCATGCTGGTCGGGGTCTACGCGATGCTGGCAATTGCCTTCTATTTTCTTCCGGCTTGATCGGCGCTGGTCACACCTTATCCATATCGATCACTTCAGTGGCATCCCACAAATTCTTCCACTCGGCATCGGCCAGATCCTTCTCTCGATCAGCATGGGTTTCGGTGCCAAACGCGAGCGGCGCAGCTTCTGTGGGTTCGATGACCGGCTGTGAGGCTACGGTCGGTTCCGCTTGGCCGGACTTGCGCTTCTTTGTTGGATCCATGTTGACGGGCATTGGTCACCTCGCGTGTAGACCTATAGTGTCTCTTTCCGTCTGGTTCCTTGTCAATGGTTGGGCGCGGGGGATTAGGTCAGAACAGGTCTGATGCCACGCTGTCGGCAAAGCGGCGGCCCAACGGGGTCAGCCTGGTCCGGGAACCGTCCTGAATAATAAGGCCCTTTGCCAGGAGTTTGGCGAGGATTTTCCGGTGGCCTGGTTCATCAGCAAGCAGTGAGTTGGGGACACCGTTCAAGAGACGCAAGCCGAAGATCAGGGCATCGCGTCGTTGGTCCTCGACGCTGAGCCGCTGGCGATCTGTCACTGGAAGTTGATTCCTCTCCAGCTGGCTTGTGTAGGTGTCGAGATGTGCAATGTTGCCGAATCGGCATCCGGCCACGTAGGACTGTGCGCTGGGGCCGAGGCCAAGGTAGTCGCCGTCGGTCCAATAGAGCAAATTATGGCGGCAGGCGTAACCGGGCCTGGCGTAGTTGGAAACTTCGTAGCGAGTAAAGCCGGCTTGTGTCAGCACCGTTTCGGCTGCCGCTTCCATCTCAACTTGAAGCACTTCATCCGGTGCAGGGACCAGTCCCCTGGCAATATCGTGCGCCAGCTTGGTGTCGTCTTCAACGGTGAGGGCATAACAAGAGATATGAGTTGGATTGAGTTGAAGAAGCGATTGTACGGTGGTTGTCCACGACACAAGACTTTGTCCAGGCAGACCGTACATGAGGTCGAGATTGATATTTGAAAATCCCGCAGTTCGGGCATGTTCGACTGCCTGCTCGGTTTCGGATACCGTGCCAGGGCGGCCAATTGGAATGAAGTCTTGGGGAGCCATGGATTCAGCTCCCAGACTGACCCGATTGAAGCCGGATTTGGCGAGGGCTCTCAAATCAGCAAGTGTGACCGTAGAGGGATGAGCTTCAACGGTCACTTCGGCATCCGGCGCGACGGTATAGATGTTTCGAATATGGCCTAAAAGTGCAGCCAGCCTAAGACCTGGAATCACCGTGGGTGTCCCCCCCCCGAAGTAGATGCTCTGAAATGCTCGTCCAGCAAGGAGATTCTGCTGGCGATAGAGGGCCAGTTCACGTTCGAGCGCTGAAAGGTAGGCGTCGATGCGAGCTGGCGTGGCGATCTCCAAGTAGAAGGCACAGAAGTGGCAGCGCTGGCGGCAGAGCGGTACGTGGAGATAGAGCCCGATGTCTCTTTCCTGCTGCATGCGCTAGATCTTGAATGGTTGAGGTTTGCCGAAGTCTTTTTCAACGACGACTTCAATTTCGTTCTCGGCGGATTTCCCCCGATTGCGAATGTGCGCTGCCCAGCCAGGTTGACGGCGTAGTGACTCGAAGACCATCTTGAGAATGTCCGGTTTGATACGCGCTTCCCATTCGCCTGTCCAAGCGCGCTGATCCTCGTCCCCTTCGTAATCATCAGGGAAGCTGGCCTCCACGCTGAACCGGAGGTTGAAGGATTGTTCCTCACGATGCATAGGTGCCTCTCATTGCGATCTGGACAGGGGAATTTTATAATGGCCCCTAACAAGGAGCGTGTGACATGCCTATCTTCGAATATGTCTGTAGCGAATGTAAACATCGGTTTGAACTGTTGATCCGCCGGTCGGATGAAGCCGCATGCCCGAAATGTCAGGCCACGAAGTTGGAACAGCAGATCTCTTCGTTCGGGGTTGGCGCGACTGGAGGATGGGCATCTCCCGGTGCCGGATCCGGTGGGTCCTGCGGCAGCTGCGGCGATCCTCGTGGACCTGGCTCCTGTTCATCGAACTAGGCAACCGTCATGGATGTGGAAGAACTGTTTCAGCGTGCGATGAATACCATTGCGCAATCTGATCCGATCATCAAGCTTCTTCAGCAAGTGAGGATGGGCAAGATGAAGCCGGAGGATGCCGGATTGCGCGTGGTAGTTGAGGCGTGGTTCGGGACCTATGAGAAGGCGTTGAAGACGGAGGGGCTGACCCAAGGGGCCCTTCGTCGACTCGACCCCGCTCCACGTGTGGCAGTGCTACTGGACGCCGGGGTCTTACAGGCCGATCACCCTTCCGTGCATGGACTTGAAATGGCATTTTCGCAGGCCTTTTCTCAGGCCCCCGTCGAATAGCGGTAGTGGCCATGCCCACGTTGTTCGTTCTGCTCATCCTCTCCATCCTCTATCCATTTTCTTCGGCGGGCGCTCAGGAGGGTCTGGGGATCAGCCCTATTCAATTCGTGGCGCTTACTGAATTCGCTGCCGCTCTCCCCAGTGATATTCAGCTACTTGACGATGCGATCGCTATCGAAGGGTTTCTTGAAGCATTGGATGGCTATCCTCCTGACTGGCCCGCGATCTATGGAGAAGGGCACCACGATCCTGGACATGACGACCGCCTCTTTCAGGTGAATCGAGTGCGCGATGACCGTCGTGCTGGGAACCGTGCGCTCGCTCGGCGAGTTGCGTTTCGGTGGTCGGGGGAGTTATCTCATTTTGATCCGGAGCAGAAGGGGTTTTCTGTGGCCCTCGGCCCTGTATTGACCTCTACTCGATGGGGGCAGGTTCGCTTCAAGTCTGAGGAGTTTCCGGGCGAGCTCAAAGCCGTTCCACCAGCGGACTCTTTGGATCGATTGCTGCGCGAGATGGCCGGTGGGAAGACTGTAGAACTTGCCGTCATCATCATCGGCCGACTTATTCCGGATGAATCGATTGTGTACGACTTCTCCCACGATCAAGAAGGGCTCGGTCTCATCATGCCTGTCATCAGAGTTGAGGCGGTGCACTACGTACTTTCTCCTTAGTTGCAAGCGATTCTTTCCTCATGTTTCCCTCGCCCCATCGAATGCATCTGCCCGCCAGTCGTAGTCACTAGTACGTAGTAGATCAGACATAGGTTCAACTGTTCATTGTATGAAGAGCCAGCCAGGGTGCGTCACATTGTGGACGTGATCCGAAGGCGCCTCCCGTACACCAGCTGTATGGAATGCCCATCAATGGGGTCCGATTCGGCAGGATAACACCTCGATTCATATAGGAATACCAGGCGAGCATCGAAGAACGAGATGCAGGGTATTGGTCTTGCTCAACCAACGCACCACAGGATGAGACCTCGGTTTCATGAAGGAGGTCAGTTATGGCGTCAGTCAAGGATGAGCAAAACAGTATGTTGTCAAGCATTGCCGAATCGATGTGGCGGCGACCCAGTCGAATCTCCATTGTCGTGGCCCTCTCACTATGGTCTTTATGTGGAGAGAGCATCTCTCTCTACGCGCATGAGGGGGGAGTGCATCCGGTTTCAGACTCTGCTTCTGCCCCGCGACATTCGCTTCTTAAACCTGTTCGGCCAGTTGATTCAGCCCTGTCGGGGGGGAAAGAGGGGGCGACGACTTCGCCGGTTTCAGAACCTGTCCAGAAGCCTTCCAAGAAGAAGAAGGCCAAGGCGACCATCAAGACACCGGCTGCTGAGTCTCAGCGCTTATCGGCGATAGAACCAAGGGCGCAGGCGCAATCGAAGATGGAAGAGGGTACGAGTGGGATGAAACCAGGGAGTCCCATTCCATCCGGAGCGCCGGCGATGGCTGGGGCCGGTCTGTCTACGATGATGAGTGGGACTACGGCTCTGGCAGCCGCCGCACCGAGTGCCGGTCCTGGGATGGCAGCGGTTTCACCTGGTTCCAGTGCATTGGCCAGTTCGGTTGTTGGGGGGGCGTCCACGCCATCCAACAAGAGCATTCAGCGATTGTCCGCAGGGATTCCAGGACTCACGCGCGTGATCTCCACCCCGCTTCCTCCTGAGGCAATAGCAGCGCCGGCCCCTCCACTCGACCCTCCTACCTCGGGGCTCCCGGTCGCGCCGGCGAACTGGTTTGGGTATCACGTGTTGAATCGTCTCACATTCGGAGGCACTCCCAATCAACTCAATACGGTGTCTCATATGACAGCGGCTCAGGCAAGAGATTGGGCTACCGCTTATATGAAGGAACAGCTGGGTCTCGATCCGGCGCAGCCATGGCCGACGAATCTCCATTCAACCTCCCCGTTGCCTGCCGCGAATCCTATCGTGGACACGGATACAGATTTGCGCTTGGCGGCCGCTCAGGGCGCCTGGAAGAAAGATGACCCTGAGCCGACTGTACTGAAGCCGGAGCTTCAGCAAGTGCAAGACCATGACCTCATCAGGAAGATTTACAGCCGGCGTCAGTTGCTCGAGAAGATGGTCTATTTTTGGGACAACCATTTCAATACCGACTACCGGTCGCATTTCCGGGGCCAATACGAGGTCTATGAGAATCAAGCTTTTCGAGCTCAGGCCTATGGGCGGTTTGTGGACTTGCTGATTGCGAGCGGAAAGAGCCCGGCCATGATGGTGTATCTGAATACCGATGTGAACAAGAAAGAGAATCCGAACGAGAACTATGCGCGCGAAGTCCTCGAACTCCATACGCTCGGTGTGGATGATCAGGGTCATCCGGCGGGATATACGCAGACGGATATCAATGAGGCCGCCAAGGCGTTTACCGGTTGGACCGTGCCGGAAGGATCGGCGCCTGGCTTCAGATTTATTTCCAGTCGGCACAGTCCGGGAACCAAAACTGTGCTAGGGCAATCGGTTGCATTTGACGGTAGTGGTCCGACTGAGGGGGAGCGAGTGTTGCAGATTGCAGCCAGCCATCCCTCAACCGCTCGGCATTTGGCGAAGAAGCTCTGCGAGTATTTCGTCAGTGAAACACCGTCTTCAGCGCTGATCACCGAAGTGGCGTCGGTCTTTAGCGATTCAGGAGGCGATATACGCAAAGTGCTGATCGCTATCGTCACGTCGGCGGACTTCAATAATGTGGCCAACTATAGAAGTCTCGTGAAAACACCCTTGGAGTACGTTGTCGGGCTCTATCGCAATCTTGGAGTGTGGTCATCGCATGAACCTATCCGTCGGCGGTTGACGGCGACCGGGCAGGGGTTGTTCGAAATGCCTCCACCGACTGGATATAAAGAAAAATCCGAGCATTGGTTGAACACGTATGTCCTGTTTCATGAGACGGCCATGGCTTACGAAGCCACCATCCCCGGGTATGGCTCGACCATCAGATTCGGATCGGATACGAGCGGGGGCCAGACACGGCTGTGGCTGAAGAGTCTCGGTTTGAGGACCGAAGCGGATGTCCTAGGTTTTCTCCTGAATCTAACGACGGATCGGGTGGCCACGGCGACGGAGTATCAGATCTATCTGACTACACTGCGAAGCGGTGGCGGAACGTTTAATTTGGACAATTCCAGTGTAGAGGCGGCGCTGGACCGGACGCTAGCGAGCATCCTTACGAATCCGCGCTATCTCTATCAATAGGTGGACGATCATTGAGAGGTACAATTATGGATCACTGTCATTGCTGCTCATCGGCGCTTCAACAGGTATCACGTCGGACTGTGTTGAAACGGGCCATGGGTTTGGCAGCTACAGCGTTTGCCGCCAACATGTTTCCTTTGGAGGTGCTCTTTCAGAGCCGGGCACATGCGGCGAGTAATGCCGGCAAGACGCTGGTGGTTGTCTTTCAACGCGGCGGGAACGACGGGCTGAATACCATCGTGCCCTATTCAGATCCGCAGTACTATGTCATGCGTCCTCGATCAACCAATGGCGGTATCGGTATTCTGCCTCCAGGATCAGGCGATGGATCCGGGCTTGACCTAGCGGGGACAGGCTTTGCGATGCATCCCTCCATTCTTCCTTTGCACGGACTCTACACCAGCAATCGTTTGGCGATTCTGCCTGCTGCGGGATTTGCTGGAAGTACGCAATCGCATTTTACGGACCAGGACACCATCGAGCATGGTTTTCCAGATCGGCGAGACGGATGGTTGAATCGATATCTGGCTGCAGTACCGGCCGCAGGGGCATCCACCATTCGAGCCGCTGCGATCGGCGACGATGTCGCCAAGTCTCTGCGTGGAACAGTGCTGGTTCCTTCGCTGACCGATGTGTCCTCGTTCAGCTTCGCCCGTCTTGGGTCATCCAAGGCCGCGTTGGAGGCGAATCTACGCGCAATGTATGCCCAAGATCCTGCGTCGAGCACGACGAACCCAGCCCGAGCTGCAGTGCATGCCCTGGGGCCTGAACTCATGAATCGGGTCGCTGCGATCGAGGGAATTGGCGCCGCTGCTCCGCAAAACGGTGCAACGTATCCCAATACGACGTTCGGACGGGAAATGCGGGATCTGGCTCATATTATTCGTTCAGGCCTCGGGCTTGAGGTGGCCACCGTGGATATTGGCGGGTGGGATACGCATGACGATCAGGGGGCAGGTGGCGCGGCAGCCAATCGGCAAGCCGGGCGACTCGCGGACTTTTCCGGAGGCATTCGGGCATTTGTCGATGATCTGGGGCCGCTCATGAATAATGTGGTCGTCATGACCTGCACTGAATTCGGTCGGACAGTCAGGCAGAATGCGAGTGGGGGAACGGACCATGGAAAGGCTTCGGCGTGGTTTCTGGTCGGCGGATCTATAAAAGGCGGAGTCTACAGCGGTGCTGCAGGATGGCCCAACTCTATAACTGAGGCCAACCTGGATGAAGGACGGTATATCAGGCCGACGGTTGAGTTCAGGGACGTGTTTGCTGATGTGCTGGTCAAGCATTTCGGGGCCAGTACCTCGGAGCTCGGCGCTGTCTTGCCCGGCCATGTCCATGCGCCCGTCGGGCTGTTCGCCTAGTAGCGGCGTTCGGGAGGTGATTGCCCTGGGCGCTCGTCGTTGGCTTCCTCGGGACAGACAAGTGCTGCCAGGATCAGCGCTGAATGGTGCATGAAAGCCGTAGTGTCCACTATTCCCCCCTTTCGAACTAACCTTTCTGCACTCTAACCAAAGCCAGTTTTCCGGGGTACAGTTCTCTCTAGCTGCACGAAGAATTATTTGGGTCGTGTTCGCTATGGGAGGCTGGAAAATGAGTATTCTTGAATGGCTGGGTGTTTTGGGGCTGGGGACGATGGTGGCCTATGCCATCGCGCGGTTCTCTAATTTCCATTGGCATCGCGCTCTGATGTGGACTGGTCCCTGTCGATCCCGTATAGCCTCGACGAAACGATGGAAAGCAGACTATGTGAGTGAAACGACGCCAGCGTATTTCCACTATGTGCGGAGACGCTACCGGTACGAGATTCATTGTCCTATTCGGTATTGCCTCAATGGGCAGATCAAAGAGGGTGTTGTGGTGGATATGACAAGAGAGGGATGGCGTCTCAAAGGACAGGAAGCATTGATTCCAGGAACGATGTTGAGCCTTGACATCACGTTGCCTGGTGCGGCCTCGTCACTACCGATTGCCTGTGCTGTTGTGCGTTGGGTAGAGGGGGGAGAGTGCGGGGTGAAGCTTGAACGGATGGAGAAGGAGCCTGCAGCCCAATTGAGTCAGTTTTTCAGCACACTCTCGCAGGGCGTGAATGTAAGGTCACAAGCGGCTTAGCCTGAATGGAGAAGCCGTCGTCAGAAACTGTCTTTGGCGCATCGAAACCCGGTTCCGCTCGGGCGGCTGTCCATGAGTCCCCAGTCGCGATCGCTGGTCCGTAAGCTGACCGCCGGTTTCAGCCAGGATCCGCCTCGCATGGATTTAATGGCGCCGCGCTCAGGTCCGCTTGGGTCGCTGAGTGGGGCCGACCGGTAATAATTTGGATCGTACCAATCCTGCACCCATTCAGCGGCGTTGCCGGCGAGGTCCTGGATACCGTACGGGCTGGTTCCGTCGGGGAAGGTTCCGACGGGTAGAGTCAAAACTTCTCCCTTGATGCCTTTTTCTTTGACCAGCCGTGCGCCATCGCCCTTGACCCAGAACGCCTCCCAATCGGCGCCGCTTTGAAACTCAATGGTCTGGCCGGCCCAATAGCTGGCGCTGTTCGCTTTCCTCCAACTCCAGTCGTTCCCCCAGGGATAGCGGCGTCCGTCGGTTCCTCGCGCGGCTTTTTCCCATTCGGCTTCAGTGGGGAGGCGTTTGCCAGACCACCGGCAATAGGCCACGGCATCGTCCCAGCTCACATTCACCACGGGGTGTTTGGCGATGGCTGGTGGATACATAACATCGTCCCAGATTGTCGAAGCCGGATTATTGTTCGCCGGCGGGCGGTGACCGGTCGATTGGACAAATGCGGCATAGTTCTGATTGGTCACTTCGAATCGATCAAGGAAGAATGCGTGGAGGAAGACCAGCCGTTCGGGATGTTCGTCGGCGAGGCCGTCGCTACCCTCCGCTGTGCCCATACGATATTCCCCGGCGGGGATCAGCGCCATCTCAGGGGGAGCGTCGGCGCCTAAAGCGGGCAGTATCGAACATAGGATAAGGAGAGTATGGAGAAGGCCTTTCATTCCTTCCGGCGTTACGGCTTTTTGAGGCCGCAGGCTTTGGAGACTGCATCACGATAGGTGAGCCATAGCCGCAGACTGCGCTTCACTGTGCTGAGAATGGCCTGTTGCGTCGTCGCGGACGGAGCGTTTTGAGTCACCATGTCGTAGGCATCGTGCCGATGACCGGACTCAACGAGCTGATGGGCCCGAATGAGATCCATGCAATCCGGAGAATTGCCATGATAGCGGACAAGTGGATGGTTTTTTATGGTCGTCTCGATCTCCTCCGCCGTCTTCGGCTTGGAGGGCTCCCGCAGTTCTTTCCGGTCTTTGACGCTGCCTTCCACAAAAATGGTAAGGGCGGCTGCGCCCAGGACCCATGTCGGTTGTGTGGAGACCCGATCCAGCCATGCGCGATAGGCCCGGCTTGCGGGTAACGGACGGATCTGTTCGAAATCTTTCGCAACGAACCCCAATCCCTCCATCATCGTGAGGAAGAGCTCAGGATGAGATTTGCCGAGTGACAGTCCCCCGGTATCTTCTTCATAGATATTCTCCGCCAGCATGCGACGAACGGATGGCGGTGGGTTGTGGCCATGAATTCGGGAGAGGAAGACGGGGAAATCGCGGACGTAGACGAAGTATTCCTGTTGAAAGTGAACCTTGAGCTGGTCTTTGGTCAATCGTCCGGTGGCGAAGTGATCCCATGCCCAATGGTGTTTGCCGTCCATGACTTTGAGCAATGCGTCGAGAAAGCGGGCTTGTGTCAGTCGTGATGCCATCGTACCTTGCCTTCTTGAAGGCCGTCTCGTTAGAATCCTCAGACTCTGAGAGGACAGCGATGAATCCAATTACCATTCAAAATCCCGACGAGATCCTGACCCTATTGGCCGATATCGCCTTGCAGGGACCCGGCTTTTCCACGGATTGCCTGCTGGACTATGTACTCGAAGAAGGGTTTACTGAACCGATCTTCCTCAACGCGACTGGTGAAGACGCCACAGCATTTTACAAAGGTCAGCCGAATGCCTGGGCGGTCTATCAGATTCGTGAGTGGAAACGAGTGCTGACGGTTTCCGGTGGTGGCCGGGAGCGTCGCGTGCAAATCAGAGAAACGCCCTAACTGATGTCTGAGTGTAAAGCGACTCTGCAAAAAGTGCAAACGCCCGCAAGGTTTTCTACTCGATCATTAGGGCAGGAGCGGTAATTTCTCGATGCAAATGCGGTATTTGACTACGGCTCAGGATATCGGGGAGCTTGGGATCATCAAAAGCCTGTGCGAGGCCAACGGCATTGCTTGCTTATTTCAGGATGAACACGTGAGCAGTCTGTATCCTGGAGTTTTCGAGTTGTGTTGCCAGGTGATGGTGGACGAATCTGACTGGGAGCGGGCAACCACACTGATCAGCCGCTTGCGTCTGTCGATTCGAGAAGTCGCACCATCGCCGTAGCGGATCGTATGTGACCACTCGCTCACACGCCTCGTTCATCGCGGAAGTTTTGGATGGGGAGAGTCTGTCGGGAGGTCGACGGGTTTACGTTCCCCAGATCCTTCATACCACCCGCCGATCAGCAGGCCTTCTTCGAAATAGAGATACCGGTGCTTTACCTCGGCTGTACTGATCCAATCCTCAAAAATCCATTCTTCACGCCGTAGTCCTTCCTTCGTGAAGGACGTATTAATTGTCTGCGGCCCTCCCCAGGCTTTGAGGACCTGGTCTTTCGACATGCCGGCCATTACCCGGCGCTGCTCAATATGTTTCTGAAAGTCAGGATCTCTCAGTTGAACCGCAAGAGGGACCACGACCATCATCAGGAACGAGAGAGCCAGCCCTGCATAGATGATTTTACGCACGAGGGGGCGTCGAATAAACGATGGCTCGTCCTCGTGGACGGGGACTTGTTCGGAGGCAGAGGGCGTCTGTTCCATAGTCGTAATTGCTTCCTGAATGAGCTGGCGCATGCTAACTAAGGGGGGTAGGGCGAGTCAAGCTAAGAGGGCATGAACTCAGGATAATTTAGCAGGGTAGCCCCGGCCAATGACACGCCGGTCGTGGTGAGGTCCCTTGAGCATGGATGAGGTCAACGATGAAACGATTTGCGTATCGGATCGGATCAATTCGGCCGAGGTTGGGATGGATCATGCTGGCCGGATTATTGCTGTGTGGCATGGATCCGTATCTCTGCCAGGCCCATGCGACGACGATTTATTCCTATATCGACGAGCAGGGCAATCCCCGGTTTAGCGATTCGATGGAAAACATTCCGGAGAAGTACCGGGCCAAAGTGAAGACCCATGAACAGGCGACGCCCCAGGAGCGTCCCCCGTCAGCATTGGATTCCGTGAAGGCCATCGCGTTGCCGCCGATTGCGGCAATGAAGCAGAAAGTGACGGAACTCCTTCAGGGCTTCGGCATTGCACTTCCCTCTGCTTCCATGAAAACAGCGTCGGTACCATCAACGGCTTTATCATCGGACATGAACTCTTCGCAATCGCAGATTGTGAACTATGCCGGTGCGGCAGCGGTTGTGCTTTTGCTGCTGATGTATTTTAGCAAGAGTCAATTGATGCGTCTGCTGGCTCTCTGCTTGCTGGTGACGCTTGGTGTGGCGACACCGGTCCTGCTCTATGTAAGCGATAATGGTCCAATGACGAGTATGAAGGGCCGCGCGACGGCAGTGGGACAAGCTCAACAAGATCGTCTCAAGCAGGTCGGGCCGTAGGCGAGAGCTCTGGGCCAGCCTCCCTTATGACGCGTCTTATTCAGCGTATTGGGGCACCGGAATCTTCTTGGGTTGCGCAGCGGGTGAGGGAATCACTCGTTCCGCAAATTCAGGCGAGTAGGGATTCACGATGGCCTCGTGGGTGTGACGCTGGCGCTGCTTGACCAACTGGAGGCTTTGTGTGCTGATTTCCATCCGGTCGATCGTGGCCTTTGTCGTCAGGCGATCGGGCAACCCTTGGAGTGAAAACAGCTGATAGGTCAGTGTCCAGTCCAGTTGCTCCTTTCCTTTCTCCTTAATCAAAAAGCGGGCGGCGTCTGACGGGGACCCCTTAAAGAGCAGTATCCAGATATTTGAACGAAATGCCGGCGCTTGGAAATCTCTGGAGGGGCTGAATTCAGGAACAAGCGAGGGGACTTGGGCAATGGGGACCGGCGGCGTGAATTCAATATCTACAAGCCGGACAAACAGAGGACGAGTGTCGCTCGTATCGTTGGGGTCGACGGTGTAGGCGAAGGAGTAACGCACGTCGATGCCGTTTCGGGTGAAGGTATATACATCTTCGCCGTTTTCCGGCGAGACCAGTTTGCTGAAGTACTTCTGCCAGTCTGTGATGGGGTAATAGGTGAAGACCCGAAGGGCCGACTTCCGATCGCGGACCGCTTGCGGCATCCCCAGTCGTTCGTGAAGTTCACGTTGGGTCAGGCCCAGGAAGCCATCTTCAAAGTAGGGTAGGGCCGCGAGGTTGTGCGGGATGAACAGCAGAGAGCCGAGTAGGAGCAACCACGTGAGGTGGTACCTAGATGGTCGAGTCGGCAATGGCATCCTCCGTCTGGTGCGGGCATCGTATCGACAGGATTGAAGGTCTGTCAAGAAAGCGGCCTGGCTTGCTGGTCCGGTACCCTTTCAGTATCATGGCATTCTTGCAATATTTGTCACGGGAGACATGCACCAGTGGGTAATTCCTCACCGACGTCGATAGAGCAACTACTCAAGAGCCGAATCCTGATCCTCGATGGGGCGATGGGAACCATGATCCAGCAGCGGAAGCTGGACGAGGCGGCCTTTCGTGGCGAGCGCTTCAAGGACTGGAAGCAGGACCTCAAGGGCCACAACGATTTATTGAATATTACACAGCCTGCGATCATTGAAGATATCCATCGGCAGTATCTCGAAGCCGGAGCCGATATTGTTGAAACGAACACGTTCAATTCTCAAGCGATCTCCCTGGCGGACTATCACATGGAGACGTTGGGCTACGAACTGTCCAAGGCCGGGGCCGAATGCGCCAAGCAGGCGGTCCTCAAGGTGCAGGCGGCTCAGCCCGGTCGGCAATGCTTCGTGGCCGGGGCGATCGGGCCAACGACCAAAACATCATCGATCTCGACGGACGTCAACAACTCGGCGGCTCGGGGAACGACCTACGAAGAGCTTGTCGCGGCCTACAGTGACCAGGTGCGTGGCCTGCTCGACGGCGGGGCTGATCTGTTGCTCGTCGAGACGATCTTCGACACACTCAACGCCAAGGCGGCATTCTTTGCCATCCAACAGGTCTTCGACCAGGGTGGCCGTCGAGTGCCTGTCATGGCTTCCGTGACATTCATCCAAGCCGGCAGCAATCGGGGTGTGACCGGTCAAACGGTTGAAGCCTTCTGGAACTCAATTTCCCATGTGCCGTTACTGAGCGTCGGAATGAACTGCGCTTTGGGGCCGAAGGAAATGCGGCCGTTGATCGAGGAGCTGTCGAAGATCGCCCCGATCTATATCAGCTCGCATCCCAATGCCGGATTGCCGAATCCGCTGCTGCCCACGGGATTTCCAGAGACTCCGGACACGCTGGCGCCGCAGTTGCGGGACTGGGCACAGAACGGCTGGCTCAATATTGTGGGCGGCTGTTGCGGGACGACACCGGACCATATCAAGAAGATTGCTGAAGCCGTGCGAGGCCTGAAGCCACGACCGATTCCTACGATCGCCCCCTACACGCGTTTGAGCGGCCTTGAAGCGGTCACTCTGCGTCCGGATTCAAACTTTGTGAACGTGGGTGAGCGGACCAACGTGACCGGCTCGCCGGCCTTTTCAAAGCTGATCCTGGCCGGTGACTATGAAGCGGCCCTTTCTGTGGCGCGACAACAGGTCGAAGGTGGCGCGCAGATCATCGACATCAATATGGATGAAGGCATGTTGGATTCCAAGGCGGCGATGGAGAAGTTTCTCCGTCTCATCGCCTCGGAACCGGATATTTGCAAAGTGCCGATCATGGTCGACAGCTCCAAGTGGGAGGTGCTGGAGACTGGTCTGAAGAATATTCAGGGGAAGGCCATTGTCAACAGCATCAGCCTCAAAGAGGGAGAGGAGAAGTTTGTCCAGCAGGCGACGCTGGTCCATCGGTACGGTGCGGCCGTCGTCGTCATGGCATTCGACGAACAGGGGCAAGCCGATACATTGGAGCGAAAAGAAGAAATCTGCGCGCGCTCCTATAAGATTTTAACGGAACGGGTAGGCTTGCCTGCGACCGATATTATTTTCGATCCCAACATTTTGACCGTTGCGACTGGTATCGAAGAGCACAACAACTATGCGGTGAATTTTATCGAGGCCACCAGGTGGATCAAGCAGCATCTGCCTGGTGCGAAAGTGAGCGGCGGCATCAGCAATATCTCGTTCTCATTTCGCGGGAACAACGTGGTCCGTGAAGCGATGCATGCGGCCTTTCTCTATCATGCCATCAAGGCCGGCCTCGATATGGGGATTGTCAATGCCGGTCAATTGGCCGTGTATGAAGAGATTCCCAAAGACCTGTTAGGACTTGTAGAAGATGTGCTGCTGAACCGGCGTCCGGATGCCACCGAACGGCTCGTGAATTTTGCCGAGACGGTGAAGCAGAAGGGAAAGGCGGTCGTCAAAGATGACGAGTGGCGCAAAGGGACAGTTGAGGAGCGCCTTTCGCACGCCCTCGTCAAAGGCATTACGGACTACATCGATCAGGATACGGAAGAGGCACGGCAGAAGTATCCGAAGCCCTTGTCGGTTATCGAGGGGCCGTTGATGGCCGGGATGAACGTCGTCGGGGATCTGTTTGGGTCCGGAAAAATGTTCCTGCCGCAAGTCGTCAAGAGCGCCCGGGTCATGAAAAAATCCGTCGCCTATCTCATGCCTTATATGGAAGAAGAAAAGAAGCGTGCGGGCGGCTATCAGGCGCAAGGGAAAGTCTTGCTCGCCACGGTGAAGGGCGATGTGCACGACATCGGGAAGAACATCGTCGGGGTGGTGTTGGGTTGCAATAATTATGAGGTGATCGATCTTGGCGTGATGGTGCCCTGTGAGAAAATTCTGGCAACGGCCAAGGAGCTTCAGGTCGATGTGATCGGGTTGAGCGGGCTCATTACGCCTTCACTGGACGAAATGGTGCATGTGGCCAAGGAAATGACCCGCGAAGGGTTTACTGTGCCGCTCCTCATTGGCGGCGCAACAACCAGTAAGGCTCACACGGCGGTAAAGATCGCCCCGTCCTATACGCCATCGGTGGTCCATGTGTTGGATGCCTCACGGGCGGTCGGTGTCGTGGGCAGTCTGATTAGTCCGTCGCAGAAGGCCGCGTTCGTGCAACAAGTCCGAGATGATTACGATCGGATGCGGCAGGCGCATCAAGATCGCGGGACCAAGCCGGTCTTGCCGATTGCGAACGCACGCGCCAATAGCCTCATTACCGACTGGACGACCGTGGAGATTCCTGTGCCGTCCTTCCTGGGCGTGCGGACAATCAACGACCAACCGTTGAGGGAATTGGTGCCTTTTATCGATTGGTCGCCGTTCTTTCACACTTGGGAGCTGAAGGGTCGTTATCCCGGGATCTTTGACGATGCCACGATCGGTCCGAGGGCAAAGGAGCTGTACGACGACGCACGACGATTGCTGGACGAGATCATCCAGAAAAAACTATTGACCGCGAAGGGAGTGTACGGATTCTTTGCCGCGGCAAGTGTAGGCGACGACATCGAACTCTATCAAGATGCAGCCCACATGCAGCGAGTCACAACCATCCATACGCTCAGACAGCAGTCGGAAAAGCCTCAGGGGCAACCGAATCTCGCACTGGCCGACTATGTGGCACCCCGCGAATCAGGCCGGAGGGATCATCTCGGGGCGTTTGCGGTGACGGCGGGGATCGGCCTTGATGCATTGTGTCGTCGTTTCGATAAGGATCATGACGACTATAACTCGATTATGGCAAAAGCCCTGGCTGATAGACTCGCCGAGGCGTTTGCGGAGTATCTCCATAAACGCGTCCGCGAAGAGTGGGGGTATGGAACACAGGAGTCGCTATCCACCGAAGAGCTGATTCGCGAAAAATATCGCGGCATCCGGCCTGCACCTGGCTATCCAGCCTGCCCCGACCATACCGAGAAGCGGCTCTTGTTTGATCTGCTTCAGGTCGAACAGAAGGCCGCCATCACGCTGACCGAGAGCTTTGCCATGTTGCCGGCTGCGGCGGTCAGCGGATTCTACTTCGCTCATCCGGAGGCGAAATATTTTGCGGTGGGGAAGATCGGAAAGGATCAAGTCGAAGATTATGCCAGCCGAAAAGGGATGGACTTGCGCACAGTCGAGCGCTGGCTCTCGCCGAATCTCAACTACGAATCCTCCTAGCGGTTTCCGGGTCCTGAGTCCTGAGAATCCTGAGAATCCTGTTGGATCGCGCTCTAGACGTGGGGAGTGTGCTTGGGACAGAGGCTAGACGGCCGTCTCAAGCACATCTTTGGATGCATTCAGGCGGGCTGTTTGGAGCGCTTGGAAGATCGATCTGTAGCGGGCCTCGGCCCACAAGTTGAAGGATTCTGCGTCGGCAAATACGAGGTCCCACGCTTTTGCGGGATCCAGGAGCAACAGGTGCTGAGTGTGGTCGGTCTTTGAGAGATGGACCACGAGAACGGCCGAGTTTCCGGTGAGGCTAATGTCGGTGAATACGTGGAGCTTCTCTGATGTCGGAAGATGGCTGTCTCGCATGGCCGCTTCGGCAATCGGTGCGTAGAGGCGGCGCAGAAACTGGGCGGTCGTCTCATGCGCATGGGAAGGACTCAAGAGTCGAGGGTTGGGCTTTTCTCCGAAGAGGTTTTCGGTGAGATACGTGGCGGCTTCCCACGTCGGCATGACACCGGATGTCACCAACGCTTCACAAAGGTAGGCAATCCAATTTCTGTTCGCAGTCCGCTTCTGGACCGCAGTACTCTTCTTGGCCATGGTCGGCGACCCTTTCCTCTCATCACGAATGTCGGTATCAGACAGCCTTCGGAACGTGGTGGCGATGCGGTTCCGGTGGAATGAAAAGAGTGTATCGCTGAAGCGGAAAGGGGGCAACGAATTGCGAAGAATGCGCTAAGCGGCTGTGGAATCTTGACGTGAATGGTCGGCGTATTGCTCGTGGATGTGTCGGAGGTCCTCAGGGGATGACAGGAAGAGGTCAAGCAATTCAGGGTCGAAGTGTTTGCCGCGCTCTTTGATCATCAAGTCGCGGGCGTGTTCGAAGTCAAACGCCGGTTTATAGACTCGGGCCGTGGTCATGGCATCGAAGTTGTCAGCAATAGAGGCAATGCGTCCTTCGATGGGAATCTCCTCGCCTTTCAACTTGCGGGGGTATCCGGTTCCGTCATACCGTTCGTGATGTGTCCATGCAATGATTGCGGCGACTTTGAGGAGCTCCGAGTCAGATCCTGAGAGAATCTTATAACCGATCTCTGCGTGCTGGGAGATGACGTCAAACTCTGCCGCGGTGAATTTTCCCGGCTTAAGAAGCACGTGATCCGGAGTTCCTATCTTGCCGATATCATGCATCGGACTGGCGGTTCGAATCAGGTCAACCCGCTCCGGCGCCAGGCCTACCTTGCGCGCCAGCAATTCGCAATAGTGGCTCATCCGCTGGATATGCTGCGCGGTCGAGCTATCACGGAATTCAGCGGCGATCGCCAATCGTTCGATGGTTTCTTCCCGGGAGAGGCGGAGCTCTTTCTCGCTGCGTTCCAGCCACTCAAGGGCCTGTTGCAAGGCCATCGTTCTGGTTCTGACGATGTCTTCAAGATTGTCTCGATGTAAGCGGTTTTCCATTTCCAAGCGGCGACGGCGCAAGGCATTGGCGACATCGATAAGCACTTCGTTTGATTCGAATGGCTTGACGATATACCCGAACGCCCCCATGTCGAGAGCGGCGTTCGCCAGCACGGAGCTATCGAGTCCGGTGACCATGATGGCGGCAATGTGGGGACGGTCCGCAAGCAGGTTACGGACGAGATCCATGCCGGATTCTCCGGGCATGTTCACGTCGCACAGCATCAAGGCGAAGGGCTGTTCCTCAATCTTCTGGCGGGCTTCACGCGCATCGGCGGCAAGTGTGACGGTATAGCCATGGGTTTGGAGCATATAGCCCAGTAGGCGGCGAATCGGTTCTTCATCGTCGACGACCAGAATATTCCGGTTTTCAAGGAGCGCTTGTTGTGTATCCCGATCAGGCAAAGTAGGCATGGAGTACTTGTGAGATCTTGGTTGAGAATCTGGTGTTGTGTAGGACCATTATCGGTTTGTTTTGTCGACTCTTGAGAGTGCTCTGAACTGCCCGAGAATCTGCACCTTCTATGCCAATCGAAGGCGTCAGAGCGCTGAAGGAATTATCGCATTGATGACTAAGATTCCTGAAGCTGAGCGTCGCATGAAACCTCTTTGCCAGCAAGTTGTTCGTGGCTTTCAGGCAGGAGGATTCGTTCGTGATGTGAGGAGGGGCCAGGCGATCGACTCAACAGAGATATGTACAGAATGTGTCTGCGGCGTAGGCGTATTTCGTACATATAGAGGGACTGGCGGAGTAGAAATTGATCGGAAGCAGTCGGTGGGTGTTGGTTTGCGCTTTGGATAGGGCTCCACTATAATCCCGCTCTCACTTTTGAAGATAAGAAGGGGAGTATGCGATGAGCGCGGTAGCCGGATTAGTACGATTTGATGGCAGACGGAAGGACCAGCATCGGCCGGTCAAAGTGACGAGGAATTTTACCAAACACGCCGAAGGATCTGTCCTCATTGAAATGGGGGACACCAAGGTCATTTGCACGGCGTCGATCGAAGAGAAAGTACCCCCGTTCCTCAAAGGAAAAGGCAGCGGATGGGTGACGGCCGAATATTCCATGCTTCCCCGCGCGACCCATGAGCGGACTTCCCGTGAAGCCGTCAAGGGAAAGCAGGGGGGGCGAACGCTTGAGATCCAGCGGCTGGTTGGTCGAGCGCTGCGGTCGGTGACCGACATGACGCAAATGGGGGAGCGGAGTATTTGGATCGACTGCGACGTGATTCAAGCCGACGGGGGAACCAGAACTGCGTCGATTACCGGGGCGTTTATTGCCTTGGCAGATGCGTTCACCGTGCTGAAGAAGAAAGATATGATCAAGCGTCTTCCGCTGACTGACTATTTGGCGGCGATCAGCGTCGGTAAAGTCGGCGGGGAAGTCATGGTGGATTTGGCCTATACCGAAGACTCCATGGCCGAAGTGGATATGAATCTTGTGATGACCGGCCGAGGTCGGTATGTCGAGGTTCAAGGAACGGCAGAAAAGACTCCCTTTGCCAAGCAGGATATGGACGAGTTTTTGAATCTTGGATGGCAGGCAATTCAACGCCTCACGGCTATTCAAAAAGAACTCATCGGTTCCTTAGACTAGCAGGTCGCTGTGATTTCAGAAGTCGTCCTCGCGACGAGAAACAGGCACAAAGTCGAAGAATTGACGGCCTTGCTTGCCGATCTGGGCATCCGGATCCGCACGCTGGCTGATTTTCCGCTCGTACCTGAAGTTGAAGAAGACGGTGCGACCTGTGAGGCCAATGCCATCAAGAAGGCCTGCGAGATCGCAAGGGCGACAGGGCTGGCGGCCGTGGCAGATGATACCGGGCTGGAAGTGGATGCGCTCGACGGCAGGCCCGGCGTCTATGCCGCTCGGTACGCGGGTGAGGGCGCCACGTACGAAGATAATTGCCGCAAGCTGGTTCAGGAGCTCGAGGGCGTTCCGCACGAACGACGGACCGCTCGGTTCATCACGGTAGCGGCTATCGCCATCCCGGGGGAACCCGTTCAGGTGACGCAGGGGGTTTTAACCGGGTATATTACGGACAGGGCCAGCGGATCAAAAGGATTTGGATATGATCCGGTCTTCTATGTGCCGGAGATGAAGGCGACACTGGCAGAGATTTCTGCTGAGCAGAAGAATCGCATCAGTCATCGCGCCAAGGCGTTTCTGCAAGCCAAGGAACTCCTTCGTGCACGGCAGTCTGAGAGTACCGTCGGGGCGTAGCGCAGCCCGGTAGCGCGCCTGCTTTGGGAGCAGGATGTCGGAGGTTCAAATCCTCTCGCCCCGACCAAACCGAGCATGCTCCACCCGAAGCCTTATCATTATTGGCGACGGGATAAACACTTCCAGTGTTGGCGCCCGTAGCTCAGTTGGATAGAGCATCAGCCTTCTAAGCTGAGGGTCGCTGGTTCGATTCCAGCCGGGCGCACCACGTTGGTCAGCCATTCATGCGTAGAATTTTCCGTCCTCTTCCTCTCGCTGTCATCGGTGGCGTCGCCCTGCTGCTCTATACACTGCTCGGTTTTTTCCTGCTGCCGTACCTCATCACAACCTACGCGGTGCCGAAGGTCGCCGAGACGATCCGCCACCCGGTGGTCGTGAGAGAGGTGGCGGTGAATCCCTTTGAATTGTCTTTGCGGATCGCCGGATTGGAAATTCGTGAACCCGATCAGACGCCCATGGTTGGGTTTGAGGAGTTTTTCGTGAATTTCCAGGCGGTCTCGTTGTTCCGTCTGGCCTATGTATTCGATGCCATCCGTCTGACGATGCCCTATGTGGCGGTGAAGGTGGCGCCAAACGGCCACCTGAATTTGCTCGACCTGGTTCCCCCGGATGCGCCCGCAGACCAAGCGCCTCCTGCCAAGCAGCCGGAGCAGCCGGGAGCAATTCCTGCCGTGCAGATCGGGGTGTTTGAGATTGCCCAGGGCATCGTGGAATTCCGAGATGAATCCAAACCCAGGCCGGTGGCGATCGATATTGTGCCGATCGGCATCGTGCTGAGGAATTTTCATACGAAGCCGGGTGGAGACAATACCTATTCGTTTGCCGCGGAATTGGGCAAAGGAGAAGTGCTGGACTGGAAAGGCACTATCACCTTGGAGCCGATTCGTTCTGAGGGCACGTTGGCCTTGAGCGGAGTCAAGGTCCCCACCGTCTTTCAGTCTGTAGAGGGCCAATTCAATTTCGACATTCCCACCGGCACGATCGATGCGAAGGTGCCGTACCGGCTTGATATGGGGACGGCTCCGATAGACTTCACTGTCTCGGAAGGGTTTCTGCACCTTGCGGATGTCAGCCTGGTTGAAAAAGGCGATGTGGATCCGGTGATCTCCGTCCCAGCGTTTGGAATCGACGGCATTCAGGTGGATCTGCGGCAGCACAAGGTGTCGATTGGATCGATTAGTCTGGCGAACGCCTCGGATCGGGTTTGGCTGAATCCCGATAAGAGTCTGAATCTGCAAGCGCTCTTTGCGCCTGTCGAAAGCGGAACGGCGGCCGGGAAGCCTGCTCCGGCAGCCTTGCCTAAAGAGCCGGCTCAGGAAGCTCCTCTCTGGTCGGTGGCCGTGAAAGAAGTGCAAATCAAGAATCACACGATTCGATTTGAGGATCGCTCTCTTCCTTCCACCATGCAGGCCAAGGTCGTTGTGAAGTCGGCACGGTCGCATGGTCTGGCCTGGCCGATCACAAGACCGATTCCGCTTACCGTCGACCAGACCATCAATGACACCGGCACCTTCACGCTGGATGGCCAGATGGTGGCGTCGCCCTTTCAGGCGGACTTTACGCTGGCATTGAAGAACCTGGGATTGGCGCCGTTCGAACCCTATCTGGAGCAGGCGACTCGCGTCGGAATCGACGACGGTTCGCTGGATATCGATGGCTCCCTTCATCTGGCGGTCGAACATCCGAAGGCTCCGCTGATGACCTTCCGGGGAAACCTGGGAGTGAAATCGTTGGCGCTGGTGAACCGGGAGGAAGGGCTGCCGTTTGCCTCTTGGAAGCATCTTCTGCTGAAGCAGATCGCGCTGACTGTCGATCCTACGACGGTGGCGTTGGGCGAAGTCGGGCTCGACCAGCTCCGTGTTCAACTGGTGGTGCAGGCGGATGGCACGATGAATCTGGCGCACCTGGTCAAAGCCCCAAAGGAGACTGAGTCGAAGCCCGCGCCAGCGCCTGAATCGTCTCCGGGCAAGTCAAAGCCGGCGCCAGAGATCACGATTAAAACGGTGAAGCTGATGAAGGGGGCCGTCACGTTTCAAGATGACTCCATTGTACCGTCGGTGCGGACGGGGCTCGAAGAATTGACCGGGACGGTGAAAGGGTTGTCCTCGAAGCAGGTGGCGAAGGCGGACGTCGACTTGTCGGGCAAGCTCGGCCGGGTGGCCCCACTACGGATTGTGGGCAAGATCAATCCGCTCAGCGAGGACGCGTACACTGACATCTCAGTGAAGTTAGACAATATCGATCTGACCACCGCTGGTCCCTATAGCGGGAAGTATGTCGGCTATTCCATCCGGAAGGGCAAGCTCTTCCTGGATCTGGCGTACAAGCTGTCGCAGCATGAGCTGGAGGCGGAGAACAAGGTGCTCATCGATCAATTGGGCTTTGGTGAGAAGACCGAGAGTCCCGATGCCACCTCGCTGCCGGTTCCCCTGGTCGTCGCGTTGCTCAAGGATCGAAAAGGCCAGATTGCGATCGATCTGCCGGTGCGCGGAAATCTGAAGGATCCGGACTTCAAGTACGGGAAGCTCCTATTGAATACGGTGCTGAATCTGCTGGGCAAGGCCGTGACGTCGCCGTTTGCCCTGATTGGGTCGCTTGTCGGAGGCAGCGGGGAAGAACTGCACGCGATCGAATTTGCGCCCGGCCGCAGTGACCTTGCGGAAGCCGAAACCAAAAAGCTGACGACGCTGGTGACGGTGCTCACGGAACGTCCGGCTCTGTCCTTGGATGTGGCAGGCATGGCCGATAAGCAGATCGATGGGCGGGTGTTGGCCGAAGAGCAGTTCCTTGAGCGGTTGCGGCAGCTCAAGCTCGAGGAGGCCGGCAAGCCGGCAGGCAAAGAGCCGGTTCCTGCGCCAGCGCTCTCACCGGAGGATGAATCACGCCTGACGACTGCCTGGTATACCAAGCAATTCCCTCCGGCAGTCGGTCAGCCTGACGCACCGCCGCCATCAGTGCCTGATATGAAGATGCGTTTGCTCCAGACGATCACGATCGAAGAGGGGACGCTCCGCCTTCTGGCGCAGCGCCGCGCGGAGCGGATCAGAGAGTGGCTCACGCAGCAGGGGCAGGTGGAAGAGGCCCGAGTCTTTTTGCTAGAAGCGGGGTTTAAGGACGGGAGCGGAGCCACCGTGCCAACGCCTCTCGCGATGGCCGCGCACTAGGCTCGGCGGCGCCGCGCTTGTTAGCGCTGGAGTGGTTACTTCGAGTAGCGCATCCGGATGCCCTGCAAGAGCGAAAGCTCGATTTCTGATGCGGACAGCTCTAGGGGAAAGAGCACGCCGGAGATCTTACAGGCGTTGATGGAGGCGCCTTTCAGGTTGGATTGGCTGAAGTCGATGCCACGAAGATCGGATTGCCGGAAGTAGCAATCGCTGAAATCCAGCCCGGAAGCATCCAGGCCTCGGAGATCCAGCCCTCGCAGATCGCAGCTTTTCAAATCACACTTGTCGCCTGCGGCTTTCTTGGCGTTGAACTCCTTAATGCAGCCTTCGCGGAGCAATTTGTACATCGGATCGTTTGAGATCCGCAGCGCGATCGGACTAGGCTTTGCCTGCTCCATATATCCTCCTATGCCGGTGGGCTCTGGCCTATATCGGATGCGGCAGGTGAATCCTTAAGCGGAGAAGGCCTATTGGTTTGCTTGACGGAGGAGGGGTTGAACTCTTTGGTCTGAACTCAGTAATGTATCGCCGTAGGTGTGTTGTTCAATAAACGAACTTATAGTTCTTTGTGTTAATGAAAGGAGTGTCATATGGCGATCCGCTTAGGAGATGAAGCCCCGAATTTTACAGCTGATACGACCGAAGGCCCGATCAACTTTCATGAATGGCTTGGCGGTGGATGGGGGATTTTGTTCTCGCATCCAAAAGACTATACGCCGGTCTGTACGACTGAATTAGGGACCGTGGCCAAGATCACTCCTGAGTTCAAGAAGCGGGGAGTAAAAGTCATTGCGGTCAGCGTCGATCCGCTGGACTCCCATAAGGGCTGGATCAACGACATCAACGAGACTCAGCACACGACGATGAATTATCCCATCATCGCCGATCCGGATAAGAAGGTGGCGACCCTCTACGACATGATCCATCCGAATGCGATCGACAATATGACCGTCCGTTCGGTGTTTATTGTCGGACCAGACAAGAAGGTCAAGCTTACCTTGACCTATCCGGCGTCATGTGGCCGTAACTTTGATGAGTTGTTGCGCGTGATCGACTCACTCCAACTGACCTCGAAGTTCAAGGTGGCGACTCCGGCAAACTGGAAGGACGGGGAAGATTGCATCATCACTCCGGCCGTCAATGACGCGGAAGCCAAGACTCTCTTCCCCAAGGGGTTCAAGACAGTGAAGCCGTATCTGCGCTATACGCCGCAACCGAATAAGTAACGATCGTCCAAATGCGATGCAGGGGGCGGGAGGTGCTGAGCATCTCCCGCCCTATCTTTTTTTCTGCAACAGGGGCTATTGAGGCGTCAGACCAACAACAGCCCGGCGGTGCGGGCTTTTCTCCAGCCTGGACTATTCAGAAAGGCAGCGAAATCTTCGGCCGTACCGGGGAAGCTGGCTTGTATGTCTCGAATCCAGGGATAGGGTGTTGTTTTATTCTTGCGAGGGGTCGCTTGTTTGATGACGGTTTGAAACCACTGCCCCTGTGAGTGGGGGAGCTGGATGACCGTCTTGGCAAATCGTCCTTGCAGTGTCACTGTGATCCGTCTGGTCTGTGCCGTCGAGACCGGCTGCGCGCCGAGCCACACCAATCGGCGTTCAAGTGGTAGATGGTCAGGCTCTATTCCTTTGCGGAGAAGGTTCCGTACCCAGGTCTTGGGGACGTGCGGCTCAGGCACGTCATGGTCGAACCACTGACGGATATCCATCGTGAGCCCTCGCCCCTCCAAAAAGTTCAGCATGGAGCGGCGTAAGCCTTCGCCCAGCCAGGCTGGGGTTTTCCCGACAGGGTCGCGGTGAATCAGATCGTTATCAGCAAAACCATCAAATGTCGGTCCCAGGATGCGCAGTCCATGGCTTTTGGGGTCAAGGCCGACCGGGCTGTGGGCCGTCGTGGTAAAGCGATGCCAGAAGGCCGATTGCATCAGGTCCGCTTTGAAGAGTTGCCGCACACGTTCAAGAGCATCCACGGCTTCTTGGATCGTTTCCGAGGGAAATCCGTACATGAGATACGCATGAATCAAAATGCCGGCCTCTTTGAAGGCGGCCGCGACGAGTGCGGTCTGATCGACGGTGATCCCTTTTTTCATCTTGTCGAGCAGACGATCCGAGGCCGCTTCCAGTCCTGCTGTCACGGCGATACAGCCGGAGGCGGCTAAGAGTTTGCACAGATCCGGTGAAAAAGCCTCTTCGAACCGGATGTTTCCCCACCAGGTGATGTCAAGCTTCCGTTCCAGTAATCCCAGTGCCAGCGCCTTCAGCGCCGCAGGCGGGGCGGCTTCATCTACAAAGTGGAATCCGCGTTGCCCGGTTTCGGCGATCAGTTGCTCGATTTGTTGGATCAGCCGTTCGGTCGGCGTCATTTCGTAGCGGCTGATGTAGTCAAGCCCGACATCACAGAACGTGCACTGTTTCCAATAACAGCCGTGCGCGACGGTCAGTTTGTTCCAATGACCTTCGGACCAGAGGCGATGCATGGGATTCGTGCTGTCGAGGATTGTCAGGTAGCGATCCAGCGGCAATCCCCGATAGGTCGGACATCCGACGTCATTCATGCTGAAATTAGACACGGACCGATCGTCGGCGAAGCGGACGCGATGTTCGTCTCTGTAAAACGTGCGGCAGAGGTCTGTTTTCTGGCGTTGGCCCGTGAGATGTTCGAGGAGCGAGAGAAGCGGTCGCTCCCCGTCATCCAAGGTGATGAAGTCCACGTAGTCGAACACTCGAGGATCGCTGACACGCCGCAATTCGGTATTCGCATAGCCGCCGCCGAGCACAATCGGGAGTGTTGGCCTCCGCTGCTTCATCGCCTGGGCAATCCGAAATGCGGCGTAGAGATTGCCGGGAAAGGGGACTGACAGACCCACGAGGGTCGGATCCACCCGGTCGAGGTGTGCCCACAGGGCATCCAGCAGGAATTCATCCGTCAAGCTGAGCGGCTCGGCCAGAGCCAAGGCTAATCGGTCGAATGAGGATGCGGAGTGAGCCAGATGTTCAGCGTAGCGGCTGAGGGCGAAGGATGGACTGACCGTGGCTTGGACCAGATCGGCGAGGTCCTCGAGATAAAGCGTGCCCCAGTGCTTCGCTCGATCTTCAATCGGAACTGATTTCGAAAATCTCGTCTTGCCGTCGAACCGCGGACCTTGCGGAAGAAATCCAGGATCGGTGAGCAGGCTGGCTGCCTCTGGAGTCTTGCCCTGCAGGAACGTCACCACTGTGTCGATCGTACTCAGGTAGGCGTCCTCGTCCGCGAGCATGGCGTGGGCTTGTTGGGGAAGATCGTCTGACTGTTGCCGCACAAGACGAAAGACATCTCGAAGTCCATCGGGACTGAACAGCCGTAACACCATCTCGATCCCAAGATCTGCCTGTTCAGAAGAGACTCCCTGAGACTGCAAGAATCCGGTGAGGTAGGCGGTAGACGGGTACGGGGTATTGAGCTGGGTCAGCGGGGGAATCAGTAACAGGACTCGGGGCGCGGTCATGACCTCGACATAGCATACTGTCAGGCGGGAATGCTATGTCGCCGTGCCTGCTGGCACGGATGGGCAGTTCAGAGGGCTACCGTTTCGTGTCTATGATGCTTCCCAGCATATCGTCGGCAGTCTTCAGCGTGCGAAGATTGGCCTCAAAACCACGTTGGGCCACGATCTGGCTCACGGCTTCTTCGCCGAGATCGACATTGGATAGTTCAACCTGGGCGGCGCCATAGCCTCGGTCTTTCAACACCGCAGGCCCCGCGGAATCATCTTTTTGAACGACCGGTAAAACCCCTCCGGTCCCCACCTCGACGGATTCAACCCGCGATTTGTGGAATCCTTCGGTGTTCACGTTGGCCACATTATTGGCGGAGACATCGAGCTTCTTGGCGAAGTTTGTCAGGCCCGATAAGGCTGTATCGATAGCGGACATCATAAAGCACCTCCCAGTCCCGTTCCGAGATAAGCGCCTTGGAGCCTGTGGGGAGAGTATTGTTCCGAGAGACAGCCGGCACGCCAGTGGCGCTGGAAGAGGACTGCGTTGTGGCGGCTAGGCTGACCCTGGAACATACGTCCCTCGTTAGGTCCCTTGGCTTTGCGTCCCACCCTCTCGAGTGGTTTGCCCTTGTCACGTGGCCGGCGTTGATCGAGATTGATCAACCTGGCCTCTGTTTCAACTGGCTTAAGTGTAGCAGATTCTGCGGGACCGCAGTGCAGCTGACCGGCGAGGAAGCAGCAACAACCAGCCTCAATGAGCAGCGGAAAATTTATCGAGACGCTGCATGAAATGCTCGCAGGATGCAGCGATGCCTTCCGGTGATTCCCGTATCTGGCTTCCTAGAATGAAGACACAATCACGGCCGTAGACCTCGCACATCTCTCTGATGCGGTCTTCTCCCATGCGACCTGCTGCGGTGGGAAAGATGGACCGCAGTGGTCCCCAGGACTTGGTACAGGCAGAGGCGATTCGCGTGCAGTCTTGGCGGCTGATCGGAAAATTGAGTCCGTAGGTTGGATAGATGGTGATGTCTGCACCGGCGAGTCGGGGAAGACGACCGTAGAGCACGCGTGGAGCGAGCCCCTGTGTCGGAGCCATGGCGTAGGTGCCGAGGAATGCCGGATGAGACATGATGGGCAGCGCATCAGCCGTGTCACAACGCAGATCGTGAAGCGCCTGGTATCCCACCAGCCCCGGTGAGAGGAGGATTCCATCCGCGCCTGCCTGCCTGGCGAATTGTGTTTGTGTCCGTATGGCTTCGAGCGATCCGACGACGTGAGTAAAGTAGAGGCATCTGCGGCCAGTGGAGCGGCTGGCCTCACGAATGGCGGCAAGGCAGCGCTGGATGCGTTCTTCGATGGGGCAGAAGGCATGATCTCCAAGACCTTGGTCATCCTTGATGATGTCCACGCCGCCGAGTACGAAGCTGTGGGCTAATTCTGCCAGTGCCTCAGGAGAGAGCCCTAGTGGCTTCAAGACGGCACAGACCAATGGACGATTGGCCACGTCAGTCAATGCACGGATACCTGAGATACCGTGCCGAGGGCCAGGCCAGCTTTCCGGCAGCTGCGTGGGGAGCTGAATGTCGGCGACTTGGACCTGGGGACTGAGACTGGCCGTGCCGAACAGGGTGTGCAGCATCTGCGCGAACGAATGGCCAAACAGTTCAATGGGAAAACTGACTCGCGCCAGATGCCGCGTTTCCTCAACTCGTGAGAAATCCTCGACCCGGCCCAGGAGGCCTTCGGGAATTGGGCAGGTGCGCAGCAGGGACAGCGGGGCTTCTATGGTCTGATCGGTGCACAGGCGCTCGGCCATGTTCCGCCCCTGCAACTCAGTCCCCGTGAGATGGTACTCGACAGAAAAACGGTCTCCCGAAAGCCTATGTCCATGCATCGTTGTTCTCCCGAGGTTACGAAGCTCTGCTGGTGAGGCATGTGCGTCGGTCATCATACGTGTCTGTCGGGAACGCGTAAATCCCTCAATCCAACAAAACGCACAGCACTCTTTAAAGACGGAGACAAACGGCCATGAACACTAAGGGAAGACCCTCAAGTTTGTGCCTGAATCAACCGACACGTGAGAGCTGAACGTTTGTAGTCCGCGTGAAGGATACTGTTCGATATGGCGCATCGCACAATTCCGCTCTCCGACCTGAAAGTCGGGATGTACCTGATCGGGGTGGACCGCTCCTGGCTTCACACGCCCTTTCTTCGGCATAAATTTGAAATCAACGCGCAATCAGAAATTGACACCTTGCGGGCCTCGGGCATTGCTCAGGTGACCATCGATACCGGTCGGGGCCTCGATGTGGCGGTTCCTGAGGTGACACCGTCCGATCCTGTCCCTGTGTGCGAGGCTCAGCCGGAAGGGTCCAGTCTGTCGGCTACGCATCCTGTCTCGCTGGAACGGACGGCGGTGATGCTGGCGGACAATCTTGCGCTGGCGAAGCAGCGGCGGACAGAGTGGATCAATCGGCTCAATCACATTTTCGACGGCACGCGGGCGACAGGGCTGGTGTCATACGCAGAAGCCCGTCAGCTTGTTGATGAGATGATCGGGTTCATCTTCGAACGCCAAGCCGCCTGTTACGCCGTCATGGGCTTGCGGGAGCAAGACCCGACGTTGCATGAGCATGGACTCACCGTGTGCACGCTGTCCGTCATTATCGGGCAGGCGTTATCCTATCCTCGAGACGTGCTGCAACACGTGGGCGTGGCCGCGCTGCTCCATGATGTGGGGCTTGTCCGTCTGCCCAAGAACCTTCTCAAACACACCAAGGCCATGCCGCCGGCCCAGCAAGCTCTCTACGATAGCCATCCGGCGCAGGGCCTCGTGTTGTTGGAGAAAAGCGGGGTCCGCGATGCGGAGGTCCTGTCCATCGTCAAGCACCATCATGCCGCACCGACAGGTTCGGTCGGTACTGAAGGGGGGGCAGGACAAGACTGGGCCTATGCTGCGTTGGTGTGGATTGTCGACCAGTATGACGAATTGCTGACGGGCCAAACGGGCGGGCCACCGCTGTCGTCCAATCAAGCGATGACGCAGTTGTATCAACGCTACCGTGATCAGCCCTATTTGCTCGACCACGTGTCGTATTTGATCAGAGCGATCGGCGTATTTCCTCTCTACAGTCTCGTGGCGTTGAAATCAGGGGAGGTCGGCGTCGTGGGGTCCATCACTCCCGGCAAGGCGCACCTTCCGATTCTGTTTCTCTGTCGGGATGCGAAGGGCCGGTCCTGTGCCCCGCCCCAGGAATTGGACCTTGCTCAAGAACCGGAAGGCGGACGAAGCATTCATGACATCCGGGACCCACGACGGGAAGGGATCGATGTGGAAGCGATTCTTAGGCAGGTGGCCGCATGAGCGCCCAGCCTCAACCGGAGTCGAACGCGCGCGGGCCGGGACAGATGACCTGGTTGCCCACGCGAGAAGATACCTTTCTCTTGATGGAAGCGTCGGGCGACGCCGTCTTTGTCACCGACCGAAGCGGGCGGATCCTGTCCGTGAATCCGATGGCACAGCAACTGGTCGGACGTACCCGCGATGTGATCGGCCAGTCGTTTCAGGACCTGATGGATTGCCGGTTGCCGGAGGCGAAGGGATCGGGAGTTATTCCGTTCCAACAGATGATGAAATCCGGCGAAGTTACGATGGTGCCATCCCACCAGTGGACGCGAGGGGATGGGACCCGGTTCGAGCTCTCGACGACGTTTTGGCCTCGAGTGCAGCTGGCCGAGCGAGTGGGAGCGGTCATCGTCACGCGGGATCTGACCTCTGCGATGGAAGTGCAGCGGGATGTGCAGCGCGTCGCGCGACTCGCCGAGGATTCACCGAATCCGATTGTGGAATTCGATGGCGCCGGCGGAATGCTCTATGCCAACACGGCGATGGTGGAGCTCCTGACCGTCTGTGGCGCACTGGAATGTGGGATCGAGGCAATGCTTCCTCCCGACCTTGAAGGCATTCTCAAGGACTGTCTGCGCACCCGCTCGGCGACCTGTCGTATAGAACATATGATCGCCGATCGAGTCCTGGCCTGGTCGTTTTTTCCTCTGGGTGACCTTGATCAGATTCGAGCCTACGGGTTGGATGTGACCGCCGACGTGGCGCTGCGTCGAGCGAAGGACGTGGCCGAAGAATCTGCCCGTGCCAAGGGGATCTTTCTCGCCACCATGAGTCACGAACTCCGGACGCCGATGAACGGCGTGTTGGGCTGCACACAGTTGTTACAGGACACGTCGTTGAGCGATGCGCAACGGCAATTGCTTCAAACTATGCATCGATCCGCCGAAGCGCTATTGGTATTGGTGAATGACATCTTGGATTTCTCAAAGATCGAAGCCGGCAAGATGTCCCTGGAAACAGCGGACGTACATCTTCATTCCCTCATCGACGATGTGTTGACCCTCGTTTCGGAGTTGGCGAAGAAGAAGGCGCTGGAATTGACAGTGGAGGTTGCGCCGGAGGTACCGGGAAGTCTGCGAGGAGATCCTGTGCGCCTGCGCCAGATTCTCTTCAATCTGGTTGGCAATGCGATCAAATTTACCGAGCGTGGCCGCGTAGCGGTAGCGGTCACGTTGCAGCAAGCACCCTCCCATCTGCCGGAGAGCATCCTCCTGGCGTGGAGCATCACGGACACGGGCATTGGCATGACGGAGGAACAGCAGGCCAGACTCTTTCAGGCCTACTCGCAGGCGGAGGCGTCGACCGCCAGGAAGTTCGGCGGAACAGGCCTCGGGCTGATGATCTGCCGCCAGCTTGTCGAGCTGATGGGGGGGGAGATCGCAGTCGAAAGCCAGGCCGGGAAGGGCACAACATTCCGTTACACCACACTGGTGTTGCCGGCGATTCAGCGGGAACAGGTTCAACCCGTGGCCACAGCGGTGTCCAAACCGGAGGTACGAGTCGGGAGTCCGAAGCGCATTCTGGTCGCCGACGATAACGAGATCAATCAGGTGGTGGCGTGCAAGTTTCTTCAGAAGCTGGGCTTCGAAGTAGAAAGCGCCCGGAATGGTCGTGAAGCGCTGGAAGCCGCGTCGAGAACACCCTACGACGCGATCCTGATGGACTGCGAGATGCCGGAGATGGACGGCTATGACGCCACTCGTGCAATCCGGCAGCGGGAGATGGACCAGGATAGACACATTCCTGTCATCGCCCTGACCGGTCATGCCTCCGCAGATGACGAACGAGTCTGCTTGGAGGCCGGGATGGATGGGGTCCTCACGAAGCCAGTCACGCTCCCGGCACTGCGCGGGATCCTTGACCGGGTCCTTCGGCGTCTATAAGGCCGCTCTCGATTACCACTCTTCAATCAGCACATCTTCCTGAGGCCACTGGACGCATCCCGCCTTCATCGGGTACGTTCTCACACTGTATCGGGGAGACGACCGGTGGCGCCAGACTATCTACTCTACAGCGATTTCAACTGCCCCTTCTGCTATGCGCTGCATGAACGACTGCATGAGTTGCAGTTGCTCGATCGTTGTGCGTGGCGGGGCGTGCAACATGCGCCGCATCTGCCGCGCCCGATGAAGGCGTGGGGAGGGTCGTTAGGGGCGGAATTGCGCCATGAGGTGGCCGTCGTGCAGCGGTTGGCACCGGGACTGCCGATTGCGCTGCCGCCCGGCAAACCGAACACCGGGCCGGCAATTGCTCTGGCCGCATCGCGGTTCCAGCGCGATCGTGAGGCAGGAATGCAGATGGTGCGCGCCTTATACCACGCATTCTGGGTGAAAGGACAAGACATCTCGAACCCCCTCGTTCTAGATGAGTTCGGGATTCCAGACGGGAGTGATCTCGACCAGGTGATGGGGGAGTGGGAAGTGGCCTGGCACGAGACTGGCCAGGCCGGAGTTCCCCTGGTGGTTTCACCGGGAGGCGTGTTGCTGGTCGGGTGTGTGCCGACCGAGCAGATTCAGGCGTTCTTCAGCTTGCCGGACTGACATCACCCGATGTCGAGCATCATGACGTAGTTCTGCAAGTCCCGCCGGTGCTCCTCTTCCGTTCCTTTCAGCGACTCGATCTCTTTCCGGAGTTTCTCCAGTTCCGTTTCCTGCTGATCCAACTTCTTCACATAGCGATTGTACAGATCCGAGTTCTGCTGGAGCCGCTGCATGTTCTCGCGAATGCGGCCGTGCTCTGCGGTGATCTCGCCGATCCGCTGTTCGAGTCTGGTGCGTTGCGTGCGGGTGTCATCGAGTTTGCTGCGGAGGTGCACCACCCGTTGCAGGGCCTCTTTCACTTTGGCGCTGGCCTCTTTCGCCTGTTGGAAATAGGCGAGTTGGTCGAGGCCGCTGTCCATCAAGAGAATCGACTCCTGGATTGGGAGCGTCTCTTTCACGTGCAGGGTCGCGGTTTTGCCCCCATCCACGGCGACGCTGAAGCGATAGTGGTCTCTGGTCCGTTCCGTCGCCTCCTTCGGCTCGACCAGTTTCCAGTCGGGACGAGAGGGCTGCTCGATTAAGACCGTCCTGGCTTTGTGGTCGCGATTCCTGACGAGGTAGGTCCGATCCTCAACCAGCCGGCGAGAGACCAACATCGTGCCTTTCTTGAGCGAGACGGTTGCGAGTTCCTGAGTGCCGCCTTCGAGCTTAGGCTCGACTTCCGTTTTCAAGTCGAGCGCATAGGTGATCAACCGATCCTGTCCCGGCGCCAGATCGTGGATCTGCGCATCGCCGGCGTAGGCGCCGCCATCGAATACGGTGATGGGGCCTTGCATCAGGTGGAGGGTGGAATTGTTTTTGAGGCGGTAGCCGTTGAGCGGGTGTGTGGCATTCACGGACTGGTTATAGACGACGAGTTTCTGGCCCTGGAGCGATTGGCCGATGATCGGCAACAGCGCGCTCTGATGTTTGCCCAGCGTGACCGGTTGATCCAGACGATACTCGAACAGCTCCCCCTTGTCTTCGGCCATAGCGATCGAGGCCACGCCCTGGTCGATGCGTCCCATCTCCACGTCCGCTGACATCGCCAGTTCAGCCGGCGCGTTGGCGCGTCCGCCGGCGAATCCTTCGGCCAGCTTCCCGAGTAACCGCTCCTTCTTCATCTCGCTCCGGGCCGGAGAGGCGGCAGCCGGGGTCGAGGGTTTGGCCTCGTCCATGGCGTCCCCGTAGGTCTGAGGTTTGAGATTCGAATAGAGCTCCGGTTGCACAACCGGTCGGGGGTTGTAGAGCGGCTGATAGAGATCCATGGTGAAGGAAATGGGCCGGCCTGAAATGAGCGAGAGCTTCACATTCTGCCAGTCCTGATGCGTCTGATTCTCCACGATGGCCCAGCCTTGCAGATACGGCGCCTTCTCTTCATCCAGGACCAGACGATAGGTCGTTTTCCAGACCGGTGTTTCAGTCAGATAGGCCACACGGGCCTGGCGGCTCCCGGTGCCGTCGAATTGAATGGAGACCGTCTTGCGTTGGACATCGTGGTTCGTAGCCAGAGTGGCCAGCGCCTGCTGCAATTCGGCGTTCAAACCGGCATCTAGCAATTTGACTCGCTGGATCTGCGCGAAGGGGAGCGAGCGAAAGCCCTCGTCCGTCAGGAGGTTGAGATATTCCTGCTCGATCGTTCGACGGGTCTGGCCGTCACTCAGTGATTCGGTTTTCTTTTCCACACCCAGGATAGTGCCCAGCAGGGCATTGGGTGCCGTCACCTCGACCCGTTCGCCGCGCACCTGTGTCAGGATCTGACCCATGGTCGGATTTCCGTTCAAATTGATGCCGAAGCTGCCGAGGGTCTTTGTGATGGGATCGCGCGACCCGTAGGTGACGGTAGAAACCTTCCCGCCGCCAAAATCCTGGACCACTAGGCTTTTCAAGAGATCGTTGATCTGATTCGTCTGGAGGCGCAGGTCCAAGCGCGTCCGGTCGGTCACCGTGCCGTCATGCTGGAAATAGCCGACCCCGCTGGAGTAGAGGACGATCTTGGATAACGGCAGTGAAACCGCCGTGTCTGCGGCCGGGCTAGGCGCAGGAGCCAGCAGGGCGGAGAAACCGGCACAGGAGAGCACGACCGATGAGAACACTGCACGCCAGCCGGTACGCATAGGAGCCTCCATCGTAAAGAGTGTCGCTGTGGATCGTGCGATCCAGCGCGTAGGTGATATGACCTATCCGGATATGTCGTCAAGGGGCCGATCCTTTCACCCGTTTTCCAGGGACCAGCGCTCATGGTAGGGTGGGGCCATGAATAAGGCTGAAGGCGATACGATTCGACAGATTCTGGCGGACTGCCGGACGATTGCCGTGGTCGGCGCGTCGTCCAATCCCGCTCGCGCGTCTAATCACGTCGCATCCTACATGAAAGCGCAGGGCTACCGGGTCATTCCGGTCAATCCGAATGAACAGACGGTTATCGGCGAGCCGGCCTATCCGTCGCTCACCGCTGTGCCTGGTCTGATCGATCTGGTCGATATCTTTCGCAGGTCGGAAGACGTGCTGCCGATCGTCGAAGAAGCGATTGCGCGTGGCGCGAAAGCTATCTGGATGCAGGAGGGTGTCGTCAACGAAGCCGCGGCGCAGCTCGCGCGAGAGGCCGGCCTCCATGTGGTCATGGATCGCTGTTGGCTGAAAGACCATGTGGCGTGGCGTGCGCATGAATAATCCGTCAGCGATCCCTCCGCAAGAGTCCTCAGAAGGGACAATCCGCCGCCCGGCCCTCGTCGAGGCAGCAGAATTATTGGCAAAGGTGCTGGACACCACGGTCAGAATTCCAGGGACCTCTCTCTACCTCGGGCTCGATCCGTTGATCGGGCTCATTCCGGGCATCGGAGACGTGGTGGCGAATCTAATCGGGACGGTCATCCTGGGGATGGCCGCGCGTCTGGAAGTGCCGCGTATCGTCATCATCCGAATGAGTCTGAATCTTTTGATCAACGGCGTCATCGGTGCGATTCCCATCCTCGGTGATCTCTTCTCCGTCTGGTTCCGCAGCAATAGCCGGAATGCGGATTTGCTGCGTCAGGCGGCGACGCAAACAGCCAGGGGCACCCACGCCGATTGGTCCTATGTCGTCGGCATCATCGGCGGGACGGTGGTGCTGCTCCTCAGTTTCGTCGCCTTCGTGCTGTGGGTGGCGGTCAGCCTCTGGAGCCGGTTTGCCGGAATCCAGTAGCGCGAGTCCGTGCCGGTCAAAACCCATCTTGTCCTTGGTTCCTCCTGGCTTTCATGGTACATGTGGAGCGGTTTACTCAAGGAGGTGCCATGAACGGTTCGGGTTGTGTGCAGCCGAGTGCGACGGGAGAATCCACCACGCAGGGGACGGTCTTGGTCGTCGATGACGACGCAGCCGTGTGCCATGTGACCGGCCAGATGTTAGAGATGCACGGGTATCGGGTGCTCTATGCTGAAAACGGCGAACAGGCGATGGCGTTGTTCGATGAAAATAGCGATCAGATATCGATCCTGGTGGCGGATATCGTGATGCCGAAGATGTCCGGACCGCAATTGGCCCATCTGCTACGCATCCAGCGGCCGGAGTTGCCGGTCCTGTTTGTGTCGGGTCTGGTATCGTACTCGAATTTTGAGGGTATCATGGGTGGATGGATGCTGAAGAAGCCCTATTCTCCCTCGATGCTGGCGTCGAAAGTCCGCGATGTGTTGGCGACAGTCGAGTCGAAGTCTGAGATGGCCTCCTAGCCCAGCCGGTCCTTGAAGGTGAGCTCGGCGATGGCCGATTTATCCAGCTCGCCTTTCCCGCTCGCTACCAGCCGTTGATATTGCGCCAGCGTGGCGTCAGCCACGGGGAGTGAGAGGCCGGCGGCACGGCCCAAGGCCACGGCGATGCCGGAATCTTTCGCGGCGTGGGCCGCAGAAAAGTAGCAGTCATGGGCCCGCTGCTGCATATCTTCTCCGTCGGTTTCCAGGACGCGCGAGTTCGCTCCGGTCTGGCTGAAGACCTCGCGGAGCATCGTCAGATCCAGCCCGAGCGCCTGGCCTAACCCTAATCCTTCCGCCAGCGCTGCCGTATTGCAGTTCATCACCATATTCACCAGCGCTTTCACTTCTGCTGCCGTTCCGCTGGCGCCGACGTAGCGGACGGTCTTCCCCAGCGTTTGCAGCATGGGCTTCGCCCGTTCGAACGTCATTTTGCGGCCCGCGCACATCAGATAGAGCGTGCCCTGCCGCGCTTGCGGAATACTGCTCGCCATACAGGCTTCAAGTGAGGCGCCGCCGAGTGCCGTCACCCGCTGTTCCACGTCGCGATGGATCGACGGGGAGACGGTGGCGCAATTGATGAAGAGCCGGTCCTTCGCGTGAGCGAGGAGGCTGGTGGCATCGTTCACGGCAAAGATCTGATCCATCGCGGCATCGTCGGTGACGACCGTGATGACAGTCTGCGAGGATTCGGCGACAGCCGCCGGGTTGGCGGCGACCTGACAGCCGAGTTCCTTGGCCAGTTCCGCGGCGACGGCGGTATTCCGGTCGTAGACGGCGGAGATGGGAAAGCCGAAGTCTTTCAGGCGGCGCGCCATGTTCGCGCCCATGCGGCCGACGCCGACAAATCCGATCGTCTCATGCGTGTTTGACATCGCAGTAGCTCCCTACAGGGGCACGGGGATCTCGCGTGCCCGGTACGACTAGAGTGGTTGTGAGGTGTCCGATTGTGGCGTGAGGCGAGTCCAGCGGAGGCTGGTCTTCCCGTCGCTGGTGGTGAAGCCGCCGTCCTGCGTGGCGACGATCCCCACACTTCGTTGCCGCTTCTGCGTCGGCTGTAACTGCACGATCCCGCCCTTCGTGACGACCGTGCCGCGCGTCTGATCCATGATGAACAGATCTGAGGCTGCAGATGCTTTAATGGTCCAGACAAAGGTGGCCGGTCCGCCTGCATAGGTGCCGGTACTTTCCCAAATGCCCACCAACGCGCGATCCACGCTCTTCAGTTGAAACACCGGGACGCTCGTGGTGTTCTTCCGCAGGCTCCAGAGTTCAGCGGGGATTTTGCTGGGAGGTTGAGCTTCGTCCAGCTTTGTCCAGGTGCCGTGGAGACTGCCGGTGGTCACAAACGAATCGGGTTGCCCCGTCGCGTAGGTGCCTTTCCATGATTGGCCCTTGAACGTGTTCGCGCGGTCGAGGGACCAGCGGCCGGCCTCGGCATCCAGCACCCCGTCGAACTGAGTCAGGGACGAGAGTATCCAGGATTGATTCGGTTCGATCACGAGCAGGTAATTATGCTTCGTCGTGCCCTGGAGGGCATGCGCCTGCCAGGTGCCCACCAGTGTACCGGTGTCAATCGTCGAGGCTTTGGTGGGGCCGATCGAGTCTGTCTCGCCCACAGTTCTTGTCTGGGTAACCGTCACCGGCGAAGTGCGCAAGATCAATGAGGATCCGGTCTGGCGATCGGCTGTGGCCGCGTCCGTGGAGGCCACGGGAGGCGGAGGTGGAATCCGGGAGGCCACGACGGCAGCTCCATACCGTTCCGCCGCGCTTCTGCCGATGGTCATCACGGAATCTGAAAGGTTCGTCGCATGAATGGAGGAGACCATGACGGTGATGAGATTGTCGCTGCTCAAAAATGTCAGGCGCGATAACGAGGGCGGGGAATCAATGCGAATAGCCCCGTCTCCCAGGCCCGCCACGAGCACACTATCGCGTCTGAGCCGGTCCTTGTTGAATCCGGCGCGCCGGTCCTTCCCGGGGGTTTCGTCCACCTGCACGGTCACGGCATTGGCGCTGTCGCGGGTTGATTTGAAGACGCAGGTGGTCGCATCGGTGCGCTGGCCTTCCTGGGCCGGTTCGCCCAGCGCGCGTTCGGCCTCTGCCGACGTAATCAGGGTACAGGGGTCGGTGTTCGAGGCAAACGGCGATATGCCGTTCCCGCAGGAGATGAGGGTCAGACTAGAGAGGCACAGACTGCCGAACGAGAACCAGCGTGACATAAAAATAGAGACTCCAGAAGATGGAGAAATGATTGTACATGGATCGGGGGTCAGGTGCTACCCGCTCCATTGGGGGGAGCGGGTCTGGACCGAGTTGAACAACCTAGGGAAGTTCACATGAATGAGGAACAATGGGACCGTCGATTATCCCGCGACAAATTTCAGCGAGACGCCGTTGATGCAGTAACGCAGGCCGGTCGGCTTCGGGCCGTCATCGAAGACATGGCCCTGATGGCCGCCGCAGCGGGCGCAGTGGACTTCGACGCGGGTCATGAAGAATTTCGAATCGGTGCGCGTCTCGATCACCTTCGGATCGATTGGCTGCCAGAAGCTGGGCCAGCCGGTGCCGCTGTCGAACTTATGCTCAGACGAATAGGCAGGGAGGTCGCAGCCAGCGCAGTAGTAGATGCCGGAGGCGTGATTCTCATGCAGTGGACTCGTAAACGCCCGCTCGGTGTCTTCATGGCGCAACACCTGATAGGCCGCAGGCGACAGCAGCTTCTTCCACTCCTCGTCGGTTTTCGTCACTTTGGCAATGGCGGGGATCTCAACTTTGGGAGGCATAGGGCTTCTCCTTTATCGGTCTGAAGAGGGAATGTGCATGGTAGTCGGATCGCGGAGGTAATCCTTACATAAGGCAATACGGAAGGGCAAGGAGAGGGGAGGGTGGGGCTGGGGCTCAACTGCTCTCGCACCTCCCGGAGCGACCCATTCGGGCTCCGCTAAGCGGAAGCCTTCGGAAATTCCCTCGCGGACTCGGTCAGTTTCCGCTTTCCTTCTTAGCAGAGCCTCGAAGGGTCCCCGCTCCTCCGGTGACGTTCGCGTTAAGCCCCAGCCCCTTAGGGGGGAATGGGGAAGATAGTGCAAGTCACAAGGGTGCGCACCAGTCTACAGAGCAGTAGCGCAATGACGCTAGTTAGGGTGAAAGCGGTTGATCGTTTGATGTGAGTCTTGAGTGCTGATATCAAGACATCTTGCAGAGGCCTGCGCCATTGGCGTAGCATAGGCCATGCGGTTCGTCGAGACTCCGGTATTTACCGCCGCGCTCCGTCGCCATCTTGACGATGAGATGTATCGCGCGCTTCAATTGGCAATGTTGCTTCGGCCTGCACAAGGCCCCCTTATTCAGGGTGGCGCGGGATTGAGAAAGCTTCGTTGGGCCGCACCGGGTCGGGGTAAACGCGGGGGAATTCGTCTCATCTATTATTGGGAGCAGACAAGCCAAACATTTTATATGTTGTATCTCTATGCAAAGAACGAGCAGGGCGATTTGACGGCCACACAGATTAAGGTGCTGGCTAAACTTGTTCGGGAGGAATTCACATGAAGGACACGGCATTTCAAGAACTGCTGACGAGCATCCGAGAGGCGGGGAACATACGGCGAGGGACCATGAAGCCTGCTCGGGTGACCACCTTTCGACCGACTGATGTAAAAAGCGTTCGGGAAAAGCTCAAGGCGTCACAAACCGAGTTTGCCTTGATGATCGGGGTGAGCGTGGCGACCTTGCGTAACTGGGAGCAGGGAAGACGAACCCCTGATGGTCCTGCACTCGCGCTTCTGCGCGTTGCGGCTCGGAACCCTCGTGCGGTAGCCGAAGCTCTGCACCGCGAACCGCGCAAAGGCGCAGCCTAGTCATATCTTCGACCAACGGCTCTTGGCCTGTCGGCCGTCCTCTTCTCGTTGTCGTCGGGATCAACTCTCGATTTACTTCAAAGCTGGCAGATTCGTGGCGGCGTCGGCGGCGAGGTCGCGGAGGAGGCGTTGATACTCCTGGTCGTTCCGGAGGAGTTTCGTCGCGGCAAGGAGGAGGTGATCCAATTCCTCGTCGGTCAGCGCCAGATTGGTGGGGATGTTCATCAGGCGCGCCTGTTCCTCGGGGTCGGCGACCTCCGTTAGGCTGGCATTGATGAAATAGATGTCGGCATCCGCGGTGAAGACGCTCTCATCGCCGGGCGGGCGCTGGCGGAGTTCCCGTCGCCATTGCGCCACGGCCTGGCGCATGAATTCCGCCGTATCGGTGGAATAGCGATTGATCGGAATGTCGACCAGCGCCCGGCTCACCCGCATGAGGCCGGGTATTTCGTTCAACATATACTGGCTCGGGTCCGGCGTGGTCTCGGCGCTCACCATCAGATAGACCAGCTTCCGGATCTGCTTCGCACCCAGCGAGCGAAACGTAGACTCAAGGCCGCCGATATAGGCGGTGTTTTCCAGCACCGCACGCATGCCGATATTGTCGGAGAGCCCGCCATCCAACAGATGAATACAGGGGCGCTTCTCGGGATCGAGATACGACCGCAGCTCATTCGCCCGCTGCCGGCCAAATGCCGTCGCTTTGTCCTCCTGGAGCACCGGCGGAGGAATATACCCGCATTGACCGGCGTAGTTCGTCATCGAAATCGGGCTGAGAATCAGCGGCAGCGCGGCCGATGAGGCGGTGGCCACCGAGATGGGGAGCTGGCTGAGGTCGGAGCAGAGCAGGTCGAACTGCCACTGATTGAACTCAAACCGCGCGAGGCTGGCCATGTCGGAGGCGTGGATGAAGACCATTGGCCGCCGGCGCTGCGCAACCAAATCGCCGAACGTGTGCCCGTCGAAGAGCGCTTCGTCCAACAGTTCCGAGAAGACATGGGCCCGGCCGAAATAAGGAGACCAGAGCCGTAGCCAGTTCGACGGCGAGCGGAAGATCCGCGCGCGCAGTTCGCTCTCCCAGTCCTTCCGGAGAAACCGGTATTCGAAGTCGTGAAAAATCTGGTCGCCGTAGAGGGCATAGTAGGCCGCGGTGAAACTGCCGCCCGACAGGGCATTGATGATGTTCAGCTCATCGACCAGCCGCTTGTCGACGCCCTCCCACCGGATCTGCGTCCGCGCCAGCTCCCGCAAAACGCCATAGGAAAGCGCCGACGCCCGCGCGCCGTCACCGGAGAAAGACGAAACGATAAAGAGCCCGTCCGTGCTGCCGGTTTTGGACGGAGGCAGATTGGTGGAGCGATAGCCGTAATCAGGGTCAAACTGATCTAGCGGCGCATTCATCGTCGGCCGCACGTATTGGCAGCCGAGCGTCAGGCCCAACAGGGAAACGAAAAGCCACGTCGTCGCCAGCCGGCCAATACCTAGGAGCTTTTGTGATGAGCCAGTCATTGGCGGCGAAGATTACGCAGGAGAGGAAGGCGAGTCAACTGAGGAGAGGGGAGGGTGGGGAAGCGCCTAATGTGATGAGCCAGTGTTCTCTCAGCTGGCTTTTGCCGTTACGCGCAATTTGACGTGAGCCTTTTTCTGAAGCGCATTCACAATGCTAAAGAAGTTGTCCGTGCTGGGGTTGCCACGCGGCGCCAACATCCGATGCAAGCTCTTGCTTGGTTTCTTGAGCGTCAGGGCCAGCTCTTCAAACCCTACAGTGGCATTGACGAGATCCCGTAGGATGGCTTTGCCCACGGCGGTGTCACCTGCAAAGTAGGCGTTGAGCGCTTCCGTAAACAGCGCTTCCCGAAAGCGCGGATCCCGTTCCGCGCGCGCCGCGATGTTGTTTCTAAATTCCCGTGTGAGTCCCATTATTCCCTGCGTTATAAGGCTAGTAACGAATACGTTACCACTGCGGTTAAGTAGCGTACAAGTATTTATTCTGGGAAGAGGAGGGGGATCAATTATTGATAAAGAGGTAACAAGTCTTAAGCCAGGAGGTCGAGGGTCAGTTGGTCGGGCTTGCCGTGGAAGTATTTGAGCAGGGCGGCGTTGAAGAGGGTGT
>FSSH01000467.1_pt1 | contig 79178 bp, 65 predicted proteins | sample 1166101 | NCBI WGS metagenome assembly FSSH01 (sample SAMEA32972668, study PRJEB13176) | freshwater metagenome | biome: Drinking water system; feature: Biomass in drinking water that filtered by 0.45 um membrane; material: drinking water | place: USA | collected 2012-12-20 | depth 0 m | reverse complement strand
CCAAATCACCTCCGATGGATCCAGTTGCGTTACGCAACGCGCTCGAAGCCGCTGATCGGACACGGGACATTCTGGAGAAGGTGGGGTCGTTGGATTCCCAAACGCAGCTGCACGCCATTCTTGACGCGATGATGAGAGGGGAGCAGGCGCCGCCTGAATTGCGCTCAACATTCAGGGAGACTTTCGAAGCGCACAAGGTACAAATCCATGAGGCATTCGAAAAACAATACAATCGATATCAACAGGTTCTGGGCGAAGAGCGCAGATCTCCAACCATGCCACCTCCGTTGAGAAAAAGCGGTGGATCAGAGCCCTTTTCGCTCTTTCGCGTGAGTGCGCGAGGGGTGAAGGGGACCCAGATGCCGTGGACCCATCTGGTTGATCTTCCCCGAGGAGCCACGGTGAATCTTGAGCCCGATTGCTGCGGTGCATGGCATATCGTCGCCATTCCGGACAGTGCCTTTGAGGGTGGTGGTTTCAATCTGGAGATTAAGTCGGCAGGACGATACAACTCCGATAAAGACCACATTAGTGTGGATGGTGAAGCTATCACAACGACGACCAAGGTCGTTGCAGGCGACAAGGCAACCGTCAAAGTGAAAATTACGAAAAAGAATAGAGCGGTCGTCAATCGATGTCCTTCCGCCTCCGGTGTGGTGCCTGGTGACGCAAGTATCTATGAGGAAATGGGCTACAACGTATCCACACCGACGACGAACCACAGCGCGGGCATCTTTGTTCACGATCGCGCCAAAACAGAGGCGCAAACCGATGAAGAAGGATTTGTCCAAGAAATCAAAATGGAAATCACGGCAGAGGATCTCGACGGCGAAACCGCTCAGGTCTTGCGGCAAGCATCGGGCAACGCGCTCAAGAAACGGGATATGCCGGTCGTGTGTTCCGGCTGTACCGCACGCGTCGCTGATGCCGCGAAGAAACTGGGACGGATGGCCTCCTGGAACTATTACAATGCGGAGCAGTTGTGGAGGAAGCCTGTCTACAGCGCAGATGCCTGCGTCAAGATCCATTTTACGCCGGCGACAAAGACAGTCTCGTTATCTCCAGGTGGCTCGACGAAAGTGAAGACAGAGCTGCGGACCGTTGGAGGCTACCAAGCAACCGAGGGACGATTGTTTGAGCTGCAGGAATTACACGACGGAAAGGTGACACCCAAGGACGTGAAGACGAGCCCTGCCTCACCTGCAGTGTTTTCCTTCACTGCGCCACAGAAGAAGTGGACAAAATCAGAACTCCCCGGCTTTCGGGTTCTTAACAGTTCGTCCAGGGCTGGAAGAGCCGGCCCCGAAGAGTGGGAATTAGGGGTTGGTTTGAAACTCAGGTTTGGTCAACGGATTATGGCCGATCCGCAATCGATCAAGGCAAAGATGGGCATGGCGCAGTTCGATGGCATCGTGCAGTTCGACATTCCGCTCATGCAGTATGCAGAAGGGCTGTTTCGCGGAGAAATCACCCTGGTTCGTCCCATGGTAGTCCGGCATGTGAAATATGGGACCTGCGGATCGGCGTCCCGTGCTGAGCACTGGCTTGTGACGGCACACGTCAACCCGATGAGCGAGTCCATGGATGTTCAGTTTGGGTTCACCACGTCGAATGAGCAAGGCTCATGGACATGCGGGGGAATTACGGATGAGCTCCACGACGATCTCTTCGAGATTTTGGAATCTGCCAACATGCCCACGAAGACTGGGATAAAGAAGGAATACAACGCCAGGAATCAGGAATTTTTGGAATGGCTCAGCGTGGAGGTGGTGGAAGGACTTGATTAGTACAGAAAGGTGTCGGTCTACGGGAACAGCGTGGATGCTTGGCCGATTTCTGCTTCTTCTTATCGTCGCGCTGTTGACCGCTAATTGCGGCGGCGGGGATAAGCACCTGCCGTCGTCGAATCCGCCCGAGTACGATCCGAAGAAAGTCTATACGACACCGGCCGCGCTCCCCAGCACCCCATCCGCGTCGGTTGCGAAACCGGCAGAACAGGGCCCACCGTCAATTCAGTTACCCCCGTTCGAACCGGGACCGAATGAAATGGGCGAATGGAAGAAAGTGCCGGTTAACCCGGCGTCGCTGCAACTATTTACAAACGTCAAAAACCCCTGTGAAGCCTTGTCCAAAATTGTTCAGGGGCTTGGCAGTAGACAGCTCTTCGCAGGGGAAGACGGTCAAGCGTTCAAGAAATTGCTTGGCGCTCAGGCGGAGTCGATTGCGCGATCCTTGGACCAGCAGTTGTTCGACAACTTCAAGGCACAACTAGGCCCTAATGTTGCCAATTGTCCCTCGCCAGGGCCCGCACGAAAAAGTCGCTTTGACGAGCCCCTTCATGCACCTCGCTTCCTGTTGGCCACAGGGCCATCTCATGGATCCTTTCAACTTGCGCAATCCACAGCGCCGGCAGGTGAACGAGAGGGGTTTACGGTCACGAAAGGCTCAGTGAACATCCCCATCCCTCCCGATGCGGTCGGCAAGAAGTCGCGCGAATGGAGAATTGAGGAAGGGAACTCGCCTGGCACGGCAGGAGACCGCAAGGCCTTCACGCTCATCAATGGCGGCTATGCCAAGAAATGCCCCACGCCTGATCTCGGCGAGCAAGGAGCCTATGTCGTCGAAGGCGACTATGAATTCTCGCTGGTCGTGGACCAAACAATTAACTTTTCCAACATGATTCGAACGGAGTACAACGCCCGAGGCATTCACGCTACCTTGAAGGGCCGCGTCGGTGATGATGCCAGGCTGCAGTATGTCGATCTCGATGCGTCGTTGGTGATCGGGCGTGGAGGGACGAATGCGCCGACGTCGTTTGCTCATCAGCACCAACATATGCGGTTTATACCTGATCGCCGAGCGGGAGGCATGCCGTCGGAGTTTTCCAATTGGTCGGTCACGGAATGGGATTCTGCACTGGTCGGCACAGGCCAACGTGATGCTATGAACATGTTGCTGTTGGCCGTGACGGTATTCTCAGGGCCGTTCTACTTGGCAGCTGAAGGTGAATGGACCACGGCCAATACCTGCGTGGAGATCATCTTCACCCCGCCGACCAAGACCAAAAAGTTTGTTCCAAGCGAATCGACACACGTGAAGACGGAACTGCGGACCAAGAAGGAGCAGGCGCTTGTTCCCGCAAAGTTCAAGGAAGCCAGGGAACGACCAAGAGAAGGCAACGGCCGAGTGTCACCGAGGGAGGACAAATCGGAGCTCAATAGGCCGGCGACGTTCACCTACCAAGCTCCAGCGACCAGGGTTCAGCACAGTGGATTCCGGGTGAGTGCTATCTCCCGCGCGGGCGTCGCGGAAGCCAAGGAAGCTGAATGGGAAGTGGCCCCTTCTGCGTATGTCCTTGAATTCAAGTCGCACATCGTTCAGGAACCGTTAAATCTTCAGAATCCGCCATTCGGCATGTTTATGAGTTCGAATGGGTTCGATGCCCACGTCCAAGCGACTGTCCCGCTCCAGCACAGGGACGATGGCCAATGGGTTGGGGACGGCGTGATGCAGTACGCAACTCGCACCTTGACTCAGCCGGCCTCGTGCGAAATCCGCATTCAAGGCAACGGCACGACCACCTTTCATGTGAACGGAGGTTCGATCAGCAGTGATCCTGATCCATTTGCCGTGAACTTGACTATTCTTCCTGGGCAATCAGGGGAAGTGGCAGAGACCCACTGTACGAGCGGCAATACGCCCGAAAAATTAAAAGAGTTGTTTGCGACCCAAGGTGTCCAAGGCGGTGACGCACATGTCACGTCAAAAGGTGGGGGATGGAGCGGGGCCTTCAACTTCACTCGCTTCAGAACATTCAATTGGAATAAGAAAGGTTACGAAATCGGAGGCTGGACCCCGGTACGCGACTCTGATGTGATCGCCCAAAAGACAATCACCGTCAACTGCAGCATGGGAATGAGCGCATGCCGGGAAGAGACGACGTTGACCTTGCGATTGGCGGATGAGCCAGGCGCCACAGCATCTCCGCCTAGATAGATCACATCCAGAGTGGCCAGAACGCTTTCGGGAGATTGGGAAGACGTCGTTGATTGAGCCCCCGCTTAGAACAGAAACTGCGTCCGGTCCCTTACCTCAGCCCCTGTCACCCACACTCCCAGTAGCGATCACACCACCGTGCCCATACGAGTCTCATCGACGAAGGTCTCAGTTGCATCGTCGATCGCTCGTCCCTGGCGGCCTTTCGGAGGCAAGATAAACAATTGTTTTGGGTCAATCTTGTCCTTCTTTTCGGGCGGCATCGACATCTCATACGTCACCGGGCGGCGGTGATCGGCCATTTGCAGCTCGGGATTGTAGACACTGTTGAACTTCCACAGCATCTTGATGAAGTTGGTTTGTCCCTTCATCAAGTGTCCTGCCGCGATCTTGGCCGTGCCCTTGAGCGCAGCCCAGCCCAGATGCTTCTTGTTTAAGACTTGTTGAGTCTTGACCAATTCCGCGTAAAACTCCGGGAGCGGCATCTTGGTCGGCATCACGGCGTGCTGAATGTCAAAGAGGCGGTAGTCCCGTGTGTGAAGCTTGCGGGATTCCGTGAGCCAGCTCTCGGTGCCGGGATATGGAGTATTGACGCTGATATTGACGATCTCTGGAATCTCCAGGCACCACTGCCGGATGACCTCAAATCGCTGCCGGTCCCAATCAGGATCAGCGATAAGATTGATGGCGACGGTGATCCCGAGGGACCGAGCGAATTCGAGCGCCTCGAAATTCTTGCCCAACGAGATGCGTTTGCGGTGCATCTTGAGGCCTTCCGCATCGATGGCCTCCACACCCAAGAACATGTACTGCAGTCCCAGCGTCTTCCAAAATTGGAAGACTTCCTTATTGCGCAGCAAGACATCGCCGCGCGTCTCCATGTAATACTGTTTCTTAATTCCTCGCCTCGCCACCGCTTCGCCGATCTCCATGCCCTGCTTGCCCTGGATGAAGGCGACATCGTCAACCAGAAAGATACCTGGCTCTTGAACCTGCTCCAACTCCTCAACGGCTTTCTCCGGACTGACCATGCGATAGCTGCGCCCATAAAAGGTCCAGGCGCTGCAGAAGGAACAATCCCAAGGACAACCTCGCGCAAACTCGACCGATGCACAGGGGTCGAGCACACCAATGAAGTACTTGTGCCGGTTGCGGAGCAGATCGCGAGCGGGACGGACATCGTCCAGATTCTCGATGAATTGCGGCGGTGGTCCTTCGCCATCAAGCGTCACCACCCCCGGGACCTTGGTGATCGCCTTGCGGTCCTGTTCAACCGCCATCAGTAATTTAGGAGCGGCCACCTCCCCTTCGCCCTTGAGGACGCAATCGATGGCGCCGTCGCCGTGTTCCAAAAAATCCTTCGCTACAAATGAGGCACTATGGCCACCGACGAAGACGAAGCAGTTGGGCAACTCTTTCTTCGTGAGTTTGGCCAAGTCCACGATCTCCGGCACATTCGCCAAATAGTTGCAGCCGAATGCCACCACGTCTGGTTTCCAGGTGGTGATGAGCGCGAGGTAATCTTTCCAGGTGTCAGCCTGGAGGTCGATGAGACGAACCTCATGCCCGGCTTGGCGGACTGCCTGGGCCACCATCTCCAGACCGAGCGGCTCCAGACGTAGATAGATCTTTGTGTACATGAGCGGACCTGGATGGACTGCGAGGAACTTCATAGCCCCAAACCTCCTGGTCTATAACACGCCGGCCGGATACCGATAGTCCGAAGACGAAGAAGAAGCCCGGCCAGTGGATTGATCGTGATGTGGTACCTGATGCGGGGAGGGATTGTGCCAGAATGGAGGCGTCGGTGCAACCTTTAAGTGCGCAAGACTTAAGACGATTCATGGAAGATCCGTCAAGGTTATCTGGATTTTCCACGCCCCGGTCCTTACCATACAGACATGTTGCCGCTCGAACGGACTCTGCGTCAGCGCCTCATTGATCTGCTGACGGATACTCGGATGACCGCAGAGCAACTGGCTTCTATGCTCGGGATTCCTGAACGACAGGTGGAGGAGCACTTGGCTCATGTGGTAAAAACGGTGTCTCGGGACCGTTCACGGCAGTTTGTGCTTGAACCGTCGATCTGTTTGGATTGTAGATTTATGTTCCGTGACCGCACGAGGTTGACACGACCAAGCCGCTGTCCCCAATGCCGACGCGAAGGGATCTCCGCCCCGCGCTACGGAATCGACTGTCTCAGATCAGGATCGACTCACGCGAACACGAAGGTGTCACGGCGGAGAGACGCCTGGAAAGGATGACCATGATATCCGCACGACTGGTACTCTGTGCCCTCTGCTTCCTGCTGCTCGGCTGTTCTGATCAGAAGGCGAACGAGCTGTTTGAAACGGCAGCCTTCGAAGAGAACCAAGGGAATGTCCCCCATGCCAAGCAGCTCTACCAAGAACTGGTGAATCTCTATCCATCCACCAAAGTGGCTGAGATCGCTCGGGCTCGGTTAGCTGACCTAGACAGCAAAAAATAGACGCCGTTGCCTTGCAGCACGTTGGTCTGGTGGCACCTTACGCAGGCTACGGTCAGTCATGACGTCTTCATGAATGAACGGACGTCTCCGGCCTTTGTCGAGGATGCCATGGGAAAAAGGCATTGGTCGTCGCCTGATAGGCTTTATACTCTTCTCCACGGCTTACCAGGGCTTGCTCTTCCGCCCGTGGAATACCAGTCACTCTGTACAGTAACCAGCCCATCCCCATCGGACCAATCCAGGTGTATAACCAGCCGGGTGCTCCCATCGTCATGACGACATACGAGCACCAGTGCAGCCAGTCGAAAAAGTAATTCGGGTGGCGGGAGTAGTGCCACAGCCCCTCTCTGCAGACGCGACCTTCATTCCTTGGATCGGCACGGAAGTGAGCAAGCTGCCGGTCTGCCTTTGCTTCACCAGCCACGGCCACGCTCCAGATCAGCAATCCGACCATCTCGACCACTGAGGATGGAATACGAGTATTCCAGAGCACCACCAGAAACGGGAGGGAAAACACCGCCACGGACAGCGCCTTCCATTGAAAATACACAAACATATTCACCGACTCCGCATCACCCCATTTTTGTCGCAGGCGACGATAGCGGCCGTCCTCCGGTTGCCCAGTCATGCGTTGGGAATAAATGTGCAGTCCCAAACGGCCGGCATAGAGCAAGACCAGCATCGCGGTGAGCAGGATGCGCTCGACTCCGGCGGGAGCCTGAGTCATATACGACAACACCGCGGCGATCAGCCCCGCACACCACGCGACGTCGACGATCGCGGCATTTTTTGTCTTCCGCTGCACCGCCCACAGGAAACCCATGACGACCGCCATGACGACATAGGTGATCACGACAAGCTGCAACGGATCCGATACGTCTATTCCTTCTTCTGGTCCCATCGTTCCTTCCCTTTACGACCAACTCGGTTCATAGTCCCATACGTCGACGCCTTGGCGCTTCCGATTCTTCAACCAACTGCGAAACCCTGGGAGAGGAAACGACAAGAGTGCCTGGATTTTTTCACAGTTCAATGAAAGATCCGCAGGCCTGGGGGCACCGGCATGATCCCCAGCGGATCCTTCAACCAGATGGCCTTGCAGCTCCGGATACCACTGCAGCAGCGCCTGTCCGATCTCCCAACGTGACAGCCGTTCTCGTCCACCGAGATGGTAGAGACCGGGCGCGCCTTTGTCGAGTAACTCCCATACCGAGCGGGCAATGGCCCCGGCCGGCAACGGGCAACGGAATTCATCAACATAAAGCATCACCTTCTTACCAGTCTTCACCGACCGGCACATATCTTCCACAAAACTTCGATCGCCATGCTGTGAGGCACCCGCCGTGAGGACGATCCGGATCGCCGTGTGGGCTGGATTCTCCAGCACGCGCTGTTCCGCTTCAAACTTGGTCTGGCCATAGATATTGATCGGATTGGGCTCATCGGTCTCCTGGTACCAACTAGCCTTGCCGTCGAAGACTTCCCCGCTCGACAAGAAGAGAAAGGGAATGTCCCGGGAGAGTCGCGCCAGATACGCCGTGGTGTCCACATTCATACGACGGGCGGCGTGAGGATTTCGCTCGCACTCTGTCGTTCGACTTAGTGCCGCGCAGTGGATGACTGCGTTGGGCTTGAGACGCTGCCACACCTGATCGGCAGCGGCGTGATCCGTGAGATCAAGGTCAGCGCGGCTGAGGCCACAGACCTCCCACCCGGGCGCCCATCGAGCGGCGGACTTCACGAAGTACTGTCCTATCAGTCCTGCCGTTCCGGTGACGATGACACGTGGCTTCATAGTGCGTCAATGGGGAAAGCGCGCGTCGCAAACACATCCGGCAAGCCATCCAGAGCGCTGCCCGCTGTGTATGGTGCCCATCTATAACGATGCACCATCGATGCACACCGCCCTAAGTGGGAGACCGCAGATTGTACGACTTCAGGCTGTTAGTTTGGAAGATGCGATACGCGATGAATAGTCTGTATCAGGCAGGGTTCGCAGGGCCTACCGCCACAGGTTCACATGCAGGCTGGCATATAGGTCGAGAATGGTGGGGGAGGTACTTAGTCACTGCGGTTCTCTCATGACTAGGCTGCTTTCGATTCCGTCTCGGCTGGGACCTGGCCATGCGGCAGCCAGCGATTCAGAGCCGCTGTGAGGGATTTACTCGTGACCGGCTTACTAATAAAGTCATCCATGCCGACCGCCTGACATCGATCACGATCCTCTTTCATCGCGTTGGCCGTCATCGCGATGATCGGCAGATGCTGTGACTTGCCGACCGCTTGCAGAAGACTCGCCTCCTGGTTTCTGATGACTCGTGTCGCTTCAAAGCCATCCATTTCAGGCATCTGACAGTCCATAAAAACCAAGTCGTACGAAATCCGTGCTAGCGACTCGACCGCTTCGCGCCCGTTGGCCGCCACATTGACCCGATAGCCAAGCTTCTCAATCATCTTGGCTGCGACCTTTTGGTTGACCGGGTTGTCCTCTACCACCAAAACAAGCGGACGAGCCTTCATCATGGATTCCAATACCGTGTGCTGCGTAATAATCGAAGCCGCTGCGCAATCGGCTGACCTGCCAGTACTAGGCATGTGTCCCAGGGCGGTGCCGAGACACTCGAACAACAGTGACCGACGAATCGGTCTCGTCAGGTACGCGTCGAGACCAGCCTCCTGCGCCGCTTTGGCGTCTCCGCGCTGACCACCCGATGTCAACAGCACCAGGCGCGTGGCGCTGATGGCGTGATCTGACTTGATCTGCCGGGCTAATTCCAGCCCATTCATGCCAGGCATGTGCAAATCCAAAATGGCTAAATCAAACGGCGTACGACGAGCAACCGCCTGACGCAGACATTGCAAGGCCAGCTCCCCATTCTCGACACTTTGGCACGTGACATCTGCTCCGGTGAGATAGTGCTTAAGAACCCTCCGATTCGTAGCATGATCGTCCACGATCAGAATATTCCGGCCTTTGAGCGCCGCTTGAGGGGGAGGAATCTGCTGGGCACCTTCTGGTTGAAGCTGAAAAGGCACGATAATCCAAAAAACACTGCCGACACCAACCGTACTGTCTACACCGATTCGCCCACCAAGCAGTTCCACAAGCTTTTTGCAGATGGCCAGTCCGAGGCCAGTGCCTCCGTATTTCCTTGTGGTGGACCCGTCTGCTTGTGTGAAGGGTTGAAAGAGTTTGGCCTGTTGGTCTGGTGCGATACCAATTCCGGTGTCTGACACTTCAATTCGGAACCACTGACGCGGTGGAGTCAAGCTTGTCGATGTAGGGCGCTCATGCTCTCCCGAAGTACTGATCGTCACAACGATTTCGCCCTGCTCGGTAAATTTAATAGCATTGCCGACCACATTCACCATAATTTGGCGCAGACGACCAGGGTCGCCTTGCAGCAGTGTTGGCAGACCGGCTTGCACAAGAGAGGTGAGTTCCAGGCCCTTGGCATAAGCCTGCTCCCCAAGAAGACCGAGGGTATCCTCCACCGTCGAGTGAAGGTCGAAATTGACATGCTCCAGATCCAACTTGCCAGCCTCAATTTTTGAGAAGTCGAGGATCTCGTTGATGATGTCCAGCAGATGATCCCCAGACAGCCGTACGGTCTCCGCGTATTCGCGCTGCTCATGAGTCAACTGAGTGTCTAGCAGGAGTCCGGCCATGCCGATGACTCCATTCATGGGTGTCCGAATCTCATGGCTCATCGTTGCGAGAAACTCCGCCTTGGTCTTCACAGCCTCCAACGCTTTATCTCTGGCCTCTTCGAGAGCCTTGTTCTTTTCTTCCAAATCCTGTGCAGCCTGTGCCAGCTTAACCTCTGCCTGCTTCTGGGCGGTGATGTCGATCGCAAACTTCATGACCTTCGAGACCTTGCCGCTCATATCAAAGATTGGGCTGTAGGAGGCCTGGATCCAGACTTCTCTCCCTCCCTTGGCAACATGGTGGTACAACCCCTTATCAAACTCTCCCTGGTTCAATTTCTCCCAGAAGGTATTGTAGGCCTGACTGCTCGCATGGGCTGGATCACAGAACATCCGGTGATGCTGCCACAAGACTTCATCGAGCCGATAACCCATGAGGTTGAGGAAATTGTCGTTGGCCATAAGGAGCGTTCCGTCGAGCGCGAACTCGGCAGTCGCCTGCACAGCGTCGATGGCGACGGTCACACTCCTCAATTCCGCCGTCGCCGCCGCAATTTCGACCTCTGCCCGCTTACGTGCACAAAACTGGCTAAGCTGGTCGGCTACGGCTTGGAAGGTGGTCAGGAGCGAGGAATCTTCCGGCAGAATCTCATGATGGAAAAATTCAAGCACCGCGTAGACGCGATCGGCTAATCTGACCGGAAAGGCTGCCGCCGCATGAAAACCAGCCTGCTCAGCCAGCGCTGCGCGTGGGAAATTCAGATCGTGAGCGACATCTGAAATCCACTCCGGTTTCGTGCTCGCCCACACTCGACCGGGTAGCCCAACGCCTAAGGCAAATGTCATCCCTCGACTTGCCACCCCATACTCATTCGATGCAACACAGGGGGTCGTCCAAATCGAATGGCAGCGAAGCCGTTGGGCGGATTCATCCAGCACCCAGAGCAGCCCCTCATCCCACCCCAATGTCTCGCAGACCGGTTTGAGTATCATGGAGATCGCGTCATCCAATCCGGAGACGCTGGCTAATACATCGGCAATCTGCTGCTGGAGAGTCAGCCGCTGTTCGAGTTGCTTGCGCTCCGTAATGTCGGTCTGGGTGCCGACCATACGCAACGGCTTGCCCTCCGGTGTCCAGGACAACACTTTGCCCCGACCGAGAATCCATTTGTACTGGCCGTCCTTGCAGCGAACCCGATACTCCGAGACATAGACCGGGGATTCCCGCCGGAAGTGGTGGTTGAGTGCCTCAGTCACCCGTTCCCGATCGTCCGGATGCACATGAGCCCACCATTCCTCCCAGGTATCTTCGATCTCGTCTTGTCCGTAGCCCAGGATGCGTTTCCATTGGCCCGAAAGAAAGATCCGATCAGTGCATACGTTCCAATCCCACACCCCGTCGCCGCTGCCCTCCAAGGCAAATTGCCAGCGCTCCTCACTTTCGCGCAAGATCGCTTCGGCTTGCTTGTGCTCCGTAATATCTTCGGAAATACCCACCAGATATTGCGGCCGACCACCGTCGTCCAAGATCGGGATCTTCTTCGTGCGCAAGGTCCGCACGCCCTTGTCTTTTGTCCGAATCGGCTCTTCCGGAATATCCAGCAGGCATCGGCCCACCATGACTTCGCGATCCTTGGCCGTAAAAAAGTCGGCCTCTTCTTTGGTAAAGAGGTCATAGTCGGTCTTGCCCAGGATTTCGGATTGCGACACACCGAGCAGCTCCTCTCCCGCCTTGTTCAGCCGCACAAAGCTGAGATCCTTCGCATCTTTGACGAACAGCATATCCGGCAGGTGCGCCACAATTGACGTCACAAGTGCTTCCGACCGCCGCAGTTCCAATGCATCTGCCTCATGGAGCCGCCAATAGATCAAGATCCCTACGCTCTCCGCCAGGACTGCCCCCGCGTGAATACCGGCCCAAAGCCAGGGATGCGCAATTGCCTCCGGATGGTTATAGACCATGATCGGAGCAAGTGTGCCTACGATCCCATGGTGGAGCGCAGTCAGACCCAGCGCCAGCAAGAATGGCAACCAGTCCTGATAGAGAATGATAAACACAAGGATAATGAAGAAGTGAAAATGCGCCTCGATATATCCACCCGACAGATGTACCAGTCCTGCGGACGCGCTGATGAGGCCCATCGTGGCCAGCGATGCACGCAGACGCCGACTGAGTGGCTTGATGGCGGCCAAAGCAGTGAATACGGCCACGATGGCGCTCTCGGAGAGCACAACGGACGGACTGCGATGTACGACCAGGCCAAAGCACGCCAGCCCCACGACATGCAGCACCAGCAGGTTGAGGAGTACCTGGTGTCGCCCAGACCATGCTGCATCGGACAGCACGATTCCCTTAGGAAGTATGTGACCTATACGTGAAAAGAGCGACCGATGGGATTGGCCTGTGAAGCCATGCTGGACAGGTAATATCGGTTTCATGCGGGCAACCCGGCCGCTGTGTTACCCCACGCACAAACGGAGACGGTGAAAGACGGTGTCTTCACGCGAATGCCCACTTCAGCCTTGACCCATGACAATGGACGTCGGCGAGGCCAATCCACGCACGAGGTTAGGCTGAGGGTCGGTGAAGCTACCCACCCGAGAAAACAGGAAAGGGATCGATCCCGGCACGGGTCTGATTCCATGTGTCGCTCCGTGGGTCCTCTGCTTGGCGATGCTGAACCCTCCTGGTTCACACCGACCAGCAGAGACCTGAGCGGCACGAAATCGGCCACGGATACCATCGCCGGTCACGGGAGACTCGATGGTGCTCTTCTCTGCGCACCATTCATATCGGCATGATTATGAAACATCTTGAATAGACTGGAGCTTGGCCTTTCCATATTTCCCCTCATACTCCAATCGCTTATGCATTCTGACTCTAGCTGATGAAGGCAGATAAGTTAGGAGTCGGTAATATATGACATGGGGTAGACGGTGAGGGGGTGGGCCCGCTGATGCGGGCCCACCTCAGCTCTACGGCATGGTTAAGTTGGCGGAAGTGCTGAGACGTACTTTCTTAGCGGGTGAGCTTCCGGTACCGAATCCGGTGGGGCTGATCGGCGTCTTTGCCCAAGCGCCTTTTCCGATCCGCTTCGTAGTCGCTGTAATTGCCTTCGAACCAGACCACCTTACTGTCGCCTTCAAAAGCGAGGATGTGGGTGGCGAGGCGGTCGAGGAACCAGCGGTCGTGGCTGCTGATCACGGCGCAGCCAGCGAAATTTTCCAAGCCTTCTTCCAGCGCACGCAAGGTATTCACGTCGAGATCGTTCGTCGGCTCGTCGAGGATGATGAGGTTCGCGCCCTCTTTCAGCATGCGCGCAAGATGCACCCGATTGCGTTCGCCGCCTGAGAGATCCTTCACTTTTTTCTGCTGATCCGTGCCGGCAAAGTTGAAGCGGGCACAGTAGCCGCGGGCGTTGACCTCCGCCTTCCCGAGCTTGATCGTGTCCTGACCCTCCGAAATGATCTCATACACGGTCTTGTTCCCGTCCAAGCTCCGATCCTGATCCACATAGCCGAGCTTGACCGTCTCACCGATCTTGATCGATCCGGCATCCGGCTTTTCCTTGCCGATAATCATCTTGAACATCGTCGTCTTACCCGCGCCGTTCGGCCCGACCACCCCGACGATACCGCCCTTCGGCAGGTTGAAATTGACCTTCTCGTAGAGCACATTGTCACCGAAGGCTTTGCTGATCCCGTTGGCTTCAATGACGACATCGCCGAGCCGAGGTCCTGGCGGAATATAGATCTCCAAATCATCTGCCACCTGGTCCTGTTTCTGATTGACCAGTTCCTCATAGCGGTTCAACCGCGCCTTGCCCTTCGACTGCCGCGCCTTCGGCGACATCCGAATCCATTCCAACTCGTGTTCAAGCGTTTTCTTCCGCTTCGACTCCGCCTTTTCCTCTTTTTCTAGTCGATCCTTCTTCTGTTCCAACCACGAGCTGTAATTGCCTTGGAACGGAATCCCATGGCCCCTGTCTAACTCCAAAATCCACCCAGCCACATTGTCCAGAAAGTACCGGTCGTGCGTCACGGCAATGACCGTACCCTTGTACTGTTGCAGATGCTGTTCGAGCCACTGGACCGATTCGGCATCGAGATGGTTCGTCGGCTCGTCGAGTAACAGAATATCCGGCTCTTGGATCATGAGGCGGCAGAGCGCGACCCGGCGCTTTTCTCCACCGGACAGCGTCCCCACCTTCTGATCAGCAGGCGGACAGCGCAAGGCATCCATGGCAAGGTCGAGTTGATTTTCCAATTCCCAGCCGTTGGCGGCTTCGATCTTCTCTTGCAGTTGGGCTTGCTTGTCGATCAGCTTTTCCATCTCATCGGGACCGACTTCGCCCATCTTATTGCTGACGGCTTCGTACTCATGCATCAACGCGACCAGCTCGGCTTTCCCCTCTTCGACCACTTCCTTGACCGTCTTGTTCGGGTCCAGCTGCGGTTCCTGTTCCAACAAGCCGACGCTGTAGCCTTTCGACCGCGTAATTTCACCGGTATAGTTCGGATCGGCCCCTGCGATGATCTTGAGCAGCGAGCTCTTGCCTGAACCATTCAGACCCAGGACACCGATCTTCGCGCCGTAGTAGAAGCCAAGGTAGATCTCTCGCAGCACCTGCTTCTTCGGTGGGAACACCTTCCCAACATTAACGAGAGAGAAAATGACTTGTTTGTCGTTTGTGGTCGCCATGCATTCCCCTACTTATGTGATGAACTGGTGCGTTGATAAGAACCATCGTGCGGGAGGCTCACAGGAACCAGCGTACGCATCGACTACAGCGAATGCAGGATCTGGAGTCCCGCGTTCGCCTGAACGGCCAGGGCGGCAAGGCCTGCCCTGACTTCCGACGCGTTGCGTACAGGGTTAGGAAAAGCCACCCGCCCACCCTGCATTCGGCCTGGCGTGGTGAGTCGAAGGTGAAAACCCAACCGATCCAATGCCGTCACTGTCGCCTGCTGCGCCTCCACATTGCCGAACACACGGGCCAGCAGCAGCAATGTCTCCGCCTGCACGGTATTCAATTCACGGATGAGGTTCGAGGCGTCATTCGTGAGCGGGTCCACGGACGCCCCCGCGTAATCGTCCGGCATTACCCAGCCCATCGACCCGAACCCCCCGACAAAATAGATATCCGCCAGCGCCATGCGGAAAAAACTAAAGTCCTCGAAGTCGACCCAATAGGAGGCATTGGCATGGCGTGCTAAATACAATTCGCGAATCTGACCCGCTTGCTCCCTCGGCACCCTGGTCACCGAGCCCATCAAGGTCACCCTGGATGCACCAAGCGGATCACTGCGGCTCTCAGGCGGTGTCACGAGCAAGCTGGCCCGTGGATCGCCCAAGAGATTTTGCGTATGCATCGCCATCGTGCTGATCAGAAAGACCGGTTGCCCCTCCTCGTCCAACCCGTAGGGCATCACCGACCCGAAGGGCCAGCCAGGCTGCTTGCGCGAGAGCGTCGAGAGACTACCCGATGACTGTCCATACACCAGCGTCTTGACCCGCTCGGCATGGGACGGCTCAGGAACGTCAGGCCCCTCTGAGTCCGACCCGCTGCTATGTTGTCGTGATGAAGACATGTCTGATCTCATACTCTCTACAAACCGGGTGACACCTTACCCTGGATCTGTCGAACATTTCCACTGAGGACGGGGTCGTGCCGGAAAGTTCCGTTGGACGTAATCCGATAGGCTCAATACAAGCGGCGAGGAAAGCAAGAAACTGATCCGCCAAGCGATTCACGCCAATGAGCTGGTGTTACAGATAAGAACAAGAGAAGCATTCCCTGTGCAGTGGGAAGAGACTATGGGCAATCTCACGATCGCGAAGAAGGCGCTCGAAGACATGAAGTAATTCTCTCGGCGGTTGGTTGCACTCAGCAAGAAGGGGGCTGGAGCGGAGTCGGCTAGAAGCCCATTTCCTGCGACAGCCTGACTTCCGATTCATCCACAATCTCTTCCAGGCAGGTGAAGCAGGGAAAGGGGAACTGATTGACGGGGATCGCGCAGACTTCGCCGACAGGTGATTGATCGAGCGCCGGGCCGCCGCATTCTTTATGGATCAGGGTCAGCATCGTGGCTCCTTTATGGTTGTCCCAGTACCAGCTTATGAAACCGCTCGACATGCTCGGGACTGCTGAGCCGATGGTCGCCGGGAATCAAGTTCAGATCGATCGGGAACGTCGGCACTCTATCCAGCAGCAGCCGGGCGAACTCCCGGCTCCCGTCTGGCAGGATCACTGTATCTTGTAATCCATGCAGGATCGTCGTCTGCACCGGCCTGAGCCGGTCGAACGTGGTCTGCCAATAGGCCTCGCTTTCCTCGACCCACTTCCATGACAGCGGCCAATCTTTGTGCAGCGGGTCGTCATCCCAGGGCATCCAGCCGCGGCTCTGCCAGGCCTGTCGCCGCTCCGGCGAAATCTGCGTGGCGCGAACGCCCATCATATTGAACGCCGGAGCGATGAGAATGAGCCGATCGACCAGTTCGAACTCTTGCGCAATCAGCCACGCGATCCAGCTTCCCAGAGAATTGCCGACGATGGTCACCCGGGGAAGAGGCGCGTCCCCGGGAAAAGGAGCCTGGCTTTGCAGGCTCGGGGCGGGAGGGTGCGATGATGCCTGGGGTGGGCGGGTGAGAAAGGAGTGGGCCGTCAGCATATTAAGAATCGTCCGCGCGTCGGCGATCCAATCCGACAGGGTGTAGTCCGTGAACCGACCCTCCGAATCGCCGAACCCGCGCACATCGTAACAACAAAATCCCCAGCTCTGCTCTTGGCACCACTGGGCCAAGGCCTTGCTCTTGTTCCCCCAGCGTTTGGAGAGAAAGCCGGTGATGAAAAGGACCTGACGATCCTTCCCCATCGCGCGATCGCCGCGAATCAACTTGCCGTCAGGGCCTGGAAGTTCGAACGAGTGCAGACCGCTCATGCCTGCGTGACCGTCTTGGTGATGAACAGCCCCAGCCGTTGCAGGACCATTCTCGGAATCTCATGCCCCCCGCGGAAATTGTGCCATTCAACGGACAGCCCCGCATGGACCAGCGCATCGCGCAACCGTTCCGCCCCGACGTAGGGCAAGATCTCGTCCTGCACCCCGTGGCTTTGAAAGACCGGTAGGCCTTTGCGCTTCTGAAGCAGCGGACCCCATTCCTGCGCGGCGAGGAGCGTTCCGGACAGTTGGACCAGTCCGGCATACGGCTGCGTCGTTCGTAGCAGCAGGTCGCAGGACAGCATCGCCCCCTGGGAGAATCCCCCAAGCACGGTCTTCTTCGGATCGGCGCCGAACTTCTGCTCGATTTCTTTCAAGAAACTCAGCATCGTCTCACGCACCGGCGCAAGACCCTTGGGAATATCCTGCGACAGGTCGCGCACCCTCCCGGCGGCTCGATCCTGGGCAATACGCGCCATGTCGATCAGCCACCAGGCCCGCGCATTGCCGGGTCCAAAGCTCAGCGAGAGCGGGCCTTCGGGAAACACAAACCTCGTGCCGGCCGGCACGTTCAGGGCATCGGCCAGCGGGACGAGATCGTCGCCCGGCGCACCGAAGCCGTGGAGAAGAATGACAAGAGGCCCGCGACCTCCACCTTTGCCGTCCGTCCCGCCCGTCACTCGCGTCCGCAACCCACTGATTTGTTCGTCGCGCATAAATGATCCGTTACCTCATATACAAATATTGCAACAAGGCGACGATGCCGTAGAGCGACGATTCGATCACCGGCTGCTGGTAGAGCGGAACGAAGGCACCCTGCTCATTGGCTTCGACTTCATCGATGATGAACTGAACTTGCTTCATCCGGACATCACGATCCTGCCCGATCCCCAGAGCCTGGACCATCTGCCGGCTCAGCCCGGTCAACATGGCGGCTTTCGCCTTGCTCGCCGCCTGGTAGAGGAGGAGCGCCGCCAGCAACGCCAGCAGGACGTTCAGCCCCCAGAAGCACAGGAGGAGCAGCGGGTAGTTCCAGATATCGAAGTAGTCGCTCCGGGCAGCGATCATGATCAGCAGCGCGAAGAACGGATAACGAATCAGGCGATTCACCACTTCGGTCCGCTGCCCGATCAGATCCACCACCGCCAGGTACTTCAGCTTCTCAAACTCCGCTTTCTGGGCCTGGCCCAGGCCGTAGTCCCGAAGATACTCCTCCTGCACTTGATCGGACCAGCCGCCGGTGGAGGCGGTCACCCAGCCGATCCACCGCCGACAAAGCATCACCGCGTCGAAGACCGCCAGATTGAGCAGACCTACGAGCGCCACGCTGCCGATCGTCAGAACCCAATCGACCGTGCAGCTCAGGTGCCCCCGGCAGGGATGGATCATCTCCTCGTCCAGCACCCACCGTTTCAGCGACCCCATGACCGCGAGATACAGCAGAAACAGAAGTATGGTTCGCGCCGCGCGTTGCGCGGGTTTGCCGGCCTCGCGATACCAGGACCAGGCCTGATCCACCGTCGTCGCCGTCATCGTCTCGGCCGGATGGGACACCCGCTTGAGGTTGGTCCAGAAAGTCCCTGGTGAAAACCGCTTGCCGCCGGAGTCGTCCTGGAACAGAAAATCCCGGCCGATCAGATCGCTGTTGTTGGTGAGATCCCGCATCCCTTTCGCCAGCAGGACGAGACAGAGAACCACCACGAGGAAGCGCAGCAGTTCGCTCGGCCAGATGCTGACGCCGGCGGTCCAGGAGAATGGCTCCCCTTCGTCATGACCGGCGAGCAACGCCGTCGCGCCGCCGAATGCCGCGAACGCCGAGAAGGAAGCCAGGAGGATGATCCCCAGGGCCCCCAATAATGCGGGACTCCCCGTGACCCAGAGCCAGAGCCGCTGATGGCTCCACGCTATGATGATTCCGGTCAGGAGCGCGAGGACGACGCTGGCCGCTACGGCGGTGTTATCGAACCCGACTCCTTGCTTCAGCTGCCCGTATTGTTCGGTATAGGCGAGGTCCGGCCGCAGGGGATGGATCGTACGAATCCCCTCCTGATCGACTACACTCAAATCTACGGCTCCGTTCCGGCCCACTTCGAAGAGCCTGGGATGAGACCCCGCATCGTAGAGGCGATCCTCCGGGGTCATCGACGCATGATACGCCGATGTGCAAGGCCCTTCCCGCGGCTGATGACCGTTGGACTCGCACGTGACATGCTCCACCGCCTGCAACGCGGCAAAGTAGGCCGAGGTCTGATAGCTGCTGCGGAACGGCGGCACATCGCGCTGAAGGCTTCCGTCCAGCTGCAAGCCGAACGGCGAGGCAACGAGCATGTTGCGTGTCGACTTGTACTCGCTCGGATGAAGATGACGCGCGTCGAGATCCAGCGTGAAAAAGATCGCGTGCGGGAAAAACGGCCGGAGGGCCTTGATGATGAGCAAAGCGTCGTAGGGATCCGTCCCCATGATCCCGATCGCTCTGGCGCCCTCACCTTCGTCATGGATGCGCGCAACGAGCGCGCGCACATAATCGAGCTGGCTGGTGCCCTCCGGGCGGTCTCGATTCACGTCTCCGGCCTGATTGCCGGCTGCCGCCTTGGCAGCCCGGGCGGCTCTCGCCGCGTCGTCCCCCGGCACCTCTCCGTCCAGTCCGCCCAGATAGCTGTAGCGAAAGACGTTGAGCGCAAGCCCTTCGTAGTCGGCGGGCCGTTGGATCTGCAAATCCACGGCCTGCGGGATGTTCGGACACAAGCGTTTGATATCCACCGGCACTTGGATCTGCTTAAGATCCTCTTCCGTAAACGTCGCCACCTTGGCACAGGCGGCCGCGCGAAACTCGATCGGCAATGCCCGTCCGTAGAAGGAGTCCCACTCACCGATGAGAATCACGGCATCCCAACCGAGCCGGACCTGCCGCCGGCCCAATTCGGCGATCAGCGATTCGAACCGTTGCTCGTCCGAGCCGACGTCGTAGACGAGCCGGATGTTCGCATCGGCCAGCCGACGATAAAATTCATGTTCGCAATCGGCATAGGTCGCACAGGCCGCGCCTTTGCCCGACTCCGCCTTGAGCCCGTAGGCCAGGAGCCCTTTCATGGCGCTGGCCCAGGGCGAATACAGCTCGATCGACCCGTCGGCGTTCGGCCAGACCCCGAGCCCGTCATGCGGATTGCCGTACAGCGTCCCCGCCTCATCCAGCAGCGCGCGATAGGCCGAAGAGCTGCGCGGGCCGATAATTTTGAACGTGACGGCCTGTTGTATTGCGGGATTCAGCCGTACGAGCTGGCGCTTGTCGTCGGTGAGGAGACACGCGCCTTTGCCTGCTTCCTGACAGGCCAGCCCCTGGGACAGCGACGTCAAGGTGGCCAGGAAGCCGCGGTTCAAGGCTTCGTCGGGGAGCCAGACCACCAGGACGCTGTCCGCACGGGATCCGGGCTCACCACAGTTACGGGTCTTTCTCAGTCGATACCATTCATAGGGCAGCCCCTGAACGGAGCCTCGGGGTTCCCAATCGACAAAGGAGAGATGGGTCTCATCTTCCGGAACGTAGCAGGCGACGCCAAGCGCCGTGCCGATCGCGTAGCGGTCGCGGAGCCGCGACTCGGTGCTTTCCACATACGGCCCGCCGGTTGTGGTCGTCAATAAAACCGTCAGGCGCTGCCCGCTCTTGACCCGCTCGGCGATCGCCTCCCGAAGCGTGCTGAGCCGTTGGGCCAAGGAGGATGCCGCCCCGGACGCCGCTTGGGGCGCCCCCTTCTCCCGGATAGCCCGCTCGACCGCCGCCACCGGATCTTCCCACAGCCGCGCCCGGACCAACTGCTCGCCGGTGCTCTGCTTCATGTCCAGCCCGGTGCCGACCGGCCGCGAACTGCGCAGCGGATCTTTCACCAACAGCACACCGGCAATGGCCAGCACGAGCGTCAACGCGCCCGCCACCGCCAGCTTCGAATCACCGCGCGATTTCGCCACAGGTTGCGCTCCTCCAGAGATGACCGTCCCGTCACTCTACATCAGACAGAGGAGGAGACTGCAAGGAGTTTCAGGGGACCGATTGGAAGAGGATTGAGCAGATAGTGGACTACTGGGGAACGACTTTGAAGATGCCCCCGGCGGTGGACACGTAGACATACCCGTCGGCCCCCAGCATCATGCTGAGGAGCCCACCCAGGCCGCCGTTGTATGCCGTGCTGGTGCTGCCCAACTGCGTGAGATCGGCCCCGCTCAAGACCACACGGCGGATCCGGCCATCGTTCCAGGCCGTGAACAACAGATTGTTCTTGTAGGCCGCAGGATAGACTGTGGAGTCTTCGGGTATGGCGATGATCCCGGTCGGGGCGATCGTCGGTGTGTAGGCCAGGATCGGATTGAGGAAGCTCGGATTGTTCGCAATCCCTCCGGCAGTCGGCCAGCCGAAGTTTCCCCCGGCCACGACGCGATTGATTTCGTCGTTATCACCGGGGCCGTTCTCGGTTTCCCACAGATGGCCGGTGTGGGGATGAAAGGTAAATCCGTAGCTATTGCGATGACCGAGGCTGAAGACCTTCTTCGCATCGGCGTTCGGGTTTGAGAAGAACGGGTTATCGGACGGAGCCGACCCGTCGGGATTTACACGCAGAACTTTTCCTGCCAGCGACGCCACATTCTGTGCATTCGCCGTATTTTCCGCGTCGCCGATGACCACATAGAGCTTGCCGTCAGGCCCAAACTGAATGATGCCGCCGTTGTGATTGGTACTGGCCGGCAGATTGTCGAGAATGATCTGCTGATTCGTGCAGGATCCGGCGGACTCGGTGTAACGGACCACTCGATTGCGCAAAGGGCCGGAGACTGAATGATAAGCGTACACAAAATGGTTCGTCGCAAAGTCCGGATCGAGGGTCAGACCGAGCAGACCCTGCTCCCCGCTCGTGGTGATCGCGATCTGGCAAAACTCCGTCGGCACGAGCTGCCATTGCGGATTGATGATACGAATCTTCCCTGTCAGGCGTTCGTTGAAAAAGACCCGTCCGTCAGGAGCCAGCGAGAGGCCAACGGGAAAATTCAGACCCGGCAGGACGGACTGAAGAGTCAAATCACCGGCCGGCGGTTGGCTGACTGAGAAGGTGAGCGTCTTGGTCGCCTCCTGGTTCGGCAAGTCATTGTTGTTCTGATCGGCGAGGACGAACCGAACGGTATGAGCGTTGGATGAAAGTCCGAAGATGTCGAAAGACGTCGCCGATTTCCAATGAACGAAATGCGTATGGACCCCGTTGTAGAGCACGCCGTTGTCATCCATGATCGCCGGTCCGTCGTAAAACCGGTAGGGCACGGGATCGGCATCAAGATAGAAGTGCAAATGGGGCTGACCGGGCGTGCCAATCGTGAAGAACTGCGTCGCGAATGAGACGGTAACGGGACCGACCGGGACCGTCGCATTCTGCGCGGGACTCGCCAGCGTGATGGTTGCAGGATTTACGGTTACCGGTGGCGGGGTGACCGAGGGAGCCGGTAAAGTTGCGCCGCCCCCGCTGCGTACAGGCGGCAAGCACCATCAGGAACCAGACCGAGACGAGCAGGCTCCTACCGGTCTGTGACATCGTCTGAAACTTCACGCTCATGCTCCTTGCTCTTTGGCGGCGGGAGGCCGCCCTGCGAACCCACCAGTCCAGTGAGTCGAGCGGCCTCCCTTTTGAACACAGCTTCTAGCTGGAGCATAAAGAGTGCCTCGGCGGAAACCTCTATCAGGACGAGCAACTCACCGATAAATGCTTGCCCCAGTTGGGGGGCGCGGCGGCGTAGGCGTCCATACCCGGCTGTTCGCTGTAGGGATCTTGCAACAGCGCCAACAGGCAATCGACTTCTGAATAGTCCTTCTGTTGCGCTTTCTCGATAGCAGTCTGGGCCAGATAGTTGCGCAGGACATAGTTAGGATTGATCCGGTTCATGCGTGCGCGCCGTTCCCCATCGTGGCTCTGCTCCTTGCGCAACCGTTCGGCATAGCGCTGAGCCCAGGCATTGAACGCCGCACGGTCGAGAAAGAAATCGCGGAGCGATTCGTTGAGCGAGCCCTCCGCTGATGAAAATACACCCAGGGCCCGGAAGCAGTTCGTGTAATCGACGTGACTCTGTTGCATGAGGCCGAGTAAATCCTGAATCAACGCCGCATCATCCTCATGCTCTTCAGTCAATCCAACCTTGGCCTGCATCAGTTCCATATACCGGCGCTCGCAGAGAGGCGTATAAGAATCCAGGGCTGCTTTCAGTGCGTCCTTCCCGGCCAATGGCAGCAACGCCTGCGCAAGACAACTCAGATTCCACAGCCCGATGTAGGGCTGCTGATTGAAGGCATAGCGGCCGTTGTGGTCGGAATGGTTGCAGATGAAGCCGGGGTCATAGTCGTCGATGAAGCCGAACGGGCCATAGTCAAGCGTGATCCCGAGGATTGACATGTTGTCGGTGTTCATCACGCCATGGGCCCAGCCGACGGCCTGCCATTGGGCGATCAGTTTCGCTGTCCGCTCGACCACCTCGGTAAAGAACCGCGCGTATTTGTCGGAAGCGTCGACCAGATGGGGATAGTGCTGGGCGATTACATAGTCGGCCAGGACTTTCAATTGCTCGTGCTGCTTCCGATAGTAAAAGACTTCGAACGAGCCGAATCGGACGTGCGAGGGCGCCATGCGCAGCACAATCGCGCCGGTCTCCACCTGTTCCCGATAGACCTGATGGTCGCTGCCGACGACGCAGAGCGCCCGCGTGGTGGGAATGCCGAGCCCGTGCATGGCCTCGCTGCAGAGATACTCGCGAATCGTGGAACGCAGCACGGCGCGGCCGTCGCCGTCGCGTGAAAAGGGCGTCATCCCCGCGCCCTTGAGTTGCAGATCCCATTTCTCGCCCCGCTCATTCCGGACTTCGCCCAAGAGGATCGCGCGGCCGTCGCCGAGCTGCGGAACATAGGTGCCGAATTGATGACCGGAATAGAGCATGGCCAACGGCTCCATCCCCGGCACCAGCAGGCTCCCGCCGAAAACGCCGGCGAATTCCGGACGCGCCGCTTCCGCCGGATCCAGGTCGATCAGTTCCGCTGCCGCACGATTAAAGCTGATGAGATAGGGAGCCGTCGAAAACGGCGTCGGGTTCAACTTGGCGTGGAATGATTCCGGCAGACGCGCATAAGAGTTATCGAAAACGAGCTGTTCGAGCGTACGGAGGACCATACGCTTCTGTATCACGATTCCCTCACAAACCGCCACCGGGCTTCATATCCTTCACTCTTCTCAGCTTGCAGTCTTGTTATCATCTCTCTGCGCCTACTCCGCCAGCGCTCTAGCATCGGAAATCGATTGGATCTAAATAAAAACAAAACCGATCTATCTCCATTTCTTAGGGCAGTTTCATTTCATCAGATGGGTAATTCAGCCCTGCTCTTAACGATATACCGCCGTCTCTCGTCAGCAAGTGGCTTGACGAACAAAGTCGTCCGGAGATTAGAATCATAGACCTTTCCCATTCTGGTTCTGAATAAGAGGTAGGACGCATGACACAGACCGATCAGAAAACCCGCTGCGAAGAAGCCATGCTGCTCGACTGCATCGGAGACGGTGTGGTCACAATCGGATTGGACATGACGATCCGGTATATAAATCGGGCCATGCGGGAGTTACTTGGATACAAAGAAGATGAATTGCTTGGCCGTCCACTCGGCTGCCACCTGCTGGTGCAAGGAACGATCTGTTCCACGCAAGACTGCATCCTGGAGCGGGCCATTCGCAATCGAGAAAAGGTTCGGAATTTTGAAACCACCATTCAGAACAAAGATGGCCGGAAGATTCCCGTGAGCTTGAACACGGATCTCCTCCGCGATGCAGCGGGAAATTTTACCGGCATCGTGGAGATCTATCGCGACCTGAGTCAGATCAATGAGCTCAAAGCCAAACTCGAACGGCAAGGGAATATCGGTGCACGGGGCCCCATCGTTACTCGAAGCAAGTCTCTGGAAGGCATTCTCGACCTTCTGCCCCAAGTGGCCAATTCCAAAGCTACCGTTCTCATTGAAGGTGAAAGCGGCACCGGGAAGGAACTCATTGCCAGGCAGATCCATCGGCTGAGCCCGAGACGCGACCAGCCCTTCGTCGCGGTGAACTGTGCAGCGCTCGCCGAAGGCGTTCTCGAAAGCGAATTGTTCGGCCACGTGAAAGGAGCCTTCACCGGTGCCATCACTGATCGCATGGGGCGATTCGAGATGGCTAATCGAGGAACGATCTTCCTGGACGAGATTGCGGAAATAACACCTATGGCGCAGGCCAAGCTTCTCCGAGTGTTGCAGGAAAGCGAGTTCGAGCGGGTGGGAGGAAATAAAACCATCAAGGTGGACGTGCGAGTGGTCGCTGCTACCAACAAGAATCTCGCCATGACCGTAGAAGAAGGAAGGTTTCGGGGCGATCTGTATTACCGATTGAACGTCTTCCCGATTCGCGTCCCTCCCCTTCGTGACCGAAAGGAGGACGTTTTACCCTTGATCGAACACTCAATCGCCCGGCTCAACCGAACCATGGGGAAAAATGTCCGGGATCTCGATGGCCCTGCTCTCAAGCTGCTCGAAGCTCACCGGTATCCGGGGAATGTCCGGGAGCTTGAGAACATTCTAGAGCATGCGTTCATACGGTGCCCGGATCACACTATCAGGCTTGAGCATCTGCCCGAGCATTTGCTGGCTGAGAGTTATCACAACAGTCAGGAACCAGGGACAGGAAAACCTGGTGGACCAACTTCTCTTGCTGCTCTGGAGCAAAGAGCCATTGTCCAGGCGCTCGAACAAACCGAGTGGGATTATCGATTGGCTTGTAAAAACCTTGGGATGAGCCGCTCGACCTTACTCAGACGACTGAAGACCTATAATTTGTCCAAAAAAACTAAATCAAAATGACCAATCAATGTATCATTATGGAACTCGTAACTTACTGATATAGTTGATATATACATATCTTGCATCAATTTGACACTGTCAGCTTCTCCCCGCCCTTCTTTCTCTCCACGGTCTCTAAGTAAATCAATGGGTTCTGAACAGATGTCTTTCGCTTTTTGAGGCATCCGCCTTGCTGAGCTATGTGTGTGAAGGCGAGTTTCTACATTGCTCTGTCGGCTGGATGGACCCATGACTGAGAAAGACGGCACGACCGAAGTCCCTGTGAGTATCGGGAAAATCTTGGAACCTGAGACCGAAGCGATGACGCTCGATCGTTTGGTTTCCCTCGCTGACAACGATGGTCTCGTCAGAATGGGTTTGGGCCTCATGGAAGCCTTTGCCCAAGCGGAAGGGCGGATCCTATGGCATTGACAAGGGCTCATTCCAGAGATCCTGGATGTCTGAAAATATAGCCTAGGCGAGGTGGTTCACCGGTCTAACGAGGGAGGGCGACGCTATGGCCTATAGCGATAAAGTCATTGACCACTTCAACAACCCCCGAAACATGGGGAGCTTCAAGAATGATGAGACTGGAGTCGGGACCGGGATGGTCGGGGCCCCAGAATGCGGTGACGTAATGAAACTCCAGATCAAGGTTCAGAAGGATACGATTGTAGACGCCAGGTTCAAAACCTTCGGCTGCGGCTCCGCCATAGCCAGCTCCAGCCTGGCCACAGAGTGGCTGAAAGGCAAGACGCTTGAGGAAGCCGGGAAAATAAAAAATACCGACATCGTAGCGGAGCTCAATCTTCCACCGGTCAAGATTCATTGTTCGGTCCTCGCCGAAGATGCAATCAAAGCCGCGCTGGCTGATTTTCAGCTCAAGCAAGGCGCCGACTCCACGGTTGTCCCGAGCAAACCGTGACGAGTCGGAACATCACGGCCTTCGGAGCCATAAGAATAAGGGCAAAGGAAGCTGCTGAGATATGAGTCGTATTTTTTGAGGAAACCGGTATGAAATGTCCGCGATGCGCCGGATTAATGATGCAGGACGATTACCTGGACTTGCAGGACGAGGCCGGCCAGTGCTGGTTTTCAGCCTGGCGCTGCTTGATTTGCGGAGAGGTGCTCGATCCTCTCATTCTGAAACATCGCAGCACGCCGCCTGCTCCGATCCTGGACAGAGCCCGGCCTCACAAGAGGATATTGTCGATAAGACAAACGCCGACAACCGCTCAGCATGAAGAACCGGCGAGCGATGCGAACGCTGCCATTCCGTCGCTCGCCTAACCAGAAAATACAGGAGTAGGCCCACACGACTCTCGAGGTACTGTCAGACACCCCCGCCACGAGAGAACGTTTCGAAGGTGAGGGGGGGAACGCAGAGGATAACAACAAGGAGTTCTTGTCATGGCTTTGCTCATCACCGACGAGTGCATATCCTGTGGAGCCTGCCTCCCGGAATGTCCCAATGAAGCGATCTTTGAGACGCGGAGCGACGCCGAGGCCAAGGGCCATCATGTCGGCGACGGCCAAGGTGTCGGCGATAGCATCTATGTGATCACACACGAACGCTGCACGGAATGTGTCGGGCATTTTGACGAACCGCAATGCGCCGCAGTGTGTCCTGTCGACAACTGCTGCATCTCCGATCCGGCTTACCCGGAATCGAAAGAGATCTTGCTTGATCGTGCAAAACAACTCAATCCAGACAAGGAGATCCACCCAGACAAGGTGTGGAGCGGAGTCCGTGGATAAACCAGTAAGGCCCGGCTTCCATCCAACCCAGCAAACGCTCGTGGAAGGAATGCTGCAGGCGCACGATCGCGTGTTTCGGTTAAACAAACGAGGTCGGGCAACAGCTGCGTATCCGTGAGCGAAATATGACCTGATCGATATTCTCGTCTTTCAAACGCCGGAAGGAGCTGCCGATGCTTACTATCACATCAGACACAGCACAAAAAATTCTTGAGTTCATCCACCAAGAACCTCGGGCGGTCGGATTACGCATCTATGTCCGAGGGGGAGGGTGCCACGGATACCAATATGGCATGGCTCTTGAGTCCAAGATCGCCGAGGACGACACCGTGATCGAAAAAGGGGATCTCAAAATCATACTCGACTCACAAAGCGCTCCGCTCCTTCAAGGCGCCGAAGTGGAATATCAGGACAGCGTGCAAGGTTCCGGGTTCTCGATCAAGAACCCTCAAGCCAAAACGACTTGCGGGTGCGGAAGTTCATTTAGCGCATGAAATGTTTGCAAAAGGAAAGGGTGCGTAATGATCCCGACCATCACCCCCCGAGAACTGAAAGACCGGTTCGATAAGGGAAACAAGCTGTTTCTTCTGGATGTGCGAGAGCCCTGGGAATACGCGCTCGCCAAGCTCGACGGTTCCCATCTCATCCCACTCGGCACGCTTCCCCATTCCCTGGGGAAGCTGGATCGAAACACGGAGATCGTAGCGTACTGCCATCACGGGATGCGAAGTGCCGACGCCGCTGGGTTTCTCCTTCAGCAAGGCTACACCAGTGTGAAGAACCTCGTCGGTGGGATCGATGCTTGGTCTGTCCAGATCGACCCAACCGTACCTCGCTATCGCTAAATTCCTATCCCGGCGGGTATCGATTGTACCGGAAAAGCTGGCAGCCCCCTTATGATGCCTACACCAAACCCAGTGCGTACTCCCAGCTCAGACGGTCAGGCCAGGCATACTTCAAGCTTTATTGAATGGCTGAAGACCATCACGTTCTATGAGATCGCGGTCGGCATGAAAGCCACTTTGACGCACCTGATCCATTACCGACCTATCACGGTTCAGTATCCGCATGAAAAACGTGCCTTGCCTGACAACTACCGAGGCATGTTGGCCTTGCTGCGATACGCCGATGGGACTGAGAAATGTGTGGGCTGCGACCTCTGTGAAGCCGCCTGCCCCAGTCGGGTCATATCGGTACTCAGCGCCGAAGTTCCCGGGGAGCCGGTCAAGCGATATGCCAAAGAATATTATATGGACATGACCCGTTGTCTCTTCTGCGGAATGTGTGTGCAGGCCTGCCCGGTGGACGCACTCGGTATGACACAGGAATTTGAGTGGTCGGTCTTTGATAAGCGCAATCTGTTCTTGAATAAGCAGCAGCTCCTGGCCATCGGTGATCGTAATTTCCCGGTTCGGGAGAGACGGTTGGAGTTCCAGCATCCTAATGTGGCCTTCTTCAACGTGGCGTTTGACCACCATCCCCGCAAAGATGTCTGATCCTCCAGATGTACGCAGGCTCACTGACACACCAGTCGTGCATTCCACGGGTTCCCGCACTATTGGCGGAAAAAGCCGGCCGCCCCGGGTGTTACGGGCATGTTCATTTTCATAAGGAGAAAGGCTACGTGATTCAATCGAACCTATCCCAGACGGACCATGAAGCATTCCTGAAACAGTTGCACGAACGACCGCAGCAACCGATCGGGAAGTGGCTGCGGGCACCGGCTCATGTGCACTACAAAGCGTTTCGCATGTCCGATCCCCCTACGCAGCGTCTAGCCAGCCGGACAGAATTCCAGTCCCTGTTGAGTCATTGGAAGGTTCCTGCAGAAACAACCTACGTGAGAGAGAATTTCGGCTACGGTGTGAAGGAAGGGAAGGATGGCGACCGGCTCATCGTGTTGTGGCAGGCGCATACGGAATACTACAACTACCAACTCTGGCATCTGCTGTCGCCAGCGAGTAGCGCACCAATGTTTGGACCACTGAATTTTCCGGAGTACACGTTCCCCATAGAACCGCTTGGGTCCGTGGTCTGTCGTTTGGACATTCTACTGACCACAGGCCTTCTGCCATCCCGTCACGTATTACGTGAGTTGATGCCCGGACCCGTCTTGTACGGCAGCCGAATCTTCAACGAGCAAACCTGCGCCGTGACGAACTTTACACCGGATGTCCATGGGCGAGAACGGTACTGGATCAGTGTGGGGCCTTCGCTAGAAGATCCCGCGCGGCTGAAAGATATCGTCGATGCGATTGCGCGGATCGAGACCTACTACCATTTGCTGTTGATGCAACTTCCGCTATTCTCCGCCGCCGTTGATCAGACTTATAAATTTGAACAAGTTCACTTGAAGCAGCGGGAAATCATTACATCTCATATCATGCGCGCGAACTCGGAAGACTTGCAGCGTTGGCTGAATACCCTCACGCAAGATCTGCTGAAGACCAATCGCATGGCGGGGAAACTTCATTTCGAGTTGTCGGCCTCACTGCCGTACGACAAGATCGTGCATGCCACATTGGCGTCGACTGCCGAGCAACCGATGGACTTCTATCGCCCAATCTCTGACTATGTGTTGAACAGAATCGCAGGGGTCGCGGAAGGCTATCAACAGCTTTTGCGTCGAGTCGACATACTCCGTGGGGGATTCGAGGGAATGATGGTCATCATTCGGACGAGGCTCGATCTGATCTTGGAAGCACACAATCTTTCGCTCCTCCAAAGTGTCGACAAAACAACCAAGAGCCAAGTGATTCTCCAGCATACAGTCGAAGGATTGTCCGTCATCGTGATCGCCTACTACCTCGCTGGGTTGGCAGGATATGTCTTCAAGGGACTATACGAACTCGGCTGGCTTCGCAGTGCGGAGCTGGCCTCGGCCATATTTGTTCCCATCGCCATCGCCCTGGCTTTCGCTGTCATGAGTATCAGCAAGAAATATCTGGATAAGAAGATGGGAGAAGAGCAGCCGGCGGCCAAAGGCAATAAGCAAGAAGGGTAATTTCTAGACCGGTTCATCTGTCGAAATCCCGTCCGACGAGTGCACTTGGGCGTGACTGGCCGGTGAGGGTCTCGGCGGATGGGCTTGATGAAAAGCAAGAAGAAAAGCGGATGCCGGCTCATCTATGCCGAGGGATGAACTGAGTGAATTGGGCTACCATTAAGTTTCTCCACACAACAGCATCCGAACGTGGCGTTCTTCAGTGTTTCCAGCGCGCGGCGAGCCATTACCGGCCAAGACCTTCCAGGTCCCGATCCACGGTAAAGACCAGCACCTTTTCGCCGATCTGGGCATTGATGTCGGTGAAGAGCGCCAGCGCCTTGGCTCCCGTGATCTCATTGACCTGCTCGAAGAGCCGATCGCGGCCTTGGGCAATGAGGGTTTGCCGGATTCGTTTCACCATGTCGACGCCTTCGGCAGTCTTGGCAAGTTGCCGCTCCGCCGGCGTCAGGACGCCCTTCATGCGAACGACAACGAGATCCCGCACGATATAGGCCCGCACATCCTCCGGGCCGCGCCCCATAAATTCCTGTTCGAACTTGATGATGGCGTTCCGAATCGCCGCTTCGATCTCGCCTTTGGTCAGTCCCTTGTTCATCACACAGCCCTTCCAGCCAGATGGTAGAGGTCGATTATAGAGGGGCTGCTGAGGCGGCCACAAGGATAAAGCCGCCCCTCGTGGGGCCAAACGGGATGATGCGTGGGCCCGAAGGCCTAGGCTCTGGTGGACAATGTACCCGATGCCTTGACTACCCAGGGACAGATACCGGATAAAGGGGCATGCATGCGCCTGATGGTGTTCCCTGTCGACTGCATTGACCTGGGACAGGCGGGACCATCGCTGTGGAAAAATAGAGGCGGTAGGGTGACCGGCTCGGTTCGGGCCGGACGCAGTACAAGCCAACCGTGCGCGTCGACCGTTCGTCGAGGTGCGCGGTTGGCTTTTGTGTTCTCTGAGCCCGTGAGGTCCATGTGTATGCCTTGTTGATCCCACTGTTTCCGCTCCTCACGGCGCTGATCGTCGCCGTGGGTGACGACGCGTCGCGTCGTGCACGGACCAAGCTCGCCATCTTCCCGATCGGCGCGGCATTTTGTGGCGCGGTCGCCACCCTCTACCTCGTGGCGACTCAGGGGCCGATCAGTATTCGATTCTACGACCCAGCATCCGCAGCCTCCCTTACCTTTCCGATCGGTTTCTATGTCGACCGGCTCAGTGCCGTCATGATGGTGCTGATCTCGGGCGTCGGCACGGTCATCTACGCCTATTCCATCGACTACATGTACCAGGACCCTCACGAGCCGCGGTACCTGACCCTTATCGGCCTGGCGCTCTTCGTCCTGCTCTGCCTAGTTTCCAGCGCCAATCTCATGATGCTGTTTCTGTTCTGGCAACTCTTGAGCTACCTGCTGTATCTCCTGGCCCATAACCATACCCATCCGGGGACGTTGGAGGGCGCCTTCAAGACCTTCACGTTGTTACGGATCGGAGACGTGGCGTTTCTTGCGGGGATTGTCCTGGCCTATGCCCTCTACGGCACGCTGGAGTTTCCGGCCTTATTTGCCAAGGCCGCTGAATCGGCCGTGACGCTCGCTCCCCTGCCAGGGCTCGAAATCAGCGGCGCCACGGCCGTGACCTTGCTCCTGTTCATCGGCGGGATGAGCAAATCCGCGCAATTCCCGCTCCATATCTGGCTGCCTCACTATCTCTATGCCCCCACGCCCGCGACGGCGTTGCTCCATGCCGGCATCATCAACGCCGGAGGGTTTCTGATCAACCGCCTGGCCCCGCTGTTCGGGCTGAGTTCGACGACGTTGCATGTGGCCTTCGTGGTAGGGACGCTGACCGCCGTGCTGGGCGCCACGATGATGCTGGCGCAAAACGACATCAAGAAAACGCTCGGATTTTCGACGGTCGGTCAGATGGGCTACATGATCATGGAGTGCGGCCTGGGCGCGTTTTCACTCGCCGTCTTCCACCTGATCGCCCACGGGCTGTTCAAGGCCACGATGTTCCTGAACAGCGGCAATGTGATCCACAAGGCCAGAATGGAAGCACATTTCCCTGATGCCGACCGGCAGGAAGAGGAGCAGGCCTTTTCCCCGCTCACCTGGTCGACCGGATTTCTGACCACGTTGATGATCCCCCTGCTGATCTTGTTGGTTACCCACGGCATCCTGCACATTCCCTTGCTGGAATCCCAGGGCACGGTCATCTTCCTCTTCTTTATTTGGATCACGTCCTCGCAAGCCATTTTGACGCTCACTCGCCTGCGCGCGGTGCCCTCCTGGGAAGTATCGGCCGCGATGCTGGTCACGCTCCTCTTTGTGGTGTTCATGTATCTCTTCGCCGTCGAGTCCTTCACGGCCTTCCTGTATCCCGATTCGAACGAGGTCGCATCGTATTTCAAGGCCGCCGCGCTTCCCAGCTGGCTCTTTGACCTCATAATCCTGTTAGCCACAGTCATGACGGTCCTGAGCTGGTGCTATCTCTATCTGCGCGCCCATGGCCGGACCGTCTGGGTGCCGGGCTGGGTCGCAGGCCTGCGGATCCGCCTCTACGTCCTGTTCATGAACCAGTTGTATGTGGACAGGCTCTACGATCGATTCGGCCTGGCCATGGCACAGACCGCTCGCCGCCTCGACAGCCGCACCGAACGATAAGGCCGTCGGGTCCACCGGGGAAGATTCGGGCCGACGCAGTGCTTGACGATCGTCTAGACAACGTACTAATGATGAGCCCGCGCGAGGGCCGCTGAAACGGTCTGTGACCGCCCGATACCAGGTCGGCGCGGAGGCTGACCAGAAATCAACACGTTCCGGTGTGAGGGAGTGCCCGTGTCGTTCGTGCTTCTGATCCCGTTGTTATTGCTTGCGGCTGCGCTGATCGTGTTGATCGGTCCCGACGAGACGCGCGATCTGCGTGCGAAGATCGCCGCCTATCCGATCGGAGCGGCCTGTTGCGGCGCCATCGGAACCCTCTATGTCGTCGCCGTGCAGGGGCCCATTTCCATTCGATTCTACGATCCAGGCTCGGTGGCCTCGCTCGTGTTCCCGATCGGCTTCTACATCGATCGGCTGAGTGCCGTTATGATGACCTTGATCGCGGGCGTGAGCACCCTGATCTTTGTCTACTCGACCGGCTACATGTATCAGGATCGCCATATGCGCCGGTATCTGGCCCTGATCTGCTTCACCGATTTCGTCCTGATCTGCATGGTCTCCAGCGCCAATCTGATGATGCTGTTCCTGTTTTGGCAGATCTTGAGCTATCTGCTCTATCTCCTCGCACACAATCATGAGCATCCGGCCACGCTCAAGGGCGCCTTCAACACCTTTACGCTCTTACGCGTCGCCGATGCCGCCTTTCTGGCTGGAATCGTCCTGGCGTATCGCGTCTACGGCACGCTGGAATTTCAAGAACTCTTCGCGCGGGCCATTGAAAGGCCGGTCGCACTCTCGCTCTGGCCCGGGCTAGACATCAGCGCCGCGACGGCCGTCACCCTGCTCGTTTTCATCGGAGCCATGGGGAAATCCGCACAGTTTCCGCTCCATTTCTGGCTGCCCCGATCGCTCTATGCGCCGACGCCCGTGCATGCCCTGCTCCACGCGGGGATCATCAATGCAGGCGGCTTCCTGATCAACCGGCTGGCGCCGCTCTTCGGGCTCAGCTCGACGACATTACATGTGGCCTTTGTGGTGGGGACACTGACGGCGATCTTGGGCGCCACAATGATGCTGGCGCAGAACGACATCAAGAAAACGCTCGGCTTTTCGACGATCGGTCAGATGGGCTACATGATCATGGAATGCGGGCTCGGTGCCTTTTCGCTGGCCGTGTTTCATCTGATCGCCCACGGCCTCTTCAAAGCGACGGTCTTCTTGAATTGCGGGAACGTCATCCATAAAGCCCGACAAGAACCGCACGTCCCGCATGTCGATCAGCAGGAGGAGGAAGAAAACTTCTCTCCGCTCACCTGGTCGACCGGATTCGTCACGACGCTCGTGATTCCCCTGGTCATTTTGCTGGTCACCCACGGAGTCCTGCGCATCCCGCTGCTCGAATCGCAGGGAACGGTCATCTTCCTGTTCTTTATCTGGCTGACGTCGTCACAAGCTATTTTGACCCTCACGCGACTACGCGCGATCGCCTCCTGGAAAGTGTCCTCGGCCATGCTCGTCACGCTGCTGTTCGTCGTCTTCGTCTATTTGTTCGCCGTCGAATCGTTCACCGCCTTCCTCTATCCCGATCCGGCCGAAGTCGCGTCCTACTTTCAAGCCGCCCATCTGCCCAAGTGGCTCTTCGAGAGCCTGGTGCTCATGGCGACGATCATGACCGTCCTCAGCTGGTGCTATCTCTACATGCAGGCTCACGGCCGGACGATCCGGATGCCGAAGTGGGTGTCACGCTGGAGTCAGGGCGGACGAAACGGATTGTATGTCCTGTTCATGAACCGGTTGTACGCCGACGAACTCTATCACCTGCTTGGACGGACGGTCATGCGCGTCGTCCATCGCTTCGACAAACGCGAACGCGGGTGGTCTCGATGATCGACGCGACCCTCATCCCTTGGATCATGACGGGCGTCCCTCTGCTGGGCGCGGCCTTGACCCCGGCGCTCTGGGCACACCCCCACCGGCTCATGGCCTGGTCGGTCGGCGTCTGCGCCGTCAGCCTGGCTTCCCTCGCGGGATTCGCCGGATTTCTGACCACCCCGCCCGAAGGACTGCTCCTGCTGTGTTTGCTGCCGCTCGCCGCCGGGATGTCGCTCCTGGGCCAGCCCCATCACCAGGACCATCGGACCTCCTGGGTCCTGACTCTCATCTTTCTCAGCCTGGGAATCGGCGCGCTGACCAGTCAGCCTGTGATCGGCAAGCTATTCCTAATGGCGATCCATGGTTTCGTGATCGTATTGCTCTATCGGCATCACACCGCACTCTGGCCCATCTCCTGGTGGGGCCTCGGGGCCTATACCCTCGGCGCCTTCTGCCTGTTGCTGACGCTGGTCGCCGCTCCGCCGCTCTCGTCGATGGCGGCGCTGCTGGCTTGTACGATTCTCCTGCCCGTCGTGCCGTTTCACGATGGACATCTCACCGCGCTGACCCGCCTACCCGGCAATTTGCCGTCGTTCATGGTCCTGCTCTTTCCGGCGCTCGGCCTGCATAGCCTGGCCCCGCTTGCGGCGACCCTACCGGAGGCTGTCGTCTGGATGATGAGCTTCCTGGCTCTCGCCGGCACCCTCTATGGCGCGATCAAGGCGCTGGCGCAGTCGCGCGTCCGACTCCTGCTGGCCTACAGCAGTCTCTCGTTCTTTTCGATGCTCTGGTGGTGTGTGGTGACCTCGCGCTCGGCCACGCCGCGGGCCGCGCTCTTCGTCGGCGCCGTCGGTCTCGTCATGTGCGGGCTCCTGGTCGCCTGGCAAATCATCCGCACGCGCTACGGCGACGACGTGGACCCGCAGGCCATCAGCGGACTGGCCTCGACCATGCCGCAGTACGCCGTGCTGCTGTCGCTCCTGGCCCTCGCGGCCATGGGCCTGCCGCCGTTCGGCGTCTTCGCGGGCTTCATGGGATTGCTGCTCTCGTCGACGGCGGCGTTTTCCGCCGGCATCATCGTGCTCATCTGTGCCTGGCTCGCGGCCTCCTGGTACATCCTCGCTCTCGTGCAGGGGCTGCTGTTCGGAGCACGGCGGAGCGATTTACGGCATGCCGATTTACTCCAGACCGAACTGGTGTCCCTGATCATTCTCGTCTTGACGCTGCTCGCACTGGGCGTGATGCCGATCAGCCTCTTCGGACCGGACCCGACAACGCCTCCGGCCGGCGCCCACTCAGGATCGCTCGTATGGACCCGATAAACCCGTCGATCGACATCGAATCCAAACGGATGGAGCTGCGCGGTGTGGTCCAGCTCGCCGGCGAAGTGATTGCGCAGTACTGGCCGATGCGGACCTTCGTCCACCACAATCCCCTGCATAGCCTCGAGTATCTCCCGTTTGAAGAGACCGCCCGGCGCGGCAAGCAATTCATGGGAGGGCATAGTTATCTCCCCGGCACGCTCTATCGGGAGTATCTGAAATCGGGCCGGATCCAGCTCGCCCATCTCGACGCCGCCTTGCAGCCGCTCGTCTTGAACCGGGAGGTCACGATCGCCTCGCGCCCGATTACGCAGGGCGAGGTGCTGCGCGCCTGCCTGACGGAAGGACTCTGTGCGCCTGCGGCGGAACCGCTGGATGATCAACTCCACGATCCCGCGCAAGCCGTGATCGACGTCGTCGCAGCCAGCCTGTCTTCCGAGTGGACATTCCCCGATCTCCGCAAACGGATTCATCTCATCGTGGAGGGCGACCAGGCGGCGCTGGGCCGGTGGCTCACGCTATCGCATTGGTGCGACGACACCTTCGGGACGCAGATCGTCCAACAGATCAACCACGAACTCATTAAATGGTGTGAGGCCTTCCTGGACGAAGGCCATGCCACCTGGCCGATGCCGGGACGGGAGAAAGGGCTGTATCACGCCTGGAAAGACCTGGCGGCGCAGGAGTGGTCGCCCTGCGGCATCGCGGACAGCCGGAGAAAGATCGCGCAACTGCCCGACTATCCCGAAGACGCGTTGCTCCAGAGTCTCGACCGTCTCGGCATTCCGTCAGAGCTGCGCCAGGATTATTTATCGCTGCAATTGACCGCGCTGCCGGGCTGGGCCGGCTTTATCAAGTGGCGCGCGGAAGAACGGGACTATCCCTGGCAGAAAGCCTATCCGGTCGGCCTCGTGAAGTTTCTTGCCATCCGCCTCTGGTACGCCAGCGAGCTGGTTCAAAAAACCTGCCGTGAAGAACTCGGCATCGAGGGCCGCTACGACGCCGTCGTCTCCTATATGCGCGAGCACCCCGACGAATACTATTTGAGGAGACAGCGGGTCGCCGGGCGGCTGCCGGCGCTGTATGCCGAGGAAGTGGATCGGCTCCGGCATCACAAGGGAGACGGCTGGAGCCGCGTGATGGAGCGGTACGCGGTCGAGGTGGTCCCGCGGCAGGAAATTGCCGCGCGCCGCGGCGCCGCCAAGCGGCTCGTGGCACTGGCGCGCGCGCTGGAACTGGATCCGGCGGTCTTGGCCGAGACGACGCACGCCACGCTGAAGCAGCTCTTTGATTGGATGGAGTCGTTCCCCGAATCGAACCATGGTCCGGTGTGGCTTAAGGCCTTGGAGGCAGCCTACCAACAGCGTCTACTCACCCAGTTGCGGACTCCGGCGCAACAGCGCACCGTCCCGGCGGATCAGCCGGGTACGAACCGCCCCTATTCACAATCGGTCTATTGTATCGACGTGCGCTCCGAGCCGTTTCGCCGTCATTTGGAATCCACCGGTCCCCACGAGACCTACGGCTTCGCCGGATTCTTCGCCGCCTTCATCCGTTATCGGGCCTGGGGGAAAGAACACGACACCGAACAGTTTCCCGTCATCATGCGCGCCAAGAACGAGGTGCGGGAAGTTCCCAGGAGTTACCTCGATCACAAAGTGTCGAAGCACGAGGCCCGCACCAAGTGGGTCCATGCCGGCCATACGCTGCTGCACGATTTGAAAGAAAACGTCGTGACGCCCTACGTCATGGTGGAATCGCTCGGCTGGTTCTACGGCCTGCCGATCTTCGGCAAGACCCTGGTGCCGTCGCTCTATCAACGCTGGACCGCCTGGTTGCGGCGCCTGTTTGTGCCGGGCATCGCGACGACGCTCACGGTGGACAAGATGGCTCCGGCCGAGACCGCGGAGATGCTGGCGGCCGAGCACCACGCCGTCGTCAGAAAAGTGCTGCATGAGCATGGCGGATTGCGCAGTTCGCGCATCACCCCGGCTCTTGTCGAAGCCCTGCGCCAGCAGGCGCTGAACGGCCAGGCTGACCTGGATTCGTCCCTCCTGGACGCGGCGAAGCCGGCCGAACTGACACCCGAACTGCTGCGCACGCTCGTCGATATCCTGCGACGCCAACACGACCTCACCGCGCGCGCAGCCTCGCGTCAGAAAGAACGGATCACCCGGACGGGATTCACCCTCGACGAACAGGCGCTCACGGTCGACACAGCCCTCCGGATGATGGGACTGACGACCAACCTGGCACGGCTGGTCTTGATTTGCGCCCACGGCAGTACGTCGGAAAACAATCCCTATGAGTCGGCCCTGGATTGCGGTGCCTGCGGCGGCAACGAAGGCAAACCGAACGCCCGCGTCCTCGCGATGATGGCAAACAATCCAAAAGTGCGGGAGCGGCTGGCCAAAATTAAACTGGTGATTCCGTCCGACACGCACTTTTTGGCCGGCCAGATGGATACGACGACCGACCAGGTCCAGCTCTTCGACTTGGAAGATGTGCCGCCCACCCATCGCGCGGACCTGGCCCGGTTGCAGGAAGATCTCAAGGAAGCCTCCATCCTGACGAGCCAGGAACGGTGCGCGCGCTTCCCCGAGAATCAGCAGCCGCTGGACGAGCGAGCCGCGGAGTCGCACGTGCGTCAGCGGAGCGTGGACTGGAGCCAGGTCCGGCCGGAGTGGGGCCTCTCGAGCAATACGGCGTTTGTGATCGGGCGCCGGGAGCTGACCAAAGGGCTCAACCTCGAAGGACGGGTGTTTCTGCAATCCTACGATGCGCGCCTGGATGCGAACGGCCGTCTCCTGGAAGTGTTGTTGACCGGCCCGCAAGTCGTGGCGCAATGGATCAACATGGAGCATTATTTTTCCGCCGTGGACAACGACGTGTACGGCAGCGGCAGCAAGATCTACCATAACGTCGTGGGGCGGATCGGGATCATGTCGGGCCCCTGGAGCGACCTCCGGCTGGGATTGGCCAGACAGACGGTGATGAACGGCGATGTGCCCTACCACGAACCGATGCGGCTGCTCACTATCGTGGAGGCGCCGCGCGGGCGCATTGACAAACTGGTCGAACGGCACGAAGTCTTGCGGCATTTTTATCACAACGAGTGGGTACACCTCGTCGCCCTCGACCCCGATGACCAGCTATGGTATCGGTATCGCCCCACAGGCGAATGGGTTCGAATCGACGGGACTCTCTAACGAGCGGACATTCTCACGTGGGCACAGATAAGGGAGGAACACACAGATGGGCGCGTTGACATTGCATCCGATGAAAGAGATCCGCGTGATCGTCGCGGGAGAACACCAGGCCTTCGTGACCGAGTTGCTGGATCGCGTGAAAGCGTCCGGTTATACCATCATCGGCAACTTGTCCGGCAAGGGACACCATGGCATCCGCGAAGCGCACTTCATGTTCAGCGAGCAGGAAAGTCTTGAGATGATCATGACCGTCGTCCCGGAGGACAAGGTCGAGCCGATCCTCTCCGGCCTCCGGCCGCTGTTTGAAAAGCATTCCGGCGTCATGTTCGTCACGGACGTGTCGGTGAGCCGTCAGGAATATTTCGGGAAGAAGGCCAAAAGCGCCTAGCCGGGCATCTGATAGGTAGCTGGAAAACAACGTCCTCACGGCAGAACCCTGGCCTCCCGAGTAGACTCACAGATTCTTTCACCGGCATTCGCAGGTTGTTCAGAAAGGTTGTCGGTTCTCACCCGCCCAACCCCGGCGCGCCAAGACGCGCCGATCCGCAGGCAAGGCCTCAGCCAGCGAAGGGGTGAGGAGGTACATACCAAGCTTCGCTTGACCCGCTCGCTTCGATCACATGCGAGCGGATAGGTACTTCGCCACAAGTAGACTCTCGGTACGTAGAGCCACTGAGCGTCGCGAGAACGCCGCTGGCAGGCTTTCTCAACAACCTGCTGAGCCGCCCTTGTCTTCCGCGCCATGACTTGTCTAGAATGGGCCCCTCGCATGAGGGAAGGGGAACGGCAATGAAGGGCTTACGCTTCGAACGCATCGGCAAGGGTCGTTACTACAACGTGGTGTTCCACATCGGAAGCACCTACATTCCGGTCAGCGACGACACGGTCGAAGAACTCCGGACCCAGAGCCTGCTGCCCGCCGAACGTTTCCTGGATCTGCTCGTCGACCGCGTCGGCTACTCCTCATACCTCAAAGATCAGATCCGCACCGAACTGAAATCCTCCGGCGATCCGGTGACACAGATTACGGTTTTGCAGGGTGCCATCCGCGAGCTTTAATCGGTCGCTCGTCGTTCGTGAAGCGTATCTCGCTGAAATCTAACCTCACGCGCTTTCCTACTTTACCCGCACATGGCGTTTTCCTTTGAGCGAATGGAGTAGTCGATCCGTCACTCGAACCCTTTTAGGGGTTCGTCGAAGACCCCGTGCTTTGGCTATCAAAGCATCCGCATCGCCCAGCACACTGCACGTTTCCTGCTTGAAACCGGTACGCCCCTTCTCTTTCACTAAATGGACTTGGAGTCGATAGCCAAGCGCCGAGGCATACCGCCGGAGCGTGCCGATGGAAGGGGAGTGCTTCCCCATTGAACTTTCCAAACGAGCCACCGCCGATTGCGTGGTACCGATGCGTGTGGCTAGCTCGGCTTGAGTGAGCCCCGCCTCGGTTCTCGCTTTCAGGATTTCGTCGAGCAGCTCGAACTCCTCCTTGAGTTCTTCGTATTCGCGTCGGACGTCTGGACGGGCAAGTGCCTTGGCTTTAAAGGCTTTCAGAGTGTTGCGCATCTTTCACCTCTTTCATTCGGCTACGCCCAAGCCTTAATTCTTTTAGGGGCGTCTTCTCGGATTTCTTCACGAACTGGTGAAGCATGACAATCCGGCGACCTACCAACGTACAGTAGAACACTCGGGCAATGCCTTCCGCAGCTTTGAGCCGCAACTCGAACAACCCATCGCCCATAGCACGGGTATGAGGCATACCAAGGTCAGGACCGTAGATCTCCATCCGCTCAGCGTACCGTAGGAATCGGGCGACAAAACCCGCAGGAAGTCGAAGTATCTCCTCCTGAAGCTCCGCGCTGTAGAAAGAGATGCGCCAGCTCATATTTGAGAGTATAGCAAATATGCTATGATGTGGCTAGCCGGAAAGAGGAAGCCAAATCGACCGAACACGTCCTAGCAACGCCTACCCGCAAGCCCAGCCATTTGCATCGAAGGCTACCAAACTAGGCGGGCGAGTCGCGGTGCTACCGGTGGATATGAAGCACGGCGAGATCAACAAAGAACTGGGTCTCCCTAGCGACTACACCGCGACCATCGAAGCTTTCATGCGCGCACTTGGACGGCCTTAAAGACGTGCCCGACTGGCGGGCAATCGAAGGAATTAGAACCCGGAGCTGCTGCAGTACCAAAGAAGACTTTCAGACATTGTTGCAGAATGCATAACCGCACAAACAACCGCTTTATCACCATTGACTTAGCTTACTTACTAAGGTAAGTTTCGTGACCCATGAAACAGAAAGTCGAACAAAAGCGCTGCAAGACTTTTCCTCTTGAGATGGAAGATGCCTTGCATAAGGCTCTAAAGTATAAAGCGATCGAATCTGATCAGACGCTTCACACTTACATCATCGAAACATTGACCGCAAAAGTACAAGAAGAGCCAGCACGTTATTTCGCATCTAACCGCCAAGCCACGAATTCTAGCGAGAGAAAGAAATGAGTGTCCCATACGTTAATGGTTCATCGGTGTGGCCTCTTCGATGCTCTGAGAGTGAGCCGGTTCAGATCGTTAGCGGAGATGTCCGAGATAAGCTGTCTTGCTTACCCGATGAGACGATTCATTGTTGTGTGACTTCACCGCCATATTGGGGCATGCGAGATTACGGATACCATGGTCAAATTGGCGCAGAAGACACGATTGAAGAATACATTTCAAACTTAGTTTCCTGTTTTAGGGAAGTACGTCGTGTGCTGAGATCTGATGGGACCTTTTGGTTAAACATCGCAAATACCTATACCTCCGGTGGGCGTGGTTGGCGGGATAAGGATAGCAAGAATCAAGGACGAGCGATGTCCTATCGTCCCGATACCCCCGATGGATTAAAACCCAAGGACTTAATTGGTGTGGCTTGGATGCTGGCTATGTCTCTCCAGCGTGACGGCTGGTATCTTCGTTCTGACATCATCTGGCACAAACCAAATTGCCAGCCGGAGTCCGTCAAAGATCGAGTAACAGTCTCGCATGAATATCTGTTTATGTTCTCAAAAAGCGAGAACTACTATTTTGATCAGGAAGCCATTAAAGAACCTACGGCGGATGGAAAGGGACGGAAGAATAAGCGCACGGTCTGGCAAATCAATACCGAACCCTGCAAGGAAGCACACTTCGCCGTGTTTCCACGAGCGCTCGTTCGTCCCTGTATTCTCGCAGGATCTCCCAAGGGTGGGCTAGTACTCGATCCATTCCTAGGAAGCGGGACCGTCGGTATCGTAGCGATCGAAACAGGTCGCCGATGTGTAGGAATTGAAGTGAAGGCAGACTATATCAATATTGCAAAACAAAGGTTACGAGGGACATCACCCGCGTTGTTCACGGGGTGTCAGTAGGTGGGACGAACTTCCACGATGCATGAACAACACATAAGTCTTTTCTCAGCCCCTTGATCTGTAGCTTTCTTTCACCTCCCCCATCGAAATACAAGCTGAACAGACTTTCGCCGTTCTTTTCGACATAGCAATAACCGGGCTTTGGAAATTGTTTACTCGCGCTCATCATTTTGAATCGACCAGTAGCTGCTTTCTTAAGAAGCGCCTTGGGGATCTCGACCAACTCATAAAAATAGTCAGGAGTTCCCTTCTTTAGTGCTCGAAGAATTAGGATCCGCTGAATTCCGCCCAAAGCACCAAGAAACTGTTCTCTCAAACCGACGAGGTCGTTGGGATCATCTCCCCACTGACCACCGCCGAGTTCCATAAACTTCGAAATATGAATCGTATTCAACCGAATAGCTTTTGCAGCCTCGGTCTTAAGTGAGAAGTTCTCGCCGTTGATTTGTATGTCGTAACCTCTCTGTCCACGCGGTGCAAGAGTTGCGTCCTCACCACTAGCCTTCAATACACTCTCAAGAGCATACTCGAGCTTGTCCTTTGAAAATGGCTCACGCGAGAAGCAATGGTGGAGACGCAGCACATCACCAAAATCTTCCAGTACGCGCTCGGAGATGAGCCCTGAAGCTTTAGCTTTCCAATAATCTCGCGGGAGGGAGAACACCCCGACAATACGATCTATCAGTTTGAGCCTGTAATCTGAGAGTTCAGGAATAGCGGTGAGGAGACGTTCTATTCTTTGTGATCGAGTCATTTGATGATAACGACGTAGAACCCGACGCAGTGCGAATGTATTTCGCCCCTCTGGCAATCACGGATTTGTCCCACCCACTCCAGAAGTAGGGACAAACTTGTATCCTGCTAATCCGGTACTTGTCCCTCTTGGAACAGCTGATTCATGATGGCGTTGCGCATTTCGGGGTCGCGGTAGTGCTTCACGGCTTTGGTGTAGTTTTCCATCGCGCTCTGGCGTTTTCCGCGGATGGCGTAGAGCTCGGCGATGCCGTGGTAGGCCCGGGGGTCTTCATCGTTGCACTTCAATGCGCGGCTGAATAATTCCTGCGCGTCCTGGAATAGCCGCTTTCTGAGCGCGAGCCAGCCGAGCGCCGAGTGCGCCGACCCGAACTCGGGATTGGCTTCCTGCGCGTCACGATAGGCCCGTTCAGCCAAATCTAACCGCCCGCGCGTTTCATAGAGCCCGCCCAGCGCGAAGTGAACTTCGGCGTCTTTCGGATTCAGCTTCAACGCCGTCTTGTACGATTGCACGGCCGGCTCCATCTTGCCCTGCTCCGCGAGCGCGCAGGCGAGATTGGCGTGGGCGATGTGATCCTCGGGGTTGAGCTTGATGACTTCGCGATATTGCGGAATGGCCATTTCGAGCCGGCCCTGCTCCTGGTAAGCCACGCCGAGATTCGTGCGGGCCGGGGCATAGTCCGGCGCGAGCCGCACGGCTTCGCGATATTCTTTGATCGCCATTTCGAGGTGATTCGCCCGCTCATGGATCTGCGCGAGAAAGTAATGCGGGTAGGCCGATTCGGGGGCGAGCTTCGCCGCTTCTTTGTACGACTTCATGGATTGTTCCGACTCGCCGGACTGGGCGAGGAACAGTCCCATGATCAGATGGGCGTGGGCGTTGTCCTGCTGCCGCCCGGCGAAGGTTTCCACCCACTGCTTCACCTCGGCAATATCCTCGGCCTCGTGCAGGCAGCGGGCATGCGCCTGCCAGGCCTCGGCGAACTGCCCGCGCACAAGATGCACGGCGTTCAGCGCAAAATGCGGGCGTGGATCTTTCTCTCTCCCTTCCGGGAGATGACGTGCCCAGGCGAGGGCCTCTTGCTCGGCAAGGTTCCATTTCCCGGCGAGGAGCGCTGCTTCACATGGGGTTTGATGATCGGGCATGGTGTATCGAAATTTATCTGGTCAAGGTGTCTTCGATGTCAGGGGATGTGGCCTGAATGCGATCCCCGAGCATCGGATACCGCGCGGCCATCTTCTGTTTCATGAGCCAGGCGACGGTGCGATAGGACCAATGGCCTTTCACGCCGGAGCGGAGCTTGGCAATGTATTCCGCTTCGGCATAGTCCATTTTGAAGAGGCAGCGGACTTTGAACCCGAATGGGATGGCGTAGAGCGACCCTTCGGCGCTGGTCTTCTTGAGCCGTTCGATATCGATGCGCACGGCATCCATGGCCTGCCGGTATTCTGAATCCAACCCCGCCTGCACGAGCGGCGGCGGCACATCGTAGCCGTGGATCGTCGTGAAGTTTTGCTGGATCTGCTGGCAGCGCCGGTGCCGGTGCATGTCGCGCCAGCCGCCGATGTCCATCAGGATATCGAAGGTGAAGGCGTAGCCGCTGCGGAATTCCTTGATCAGTTCGTCGTACGGACCCCGTGATCTCATGCCGACGTCGATCGCATCCTGCTTCTGTTTTTCAGACCAGTCGCGCACGACGGCGAGGATCTTGCGATAGGGCGCGTGCGTGGCGCGATAGAGCAGCGTCGTGACGATTTCATCGATCGGGTCATGGCCTTCGATTAGCTCGACGGATTCCTGTTCGCCCCACGATGACGGTTGATCCAAACCCGTACCCTTGAGGGCCTCTTTCGCGTACCGGCCCAGTTCCTGATACACCGACGATTGATAGTCGTTCGGCTTGGCATGGCGCGCGAGGGTCGGAGCCATGGGTTCGGTCATTCCCGCCGCCTGGCCGCTCAACTCGCCCCACAGGTTCATGGGGGCACGCTGGCAGGCATCCTTGAGATCATCCGCGATGAGCCGCAGCTCCGGTAATTGCGACGAGAGCAGGCGGGTGATCTGTTTTTCCAGAGTCCTGATGCTCACGACTTGCCCGACGTTGGTCTTCGCCGCCAACGGCAGGAGATAGCGCGTGACGTCGAACGCCCGCGCAGCAATCGTCCGTTGGTAATCGGCCGGCTTCATCGATTCAGGGCGCGGTTCGCGCTCGGTGAGAAACTGGGTCAGCTGCGGATGCAGGAGACGATAGACTTCGGACAGGCTCCGCAAGATCCCTTCGTAGGTTCCTTCAGTCTCCGTCCCGCGCAGGGAGTCCGGGATATACCAGCTGCCGGAGGCAAAATTTTGATAGCGGCTCGATTTCGCCTGCCCATCCCATAGCGGTTCGTCTTCGAGGCGGATGGCGGCGAGCTCGGAAATGTTTTCAAAACAGATGATGACGTGGCCAAAGTCGGCGATCAGCCGCAAATTTATGCGCATATCGCCAGATACACTGGAGAATGTGGGGCTTACATTGATTTCCATGTCTAAAACGTTGCCAGAAGTGGCTTGCATAAAGGTGATGGAGGGTAACAGGGGTAGGATCGAGAGGCAAGACCTAACTAAAGCCAGCCGGCGTATTACTGATCGACACGGCCATATTTGCTGATCAGTCGTGTCCGTAAGTCCTCATTTTCTATTCGAAGAACATCATTTGCCCTCTTGTATTCGTTGAGCAACGCCCTTTGTCCATCATATTTTCGTTCAAGTTCCTCTAATCGGGCTACCAAGCCGCCTTGCGGCAAGGGGCTGTATACGTCACTCTCTAACAGCTTCTTTTGCTCGCTTACTTCAATCTGAAGCCGTTCATACCATTGGTCGAGATACGTGCCCTGCTCACCATCCCACAAGGTACGGTCTGTCTTAAGACCTACGCGGGCCGCAACCAAGGCATAGATCTCCTGCTTGACCAATGTTTTCAACTTGCCTCTTTTTATACGGGTCAAGATTTGCCGCTTGGCTTGGGCGGCTTCGTATTTGAGTTTCCCTAATGTATAGCGACGTCTAGCCACTTACTTGCCTTTGCCGAATGAACTGCAATGCCTGAGTGTAGGTGGGGGCATCGCCGCCGAGCTCTCTCTCTTTCATGAATTGCTTAGCGCTGGCCCAAAGTTCACCCTTCAGTTTGTTGATGGTAACTGGTGATAGTCCAAAACGATTTCCAAATAGTTTCGGGATCGCTTGATCGAGAAGTGCTATGACACTCTCTTCTCGAAGCTCCACAGCCTGGCGTTCAATCACATTCCGTCGTTGCTTCTTAGCCAACCGTGATCTCATGGCAAGAACCATGAATCGAAATATTTCTGCTTTGTGATCCTCGAGCATTGTTGTGTCCGGATTGTACTTGTCACATGAGAAGCAGTGCAGTTCTGTATGTCCACAGTTAAGCAGCTCATGCGCAGTACAGTTGTGAGACCGCCTCGGAAATCCACTCGCCACCATGTTTACCGGGAGAATCCGGCTTTGGTTTACCTCATAGGGATTGTGTTGATTTGCAAGCGTCTTTTCAATCAATTGGCGCACAAAATCCTTATTACTCGACACATTTGTCATGCGTGAAGCTTGAGCCACAACTTGATCGAGGGGAAGGCCATCGGTTTCCCCGAATTTATCGCTGATGTTTTTCCAAACCCCTTCCTTAAGGATTTGTGCATACCATCGTTGATATTGAGGAGGCTTCGTGGCCACATAAGGCAAAACGGACTCGACTCTTGTTTGACCTAGTCTCTGCCGAATATCCTCGAACTTTTTCTCCTGCAAAGTCAGACAGATAGCTTGGAGTCTTCGTGCATCATGAAGTGCAAACGGTCTCCCATTAGGATGCTTCATGGGCCAGAGATGCCGTTGCACTCTTTTCATAAAGTTGTTGATTGTATGTGAGTTTAGAGGACCATCGTCCGTCGCATTCGCTAATAAGCGATATTCGGTCAGCCCGTCACCAAACGCGGCAGTGTCAGAAGGGATATAGATCTTGTTACTTGGTGCCACACGCTGAAGCTCTTCAACCCACCGCACCACATCAGCACCAACTTCTACTTCATGGTGGGGCTTCGTCTTTACCGAGTGGAAAAAGAGAAAGGGGTGGCTGTGATGGTCTGCTCTTAAACAGTCTTTGATCAAAAGACGGATGCTCTTCCCTCGACCACCTGTCGCAAACGCGATTAGCGCAGCCCGGCGACATCGGAAATCCAGAATGCGATTTTCCGAGAACGAAGGGCTTTGGTCATCGAGCAGCGTGTCGATGAATAGCTCAGCTGACGCAAGGTCTAAAAGTTTTCCATGTGAAACTCTGGATCGTCTCACTATACGTGGGATAATCTTCTTCTCCGGACAACTAGTTCCGAACATACTGGCGTACCAGCGAACCCAGCCCCGAAGAGCTCCCCGCGCCCCATTCCTTATAGAACGGCTTTTGGAAGGCCTTCCTTCCCTTAAGAAATCTGCTATTCCTGGAACCAGGCATTGATCGATTGAATCGTACCTGTTTTTTTGGCACCATTCAGCAAAGAGCCGTAACGCGCTGGCATAGCCCTTCCATGTTCCCATTGATATTGAACCTAGGCCCTCACGCATAGGTGAACCTTCGCCCTCTCCATCACTCAGGGTCGATTTTCTGACTTGCGGCCCCTCAACTCTCGTCAACAGCTCTCCAAACACGTATTGGTAAAGTATTTGTGAAGAAGGAGTGCGCACACCTTGTAAAATATTCCTTTGCCAAGTTGCGTCCTCAAGTTCCGAGACACGGGACCCTCCAGAGCGTTTCCGGACAAATGTTCCCGAGCACTGTTGATCATGCTCTAAAAGAATCCCTAGTAGCCGGATCACTTTCTTATTGGTAGATGATTTTGCAAGGTCCTCCCCCTGCCGTAAAATACTAGGATCGATTGCCTTATGATTGTGATCATGTCTCAGGCCATACCCCGCTAACCAGAACGCTAGCGCTTGGTTCCTCAGCTGACTCCTGATCTTGGCTTTTAAACGTGAGTTGTTCACTTCCAACTTGTACAGAATGGGGAAGCACTGATCAAAGAGCTGATCCAGCACCTTAAAATTGTCGATAGCGTGGACTGGAAAATCTTCCGCGGATTGCGGCCGAGATAGGCAAAAGGCAAGGGGCAAGCGAATCCTCTGGTAGAACGCTAACCTCGCCGCATACGTACTGATATGATGAGTAGCTAGTGTTGACCAATAAGAGGGACTCTCGAAGGTCTCCAAGGGGATTTTAGCCAGATGAGAAACGATGCCCCAACTAGTCCCAAAAGCAATGTGCCATTCTGTTGCAGTGAAATGTGACCTTACTCCGAGCCTGACGCAAGGCTCGCTGATGAGCGTATCCTGATCTTGTCTAAGAACCTTTCCAAGGAGGGCTACGGCTCGACCGGTAGTGGGCGGTGACAAGTTGAAAGCTGCTTGCAATACCTCATCAGTAACGGGTGAACAATCATCTGCTTTGGCTACTCCATAGCCTCCAAGCCACAATCGTAGCGCAAGTGTTTCTAGCTGAGTGTGATTCTTCTGCCTCTGTCGTTCCTCACCAGAACTGTGTAGCCCACAGCTGGAATGGTAGCCCTCCCAAAGCATGCGAAGACTGACAAAATTAGGATGCTGCGCTAAGGGCAAGTCGCTGTTTCGACAATGAATGCGGAAGGTATACGTGAGAGGTAGAGTAATGCGGCGGAAAAAGGCCAAGTGCCAAGCGTAATACGCTATGTCTCTTTGATCCTGCCTTTTCCACGCATTTGGGTTCTCGAGTACCTCAAATGGCAAATCGGTAAACCGGACAACCCGGTACCATTCTTGAGAAAAGGTTTCCCATTCTTCCCGCAAGAAGTGTCGGCGTACTCCTCTTGCAATTTCAGCCTTGTTTCTAACCTTCATTCCGTGGATGAGCAGCATCGAATTGCTGGATTGAAGACATCACCATTTCTTCGAGCTTATCCTCTGTCAGACCCAAATCACTGAGCCTTTTCACGATGAGAGCGATCACTTTCATTTGCCCAGCGGCAATCGAGTTGTCATAAGTAAAGTCTCTGCTGCTTTGAACCATTTCTCGCATGTTTACTATGTGTTTTATGAGCGTAGTCACGGCTCCCTGGGTCTCCTCTTTTTGCATCAAGAAATGTTGGCATCCCCAGCAACGCATCCAGTTGTCGCATTCTGATTGATTGAGACAGTGCCCCATATCGAGGCGTTTCCCATATTTCGCCAGAAATGTTTCTAACTCCATGTCTGTGGTGAGAGCCCTCATCATTGATTCCACTGGAGTTTCATCGTCGGTTAGAAGAGAAATGAGCCGCAAATAAAAACGGCCCGTGATTTGTCCCCCTTCATACTGGGCTACCACTTTGTATAAGAGTGCGTTGCGTGCGATGCGACTCCGAAGGTAAAGCCTCGTCATCTGCTCGTTTCGATGTCCGGCAGCAAGCTGAACTGCCCCAATGTCTTGAGTTCTTGCAGCAATTTCAGTCAATAGAAGCGTCCTAAAGGCATGCGCCGAACCTCTTGCCAGACTCCCATCGGGCTCTCTGTAAGCAATCATGTGTTTTAAGTCGGTCAGAAATGACCGGATCTCGGTTTCGCTTGGGACAGTAGGAGGTTTTGAGAGCTGGAATACATGGATGTATGTCCGTTGGGTTCGAGGGTTATAAAGAGGCGGAAGTTCGAGTTCTCTAGCTCGCGCAATGAGTGCCCGGATCGCGGTCAGGCCCATTGAGTCGAGAATAGGAAACTGGCCCCAGGTATGCCCGGCTTTATCCTCAGACGGAGAACATAAGCCCCAAGCGGAAGGCTCATTGGGCATCGGTCGTAACGCCGTCTCGACATCCAGGTCAAGAAGGAACCGAAACCTCGGGGGTGCTGAGCAGGCAACCATCCAAAACAGTTGGTAAAGCTGCTCCCGTTCGTTGGAGGGAGCAAAACTTTGGAGAGCTTCAACCAATTGCAAGGCGGCATCTCGTGATGAAAATGAATGACCTTCCCGCCCATTCAGTTCACGGTTTGCCTCCCGTGCTAATCGACGCCATTCCTCGAACGGAACATCAAGCTCCGACGGAAACCCAGGTTCTCCACATCCCCACTCGAAGAATGTTTTGATGATCGAGATATACGTTGCGAGGGATTTCTTTGCCCTTCGACCATTGTCTAGCCAATCTTGGAACTGCAGAAACTCTTTCCTCCTGAATCGCGACAAATCTTCAAATCCGCATTGCTCAGCAAACTCAAACAATCTTTGCAATACGTGCGGAATGAATTTAAGCGCTCCAGGATGAGCATCAGCGCTTTTCAGGTACTTATGGTATCTTGTAGCCATTTCCTTTAGCGCAGGAGTCGCTTTCAGAGTTTCCCATGCGTTAGGAAATGCCATAGATAGTCGCGTCTGGCTGTACCCCATTAGTATGCGGAAGTCTTGAAGTGTCTTCTTGCTGTAAACGTGGTTGTCCCAGATTGTGGAGACCCAATCGAGATCATCGTCAGTGAACTGCTGAAAGGGTTTCGCCAAGATTAACGTATGAATACTGAGACTTGTCCGGAACTCAGCCGAGCCCCCACTCTGAGCTAGCAGTTTGTCCGTCTTGGTCAATTCCTCTTCCGACACGAGCCCGAAGTATTGAGCCCATTTGACCGCAACCTTTAGTCCTCGACGGCGACGCCGGCGTAAGTACGCCACATAGGCTTCACGACGCCCTTGAGCTTCTGATCCAAACTCATGACATAGGCCTGCGTACCAGGCCCATGGGACAATGTAAGACATTTCATTGACGTGATAGTTTGGATGAGAGTGTCTGATCTCCTCCTTCTGGTCGAGCGGCGTTGAAAGCCATTGATTGCCATCCTCATATGTTTCATGAAGGCGCTGAACAATTGGTCCCAAGAAGCAAAGTTGGGCATAGTGCCCTCGTCCAAAGACACTCTTGTATTCAACTCTCAGTCGTGCGAGCGGTATCCAGAGCAAATCACCCATGCGGAGTTCTTCCATCCAATGACTGGTTTATAACCTGTTTCATCCGAGCCACGGTGAACTGCCCCTCCTCCTCTTTATCCGACATCCAATGTGCGTAGAATTTTGCTGTAATTTCTGTCGTACTGTGCCCGAGCCAGAGACTTACTTCGTCAATTGGCCTCTTGAGGACTTTTAGTAGATACGTGGCGTAAAAGTGTCGGAAGGTATGTGGGCTATATCTGTGGAGAACTGACTCTGGATTGCCTTTCCGAGCTCGTTTAGCAATAGCATGGTACTTCTTGTAAACAGTTTGTCCCGTGATGGGTGCTCCTCTGCGTCGGTGGTCACTGCTGACGAAAAGAAAACCATGGTCTTTCGGTTGATGCTGAATGAGTTCCGTGCGTTCGCGCAGTGCATTAATCAAAAGGTCCTCAAGATCATCGGCTGAAAAAATCCACGGCACTTCTCTTCTCTCTCCGGCACGCTTGTGCGAGGCTCTGTAATCAGGGTTGCCGCGATCTATTACACTGAAGACCCATCTCCCCTTGGAATGTAGGTGTACGTATTTAAGGTCTCCCCTCAAATGGTTCCTCAGCCATTGCTTGGCCTGAAAGTATTTCATGCGGAAAAACGACGGAGGGAGGGTTTCAGGATCAATTGTTATCCCCGCAGCCTCTGCTTCTCGGAGACCGAGATAGCGCAGGGTGGCAAACAGTAACTTGTTTTGAGCGCCTGGTGTGTATTGAAAGAATAGATTAGCCTGGTCGAGTGAAAACACGGCATCACTCGGGAGATTGTCGATCTTATTCCAACGAGATCGGACCCCGCGCTCCCCGGTTATCGCCCGAAGATCAACGACGGGAACTGTCCTGGACCCCGCAGTCCCAGATATCACTCCCCAGATTCGCTTCTGGCGCACTGGCAACTGCTGAAATGATAAGCCAGCGTACCTCTCCGTTCGGGTCTGGAGAAAACGTAAATACTTCACACTAACGTACAGAAACTTTTCGATTGCACCAGGAGCACGTTCCCTACCATCAGTTTTCGATAAACCTCCAAGGTCGCCGGAATCTTCGCAACAGCTGTCTGATGACGTGTGCTCTTTGAGGGGTACCTGTGAAAGAACGGACCACTCCAACACGGAGCGCGGTCGCCAGTTGTGACGGATCAAGCGGAGATAATCTGTGTAGGCCTGAAGGATAACAAGGAGGTCACCATCACGAAGATCAAGATCCCAGAGCGTGAGGAAATCCAGCAGCGTCTTGAGTGCATGCGCCTCAAAGCGAACCGTATTGATAGCTAGTCCGTTTGCCTTTTGCAGAAGGAGATAGGTCGTTGCGAGTTCGTGCGTTTCATGACGAGCTGTACAAACAGCGATGATGTTGGAAGACTGAAGAAAGTAGGCATAATGGAGTCCAGATATCTGAAGGGAGCAGTAGTATGAATTATAGGCAGCAAGACGGCCGGCCTTGGATAGGAGGCTCGCGTAATGGAACAGTTCGTGATAACCCACGACTCAACTCCCGTAAGGGCCGATCAGTTCATTCCAGGTTGGAGAGGTAGCGCACGGTTTGGCATTGCTTCATCGAGTAGCCAATCCTATACTGTGGCCTCATAAGAGGCTTTCTTGAGGTCTCATTCAGCTTTAAAGACACCAGGGGCCGTTTACTAACCGACCGTTCTTTCTTCCAAGTACGAGGCACCCTCATCGAGATATGTGACTGACAAGATGGAGACGCAGTTCAAGAAAATCTAAAGCTGGGTAAGGACGATAAGCACTGGCTAAACCCGGTTTTCTGGCCAGAGCTTTTCCGCCGGTACGCAGACTAACTTGGCAATGGCGTCGCGGATTTCCTGAGTACAATGCCAGCCGTATACCACGCGAGCGACTGCATGCCGAGATCTACCGATAATTCTTCCAACATCTGCGTACGAATAACCTGCCTTCAACAAAAGAAGGCAGACAAGATTTCTACACAAATGTCTTTTATTCGTTGTTCCCACGGTTGGTGAATTATGTCCCAAGGGAAACCAATTAGTCAAGCTGATTTCCCACAGGAAATCATTGACCGTTTGCTCCTTGCCACGGGTCTAAAAACCCAGGCGAGCTTGGCCTCTTATCTTGGGATAACGCCACCAAAGATTACTGGCGCTTTTCGACGCGGCCATGTGCCAGCCCTTTGGCTATACAAAGTAGCTTATGAAACAGGTTGTCGATTGGAGTGGCTTCAGAAGGGTGAGGAACCAAGGAATAGAGCCGAGAGTCACGCAGCGATTGCTCCTAAGTTGGTGACTTTGGCACTGACTTATCCGGGCTTGCTTCAAGCCTGGAATGATCTTGGTGAAGAAGGTCGAAATGTCATGAGCGACTATTTCTCATTGTGGAATCAGGATGAAGAGATCCGTAACTATTTGGCTTCACAGCGGAATATCCTAAGAAGAGTCCGACCACAACGTAAGGCCTAAGCCAAGAAGTCCCAACCTTGAATTTACCCACAATTTTCTAGATCTGTTATCCCCCCCAGCATGCCGATCGACCCATAGTTGCCCAGAATAGATTTTCCAATGGATCTATTTTCAATCCCTTACCTCCCAAGCTGGGGTGATTTCACACCTGCAAAAGGGTATTCTCTTTCCTCACTTCTTCAATAGAGCGGGGCGTTCTCGAATGGCAGACCTCAATAAGAAATCTCTGAGCGAACGCGACATCTGTAAAAAGTTCGTCACACCGGCGCTGGAGCAGACAGGATGGGATGAGATGTCACAGAATCGCGAAGAGGTCGGCTTTGCCAAAGGCCGGATCATTACCCGTGGCAAACTCGTCACCCGAGGAAAAGCCAAACGCGCCGACTACATTCTCTACTACAAGTCAAACATCGCCATCGCCCTCAACGAGGCGAAAGACAGCAGCTATCCCGTTGGTGATGGTATGCAGCAGGGGCTGGAGTACGCCGAGACGCGTGCCCACGAGCTATACTCCGACTGGATTTGCCTATGAGCCTGATCAAGTCAAAAGCGCGTGTCGCCGACCACGGGGAGGTATTCACCCCCGCGTGGATGGTCGAGGCGATGCTCGACCTCGTCAAGGGCGAGACCGAGCGGATTGACTCCCGCTTCCTGGAGCCGGCGTGCGGAAGCGGGAACTTCCTCGTCCGGATCCTGCAGCGCAAGCTTGCCGCCGTCGAACTCAAGTTCGGAAAGTCCGACTTTGAAAAGCGACACTACGCCCTTCTCGCACTGATGTGCACCTACGGGATTGAGCTCTTAGTGGACAACATTGCTGAGTGCCGCACGAGCCTGCTGGAGATCCTCGCCGACTACCTGAATCTCGAGGAGTCGGATGACCTCTACCAAGCTGCCTTCTACGTGCTATCGCAGAACCTCATCCACGGCGACGCTTTGACTATGCGCGCCAGCGACGGCAATCCGATCACCTTCGCAGAATGGGGCTATCTGGGAAAGGGAAAGTTCCAGCGCCGTGACTTTCGTTTGGACGTGTTGACGGGGGCGTCGGCATATAGCGCGGAGGGCGACCTCTTCGCCCACCTCGGCAAGCACGAAATCTTCACGCCGACGAAGACGTACCCGCCGATGACGGTGAGCGAGCTTGCCGCTGCCCCGAACGAGGCACGATGAACAGCCAAGCAAGTTTTTCGCTCCGCGGCCGCAACCCGGATGTGTTGACATGCATTGCGAACCTGTCCAACGATGAGGTGTTCACGCCGCCCGAGTTTGCCAACAAGATGCTGGATACACTCGCCGAGGCATGGGCCGCCAACAACAACGGCGCGGACTTGTGGGCGGACAGTTCTGTAAAGTTTTTGGATCCATGCACGAAGTCCGGCGTGTTCCTACGTGAGATCAGCAGCCGCCTCACCAAAGGCCTGGCAGACGAGATTCCGAACCTCGAGGATCGCGTAAATCACATCCTGACTAATCAGGTGTTAGGCATAGGTATCACGCACCTCACCAGCCTGCTTGCACGCCGCAGCGTGTATTGCTCAAAGCACGCTGCAGGCAAGCACTCCATCGCTAAGTCCTTCAACAAGGACGACGGCAATATCTGGTTCGAGCGGATGGAGCACCAATGGGCGGATGGCAAGTGTAGATATTGCGGGGCAAGCCAGAAGACGTTTGGTCGCGGCGAAGGTTTCGAAAGCCACGCGTATGCGTTCATTCACACCGACGACATCAAGACTCGGATAGCCGAGTTATTTGGAGGCGCTATGCAGTTCGACGTAATCATCGGGAACCCGCCGTACCAGTTAGATGATGGGGGCTACGGCACGAGCGCCGCACCGATCTATCAATTGTTCGTGGAAAAGGCTTTAGCCCTTGATCCGCGGTACGCTGTATTCGTCACACCTTCGCGGTGGATGGCTGGGGGCAAGGGTCTCGACAAGTACCGGGAGCGTATGCTCTCCGACAGGCGTCTTCGCAACATCGTGGATTTCCCAAAGCTCTACGAGGGCTTTCCCGGGGTGAAGATTCGCGGTGGCATTTCCTATTTCCTGTGGGATCGCGACCACAACGGCCCGTGCCAGGTTCAGACTATCTGGGACGGCCAACCGACGGGACCGGCAGTTGCTCGCCACCTCGATGCCTACGACATCCTCGTGCGGCGTAACGAGGCTATTCCGATCTTGGAAAAGGTCAGGGCGAAGGGTGAGCCGACGCTCGATCTTCGGGTTTCCAGTCAGAAGCCGTTTGGCCTCCGCACGTTCTTCCACGGCAAGCCGGACTCAAAGCGCCTCAAGAATCCCGTAAAGCTCTTCGGATCTCAAAAGATCAGCTACGTCGAACGCTCAGAGATTCCGACGAACGCTGCGTGGGTCGACAAGTGGAAAGTGCTCATGACGCGCGTCCAAGGCACGAGTGCGGCGATTGAGACAAAGTTTCTCAGCAAGCCGATCATCGCTGAGCCCGGTACGGCTTGTACTGAGAGCTACCTCGTCGCGGGCCTATTCGACACTGAAGCCGAAGCGACGAACTACGCGACATACCTGCGTACGCGTTTCGTTCGCTTCCTTGTTTCGCTCCGCAAGTCAACCCAGGATGCGCCGAAGCATGTCTACTCTTTCATCCCCGACCTGCCACTAAACCAAGAGTGGACGGACGCCAAGCTCTACAAGCGATACGGGCTGACCAAGGACGAGATCGCCTTCATCGAGTTTCAGGTTGCCGAGCATAGCGACGCCTCTCCCAATGAAGAAGTCTCCAACGACGGCGACGATGAGTAAGTCCATCGATGAAATCATTGCGCTGAAGCCGGAAGCTCGGCCACGCATCTACGCCTACTCGATTGCCGACAGGGCGCACGCGGGTCTTCTCAAGGTGGGGCAGACGACGCGCGACGTGAAGCAGCGCATCGCTGAGCAGCTCAAGACCGCCAACATCAAAAACTACACCATTGAGCTGGATGTGGCCGCAGAGCGTGACGACGGCACGATGTTTAGCGACCACGATGTGCGTAGCGTGCTGGTCAGGAAGGGCTTCGAGAACGTCGAGCTAGAGTGGATGCGCTGCACGCTCAAGGACGTGAAGACCGTCCTCACCGAACTTCGCACCGGACAGAGGTTCACAGGCACCCATCATGAGACCTTCGCGATGCGCGCTGAGCAGCGCGCCGCTGTGGAGAAAACGCACGCCTATTACCACTCGATCTGGAAGGAGGACATGCACGCGGTTCCGCGCTTCTTGTGGAATGCGAAGATGCGCTTCGGCAAGACCTTCACGGCCTATCAGCTCGCCAGAAAGCTCGGGGCTAAGCGGGTGCTCGTGGTGACCTTCAAGCCTGCCGTGGAGGATGCGTGGCAGACCGACCTGGAGTCCCACGTCGACTTCGACGGCTGGCAATACATGTCGCGCAATTCCACCAGCAATCCGATGAAAGTCTCTGCCAAGAAGCCGCTCGTGTACTTCGGTTCCTTCCAAGACCTGCTGGGCCGCGACAATGCGGGAAATATCAAGGCCAAGAACGAATGGCTTCATCAGGTGAAGTGGGATTTGGTTGTTTTCGATGAATACCACTTCGGCGCGTGGCGCGAGACGGCAAAGGAGTTGTTTGAGGGTGAGGAAGAAGCGGTCGCCAAGAAGGAAGGCAAGCTCGAATACGATGCCGGCTTGGAAGGCGTGAACGAGGATCTCAGCGAACTCTCGGAAAAGGAGACCGAGTTTCTCCCCATTACGACCAAGGCGTACCTATATCTTTCCGGGACTCCATTCAAGGCGCTGGCTACGGGCGAGTTTATCGAGGAACAGATCTTCAACTGGACGTACACCGACGAACAACGTGCCAAGGAAGAATTCTCCAACAGGAATCCCGGCAAGTGGAACCCCTACGGCGCGCTGCCGCAGATGCGCTTGCTCACATATCAAATGCCGGACGAGCTTCTGACGATTGCGAGCGCCGGGGAGTTCGATGAGTTTGACCTCAACGAATTCTTTGCTGCGTCTGGCACGGCAAAGGGTGCACAGTTCAAGCACAAGAGCGATGTGCAGAAGTGGCTGGACATCATCCGGGGCTCGTACGCGCCGCAAGCAGTCGAGAGTCTCAAGACCGGAACACGACCGCCGGTTCCATATTCGGACGTCCGTCTGCTGCCGTATCTCCAGCACTCATTCTGGTTCTTGCCAAATGTTGCTGCCTGTCACGCGATGGCGAATCTCCTAGCAGAGAAGCACAACACGTTCTGGCACGATTATAAGGTCGTCGACGCCGCGGGTGCGTCGGCGGGCATCGGGCTCGATGCCTTGCCGCCCGTGCGTAAGGCCATCGGGAGCGGATTCGAGACAAAGACGATCACGCTCTCGTGCGGCAAGCTCACGACTGGTGTGACTGTGCCCCAGTGGTCCTCGATCTTGATGCTCCGCAATCTCAAGTCCCCCGAGACCTACTTCCAGGCCGCATTTCGCGTCCAGTCGCCGTGGTCCATTAAGAACCCCAACGGCGACAACCCGAACGAGGAGGAGATCCTCAAGCCCGTCTGCTTTGTCTTCGATTTCGCGCCCACCCGTGCGCTGAGGCAATTGTCCGAGTACGGGATCGGGCTCTCGCCAAGCGAGCCGAACCCGGAGAACGCGGTCAAGGATCTCGTGTCGTTTCTGCCCGTGCTGGCCTACGACGGCGCCAATATGACGCAGATTGACGCGGGCGGAATCCTCGATATCGCGATGGCGGGCACCTCGGCTACCCTCCTTGCCCGCAAATGGGAGTCTGCGCTGCTGGTGAACGTGGACAACGATACTCTGCGCCGCATCCTGGACAATCCCGAAGCGATGGCCGCCGTGGAGCGAATCGAGGGCTGGCGTGCGCTTGGCGACAACATCATCGAGACGATCATCAACAAGAGCGACAAGGTCAAGGAACTCAAGAACAAGGCCAAGGACGGAGACCTGACGGCGAAGCAGAAGAAGCAGCTTAGCGATGAGGAGAAGGAGTACAAGTCCAAGCGCAAGCTCGTCCAGGAGAAGCTCATCAAGTTCGCCACGCGCATTCCCGCGTTTATGTACCTGACCGACTTCCGCGAGAACACGCTGCAGGATGTCATCACCAAGCTCGAACCGGACTTGTTTCTGGCCGTCACCGGCCTGACGGTGAAGGATTTTCACCTGCTCGTGCGTCTGAAGGTATTCAACACCGAGCAGATGAATCAGGCCGTCTTTGCGTTCCGCCGTTATGAAGACGCATCGCTGCGCTACACGGGCATCGAGAGCCACCCTGGATTGACCCATTACGGGCTGTACGACACCGTGGTGGCGAGGGAGTGATGCGGTCTCGCGCAACTGCGGGCTAACAACCCGCGGATGGTCATCCACGGGACCGTTAGCCTCGGGGATATGAAATGGGATTAGCAGACTGGTTCAGTGGCTTTTGCAGCAACATCCAAGTGCAGGATGGCGGAACCCTCTCGCTCCGATATAAATCAATCACTCGTCGGCTCAACACTGATTTTTGGAGCACAACGTCTGAGACATCGCACAGCCTTTTCGTAGGATCCTACGGCCGCAACACCGCCATTCAGGGTTTCAGTGACCTAGACATGGTGTTTGAACTGCCTTCCGATCTCTACTTCCAGTACGACAAATACAAAGGTAACGGTCAATCAGCGCTATTGCAGGCCGTACGGAATTCGATGCAGAAGACCTACTCTTCCTCAAGCATCGGTGGTGATGGGCAAGTTGTAGTGGTGGCATTCCAAGATGGAATCACATTTGAGGTAGTTCCTGTCTTTACGAACAAAGCGGGCAGCTACACCTTCCCTGACTCCAGCGGAGGTGGTTCTTGGAAGACGACGAATCCGAGGTCTGAGATCGAGGCCATCCGGACAAGAAACACCGCATGCAATAAGAACCTCGTGCCTCTTTGTCGAATGATGCGAGCATGGAAGAAAACATGGGATGTCCCGATCGGCGGACTCCTCGTTGATACTCTCGCATACCAGTTCATCGAAGGCTGGCAGTACAAGGATAAGTCATACTTGTATTACGATTTTCTTTGTCGTGACTTCTTTCGATTCATGGCTGATCAAGACAAAGAACAGGAGTATTGGAAAGCTCCAGGTAGCGGTCAGTATGTTTACGGGAAGGGCTTGTTTCAATGGAAAGCGACGAGGTGTTACAACATCTCGTGTGAAGCAATAGCGCATGAAACCGCCACTCCCAAGAAGGAATGGTCCGCCAAGCAAGAATGGAGGGAGATCTTTGGAGCCTCATTCCCAGACTAGCGACACACCTGATTCTCGCTCGATTCTTGAGGGGCAGTTGCGCGAGTGCTTCGGGCGAGTTGTGTATTCCCATAAGACGCACGAGAAATGCGCCGACATCCTTCTCTCGCGGCTTTCTCTGATAAAGCTATGGCAAATCATCCTCTCGGCGGTCACGACTGGCAGTTTCATTGCCGCCGTGTTCGACGTGGGACAGATTGGGGCATTAATTGGCGTTCTTGTATCCACCGCTCTGCTCGTTCTGAATGCGTACACAAAGAATTACGACTTGGGTGAGCTTTCTCAGAAACACCGGCAAGCTGGAGCCGACCTGTGGGTTATCAGGGAAAGGTACCTTTCCCTGATAACCGATCTTAGGATGGGGGAAAAGCCAATCGAAGGGTTGCAGAGAGAGCGCGACGATCTGCTGGAGGAACTGCATTCGGTCTACTCAGGAGCGCCAAGCACGACGTATCAGGCGTATAAGAAAGCACAGGAAGCCCTGAAGCAACTCGAAGACATGACTTTCTCCGATGCGGAAATCGATGCCTTCCTTCCGAAGGAACTCAAAAGAGGCTAACAACGCCATCAACACGGAAGTGTAAATGCAGAGCGAAGCGGCGCTTTTGCACGCCGGTTATGGCGAACGTTAGACGCCTCAAGAACTGAGATCATTGACCGAAGAGGTGGCGATTGACGACACGACAGTGCGACGCGAAGTCACCAGTTGAGGAGCAACGGGCAATGGTCGAGCACATCGCGCGCGAAACTGAGAGGGGCGAGGCCGTACTCGATGTAGCCAAACACACGAATCCCTTCCTAAAGGAATGCTGCTCCGCTCTCATTGTAGCCGCAGTGAACGGCGAGATTGATGTGGGACGGTGGCGTGACCAGCGAGCTGGTCACACCGGAGCCTCAGCGCTGGGCTTTCGAGCGGTTGTTGGTGATGGCGCAGAGTTCAGGACATGAGGACGATTCCGCCCCCCGTCCCGATCCCTCAGCCGTCGGCGCCGCCGCCCGGTCTGGCTGCGGACGTCGTGGCGTCGGGACTTCCGGTGCATCCCGAGGACCGCGTCAGGCTCTTCAGCCCTGACCAGTGGGAGCGCTTCGTTCAGGAGTGGGTCGATTCGCTGCGCGCCGAATACGAGCTGGTCGAGCGATGCGGCGGTGCAGGCGACATGGGACGCGATGTCATTGCGTCCGTGAAGGACGGCAACGGCGCGTGGGATAACTACCAGTGCAAGCACTACCATAGCGCGCTCGCGCCCAGCGACGTCTGGGTCGAGTTGGGCAAGCTCGCGTACTACACGCTGAACGGCGAGTACTCGTACCCTCGGCGCTACGTCTTCGTCGCACCGCAGGGCGTCGGCCCGAAGCTTTCGAACCTCTTGAAGAAGCCACATGCACTACGTGATGGCCTACTCGAGAACTGGGACAAGACGTGTCGAACGGAAATCACCAAGACGCAAGTCGTTGAGTGCGACGCTGCGATGAAGGCGCACATCGCGAGCCTCGACTTCTCGATCTTCAAGACCAAGCCGCTCCTCCGCATCATCGAAGAACACGCCAAGACGCGCTGGTACGTGGCGCGGTTCGGCGGCGGACTCCCACCGCGTCCTGAACCGCTGCCGCCGCCGAGCATCCCGGCCGACAACGAGGCGATCTTCGTCGGTGAGCTTCGACGTGCGTATGCGGATCACCTCAAGCAGGACGTGAAGGATCTCGACGCGGGGCTCGCGTCCCGCGAAGACCTCCTCGAGCACTTCCATGACGCGCGCGTCGAGTTCTATAGCGCTGAAGGTTTGCGAACCTTCTCGCGGGACACGCTGCCTGCGGGCGAGTTCGAGAAACTGCAAGACGAGGTGCATTCCGGCATCAAGGACGACGTCCGCGGCGATCACGCAGATGGCTATCGTCGCATCGTCGCGGTGGTGAAAACGGCCCGCTCACTGCAGCTTACGAGCAACCCGCTCACCACGCGCATCCACACGCGTGATCGTGGCGGCATCTGCCATCAGCTCGCGAATGATGGAAAGGTCCGGTGGGTCAAATGACTACGGAGACGCCCATCCAGCTACTCTCGCCGTTCAACGGGCCTGTCGAGATCGGCCTGCGAGCGCTGTGCGTGCTGACGACAGCGTTCCCCGCGGCGTATGCGCTGCAGCGGCTTGTCGTCTTCGACTACTTCCTTGTCCACTCCGACGACATCGAGGGCGGACCCGACGGGCTGCATCCCCAAACGCCTCATCGCGGAGGAGAGATCCTCGTTCGTCGCGGCGTGCTGCAAGATGGCCTCGCGCTCTACGAGAGCCGCGGACTCCTTGAGCGCGTCTACAAGGACGGCGGCATCTTTTTTGCGGCGACCGACAAATCCGCCGACTTCCTCGACACGCTGAGCACTGAGTACTTGAAGAGCCTCCTCGAGCGCGCTGACTGGGTGGTCAACAGCTTCGGCCTGCTCGACGACGCCGAGCTCAACGCGATAGTCCGAGACCACATCGGCACGTGGGGCGCCGAATTCTCAATGGAGTCCGTTCTCTGGACCGAGGAGGCGTTATGAATTTCGGCTTCGCGATTCGGCGACTCTCGCTGCTTGGGCTGGGGAAGGCGCCCGCAGAGGTCACGTTCACGCGTGGCCTGAACGTCGTCGCTGGGCCCTCGGACACCGGCAAGAGCTTCATCGCGCAGTGCCTAGACTATGCGCTCGGTAGCGGCGACCCACCGAAGGAGATCCCCGAAGCGGATGGCTACAGTTCCGTCGTCCTCGAGATCGAGGCCAACAGCGACCAGCGCGTCTACTCGCTGGAGAGGAGCGTGCGTGGCGGTGAGATCCTCTGTAAGACCGACGGGAAACCCGACCGCGTGCTCGCGGCGAAACACCAAGGCGGCAAGGAGGACACGGTCTCTCAGTTCTTGCTCGACCTGTCGGGACTGGGCACGAAGAAGGTGCGCACCAACGATCGTGGCGCGACGCGCCAGCTCAGCTTCCGCGATATTGCCCGACTTGTCATCATCGACGAAGAGACGGTCATCACGGAAGACTCGCCCGTACTGAGTGGGCAGGTCATCCACAAGACGGTTGAGAGCGGTGTGTTTCGCCTCCTGCTCACGGGCACTGACGATTCCTCAATCATCGCGAAGGAAGATCCGAAGGTCGCGAAGGGGCGCCAGGCTGGTAAGGTCGAGCTGCTCGAAGGCCTCCTGAAGGCGAACCACGGGCGCCTCGCCGAGCTTGGTGAGGTGAGCACCCTCCCCGAGGAACGAGACCGCCTCACGCGGATCGACGCATCGATTCAAACCGCTCTCGCCGAGCGAAACGCCGCGCAGGTCAGCGTCGCGCCTCTGCAGGCGAAACGCAGCACGGCGTGGGCGGCGCTGAAAACGGCCGAGTCGAAGCTCGCGGTCTTGTCTGAGCTGCAGACGCGGTTCGACCTGCTGCAGGAGCAGTACGCGTCTGACTTGCGACGGTTGGAGGCGATCGCCGAGGCAGGCGTTCGGCTCGACCAGCTCAAGGAGGAGCGTTGCCCGATATGCGGCGCACTCGCAGAGCACCACGACCACGGCCATCGAGAAGCACGCCTCGCGCCGGCGGATGTCGCCCATTCGTGCAAGGCAGAGGCGGCCAAGACGCTCAAGCTTCTCCAGGATCTGCAGACCACCCGGAGTGCGAACGCCGCCGAGGTCGAGCAGCTCCAAAGCACCCGCAGTTCGTGCCAGCGCGAACTGGATGCGATCTCGTCGGACCTGAAGGCGTTGATGGGGCAGCACGTCGACGTGGCCTCCAAGAAGGTCGACGACCTCCGTGCGCGCGCGGAGACCTGCCGCAAGGCGATCGAACACCTCGAGCGAATCCAGGAGCTGAACGAGCTGCTTGAAGAGGCGAACAAGCCCAAGAAGAGGCAGAAGACCGACGTCGCTGGCGCAGCGGTGAGCACCGCGCAGGCCGACCCGTTCAGCAGGGAGGTCGAAGCGCTGCTGAAGGCGTGGCACTTCCCTGATCTCGATCGCGTCACGTTCAGTGAGAACGACCAGGACGTCGTCATTTCGGGGCGAGCGCGTAGGAGCCATGGCAAAGGCGTGCGAGCCATAACAAGGGCCGCGTTCAACCTCGCGCTCCTGCGCCTCTGCATCGAGGACGAGTGCCCGTTCCCAAATTTCGTTCTCATCGACTCTCCGCTTCTAGTCTACGAGGAGCCCGATGCGGACGAGTCGTCGTTTCCGCAGGACATCAAGAAGCACTTCTGGGAGAGCGTGAAGACCTCCTTCACAGAAGCACAGGTCATCATCATCGAGAACAGCCACCAACTTCCTGTCGATGGGATGCTCGATGGCGTGAACGTCGAGCTGTTCACTGGGAACGACCAAGGGCGTCGTGGTTTCATCCCTGAGGAGTGAGCCGAATGGTGAACCGCCAGACCCCGCAGAAGGGCGAGCAGGGCGCTTAACGCACCGCCGATGACGTCGTAAGCATAACGAGGTCGAGTCATTCCAGGCGGCGCTACGGCCCGCCGCCGAACCGCATCGCGTTAATGCGACAGGGCTGAGGACCGCTTTGCGGCGGTGCGATCTCGATGCCGAACTTCCGCACTTGGCCGTTCTGCGCCCGTCGGAATCCGACCCAAAGCCGAAGCCCACGACCGACCGCTACCAGGTGGTCCAATCGAATGACGGCACCATCGGGATCCCATGGGGTGTCAACTTCCCGAATATCCCCAATATCCCCTTGTCAAAATCCTCATCAAAAATGCCAGCCCAACATTGGTCGATTTCTCAAGGAATTTGATGATGCTGATGCTGGTGCAAAAACAAATCATTTTGGCAACTCCACATTGACCAGGCAGCGAACTTCCCATAATTGATCCATTTTCGTCAAAGAAGGATCTAAACAAGAAGAGCCACCGATTTCTATTCCTTTCTAGCTTTACCTGCTTCATCTCTTGTGCTTGAACAATGCTCATGCTGGATCTTCCATTCGGATCCAACCTTCCGCAGTAGACCTGTGCACTTCAAATCCCCCAAGGTAATTCAATGTTGTTAAAGGTGAAAGATTTGGCGCAACAGCTTCAGATTAAACCGGCGACTCTGTATGCCTGGGTGGCACAGGAGAAAATTCCCTACCTTAAGATCCATGGCGTGATTCGCTTCGAGAGCGAGTCGATCAAGGATTGGCTCAATGCGTTTGGAGTGAGCAAACGCACACAAAGAGTGGTGGTCGGCAGTCGGACCGGAACGGAAGAATCTGTAGAAGCCCTAATTGCCAGGGCCCAGCGTGGTGCTTACCGTACCGTCGAGAGCGGGTGAAGGGAATCAGGCAGTTTGCGGCAAGTTACGGCAGTTCACAGCAGTTGACGCAAAGGCAGCAGTGGAAACGAGATGCAACTCCGATGCATCGACTATAGAGATGCTAATGATGAGGAACGAAGGATGAGCGGGTGCCTACTAGGCTCTCGAGCGCGCAAATTGGAAGAGATGGTGCCTAACAACGTTCTCTCCCTGCCGATGACTCTTCAACATCGGAAGGACCTGCTCGACGCAGGGCCGTTCGCCGATCGCTTTCTTCGCGCGGTGATGTAACGGGAGCGACGGTGAGCGAGGATCGCGGCACCACGCGTCGGCACACCGTCACCGAGACGACTCATCGTCACGCTGCTTCGTCACTTGTTCTTTGTCCTGACATCGCCACTTCAATAACCGTGCGGTATGCAAGGCAATTTTCCGACCTCCGATTCGCCCGGCGGCTGGAACGACCTATGCGATGCAGATCAGTAAACGAGCAAGGAGGTAAAGGCCATGATATCGGCAACGGTGTTCTTCACGATCTTGTTTCCCTTGACGCGGGTGTTGGCGACCGTCCTGGATCTCGCCGGCCGCGACCTCATCGTGGTGCCGTTGGCGGTCCATGACCGGCGGATGATGCATTGAAGGGGCGGTTCCAATGCTGCGGATGACCGTGAAAGACGAGGTGGACGGGAGTCGGCTGGTCATCGAGGGCCGGTTGACCGAGGTATGGGCGGATGAGGCCCGGCACTACTGGAACAGCCTCGTGGCGACAAGGCGGGTTGTGGCCGTGGTTGATGTCCAAGGCGTGATCGCAGTCGATGCCGTCGGAAAGGCTCTCATGCAGGACATACATCGCCGCGGCGTCCGCTTGGTGACCAAAGGCTGCCTGATGAATAGCGTGGTGGCGGATATCACGGGGGACTGTCAACGTTCCAATAAGGGGGCACGAAGGAGGACAACATGATGTGGGATAGACAGCTGACACCTATAAGACCCGCGATCTGTTGGCTTGGATTACTGGCGCTGACGCTCCTGGTCGGTTGCCGCGGAGAAGCAGGCTCGACGCCGGCTCCTGTGGCGCCGGAAGTCGAGGTCGTCCAGGTCGTTCAGCGAGACGTTCCGGTGTACCGCGAGTGGATCGGGACGACGGAAGGCATGGTGAACGCGCAGATACGCGCGCAGGTGACCGGCTATCTCCTTCGCCGCACATACACGGAAGGTGACTTCGTCAAGCAGGGCGATCTGCTGTTCGAGATCGATCCGCGACGGTTTCTTGCGGCCGTGGATCAGGCGAAAGGCGATCTCGCGAAGGCAAAGGCTCACATGGTCAAGGCCGAGCTCGATGTGAAGCGCGATCGACCGCTTGCGAAATCCGGAGGGGTGAGCCAGAAGGAGCTAGACGATTCCGTTCAGGCCTATGAGGAGGCCAAGGCGTCGGTCCTGTCGGCAAGGGCCGGGCTCGAGTCGGCCGAGATCAATCTCGGCTTTACAAGAATCACTGCGCCGATTGACGGCGTCGTCGGCGTGGCCAAAGCCCAAATCGGCAACCTCGTGGGCCCCAACGACGAGCTGACGGCCATGTCCACCCTCGATCCCATCCGGGTGTACGTCCCGATCAGTGAACAGGAATACCTCCAATTCGCCGATCGGATTCAGCATGCGTACGATATCAAGTTCACCGATCCGGACAGCCCGAACCTGGAATTGATTCTCGCGGACGGCAGCCGGTATCCCCACACCGGCAAGTTCTTTCTCGCAGATCGGCAGGTTGATGTGAGCACCGGGACGATTCGGGTTGCCGGTCTCTTCCCCAATCCGGGGAATCGGCTCCGACCGGGGCAATACGCCAAAATGCGTACGGCGGTAAGAACGGCGCAGGGCGCTCTTCTCGTGCCGCAGCGGGCCGTCATGGAGTTGCAAGGCACTTCTCAGGTCGCCGTGGTCAAGCCGGACGGAACCGCGGAGCTTCGTCCCGTAAAAGTCGGGGACCGGATCGGAAGTCTGTGGATTGTCGAGCAGGGAATCGGCAAGGACGAGCACGTCATCACCGTCGGTCTGCAAAAGGTCAAGGCGGGACTGACTGTGAACGCGAAGATGACTCAGCCGGAGCCGAACGGAAACGAGACGGCACCAGCGGCTTCTCCATCGCCCAGCAAACCATAGGAGGCACCCATGGCTCGCTTTTTCATCAACCGGCCGATCGTCGCGATGGTGATGGCCATCCTCATGACCATCCTTGGTCTCATCGCGATGGTCCAGCTCCCGACCGCACTATTTCCGGACATTGCGCCTCCAGAAATTCTCCTCGAGGCGACGTACGTGGGCGCCGATGCCGTGTCCGTCGAACAATCCGTCGCCACCCCGATCGAGCAGATGATGAGCGGGGTGGACAACATGCTCTACATGTATTCGACGAACGCGAGCAACGGCAAGATGTCGCTGCGCGCCAGCTTCGACATCAATACCAGGCCGAACGACGATCAAATCCTGTCGCAGATGCGCTTCACGCAGGCCGAGTCGCAGTTGCCGCAGGATGTGCGGAATTTCGGGGTCACGATTAAGAAATCCACGATGAGCCCGCTGGCCGTCTTCTGCCTGTACTCGCCCAACGGCACGTACAACGATGTCTTCCTGTCCAACTATGCGTACGTCAACATCAACGATCCCATGACGCGCGTGCCTGGCATCGGGCAGGTAATGGTCTACGGCGCGGGACAGTATGCGATGCGTTTCTGGGTCCGGCCGGACCATCTGGCCAAGCTCGGCATGACCGTGACCGAAGTCCTGAACGCCATTAAAGCGCAGAACACCGTCAATCCCGCGGGACAGGTCGGCATGGAGCCGGTGCCGTCCGGTCAGGAATTCACCTATGCCATCCGCGCCCAAGGCCGGTTGGAGTCCGAAGAGGAATTCGGGAACATCGTCGTCCGCGCCAACGCCGATGGCTCGATGGTCCGATTGAAGGATGTCGCGCGCGTTGAGTTGGGCGCGCAGGTGTACAACTACATCGGCCGCATGAACGGCAAGCCGGCCGCGATCATCGCGATCTATCAGCTTCCGGGATCGAACGCCATCAAGACGATGGACGGAGCGACCAAGTTGATGGAAGAGATGAAATCCCGCTTTCCGGGGGATCTCGACTATGTGACGGCGCTCGATACGACACAGGCCGTGCGGGAAGGCATTAAAGAGATCGTACACACGCTCTTGGAAGCCCTCGTGCTCGTGATCATTGTCGTCTACCTTTTTCTTCAGGGTTGGCGCGCTACCCTGATTCCCCTGCTCGCCGTGCCGGTTTCGCTCATCGGGACCTTCATGCTGTTCCCGATGCTCGGCTTCTCGATCAATACCTTATCGCTCTTCGGCCTCGTGCTGGCCATCGGCCTGGTGGTGGATGATGCCATCGTCGTAGTCGAGGCGGTCGAGCATCACATCGAGCATGGTCTCTCGCCGAAGGAGGCCAGCCTCAAGGCAATGGAACAGGTGTCGGGTCCGGTCATCGCGATCGCGTTGATCCTGGTCGCCGTGTTCGTGCCCACCGCATTCATTCCCGGCATCACGGGACGGCTCTATCAGCAGTTCGCCGTGACGATCGCGCTGTCGGTCGTCATCTCCGCCTTCAACGCGCTCACCCTCAGCCCCGCGCTGTCCGCCTTGCTGCTGAAGCCGAAGCAGCCAGCCCGCGGAGTGCTCGGATGGTTCTTCGGCTGGTTCAATCGATCGTTCGCGCGGGCGACCGATGGCTATGTGCGCCTCTCGCACCGGCTCATCCGCAAGGCCGCCTTCTCGATGCTGCTCTTAGTGGCCATCGGGCTCACCGGCGTCTGGATGGGCGCAACGTTGCCGACGGGATTCCTCCCGATCGAAGACCAGGGCTATGTCTTCTTGAACGCGCAGCTCCCGGATGCGTCCTCGCTCCAGCGAACGAACGAGGTCTCCAGGGAGATCGAGGCGATCCTCAAAGAGACGCCGGGCATCCGCTATACCACGACCGTCGTCGGCCACAGTCTCTTGAGTAATGTGAGCACGACCTACAACGCCCTTTTCTTCATCTCACTCGATCCGTGGCATGAGCGCAAAAATACAGACGAGCAGTTGCTGGCGATCTTCAAGAACGTTAACGCGCGGCTCGCCGGCTTGCCGGGAGCACGGGCGTTTCTCTTCCCGCCGCCCGCCATTCCCGGCGTCGGAAGCTCGGGGGGCGTGTCGATGGTGCTGGAAGACCGCGCCGCGAAGGATATCGGGTTCCTGGCGGAGAACACGCAGAAATTCCTCGAGGCGGCCGCCAAGCGTCCGGAGATCGGGATGATCGACACCACATTCATCCCGAGCGTCCCTCAGTTCTTCGCCAGGGTGGACCGCGACAAGGTGCTCAAGCAGGGCATCAATCTCGCGGACGTCTACCAGACGCTGCAGGCGTTCATGGGCGGCATCATGGTGAACCACTTCAACCGGTTCGGCCGAACCTGGCAGGTGTACATCGAGGCGGAAGGTGAATTCCGCACGAACCCTAACACGATCGGACAGTTTTATGTCAGAAACGGGAACGGCGAGATGGTCCCGCTCTCGACCGTGGTGAGGATCGAGAACGACCGCGGACCCGAGTTCACCATGCGCTTCAACGAATACCGCGCGGCGCAGATTATCGCGTTGACCGCGCCAGGCTACAGCTCCGGCGAGGCGATGAAGGCGTTGGAAGAGGTCTTTGCCGCGTCCATGCCGCCGGAGATGGGCTTTGATTACATGGGCATGTCATTTCAGGAACAGGCGGCCTCCCAAGGGGTGCCGGCCGGCGTGATCTTCGGCTTCTCCCTGCTGTTCGTCTTCCTCATTCTCGCGGCTCTGTATGAGAGCTGGGCCTTGCCCTTCAGCGTGCTGCTCGTCACGCCGGTCGCCGTCTTCGGCGCGTTCGCGGCGCTGTGGCTCCTGAAGCTCGTAATGCCTGAGGCCAGCGAGAACGACGTGTTCACGCAGATCGGGCTGGTCATGCTGATCGGCCTCTCCGCGAAGAACGCGATCTTGATCGTGGAATTCGCCAAGGCCGAGTTGGAAAGCGGGAAGTCGCTCATTGACGCGGCGCTGGTTGGGGCAAAGGTGCGGCTCCGTCCGATTCTCATGACGGCCTTCGCCTTCATTCTCGGCGTCGTCCCCCTCGTCCTCGCGACGGGCTCGGGCGCTCATGGCCGCGTGCTGCTCGGCCTGGCCGTGTTGGGCGGGATGCTGACCTCCACGGTCATCGCGATCTTTCTCATCCCCGTTTCATTCTATGTCGTTGAGAGACTGGCGCACGGACGCACGCATTCCAAGCGTCCGACGCCCGGCGTCCCGCCATCCGATGCGCCGCAAGGCGGAGACGGCGACGTTCACATGCCGGAGACAGTGGAGCTAGTCCATGCCCGAACGTAGGAGACGTCCAATGCGCTACCCAACGATATTAAGCCTTGCCGCGGTTTTTTCGCTCAGCGCCTGCATGATGGGACCGGACTATAAGAAACCGGAGTTGCCGCCTGCCGAATCCTGGCGCCTATCGCCGGGGACGTCCGAATCCATCGCGAATCTTCCCTGGTGGGACCTCCTGCGCGACCAGACCTTGCAGGGGCTGATCCGCACGTCGCTCGCCGAAAATCTCGACTTACGCGTTGCCGTCGCGACGATCGAGCAGTACCAGGCGCAATTCACGATTGCTCGGTTCGACTTGGCGCCATCGGTGAGCGCGACCGGCACAGGTGCCTACTTCCACAGTACGAACAACGCAATCGGGATCCCGGCCCCGGGTTCCGGCGCCATCTCCATCCCGTCAGGCACCCGATCCGGGGGCACCGACTTCGGAAGCGAATTCGGAGGAGTCGGCGTGAGATGGGAGATTGATGTCTGGGGCCGCATCCGCAGATCGATCGAGGCCGCCCAAGCCCAGCTCCTTGGACAGATGGAAAACCAACGGACGATCGTCATCGGCTTGGTGAGCAATGTCGCTCAGGCCTATTTTGAGCTGCGTTCGTTAGACCTCCAGATCGAGATCACGAAGCGGACGCTCAAAGCCTGGGAAGAGAGCGTGGCGATCTCGCGAATCCGGTTCCAGCACGGCGACATTCCGAAGCTGGACCTGAACCAATTCGAAGCCGAACGGGCGGGCACGTCGGCGCAGCTGGCCGACCTCGAGCAGCAGGCGGTGCAGAAAGAGAATTTGCTCAGCGTGCTCCTCGGACGCCGGCCCATGAGCATCCCGCGCGGCGCGAGCCTGACTGAGCAGATCATGCCGCCAGACGTCCCGGCCGGTCTTCCTTCGGATCTCCTCCAGCGGAGACCCGATATTCTCATGGCGGAACAGGAGCTAGCCGGCGCCACGGCGAATATCGGCGTCGCCGAGGCGCAGCGGTTTCCCGCTGTGTCGCTCACCGGCAACGCGGGGGTCTCCGCGCTTCAGCTCACCGGACTGGCAGCTCAGGGACCGTTCGGCACCTTCGGCGCCCTTGGGAGTATCAGCGCGCCGCTCTTCAACGCGACCGCCTTGGGGTACCAGGTGAAGGCGACGGAAGCGAAGATGCGGCAGGCGCTCGCGGCCTATCAGCGCACCATACTCTCGGCGTTTCAGGACGTCGAGAATGCCTTGATCGCCGTGCAGAAGACGCGGGAAAAGCGAACGGCGCAGGAGCAACAGGTCGAGGCCCTGCAGTCGGCATTGGGCTTCGCGAAGCAGCGCTACCAGGGCGGGCGCGCCAGTTATCTGGACGTGCTGACCGCCCAGCGCAATCTGTTCACGGCAGAGGTGGCGCTCGCCGACACGCGCCGGGCGCAGCTCACCTCGACGGTCCAACTGTACAAAGCGTTGGGCGGAGGCTGGACGCCCGATGAGACAAGCCAGCCCGAGCGGGCGATCGCCGTCTCTCGCATGAACTGACAACTTGGAGGTGCACCATGGCTGAAACCATCACGGAGACTCGACAGAAAGCATTAGCCATCAATCTCGATCCCACCTCGTACGGCACGTTTGCGGAAATAGGCGGCGGCCAGGAGGTGGCTCGATGGTTCTTTTCCGTCGGAGGCGCGGCCGGAACGGTGGCCAAGACCATCTCGGCTTACGACATGGCGGTCAGCGACGCGCTCTACGGACCGACGAAGCGGTACGTCAGCCGCCAGCGCTTGGAAGCCATGCTCGACTTCGAATTTCATAAATTGCTGGAGCGACTTCATGCGACCCGCGGCCAAACGACCCGATTTTTCGTGTTTGCCACCACGGTTGCCACCGGAAGCTACCGGCATCCCGGGAAGGGACGCGGCTGGCTTGGCGTCCGCTATCAACGCATGGCAGGCGAAGATCCGTCGGAGATCATCATCCATGCGCATCTTGTCGATTCGGCCGTCGTCCGTCAACAGGAAGCGCTGGGCACGCTCGGCGTCAATCTGGTCTACGGCGCCTTGTTCCGGTCTGACGACCCGGTCGGCCTGATTTCCACGCTGATGGACGACCTCTCGCGCGAGCGTATTGAGATCGACATGATCAAACTGACAGGCCCGGCGTTTCCGGGCGTCGATAACCGGAGAATGACCCTGATGCTGGTGGAGCGTCGGCTCACCGACGCCGCGATGTTCACCGCACTGGGCGAGGTCGTGCAGCCGTCGGAGATCCTGCACAACAAACCCATCCTCGTTGAGCGAGGCAGCTTTCGGCCCGCGACAAAGCTCACGGTCGACTTGCTGAATCGGGCGCTCGATCAATTCACCCGGCATCCGGGCCTCGCCGGGCAACGGCCTGTCGTGCTGGCCGAGATGACGCTGCGGTCGCTTGAGCCGGGGTGCGATGCCGACCATTGCGACTTCCTGGCCAGGGCGGAGATCCTGGCGGCGCTCGGCATGGACGTCCTCATCTCACGGTTCGAGCCGTACTACGAGCTGGCCGAGTACCTGGCCGCGTACACCGACAAACCCATCGGGTTGGCGGTCGGCATGCCCACGATACGGCAGATCGCTGATGAACGGTACTACACGGATCTGCCCGGTGGCGTGCTCGAGTCAGCAGGACGCCTCTTCAAGCGTTCCGTCACCATGTACGTCTATCCGATGCGCGACCCCGTATCCGCTGGCATTGCATCGGTGGAACGGGCGGTGATCCCGGCTCCTTGGCATCATCTGCGCACCCTCCTTCTGGACATGGGCCGCGTCGAGCCGATCCGCGGCTATGATGAAACGCTCCTGGCCATCCAGACGCCCGACGTGCTGAGGAAAATTGAGTCCGGAGATCCGTCGTGGGAGGAGATGGTTCCGAGGACCGTGGCGGACATCATCAAGGCCAAGCATCTCTTCGGCTGGCCATCCGATTCACACATGTCGTCGCAACAGACCGCCGTGCCGGCATGAGGCCACGGCGCACAGATTTTCTCTTTTCCGTCGCCGGCCTCTTGAGCAGCAATCGTCTCTGCGGCATAATACCCGGCGATGGCTACCGATCACCCGCGCGACGGGGCGCTGCCCGAGCGCTATCGGACACTGTTTGATGTGGCGGAAACGATCGCCACGCATCGGAATTTGGGCGAGGTCTGCCGCGATCTTGCCCGGCTCCTTCCCAAGGTCGTTCCCGTCAACTTCGTCGCTCTCGCGCTCTACAATCCCGCCCGCCACACCATGACGCTGCATAGCATCCAGGCAAACATACCGATCCACTTGCCCGACGACGTGTATGAGCTGCCGGTCGACGAGACGCCGGCGGGCTATGTCTGGCGGACGCAAGAGCCTCTTTTCCTCGCCGATATCATGGCTGAACGCCGCTGGCCGGCTATTGTCGCCAAGATGCAGATGGACGGGCTGCAGTCCGTGTGCGGGTTTCCGCTGACGGTGGCCGGACGCCGGCTCGGTGCCATCGGATTTTGCAGCGTCCAGCAGGACGCCTATCACGACGGCGACGTTGACTTTCTCTGCCACGTCGCCAAGCAGGTCGCCGTGGCGGTCGATAATGCGCTGGCCTACGAGGAGATCGCGCGGCTACGGGATAAGGTGACGAAGGAAAAGCTGTACCTTGAAGAAGAGATCAGGACCGAATACGACGATATCGTCGGAGATAGCCGGTCACTGAAACGTGTCCTCAAACAGGTGGAAACGGTCGCAGGCACCGATTCCACGGTCCTCATCCTCGGAGAAACCGGCAGCGGCAAAGAGCTGGTGGCGCGCGCCCTCCATCATCTGAGTGGGAGACGCGAACGGACATTCGTGAAGCTCAATTGCGCCGCGATTCCGACGGGACTGGTGGAGAGCGAACTGTTCGGCCATGAGAAGGGCGCCTTCACCGGCGCCATCGCGACCAAGATCGGCCGCTTCGAGCTCGCCGACCACGGCACGCTGTTCCTCGATGAGGTCGGCGAAATTCCGCTGGACTTACAAGTGAAGCTTCTCCGGGTGCTCCAGGAGCAGGAGTTCGAGCGGCTCGGCAGCACCAGAACGCTCCGCGTCAATGTCCGCCTGATCGCCGCAACGAATCGCGAATTAGAGCGGATGGTGGATGAGGGCAGGTTCCGTAGCGACCTCTACTATCGCCTCAAAGTGTTTCCTATCCTGGTGCCGGCTCTGCGAGAGCGCCCTGAGGACATCCCGATCCTCGTAAACCACTTTGCCCAGAAATTCGCCCGGCGCATGAAGAAGCCCATCGAAACGATCCCCTGCGAATCGATGGCCGCCCTGCAGGAGTATCCGTGGCCAGGCAACATCCGGGAGCTCGAAAATTTCATCGAGCGGGCGGTGATCCTGTCGCAGACCTCTGACCTGGAGGTGCCGGTCTCGGAATTGAAGCGGCCAAGCACGGCCGGCAATGGCACCGCGGTCAGCCTCGAGGACGCCGAACGTCAGCACATTCTAAAAGCTCTGCATGAGGCGCGATGGGTCATCGGCGGCCAATCAGGTGCGGCCGCGAAGCTGGGCATCAAACGCACGACCCTGCACTCGAAGATGCAGAAACTGGGTATTAGCCGACCGCAGTAGAGGAAGACATCAACGGCGCGCTCCCGTCTCAGCTGACTTGCATGCCTAGGACGGCAGGCTTGCCGTGGCATCCCGCTATTGTCCAACCTGCCCCGTGGCGAGCAAGAGCGGTGTGGCGTAATGGGCGCGTCGGAATCTCGATCTTAATCCTCACAAAAGTCTTTTCAACATCGGCATGGCCTGCTCGACGCAGAGGCGCCCCTCAGCGATCGATTCCTTGGCACGGTTGTATTCCATCAGACCAATGTGTCCTAAGCGCGGAACTAGCAGAACATGGGGCGGGTCGCCGGCGAGACGTGCGCGGGTGATATAGTCCTCCATGATATTAATGGAGTTGGCGAGCACGTTGAAGTAACCCGGGGTCGATGATCCTTTTTGGAGCAGGCGGGGGGCGATCTTCGACGCCTCTTCCCGCAATCCAGCAGGCAACTGGTTTAAGAGACGGCTGACGAATTCGTGCGGGTCATGCGGAGACGCGATGGGGGCCTGTGAGTCAGGTTGCGCCTTGAATCGCCGTCCCAACAGGTCTCCATTGAGATTCACCGCGATCGTGACCTCCGCACCGAGCGCGCGGCAGACCGAGACCGGCACTGGATTGGACAACCCACCGTCCGCGAGCAATTCGTCGTTCACGCGCACAGGGCTCAGAATTCCCGGGATGGAAATCGACGCACGGACGGCGTCATGAATCGGGCCGCGCTGCAGCCATACTTCGCGGCCCGTGACCAGATTCGTCGCGATGGCCGCATAGGGCTTCGGATAGTCTTCGATAAGCCCCGTCATTCCCAGCCTATGCAGAAATCCGACGATCAGTTCGCCGCTGATGAGTCCCCCGCCGGTAAGTCGGACATCCAGGAGGCCCACAACATCCCGCCACGTCGCGGCCTCGGCCCATTCACGCAGCGCGGTGAACTGCCCGGCGACATAGGCCCCGCCGACCAACGATCCGATAGAGCTTCCACAGATGATATCCGGCTCGATGCCGGCATCCGTGAGCGCATCCAGGACGCCGATGTGAGCCCATCCGCGCGCTGAGCCGCTACCGAGTGCCAGGCCAATCCGTGGTCGGGTCATACAATCACAATGAATGTCTCGGAAATGTCTGCTACAGCACAGAGGCACAATCAATATCACATTATCCCGCACTGGAGATATGGCCATTCAGTGATTGGTCGCTTCCGCACCCGTAAGCAGCGTCAAAGTTGTGAACTGGCTTGAGCCCGGTTGCTACGCTGGTCTAGCGTTGTTTCCTATCTAGAGAATGTTGCTATGCCGCGGTATGTCAGGGTCGTGGTGCAGTGCTGCCTGGGGATGGTGGCCGACCGGTGTCGGGCGAGGAATGAATGTCCTTCGTGGTTGTTGCGCCCCGCTCAATTTGCAGCCAAGAAGAATACGTCAGAAAAGGTGCCAGAAGCAGAGTGAAGATGGGGACCTTGTAACAGAATAGAGGGCGAGGGTCGTTAGATATCCCTTTGGAATGGAGCCTCTGAAGCAATAGAATTCTTTACAAACATGGGGGCCACAAACGAGAAACGATCTGTCCACAAAATAAATGGGACAGTGCATTTCCCTGAGACAAGGGAATTGTTTTTGACTTCTTACTCAGCCTGTATGTGCCCCACCATCATCAGGCCGATACCAGCGCATCCCTGTGCTATTCGATGTGCTTTAGCACTTTCCCCGGCAGAGCTCTTTCTGCGAGGCGGAACTCAGAGCTTTTCTGCAGGTTCATCCAGAGTTCAGCTGTGGTGTTGAAAAACGTCGCCAGGCGTACCGCGGTATCGCCCGTGATGCCGCGCTGTCCTTTGATAATTGCCGTAATCCGGTTTGCAGGAACATCGAGGGCTTTCGCGAGCATATTGGCGTTGATCTGTGGCTCTGAGGGCTTTATGAACTTCTCGAACAGGATTTCTCCGGGGTGAACCGGCCGCATTCCGTTCTTAATCGTCACACCTTCTCCTACCGAGAGCCCGAGAACGTTCTCGATTCTCTCGCTACCTTCGCACGGACCGTCCCGTATCGTTGTCCACGTGGAGCACGCCGCACGGTCAATTCCACATCCTGGCCCAGTAAGGAAAGATAATGCACCAGGCGTTCGACCGAGAATCCGGCCATCTGTCCTGCTAGGATCTTGGACACCTTGGCCTGATCGATTCCAAGGCGAGCAGCCGCCTCCACCTGCTTCCAGCCTCGACCCCTGATCGTTTCCTGAAGGGCCTGCAGTAAGCTACTTTTCAGAATGAGTTCCGCAGATCGTCCTTCCGAAAACCCCAGATCCCGGAAGATATTCCCACTACCTTTCGTCACGGTCTCACGTTTCATAGGCCTTCCTCCCTTCGCCACTTGAGCACATCGGCAAATCGGCTCCGGCCGATGTATAGATCAGCCTGCGCTGTTTTCTGTGAACGCTTCTGACGCACATGGAGAACATAGATCGCTTCTTCAAACTTAGCCACGTAGAAGACGCGAAACGCCCTGCGTGCCTCTCGAACCCTGATTTCCTGGACTCCAGGTCCAATTGTCGCCATCGGTTTCCAATCATCCGGCTCTTTCCCCTGCTGGACTTTAAAGAGCTGAAAGCCGGCTGTTTCCTGTGCGCTGTCCGGAAGCTGAGAAGATCCTCCCGTGACGTTCCAACTAAATGAACTGGCTTCATTCGCGTCCTCTGATCTCGTCACAGGCTATGATATGCCATAAGTGGCATATGTGCAACCAGCCATGGATTGGCAATCAGCTGGAGAACACCGGCTCCCTGAGTTTCGATCAGCGGGCCTTCGCTGTGCTAAAACTGTGCTAAAAGGCATCACAAACCATTGAATTGGGCAGAATCAATCGACTGCATAGAAACTCTCCAAATCAGCGATTTTTCACACGAAAGTGGGGAAACCTTCGTAACAACGAATCCTTTGAAAATCGGCCTTTTGTCTCTCTTAATCAGCGGGCCTCGCTATTGACAGTCGGGACTAAAATGTTCGCGCCTACCGCCGGCACCGATGATGCTGTTCCGTAAACATCTGATTTCTGGACGCTGGATGTCGAGTTCTGGGGTCACATGAATTCGAGCACGTACGGGAAGACAGGTGGGCTGTGGGCAGGTGTGGTGGGCACGGACACGCGGGTGAGGTACCGGTTCGACGACTCTCCCTCAGCCGACGCAGACCCGCTCCAGCCAAGCGTCGCGTGAAACGGGCACCATCTCGAATGAACGGCCGTTTTCCGGCGTGGAGCTTGCCGTAGCGACTGTCGGAAAGTGGCCGGATAGCGGCATTTGAATCTGACAAATACATCGTGGAAAATCCTTTCTAAATGGATTTCGCCAAAGTTAGT
>FSSH01000128.1_pt2 | contig 79195 bp, 72 predicted proteins | sample 1166101 | NCBI WGS metagenome assembly FSSH01 (sample SAMEA32972668, study PRJEB13176) | freshwater metagenome | biome: Drinking water system; feature: Biomass in drinking water that filtered by 0.45 um membrane; material: drinking water | place: USA | collected 2012-12-20 | depth 0 m | reverse complement strand
GCCTAAACCAAAAGCCCTGCTAACCCTAGCAGGGCTTTTTTTTGCCCGTAAATCTAAGGCCCAAATAGGCCTTCAAGTCTGCGATGTCAGAATCGCTGATGGTTCCATCTTAAATGTATAAAGCAGTCTGATCGTCGGCTAACCTTTGTTCTCTCAGTTATTTACAAATGTCTTAGCAGCTCTTTTAAAGAGGCCATGTCAAACACTCCGACTTTGTGCAAGATGATCATGCCTTGTCTGTCGATTAAAAATGTAGTGGGGGTCAGTTGCACATTACCAAAAGCGTGCATAAGACTACCGTCTATATCCAACGCGACAGCATAAGGTAGCTGTCTTTCTTTGGCTAACGCCTGTACCCGGCTGGGCGGGTCGTAAGGCATTGCTACCGCAATGATTTGCAGTCCTTTGTCATTAAATTGTTGATGCAGCGCGATCAAATCAGGAATTTCCTCGATACAACTGAGGCAGTCGGTGGCCCAAAATGTTATCAAAATGGGTCTGCCTTTTAGTTTCGCGGTTTCCAGCCGTTCGCCTGTCAATGTTTTGAAAACCGCATTGGGTGCAAAGCTTTTAGTGTATGTCAGCCACCAGGCGACGGCGCCTAATAAACAGATCACCGATAAGACGCCAAGCGCCGCTTTTATTCTCATAAGCAATAGACTTCGGTAGTTTGTCGGGGACGCGAATTACGGCGATTATAGCAAAGCTGCTAGAATGTCGACTTTATCCAATAATCCACTCAGGACGATGAAAAAGATACTAATTTCAGACAAGCTTGCGGAAGATGGCATTAACTTCTTGAATTCCCAGGAAGGCATACAGATTCATATTCACACGGGCTTGAATGAAGACGCGTTGTGCGAAATCATTTCGGAATACGATGCTTTATTAATCCGTAGCGATACTCAAGTCACCGCTAGGGTTTTAAAAGCCGCAACTCGTCTTAAAGTAGTCGGGCGAGCCGGCATTGGCGTCGATAATGTCGACTTAAATGCCGCGACCGAGCAAGGCGTTATCGTGATGAATACTCCCGATGCCAATGCTACCACCACAGCCGAACTAGCAATTGCGCATATGTTTTCCTTGAGTCGGAATCTGCCGTTTGCCAATCAATCTGTTAGAGAAGGTAAGTGGGAGCGCTCTAAACTGATGGGGGCTGAAATCACGCATAAAACCCTGGCAGTGCTGGGGTTCGGCACCATAGGCCGGATAGTTGCCCAGCGCGGCAACGGCTTAGGAATGCGTGTGATCGCTTACGACCCATTTGTAGCGCCCGATATATTTGCCAAGCATGGCGCGGAAATGGTCGACCTAGAAACCTTGGTTAAACAAGCCGACTATTTGACCTTGCATTGTCCGTTGTTGGAAAAAACCAAAAACATTATCGGTCGCGAACAGTTGGCGATGATGAAAAAATCCGCGCGGTTGATAAATTGTGCTCGCGGCGGCTTGGTTGACGAAGCAGCGTTGTACGATGCCTTGAAAGACGGCCGGATCGCCGGTGCGGCGTTGGATGTCTACGAACAAGAGCCGCCCAAGGATTCGCCACTGCTTACATTAGATAATGCAGTGTTCACGCCGCATTTAGGTGCTTCCACCAAAGAAGCGCAAGTGGCCGTCAGTGTCGAAATTGCCCGTCAGGCGGTTAAGTATCTGCAAACCGGAGAAGCCGTTAACGCTTTGAACCTGCCTAGGTTGTCGGCAGAGGAGTTGTCCAAGGCTCAGCCGTTTATGAACTTAGCCAATATTCTCGGCAAGGTGTTGGTGGGTTTGATCGATCAACCGATTCAAAAGCTGGAAGTTGCCGTATACGGTAAGGCTGCTGAGGTCAAAATTCGACCTATTTCTGCGGAAGCGATGGTCGGTTTACTGGGTGGACAACTGTCCACGCCGGTTAACCGCGTGAATGTCGAGAACATTGCCAAACGTCAGGGCATAACGCTAATTGAGTCGCAGACCGAGGAATCGGAAGGCTATCAATCCCTGATCAAAATCACCGGGCATTGTGCCGATAAATCGGTGTCATTGGCGGGTACTTTGTTGGGCAATCAACATCCGCGCTTGGTCAGTATCAATCATTTCGAAATCGAGGTGGTGCCGGAGGGTGCTCTATTGATTACCCGTCATGATGACCGGCCAGGCGTAATCGCCGCAATCAGCTCGATTTTGGGCGTCGCCAATATCAATATTACCCGAATGCAGGTCAGCATCGCTGACGAGTATCAATTGGCGATGATGGTCATCAGCGTATCGGATCCGCTAAATGAGCAAGTGCTCAAATCGGTCTGCGACGTGCCGGCGGTCCATACGGCGAGGCAAATTGCTTTATGAGCTATGACGTCATTTGTTTCGATTGCGACAGCACGCTAAGTCGGGTCGAAGGTATCGATGAGTTGGCCAGGCGTAACGGTTTATTTGATCAGGTTGCCGCATTAACGGATGCGGCTATGAACGGCGCACTTAGCCTTGAGGATGTCTACGCCAACCGGTTGGATTTGATCAAGCCCGACAAAGCCGCGATTGACTGGTTGGCCGAGTTGTATATTGCTGAAATGGTGGAGGGAGTTAGCGAAACGATCAAAACCTTGCAAGCTAATAACAAGTTAATCCATATCATCAGCGGCGGCTTGCGACAGGCGATACTGCCTTTGGCGGAACAACTGGGGATACCGGAAGCGCATGTGCATGCGGTAGATGTAGTGTTTGACGACGATGGCAATTATCAGGATTTTGCTCGGCATTCGCCCTTGGCTGTTAGCGGCGGCAAGGCCCGGATTTGTCGGCGACTGCGGATACATCACTCGTCTTTGGTAATGATAGGCGATGGTAAGACCGATCTGGAAGCCAAACTAGCCGGCGCTTATATGATCGGGTTCGGCGGCGTAGTTCGCCGGCCCGTGGTGGAAGAGCAGGCGGATAGTTATGTCGTGAACCCATCCTTAGCGGCGATATTGCCCTTGGTGCTTTAATAAGCAGACGGGACGATGATAAAATTACCAAATATTTAGAAGATTCAGAGAGATACAATGGCAGGGCATAGCAAGTGGGCTAACATCAAGCATCGTAAAGGCGCGCAGGACGCTAAACGCGGCAAGATTTTTACCAAAATGATTCGGGAAATCACCGTGGCCGCTAAGGGTTCCGGTGGCGGCGATCCGGCCAACAACCCCAGTCTACGCACTGCTATCGATAAGGCGCTTGGCGCCAATATGAAACGCGATACCATTGACAACACTATTAAAAAAGCCATCGGCGCGGTCGATGGCGTGGTCTATGAAGAAGTGCGTTACGAAGGCTATGGCCCCGGCGGCACGGCGGTGATGGTCAATTGCTTAACCGATAATCGCAATCGTACTGTCGCCGATGTGAGGCATGCGTTTTCCAAGGCTGGCGGCAATTTAGGCACCGATGGTTCGGTGGCTTACATGTTTCGTAAAGTCGGTATCATCAGCTACGCAAGCGATGTCGATGAAGATGCGTTGATGGAAGCGGCTATGGAAGCGGGCGCCGAGGATGTGGTTACCAATGATGACGGCTCTATTGATGTCTTTACCACGCCGGAAGACTATATGACAGTCAAGGAAGCCATGGTCGCTGCCGGCTTCGAGCCGGAAAATGCCGAAGTGACTATGCACGCCGATGTGAAAACCGAATTAGATGCCGATGCGGCCGAAAAAATGTTGAAATTAATCGATAGATTGGAAGATCTGGACGATGTGCAGGATGTGTATTCGAATGCCGACATCAGCGACGATATTATGACTGCACTCGATGCCTGACACGCTACTAAATTACTCGCACCAATACACTATTGACCAGAATTTTAGGTATAGATCCCGGCTCGCGCATTACTGGATACGGTGTGGTGGAGTCGACGCCGCGAGGTATTCGCTACCTAGCAAGCGGATGCATTCGTATTAAATCCGATGAATTTCCCGAACGCTTGAAGCAAATTTTTGATGGTGTCAGCCAGGTGATTGAGTTGTATCGTCCCGAGCAAATGGCCATCGAGCAGGTGTTTATGCATAAGAATGCCGATTCGGCTCTGAAGCTAGGTCAGGCACGGGGCGCGGCTATTTGCGCGACCTTGAACCGCGATTTGCCGGTGTTCGAATATGCTGCAAGGCAGGTGAAGCAGGCCTTGGTTGGCAAAGGTAATGCCGATAAATTGCAAGTTCAGCATATGGTGAAGATTTTGTTGAGTATTCAAGGTGACATGCAGATCGATGCTAGCGACGCGTTAGCGATCGGCCTTTGTCATAGTCACTATCAGGAAACCGCGATGCGCTTGCATAAGGCGAGTTTATGATTGGTTTTTTACGCGGCAAATTGATTCATAAAGCGCCCCCGCAATTGTTGCTCGACGTACACGGTGTCGGCTACGAAGTGGAAGCGCCGATGAACACCTTTTATGACCTGCCGGCATTGGGTCAAGAAGTTAAGCTGCATACGCATCTAGTGGTGCGGGAAGACGCGCATATCCTGTTCGGCTTTGCCACGGAAAGCGAACGCATGCTGTTCAGAACTCTAATCAAGGTCAATGGCGTCGGTCCCAAGCTGGCTTTGACGATTCTGTCCGGGCAAAGTACAGAAGAATTTTATCGTTGCGTCCATGATAACGATGTAAAAGCTTTGGTGCGTTTGCCGGGCGTCGGCCAAAAGACGGCTGAGCGCTTAATCATCGAAATGCGCGGTCGTTTGCCGGAATTGAACAAGCTATCAGCACCCAATGAGCGGTCAAGTTCGCTGCCCAGTTCGGCAGCCAGTCCCAAGCAAGAAGCAATCAGTGCACTCTGTGCTTTGGGTTATAAGCCGCCCGATGCGGCGCGAATGGTGCAATCGATTGCCACTGAAGATAAAAGTTGCGAGGACATTATTCGTCTAGCGCTACGCGGTGCGGTTAAATGATCGAAAGCGACAGATTGGTCACAGCGCAGGGCAATAATGACGAAGAGCGTGTGGATAGGGCCATTCGCCCCAAGCGCCTGAAAGACTATGTTGGCCAAAAAGAGCTCCGTGAGCAAATGGAAATCTTTATCCAGGCGGCGGTAACGCGCTCGGAAGCGTTAGACCATGTATTGATCTTCGGTCCGCCCGGCTTGGGGAAAACCACCTTGGCTAACATCGTAGCCATGGAAATGAATGTCAATATTCGGCAAACCTCAGGCCCAGTGCTGGATAAAGCCGGCGACTTGGCGGCTTTGCTGACCAATCTGCAAGCGCACGATGTGCTATTCATTGACGAAATCCATAGGCTCAGCCCGGCGGTGGAAGAGGTGTTGTATCCGGCTATGGAAGACTACCAAATTGATATTATAATAGGCGAAGGTCCGGCAGCCCGATCAATCAAGCTGGATTTGCCACCTTTTACGCTGATAGGCGCTACCACCCGAGCCGGTTTGTTGACATCGCCTTTACGCGACCGTTTCGGTATCGTCCAACGTCTTGAGTTTTACACCGTCGAGGAGCTGGCCAGTATCGTCAGTCGCTCAGCCAAGCTGTTGAATATAGGGATGGACAGCGGTGGTGCTGACGAGATCGCATGTCGCTCGCGGGGCACGCCGAGGATTGCTAACCGCTTGTTGCGCCGAGTGCGTGACTTTGCCGAAGTAAAAGGCAACGGTACGGTTAGTCGCGAGATTGCCAAACAAGCCTTGGATATGCTGAAAATAGACCAGCAAGGCTTCGATATGCTGGACCGGAAGTTATTGACAGCCATGATAGAGCATTTTCAAGGCGGTCCAGTTGGGCTGGATACCCTGGCTGCCGTGATCAGCGAGGAGCGCGGTACCGTTGAAGACGTGTTGGAGCCTTATCTATTGCAACAAGGCTTTATCATGCGCACCCCCAGAGGACGAGTGGTGACACATAAGGCATACAGCCACTTTGGCCTGCCAGTGCCCAAGCAGCAACCAGGCACCGATGACATCTTCGCAAGTTAATAATTCGTTAAGAGACGAATGAAAGAATTTACTTGGCCTGTGAGGGTATATTACGAAGACACCGATGCGGGCGGTGTAGTGTTCTACGCGAACTACTTGAAGTTTTTTGAACGCGCCAGAACCGAAATGCTGCGTAGCGTCGGTTTTGAACAGGACAGACTTATTATTGAACAAAACCTGATTTTTGTCGTGCGTTCGGTAAAAGTCGAATATTTGAAGCCGGCGCGCTTCAACGACCTGTTGGATGTGAATGCAAAAGTTATTGAACATAAGAAAACGAATTTTACCTTTGAGCAAGCGATTACCCGGCACCAGGACGTGTTATGCACTGCTGAAATTCGAATTGCCTGTCTTGATGCGCAAAGCATGAAGCCCAAACTCATTCCCTCTGCTATTTTGGAACATTTAAACTAATGAATACCGATTTATCCATCCTGACGCTGGTCAAAGAAGCCAGCATCGTCGTGCAGTTTGTTATGTTCATTCTGTTGTCGGCATCGGTTGCTTCCTGGACCTTCATCTTTTCCAAGCGAAAAGAATTGAAGCAAGCCATCGCCATCACCGACGACTTTGAAGAGGAGTTTTGGTCCGGCGTCGGTTTGGCCGAGTTGTATAAAAAAATGTCCAGTGACAGGTTCGAGCCGGAAGGTATTGAGAAAATCTTTCTGGCCGGTTACCGTGAGTTTGCAAGGATGCGCCAGAAGGGCGATGTCGAACCCTCGGTCCAGGTAGAGAGCGCGCAACGGGCGATGCGCATCGAGTTGTCTCGGGAGTTGGATAGGCTGGACGAGACCTTGCCGTTTTTAGCTACAGTCGGTTCCACCAGTCCTTACATAGGTCTATTTGGTACGGTCTGGGGCATCATGAATTCATTCCGCGCTTTGGGTGAAATTAAAAATGCCACCTTGGCGAATGTTGCCCCCGGTATTTCCGAAGCCTTGATCGCCACCGCGATCGGTTTGTTCGCGGCGATTCCAGCAGTTATAGCCTATAACCGCTTCTCCACGCGTTTGGATCGTTTGGCCGGTCGTTACGAATTATTCGTCGACGAGTTCGTGGTATTACTGCAAAGACAGGCGCACAGCAAATGAATGTAGGCGGCAGCAATCGCAGATCGCGCAAAAAACGCGGGGTAATGGCCGAAATTAACGTCGTGCCTTATATCGACGTTACCTTTGTGCTGTTGATGATTTTCATGATTACCGCCCCGCTGGTACAAACCGGCGTAGAGGTCGAACTGCCCCAAGCCGAGGCTGATTCGGTTGATTTACAAGACCAGGTGCCGGTGATCGTTTCGATCAAGAAAGACGGCAGTTTGTATGTCGATATTGGCAACGGTGATGAAGAAGCCGAGACGCCGGTCGATGTCGATACCGTTAAAACCAGAGTCGCTGCGGTATTCAGAAATAATCCCAAAGCCCAACTGTATGTGCGTGGCGATCACGAAGTGGAATACGGTAGTATCGTCAGCGTGATGGTGGAACTTAAGAAAACCGGTGCCCCCAAAGTGGGCTTGATGACCGCGCCGCCGCCAGACAGCAAATAAAGACCACCATGAAAAGTTTTAAACCTTCGCTCGCACAGGCGATAGCGCTGCATATTCTGATTGTGTTGTTGTTCAGTTTTAGTTTTCTCACTGAAACCGACGACGCTCAAATGGCCCCGCCGGCCGACATTATTGAAGCGACAGTCTTAGATGGTGCGGAAATCGATGCTGAAGCCGAGCGCCTGAAGCAGAACGAAGCAAACAAACAGCAAGCCGAAAAGCAGCATCAAGAGCAACTGGAGAACGCCAGAAAAACCGAAGAGCAATTATTGCAGCAAGCCAAAAAGCAGCGTGTGCTTGAGGAACAAAAAATCCAGGAAGCCGCCGAAAAGCGTAAGCAAGAAGCGCTAGAAGAGAAGAAACTGCAGGAACAACTGGTCGCCAAGCGTAAGGAAGAGGAAAAAAAGTTAGAGGAGGCCAAGGAACGGCAAGCTCTGGAACAGAAAAAAGCCAAGGAAGCCGCGGAAAAACAGAAGCAAGCCGAGTTGGAAAAACAAAAGGAAGTAGAGGAAAAGCAAAAGGAAGTCGAGAAACAAAAACAGCTGGAAAAACAAAAGCAACAGGAAGTGGAACGCGAAGCCAAGTTGAAGGAACAAAAACTGGCGGAAGCGATGCGCGAAAAGCAGCAGGAAGCCGAAATCAAAAAACTGGAGCAGGAAAAGAAGTTACAGGAGCAAAAAGCCCTGGAACAGCAAAAAAAACTGCAGGAACAAAAGAGCGAGGAAGCCAAGCGTCAGGAGCAAGCAAAACAAGCGGACGCCAAAGCCAAGGCTGAAAAGGAAAGGCAATTGGCTGACGAAAAAGCTAAAGCCGAAAAGGCAAAACAGGCCGCGCTGAATGCCGAAAAAGCCAAGCAAGCGGCGGAAGCCGATGCTAAAGCCAAAGCTGAAAAAGACAAGCAGTTAGCGGCTGAAAAAGCGGACAAGGAACGTCAAGCCAAAATAGCGGCAGAAAAAGCCGAGAAGGAGCGGATGGCCGCCGAAGCGGAAGCCAAAGCCAAGGCTGAAAAAGAACGTCAGGCCAAGTTGGCTGCGGAGAAAGCTGAAAAGGCCGAAAAAGAACGACTGGCGGCGGAAGCGGCGGCAAAAGCGAAGGCCGAACAAGAGCGGCAAGCTGCGATAGCGGCTGCGGAAAGAGCAGAGAAAGAACGCCAGGCAGCTGAGGCAGCCGCCGCGGCTGCGGCAAAAGCTGCATCGGATAAACAAGCCGTAGACTCGGCCAAGCAGATGATAGCGCGCAAAGTTGAAGGCGCCTGGACCCGGCCCATCAACGCGACGCAGGGCTTAAGATGTACTATTCAGGTAAAATTGTTAGCTAGTGGCGATGTGATGGACGCAGTGGTGATTGGTAGCAGCGGCGATCCGATTTTTGACCGTTCGGCGGAAAATGCGGTGCGTAAAGCGTCGCCATTACCAGTGCCGCAAGATAGAAATTTATTTAATCAGGAATTTAGAGTTTTCACCTTCGTGTTTAAACCGGAATAATCAGTAAAACGGAAACGAGAGAATGATGTTAATTACAAGAATATTAGTCGGCGGCATTTTGGCTGGGATGTTCACAGTGGCGCAGGCGGCCGGTTTAACCATAGAAATTACCAAGGGTTCGCAAACTGCGGTGCCTATCGCCATTGTACCCTTCGCTCAGCAAGGCTCTATCGGCAATGTCAAATTGTCCGATGTTATTAGTGCCGATTTGGGTGGTAGCGGTTTTTTCAAGGCATTACCTGAAGACGATATGTTAACCAAGCCGAGCGAGCCGGAGCGGGTCAACTTTAAGGATTGGCAGGTGCTGGGCCAAGACTATATGGCTATAGGTCAAGTAGTCGGCAATGGCGGCAGCTACAATATTCAGTTCCATTTGTTTAACGTCCATAATGGCCAGTTGTTAATGGGTTACCGGTTGACTGCCGGCGCCAACGAATTACGCCGCGCTGCACACCATATCAGTGATCTGATTTATGAAAAACTGACCGGCCGCAAAGGTGCGTTTAACACCCGGATTGCTTATGTGACCAGCGTTCGTCGCGGGAATGGCAAGCAGTTTATGCTGCAAGTGGCCGACGCCGATGGTTATAACCCTAGGACGATTGCCGAATCGCCAGAGCCTATCATGGCACCAGCTTGGTCGCCGGATGGCAGCAAAATTGCCTACGTATCTTTCCATACCAAGCGTTCGGAAATTTGGGTACAAACGCTCGCAACCGGGCAACGGGAAAGCGTTTCTTCGTATCCGGGCATTAATGGCGCGCCGGCTTTCTCACCCGATGGCAGTCGTCTGGCAGTTACGCTTTCAAAAGACGGCAGCCCGGATGTTTACGTGTTGAATTTGGGTAGTCGCTCTTTGACGCGCTTGACCAGCGGTTTGTCCATCGATACCGAGCCGACTTGGTCGCCGGACGGCAGCTCAATATTATTCACCTCCGATCAAGGCGGTAAACCTCAACTTTACCTGATGCCTGCTTCCGGTGGCAAAGCGAGTCGCGTGACATTCCAGGGCGACTATAACGCAAGAGGTCGCTTTTCGGCGGATGGTAGAAGCCTGGCGATGGTGACTGGCAGCGGCGGAGGCTACAAAATTGCAGTTATGGATATGGCCTCGCGTACGGTGAATGTGCTGACCGAGGGTAATCTTGACGAATCACCCAGTTTTGCGCCGAACGGCAGTATGGTTTTATTTGCCGCGAATCGCGGCGGTCGCTCGGCCTTATCGGTGGTGTCTACCGATGGCGCGATGCAACAAAAATTGGCATTCGAGAGTGGCGAGGTCCGTGAACCGGCCTGGGCACCTTGATTGCAATTGCGATAGCCCTCAAACTATCGCTACCTGAGTTTTACTTAATATTTGGAGAAAATTGATGAGATTTAACAAAACCTATTTGGCTTTAGCCATGACTGCGATTTTGGTAACGACCGGTTGTAGCTCAACCGAAGAAGAAGGTTTAGCGGATTCGACCCAAGGTACCGATGCTTCGACCAGCGGTCTGGCTGATGGATCGATGTCCGGTAGCCAATTCGGCTCTGGCAATGGCAGCAGCTTTGGTTCGGGTTCAAATCTTGGGCCGGAATTTAGCGATCCTAACAACCCTTTGTCCAAGCAAGTCATTTACTTCGAAATCGATAGCAGCCAAGTCAAACAAGAATACGTGCCTGTCGTCGCGGCTCACGCGCGTTACTTGGCCTCGCATCCCAATCAGCACGTTATTCTGGCCGGTCATGCCGATGAGCGTGGTTCTAGCGAATACAACATTGCTTTGGGCGAGCAACGTTCTAAATCAGTAGAGCGAATGATGCGTTCGCAAGGTGTTACTGCTAGCCAATTGGAAGTCGTTAGTTACGGCGAAGAAAAACCTGTCGTGTCTGGTCATGATGAGTCAGCTTGGCAGCAAAATCGCCGCGTGGAAGTTGGCTATCAATGAGTAAACGTGCGCTTCTGATACTGAGTCTCGGCTTGGGCTTAAGTGCCGAAGCCGCAGCTGCGCCCAACGGTGCGGGTTATCCGGCTGCGAATTCATACGCACAGCCTGCCGCCACGGACAATGCCATTTTTGAGGTATTGGGTAGATTAGAGCAGTTACAGTCGGAAGTGCAGCAATTGCGCGGCATGGTCGAGGAGCAATCTCAGACCATCGCCGACTTGCAAAGAAAACAAAGCAATATGTACTCCGATCTTGACGATCGGATGCAGGCGCTTACTGCGGGTGGGCAACCACCGCCGGGTCAAGCTTCGCCGCCGTTGCCCGCTGCCGGGGTTGCGACTGGTCAAACTGCAGCTCCTGCTGCCCAGCCTGCTGTGCCGTCTACCCCGGCTGCACAAACGCCGGCACCCGTTGCCGCAACAGCGACGCCCCCTCCGCCTGTGAGCGTTGTGGATAACAAACCGCCGGTAACTGCGGCGCAAGGCAACGAAAAGGAAAGGTATCAGGCGGCTTACGACACTTTGCGCAATGGCCATAACGCCCAAGCGATCAAAATGTTTCAGGACCTGCTGAAAGATTTTCCTGCCGGCGAGTTCGCCGACAATTCTCAGTATTGGCTGGCGGAAGCGCATAAGATCAATCGTGAATTTGATGCAGCGCGCGCTGCATTTAATAAGGTGGTCAGTCAATATCCCAATAGTTCTAAAGTCCCCGACGCCCTTTTAAAGCTGGGTTATATTGAATTCGATCTACAAAACGCCGCAAAAGCTCGCGACTATCTGACACGGGTGACCACCAGCTACCCAGGCACCACTGCTGCGCATTTGGCGGAAAAAAAGCTGGCGCAAATGCCGCAATAGATCGGCGTTCGGATGGATCAAAGCTTACGCATTACCGAAATATTCTATTCCTTGCAGGGTGAGGCAAATACTGTGGGCTTCCCCACTGTGTTTATTCGCTTGACAGGCTGTCCCTTGCGTTGCTCCTATTGCGATACGGCTTATGCCTTTACGGGTGGCGAAAAACTAAGCATCGACGACATTCTCGGGCAAGTCGCTCGTTACAAAACCCGTTATGTGACCGTGACCGGTGGTGAACCTTTAGCTCAACCCGGCTGCCATTCCCTTTTGGTGCGGTTGCTTGATGCCGGTTACCAGGTTTCGCTAGAAACCAGCGGCGCGCTGGATGTGTCGGCGGTCGATAGGCGGGTGAGTAAAGTCATGGATTTGAAGACACCGAGTTCCGGTGAGCTAGCCCGCAATCGTTACGACAATATCCAGTATTTGACGTCGCACGACCAAGTCAAATTTGTGATTGCCGATGCAGCCGATTACCAATGGGCCAAGCAGCAGCTTGAGCTCTATCGCTTAGTAGAACATTGCGAAGTACTTTTTTCGCCGGTGATGGGTGTGATGTCGCCTACCGAACTGGCTGAACTGATACTGGCCGATCAACTGCAGGTTAGGTTTCAAATTCAATTACATAAATTTCTTTGGAATGACGCCCGTGGAAAATAATCGTAGTTCCAAGTCGGCAATTATTCTGTTGTCCGGTGGTTTGGATTCCATCACGGTATTGGCATTGGCCAAGCAACAAGGTTATATCTGCTATGCCTTGAGTTTTGATTACGGCCAGCGCCACAACGCGGAGTTGGAAGCGTCGCAAAGAATTGCAAACCGCTACCAAGTTGCAGATCACAAGATCATTAAGCTCGGACTCGGCGCAATAGGTGGTTCCGCCTTGACCGATGCCCGGATTGACGTGCCGACATCGCTGCAAGCGGGGATACCCGTCACCTATGTGCCAGCCAGGAATACCATTTTTCTAGCGTTTGCCTTGGGTTGGGCGGAAGTCTTAAACGCTCACGATGTGTTCATTGGTGTCAATGCAGTCGATTATTCGGGCTATCCTGATTGCCGCCCGGAATTTATCAAAGCTTTTCAGGATATGGCAAACCTCGGCACGAAGGCGGGTGTGGAAGGTCATAAAATTCAAATTCACACGCCACTTATCGCGTTGAGTAAAGCTGAAATTATTCAACAAGGCTTGACGTTAGGCGTTGATTATGCGGACACCGTTTCCTGTTATTCTGCTGATTTCAAAGGCCGAGCCTGCGGCGTGTGCGACGCCTGCCGCCTTCGGGCTGCAGGTTTTCAAAATTTGGGTGTGGCTGATCCCACCCTTTATCAATCTAAATAACCGGGGCTGACGCGCATTTATCAGAAACTCAAATAGCACGGGTATTTATTTGTCGGCTAAGCTATAAATAAATTTATCGTTGATCCGAGGGTCTTTCAGTATGCAAGTCAATCAAACCAAGTCCCAGTTTGTGGCCGTGGCTTCCATTGCCGCCGAATTGAGTGCGGTGATGGAGGTGGCCAAGGAAATTTCCTTGGCGGCGGCCAATGCCAAAGCTATCGCCTTTCGAGCCGGGGAAAAGGCGAAGGGCTTCCAGCCGATCACCGACTTTATCAATGAGTTAGCCAAGGACACGATCGAATTGGTTAACAATATCAACGAATACGCTTTCCACCTCTATCGTCTTACCGTCAATGAACAGCGCATGACCGAAGCGTGCAGACGTTTTGAAAAAGTCGGGCAGTTGTCTGTCGGCGCGAGATTTGCCGATTCTTTGCACACCCCATTGCAAGAAGTCAGACTAAGAACTCAGGTCTGTCATCGCGAGTTTATTATCCAGGTTTCGGAATTATTGATTAAGTTGGCGGACGTGATGCATCCCGCCAGGGCGGCGCGGGTTATTGCCGCAAACTCCCGAATTGAGGCTTCGCAAGCTGGCGAATATCTGCAAAGTCTGCAAGCCGTTGCCGAAAGCGTCGACAATGCCGCGCAAATAATCAACGACAAAGTACATAAGTGTCGGAGTGCATTGACTATTATCAACGTTGCGGAATAGCCCGCCCACCAAGCCCAGTATGGCCAAGAGGTAAAGTTAGCATGAGAATGACCAAAATTTATGAGGGGGCCTACCAATGGATAATGTTAGGCCGCGACATACATAAGCCAGAGAAAATTATCGATACCAACCAATATATGGTGAGGACCGCCAATCGCTGCTTATTGATCGACCCCGGTGGAATTGAACTGTTTGCGCCAATGTTGGCGGCGGTTTTGCATCATGCGCCGGTCGAGGAGATTACTGACTTGTTCGCGTCGCATCAAGACCCGGACATTATTTCTTCCTTGGGTTTATGGGATCAAGCGCTACCCAATGCCAAACTGCATGCCGCAGCTTTATGGGAAGGATTTTTAAGGCACTTTGGTTGTGAAACTATCGAATACGTGCCGATACCCGACCACGGCGGTGTTATCAACCTAGGGACTACCGAGTTACAGGTCGTGCCCGCGCATTACCTGCATGCTTCTGCCAATTTCCATATTTACGATCCGCACGCGAAAATACTAATGTCTGGCGATGTTGGCGCGGCCTTGGAGGCGCCGGGTATGCCCGTGTTTGTAGAGAATTTTGATATGCATGTGGAGAAAATGCGCTATTTCCATCAGCGTTGGATGCCCTCCAATCAAGCAAAACGCGCCTGGATTGATCGGGTCAGGAAGCTGGATATCGACATTTTGGCACCACAACACGGTCGGATGTTCAGAGGCGATGACGTCAAGCGTTTTCTGGATTGGTTTGAGGCCTTACAAGTGGGGATTGCCGTATAAAACAAGCATTTGCCAAAAATTGGGTTTATAATCTAGCCAATACGAGCCCCCGTCGAAAGATGGGGGCTTTTTGTTAGTGAGAGTAGTTGAGGTATCTCATCAAGCATGGCGCAAAAACTTTATATACAGACTAACGGCTGTCAAATGAACGAATACGATTCCGATAAAATGCGGGACGTATTGATGGCATCTCACGGCATGGAATTGACCGAATTTCCAGAACAAGCCGATGTGTTACTGCTAAACACTTGTTCGATTCGCGAAAAAGCCCAGGAAAAGGTATTTTCGGCCGTTGGACGTTGGAAAAAAATTAAAGACAAACGCCCCGGCGTGATTATAGGCGTTGGTGGCTGTGTGGCGAGCCAAGAAGGTGCCGCGCTGCAAAAACGGGCGCCGTATGTAGACATCGTGTTTGGTCCACAAACCCTGCACCGTTTGCCCGAGTTGTTAAACCAGGCGCGCAGCGGTGGCAAGCATGTCGTCGATATTTCTTTCCCCGAAATCGAAAAATTCGATAATTTACCGGAGCCGCGCGCTGAAGGACCGAAGGCATACGTCTCCGTAATGGAAGGTTGCAGCAAGTATTGCACCTATTGTGTAGTACCTTACACGCGAGGTGAAGAGGTCAGTCGACCGCTCAACGATGTGATTGCCGAGATTGAGACGTTAGCCAGGCAAGGGGTGCGCGAAATCAATCTGCTCGGCCAAAACGTCAATGCCTATCGCGGTGCCATGGAAGATGGCGATTTGGCCAGTTTTGCGCTGTTGTTGCATTGCGTTGCTGCGGTTGACGGTATCGACCGTATTCGCTTCACCACCTCGCATCCATTAGAGTTTACCGACGACATTATCGATGCGTTCGCTGAGATTCCGCAGTTGGTCAATCATTTGCATTTGCCGGTACAAAGCGGCAGCAATCGGATATTGGCCGAGATGAAGCGCGGCCATTTGCGTGAAGATTACCTTGAAATCATGCGTAAGATGAAAGCTGTAAGGCCGGGTATTAGTCTGTCCTCGGATTTTATCGTCGGCTTTCCTGGCGAAACCGAGCAGGACTTCGAAGACACCATGGCGCTGATCGAAGAAGTCGGTTACGACCTATCCTATAGTTTTATATTCAGTGCTCGGCCGGGTACACCGGCGGCCAATTTTGCCGATGACGTTAGTATGGCTGTTAAGGAACAGCGCCTTAAGCGCCTGAAAGAACGGCTTAACGAGATGTTCATGGCGATTTCCGAAGAGATGATCGGGAGCGTGCAAAGCGTGTTGGTGGAAGGCATATCCAAGAAAAACCCATTGCACCTCACAGGCCGCACTGAAAATAACCGTGCCGTCAATTTTGCCGGCCACCCGCGCCTGATCGGCCAATTCGTCGATGTGTATATTGCCGAAGCGCTGCCCAATTCGCTACGAGGTCGCCTAGTCGAATCGTCCATCGAAAAAATTACCCAAACCGCCTAGTGTTGACCGCCAGCCATTTTTCTCAAGAAATAACTTTATTACCTGCAGACGCGCAGCGCTTGTCAAATTTTTGCGGTCAGTTGGATGTGCATATCCGCCAGATCGAACAACGCTTGCAAGTAGAGATAGCCAATCGCAGCAATCATTTCAAAGTCACTGGTGTCGATGTTGCTGTGAAAGCGGCTTGCGCGGTGATTGAGAAATTGTTTGAACTAACCGAGCGCGAAGAAATTACGCCAGAACAGGTGCATTTGAGTTTACAGGATGCCAGTATCGATCAGTTATTGCAGGGGCCGCCGCCCGTCAGGCTGGAGCCGGTGGCGATTAAAACCAAGCGCGGGGTAATTAAGGGACGCGGCTTCAATCAGCAAGATTATCTGCGTAAAATTTTGTCTCATGACATTAATTTCGGCGTCGGTCCCGCCGGTACCGGAAAAACCTATTTAGCGGTGGCATGTGCGGTTGACGCGTTACAAAATGAGACAGTACGGCGTATTATCCTGGTGCGCCCCGCAGTGGAGGCAGGTGAAAAGCTAGGTTTTTTGCCCGGTGATATGGCCCAGAAAGTCGATCCTTATTTGCGGCCGCTTTATGATGCGCTTTACGACATGCTAGGTTTCGAACGCGTCGAGAAATTACTGGAAAAAAATGTCATCGAAGTGGCGCCGCTAGCGTTTATGCGCGGCAGAACCTTGAACGACTCCTTCATTATATTGGACGAAGCACAAAATACCACAGTCGAGCAGATCAAGATGTTTCTGACCAGGATCGGTTTCGGCTCGACTGCGGTGATTACCGGCGATGTCACGCAAATCGACTTACCCAACGAAAAAATGTCCGGCTTAAAGCATGTGTTAAAAGTACTGAGCGATGTAGAAGGTATCAGCTTTACCTTTTTCGGCGTGCGCGACGTGGTCCGGCATCCTTTGGTGCAGCGGATAGTAGCGGCCTACGAGCATTACGAAAAAGAGCACGCGCCCTCCGCTTAGGTTATGAATTATATCGATATGCAAATTGCTACTTCGGCACCTCACCCCGAACTGCAGCAGTTTCAGCATTGGGCAGATGCTGCCTTAGCGCTATTTTTTGAAGATGGCACCGACTGCGAATTAGTCGTTCGCTTGGTTGATGATGCGGAAAGCGCCCAACTCAACCAACAGTATCGCCACAAGAGCGGGCCGACCAATATCTTGAGCTTTCCTTATGAAGCGCCGGCTGGCATCGACATGGACTTGCTGGGCGATTTAGTCATTTGCGCCCCGCTGATTGCGATAGAAGCATCGCAGCAAAACAAAGCACCTGAACACCATTGGGCGCATATCACTATACACGGTGTATTGCATTTGCTAGGGTATGACCATATCCAGGATAGTGATGCCGAACAAATGGAAGCATTAGAGATTGAGATTTTGAGCAAACTAGGTATAGCAAACCCTTATATGGAGGATGGAAAGCAATGAGCGATGGTAACCCCCCGAGTAGTCAACCCCATAAGAGCTTGATCGATCGCATTGGTCATTTTCTGAGTGGGGAGCCGCAAGATCAGGAAGACTTGCTGGAGATATTGAGAGAATCGCAAGAAAAACATCTTTTAGACTCCGATGCGTTGGCCATGATGGAAGGCGTGATGCATGTGGCGGAGATGCGGGTCAGAGACATCATGATTCCCCGTTCGCAAATGGTGGTGGTTCCTAGGGATGCGGAACTGGAAACTATCTTTCCCTTAGTTGTCGAGTTTGCCCATTCCCGTTTTCCGGTGATCGAAGAAGACCGCAGTAAAGTTGTCGGTGTATTGCTGGCCAAAGACTTACTGGCTCACGCCTTGCGGGATAAAGCCCTGAAAGTTGAAGATGTCATGCGTCCGGTGAATGTGGTGCCGGAGAGCAAGCGTTTAAACGTGTTATTGAAAGAATTTCGTACCGAGCGCAACCATATGGCCATCGTTGTCGATGAATACGGCAATGCCGCCGGCTTAGTGACGATTGAGGACGTACTGGAGCAAATCGTCGGCAAGATCGAAGACGAACACGATGACGACGAAGTGCAAGAGTTTATTTCTCAGCGTAGCGAAAAAGAATTTATCGTCAGTGCATTGACGCCCATCGAGGAATTTAATGATTATTTTTCCGCCTCCTTAGAAGATGATGAATACGATACGCTTGGCGGCTTGATCGTACAGCGGCTTGAACATTTTCCGAAGAAAGGCGAGAAAGTCGAATTGGACGATTTTTGTTTCGAGGTGTTGCGGGCCGATAATCGGCGGGTGCATCTGCTTAAATTGAAGATCAAATAAGCTTGTCCGGTGCGCTGAAGCCGGAAGCCCGCTGGGCTAGCAGTTCTTCGAACCTACTGGCAGGCAGGGGTCTGGAGAATAAATAGCCCTGCCCATAGTCACAGCCCGCGTCCAGCAACAGCTGACGTTGTTGTTCGGTTTCAATGCCCTCCGCGATTACCTTCATGCCTAGCTTGTGCGCCATCACGATAATCGCCTCGCAGAGAATCTTGTCGCTGGAGTTTGGTGCCAAATTGCCAACAAAAGACTGATCGATTTTCAGGTAATCGATATCGAATTTCTTCAGATAAGCTAAGGACGAATATCCTGTACCGAAATCGTCCAAAGACACTTGAATCCCCGCATCTCGAAAGGCCAGTAATTGATCTTTCACCACATTGCTGGCGTCCAGCAGCAAACCCTCGGTAATCTCTGCCACGATGCTTTGTCCGGGTAGCTCAAGTGTTTGCAAATATTCCAGCCAAGTGTCTCCGGAATGGCCGTCATAGAACTGCACCGGCGATTTGTTCACGCTGATCTGAAAATCCGGGTGGTACAAACAGCGCCAGTGCTTAACTTGTCCCGCTGCTTGTTTAAAAACCCAGTCGCCAATCTCAGCAATCAGGCCAATATCTTCCGCAATATGCACAAATTCGGCGGGACTGACCATGCCGCGGGTCGGATGTTGCCAGCGGATTAGCGCTTCGGCTTTGTGAATGGCGCCGGAGCCTAGTTCCACGACGGGCTGGTAATACACTTCAAACTGACGTGCCTCAATGGCGTTGCGCAAATCCTCGGCAATCAGCATTCGCGCGAGTGCGGCTTCCTGCATTGACGAGGTGAAATAGCAGTAGCGATTGCGGCCTTGGTGTTTGGCGGCGTACATCGCCTGGTCCGCGTTTTTGATTAAGGCATCGATTCTTTCTGCATCCTTGGGGTAGAGCGTGATGCCGATACTGGCGGAGATGTAGGCTACTTTGCTTTTTAACTGAAAAGGCTCGGCCAGTTTTTGCAGGATATTTCTCACCACACGTTCGGCGTTCTCCGCATCCTCAAATTCGCCAAGGATCACAGTGAATTCGTCGCCGCCCAATCTGGCAACTGTGTCCGAATCGCGCACACAACGCAGCAGCCGTTGCGAGGCATCTTTTAGTAATAAATCGCCCATATCGTGGCCTAATGTATCGTTCACTTCCTTGAAACGGTCAAGATCCAGCAATATCAACGCCACTTGTAAGCCGCTACGATGCGCTTTTTTGATCTCTTGATCCAACCTGTCGTGGAACATTCGTCGATTTGGCAGGCCGGTGAGCGGGTCGAAATTGGCTTGGGTCCAGATTAACTCTTCGGACTGCTTTTTTTGGGTGATGTCGGAAAATAAAGCGACGCGCCGCTGCGGTACGCCATCCGCACTGAATATAGTATTGATGGTCAGTTGTTCGGCGAAGATGTCGCCGTTCTTCCGGCGATTCCAAATTTCGCCTTTCCAGTGGCCGCTGCTGTTGATAGCTTGCCACATGGCTTGATAAAACTGCTCGCCCTGGCGCTCGGAGTTCAAAATATTATGGTTTTTACCTATTACCTCATCTAGCGCGTAGCCTGTTAACTCGGTGAAGGCCGGATTAATGTTGATAATCATGCCCTGCGCGTCGGTCACAGCCATGGCTTCACTACTGTTTTGATAGACCAATGAAGCCAATTGCAGTTCTTCATTGCTGCGGCTGCGGTCGATAGCGATGCCGGCCAGATGCGAGGCCTGCTCGATCATCTGAATATCGTCAGCGCCAGGCGCGGCGGGGTGTCGCTGGTAAATACCGAAAGTGCCCAACAAGTGGCCGGACGCGCTGCGTATAGGTTCAGACCAACACGAGGCTAAGCCGGCCTGGGCCGCAAGTTCGTTAAAAGGCACCCAATAGGGATGGTTCTGAATGTCTTCGACAATGACCCGTTGGCCGAAATACGCGGCGGTGCCGCAGGAGCCCACGCCGGGGCCAAGATACAAACCGTCTACCGCGGCGTTGTAGAAGTCAGGCAAATGTGGTGCCGCCCCAATAAACAGTCGATTGCCTTCACTACTCAACAATAAAATTGAGCATAGTAAGGCTGGATTTTGCTCTTCCACGCCCAAGACGACCGCTTTTAGAATTTCCGGTAGTGCCGCGCCTTTGGATAGCAATTCAAGGACATGGTGATGGGCGCGCTCGCGATTAGCCGCTTTTTGGCGCTCGCTGATATCCATGGCAATGCCGATGATACCCAGCCGCTCCCTATCAAGGTTTTGTAATTGGGTGCGGGTGATCTGTAGGGTGTGCAATTTGCCGTCGGCCAATTTTATCTGCTCAACGGACAGATGCGGTTCGTTGACTTGCGCTAAGCACTGCTGATCGGCGCTTAAAAACCGGGCAGCAATTTCTGCACCGAACAGCTCGGCAATTTGCTCGTTATCAATGAAACGAGCTCTCGGCAAGCCAAGGGCGTCGCAAAAGGTATGATTTACAAACAAAAAGCGCCTATGTAGATCGGTCAGCCAAATGCCGACCGGTGCATTGTCCAAAATGGCATGCAACTTGGCTTCAGAGGCATGTAACTCGGCGACTTGTGAATTCAATTGCTCGGTCATCGACATAAAGCTCTTGGCCAGATAACCGATTTCGTCGTTACGTCGCACGGGTAATCCGGTTAGCGGGGTGCCAAGATTAAAGTGACCGATGGAGTTGGTCATAGAATTCAGTGGTTTGGCCAGAATGCGGGCCAGAATTAGCGAAATTGCAGTCGCCAGCAGGCTGAACAACAAGGTAATTTGGATTACGCCAACGCCCAGGGCCTTACTTTCTTGCAAAACGTATTTTAGCGGCGTGTGCAAGCCCAACATCACAAAGCGACCATTGCTGGTCGAACCCAACGGCAATCTTACAAACGCAGCTATAGATGAAGCAGCCAGGTTTTGCGAATCGCTGGTCGTGAATACCGAATGCGCTTGTTTGTTAGTCAGAATCGCGTTTGCGTCCGGAATGTCATCCTGAATCAAGAAGCTACGGCCTCGCTCAAAACCAAAAGTTTTGTTGCCGTCGGGGTGGATTAAGTAGTCCCCCCTATCGTTACTTAACAGCAATTTTATATCGTCCGGAATATTGCCGCGCACTTGCTCGAATAGCCCATCGACATCGACATTGATGACGATCACGGCGATGGTGGCGTGCGCCGATTTTATCGGCATAGCTACCCGCAGCGTGGGTTTGCCAAATCCCAGGTGAGTACCTAGTTCTTGGTTTAAATTGATTTCGGAAACATAGTATTGCTCGGCGGCTAAGGGCACGGCTTCGAAGACGTAAGGGAAATGGTTTTTCTCTTGTAATTGCCCGTCGGCAATCCTTTTTGGCGTGTCTTGGTCTCGGTCGACTCTAACCAATTCCATCCCGTAGTGTTGCGTGTCGATCAAACGGATCTGACTGTATTCGGGATGGGTGTTTAGTAAGCTAACAAAAATTTCCGCTAATTGATTTTTGCGCATTGGCAACTCAGCGTTAGGTCCTGCCGAGGCAATAATCGCGCTGACGGGTAGATCAGCCAGAAACTTTACATTGCTGGCGGTGGTTGCCAACGCGTCCGCAAAGCGGTGACCCAGAGCTTGTGCGTCGTTAAGTAACTTGTCTTTGGCCGTTTCCACCAGCATAACGCGGCTGCGGTCGTAGACATAATAGCCGGTCAGGCCGGTGGATACCGTGCCGAGCAGTGCCAACCAAAAACCCAGTTTTATACCTATGCTGGAGCGCACTCAGAATGCCTCTGGCGCTTCGCCGGAAATGATTCTATCCCATAGCGCTTTGCGCGTCAGTGGGTTTAGGATTGGTTCCAGCCAAATAATAGGCTGGTTTTGGCTGCTGCTGTTTGTTGGCGCGGTAATAGTATTTGCTAGGCCGTGTTGCGTGGAAAGACGTTCGCTTACCGCTTTTTCCAAAGTGAAATTAATCCATTTTTCCGCTAACTCGGCATTTTGGCTGTTTTGGGTGATTGCCCAACAATCCAGCCAGGCCAGTGCGCCTTCCTTGGGAATCACGTAGCCGATGTCAGCGCCCTTTTCGCGCAACGCTTTGAGCTGTTGGGTGCCGTAATTGCCGAAAATCAAGGCGATATCATACTTGCCGAAAAGCCTGGTGGCTTCTTCGGCGGTGGCGTAGAAGGTCAATACATTCCGGCGCAAATTGACCAGTTCGCGCGCGGCCTCTTGCAGCTCGGCATCTGTCATGCGAAATGGGTTGGTCAGGCCTTTTAGTAAGCCGACCATGGAAAAGTTGTGATTGCTGGCGTTAAAAGCCAGTACTTGGCCCCGATAGGCTTCATCCCACATAGCCGCCATGGATTGTGGGACGGTCTTGACCAGTTTACGGTTGTAGATCAGACCCATTTCCGAATAGGTGTAAGGAATAGCATAAACATTGTTCTGAAGAACCAAGCCTGGAATCGCGAACAGATCTTGAAAACGGGGTAACTGCTGTCTTTGGTTGGGGATGTTTGCGAGGGTGATTGGCCGGCTCAGGCCATGGTCGATATAGCGCTGCAATTCCGCCGTATTGACCGCAAACACGTCAAAACTGCCGCTATGGATTTTTTGCCATAGGTCGTCGTCAGAGCTTACCAGGGTCAATTCTATCGCTACGTCGAAGCGCTGCTGGAAAGCCGAAACCACGTCATGGTCGGCGTAGCCCTGCCAAGTAAGTACCCGCAAAGTGTCTTTGGCCCATACCCAATCGGGTGCTGCCAAACAGGTAATCGTCAGTAAATAGGCCAGGACTGTCGCGGAACGCTTAGCAATGATGCTCATAGGGTTGTTGGCATGAGGATGTCCAATCATCATAACCAATTAGTATGCGCTGTCCGCCAATTACGATTTGTATAGTATGTTGTTGTGCACAAATTCCGAAAAAAATGTCGTGACGATGCCGGGTAGGAGCGTTTAGCCGGCAGTGCGGCGGGCCAAGATTAATCGACTTGGTCGACTTTGATCAGTATGCGCAAAGCGTTTTGTCGAGTGCTTTGGTTGAAACTGTTGAAACCGTGATTATTGGATTGCTCAGTGTTGGCATTCCCGGCAATTTCCACCCATTCGCCGAGCTCAGCCCGTAAAGTGGTGCGAGCTGATTGGGTTTCGATATGGCCGTTACGCTGAAAGCGATCCGACCAAGGCTCAACATCAAGCAGTACCTGATTGCCGGTCAAGCGTGGGGTAACAGCGAACCCCGTACTGGCTTCAACCATCTGGGTACTGCTACTCACTGCAGCACCATAGCCAGAGTCGAATACGCTGTAATTTTGCACGGGCCTAAGCTCGCCGATTTTAATATGGGCGGGTTCACCTTCCAGTGTGCGCAATTGCTGGTGTTGCTGACGACTCCTTAAGTCCTCGGAGTTGCCTAGCATGCCGCGCATTTGGATGGCGTTTGCTGAAGCGCTAATGCCGGCTTCCGCGTTCAACTCGGCTGCGGTTTTGCTGCTGGTTTGCAATACGCTAATCACTAAATTGCTGAGCCGGGTATCGAGTTTTTGAATGAGCGCCCTAATTTCACTGAGTTTCGCGGGATTGGTTTTCACGATCAGGCTGGAGCCATTAGCGATCACGCGATCTCCGCCATCGAGCAAAGGCAACAGTAACGCCTGCACTTCAGCCGCGGGACGATTGACGAGCGGGATGACTTCCATCATAGACTCGTCCGCACCCGCGAGGCCGGCCATCAATATCAGGCCGACCCAGGCGGCTTTAGATTTCATTATAAAGCGCAAGATATTGATTCGCGCTGTTTTGCCAGGAGAAATCCTTGATCATTGCGTTGCGTTGAATTTTTTTCCAAACCGCGCGGTTGTGGAATAACACCAAACTGCGTTTAATGGCTTCTATTAAGGCTGCGGCAGAAGCATCGTTAAACGCGATGCCGCTGGCGCTACCATTGCTAATGCTCTCAGGTAAAGCATCGACCACCGTGTCCGCTAATCCACCGGTTTTTCTGACGATAGGGATTGTGCCGTAGCATTGACTATACATTTGATTTAAGCCGCACGGCTCGAAGCGCGACGGCATCAGAAACATGTCGGCGCCAGCTTCGATTTGATGCGCTAAGCGCTCGTCATAACCTATGGTGATCGAAACCCGATCGGGATAAAGGCGGGCAAACTCCTGCAGACGGTACTCGATACTTTTATCGCCGCTACCCAGTAAGGCAAATTGCAAGGGTAGGGTGGTCATCTCCTGGAGGCAGCTCAGCACCAAATCGATACCTTTTTGCTCGACTAGACGACCGATCAAGCCGAACAGAGGTGTCTCAGTGTCCACCGGTAAACCCATTTGTTGCTGCAGAGCTGTCTTGTTGACTTGTTTATCTTTTAGCGTATTGACGCTATAAGGTTGGGCAATATAAGCATCTTCCGCCGGGTTCCATACCGACACGTCAATCCCATTCAGAATCCCGCGCAAGTGGCTTTGCTTATGCGCCAGCAGACCTTCCAGACCGTAACCGAACTCCGGTGTCTGGATTTCCTGGGCGTAGGTGGGGCTCACGGTGGTGATGCGGTCAGAATAACTCAGGCCGCCTTTGATGAAGGACAGCATGCCATGGAATTCCAGACCGTCCGGGTGTAGTAATTGGCCTGGCAGATTTAACTGAGCGTAGGTACTGCCCGGAAACAGCCCTTGGTAGGCCATATTGTGAATGGTAAAAATCGTCGCCGGTGGGTTTGGTTCCAATGATAACAACGCCGGTACCAAGCCGGTTTGCCAATCGTTGCAATGCACGATATCGGCATGCCAATTTAAATAAGCCCGGTTGGTCGCCACTTCCACAATGATGCGGCAGAACAAGGCAAAACGGTCACCAATGTTCGGCCAAGGCCGGCCGGCTTCATCAAGGTAGGGGTTCCCGGGGAAATTGAAGAACGGCGGATAATCCACCAACCAGACAATGACGTCGCTGTGCGGCAAGCGGGTTTCCAAAAGGTTAACGTCGCAATTATTGACGCGCACGGTACATAGATAGCGACCGGACTCGCAGTTCTTGATGCCCTGATAATTGGGCATGATGATGCGTACGTCCTGGCCTAGTTCAGCCAGCGCCATCGGCAGGCTGCCGGCGACATCCGCTAGGCCGCCGGTTTTGATCAAGGGATGGGTTTCGCTGCTTGCGAACAGTATTTTTTTCATGACGGTCGAAAACTACATTTTCAAAATAATGCCGGCCAGGGGCGGCAAGGTGACGGAAATGGAGTGGTCTTGATTCATCCACGGTTGGGGTTCGGACAGCACGGTTCCGTTGCCGGCATTGCTGCCGTCGTAATACTGAGAATCTGAATTGAAGATTTCATAGTAAGTGCCGGGGTTAGGCACACCAATCCGGTAGCTCTCGCGCATTACCGGGGTGAAGTTCAGAATCACAATCAGATCTTCATGCGCCGATTTGCGTCGATAGCTTATGATGGATTGCTGATAGTCGTGACAATCTATCCATTCGAAACCATGATGATCGAAGTCGTAACGATGCAGAGCAGCATGGCTGGCATAAAGCTTGTTCAAATCTTTGACCAGGGTTTGCAGGCCTTTGTGATGCGGGTAATCCAACACATACCAATCCAACGTACGGTTGCAACTCCACTCGGTACCTTGACCAAATTCGCAGCCCATAAACAACAATTTCTTACCCGGATAGGTAAACATCATCGTGTAAAGCAAACGCAAATTCGCGAAACGCTGCCATTCGTCGCCCGGCATCTTGTTTAACATCGAGCCTTTGCCATGCACCACTTCGTCGTGGGAAAACGGCAGCACAAAGTTTTCGGTGAATGCGTACAGTAAGCCGAAGGTCAGCGAGTCGTGGTGGTAGGAGCGATGAATAGGTTGCTCCTGCATATAATGCAGAATATCGTGCATCCAGCCCATATTCCACTTCATTGAGAAACCTAGGCCGCCGGTCCATGTGGGCCGGGTGACTTGTGGCCAAGAGGTCGATTCCTCGGCCATGATCACCGTGCCTGGATGCTGCTCGTGGGTAACGGTATTCATCTGCCGCAGAAAGTCGATAGCTTCCAGGTTTTCGTTGCCGCCATACATGTTGGGGATCCAGTCGTTCGCTTCGCGGGAATAATCCAGATACAACATCGACGCTACAGCATCCACGCGGAGGCCGTCCAGATGGAATTCCTCAAGCCAGAAGAAGGCGCTGGACAGCAAGAAGTTTTTCACCTCGTTGCGACTGTAGTTATAAATCAGCGTGCCCCAATCGCGATGTTCGCCTTTGCGTGGATCTTCGTGTTCGTAGAGTGGGGTACCGTCAAAGCGGCCCAGTGCGAAGCTGTCTTTGGGAAAATGGGCTGGCACCCAATCCAAAATCACGCCGATGCCGTTTTGATGACAATGGTCGACGAAATAGCGGAATTCGTCCGGTGTGCCGTGCCGACTGGTGGGCGCAAAATAACCGGTGGTTTGATAGCCCCAGGAAATGTCGAGCGGGTGCTCCGTTACCGGCAACAGCTCGATGTGGGTAAAGCCCATGTTTTTGACGTAATCCACCAATTGCTCAGCTAACTCCCGGTAATTCAAGAAATTGCCGCGATGGTCGCGTCGCCAGGAACCCAGGTGAACCTCGTAGATGGACATTGGCTGATGCAGCCAGTCGTGTTGCGGGCGCTGGTCCATCCAACTGCCGTCCTGCCAGGTATAACTGTCTTCGGCGGTCACGATCGCTGCGGTTTGTGGGCGGAATTCGAATTGTTGGCCGTAAGGGTCGGTTTTGACCAGTAGTTGGCCGGTGTGACGATTCAGAATTTCAAACTTGTACAGGCAGCCGACAGTCAAGCCGGGAATGAAAATTTCCCAGATACCGCTACTACCCAAGCTGCGCATCGGATGGCAACGGCCATCCCAGCGGTTGAAATCGCCGATGACGCTAACCCGCTGCGCATTCGGGGCCCAGACCGCAAAATGCACGCCCAGAACATCGGTTACACTGTATAAATGTGAGCCAAGCTTTTGATAGATGTGCCAATGTCGGCCTTCGGCGAACAGGTGTTGGTCGAATTCCGGCAGAACCGGGCCGAAGGAGTAGGGGTCGACGTGCTGGTGGTCGTGGCCGTCCTTGTCGGTCCAAAACAACTGGTAATGCTCGGCGATTGCTTCGTTACCCGGATGGTATTCGAAAAAATCGCTATCGGGAATGCGTTTCAATTCAGGGCCTTTAGGGCTATTTAGTTTAACGGTTTCCGCATAGGGCAAATACACTCTGATGACATTGTCGCTGCCTTGGCCATGACGGCCTAACACGGCGAAAGGATCGTGATGCTTTGCTTCGGTGAGCTTTATAAGTTCTGAATCAAGCGTGTGGGTTTTGCTTGGCTTGTTCATTTTGCAATGCCTCAGTTATAGTTAGTTATGGGTTGGCAGGGATAGCAATTTTGGTAATGACCGAGTTTTCAGCATCAAATCGCTTGAGTTTTTACTTTTCCGTGAAGAGTAACGATAATGGCCCTACGCGGCAAGTGGCAGGTCAAGAAATCTGTTAATTGTCGGATGAAGTCGGTTTTGGGCGGTACAGCTTATTTAATTGAAAGAGGATACACATGTCAGTCGTCGATACACATCAAACGGAGAGACGGGTCAATGATTTAACCCGCAATACCATTGCGTTAATTCTGGCTGGCGGACGCGGATCGCGCCTTAGGGATATGACCGACTGGCGGGCTAAGCCGGCGGTGCCGTTCGGCGGTAAATTCCGTATCATCGACTTTCCTTTATCCAATTGTATCAACTCCGATATTCGCAAAATTGGTATCCTTACCCAGTATAAGGCCGATTCGCTGATTCGCCACATTCAACAAGGCTGGGGCTTTTTACGTGGCGAGTTTGGTGAATATGTCGACTTGATGCCAGCGCAACAACGCCACGACGAGCATTCTTGGTATCAAGGCACCGCGGATGCGATTTATCAAAACATCGATATTTTGCGGGCCCGCAACCCAGAATTTGTATTGGTGTTGGCCGGTGACCATATATACAAAATGGATTATTCGGTGATGCTGGCAGATCATGTCGCGAACAAGGCTGATTTGACTATCGGGTGCATTGAGGTGTCTTTGGAAGATGCTAAAGCGTTTGGCGTGATGCACGTTGATGAGCATCGCCGGGTCAAGGATTTCGTGGAAAAGCCCCAAAACCCACCCGTCATGCCCGGTCGCGAAAACACCGCGCTGGCCTCCATGGGTATTTATATTTTTAACGCTGGTTTCTTGTTTGAGCAACTGATCAAAGACGCCGACACCAAGGGCTCCAGCCGCGATTTCGGTAAGGACATCATTCCATCGGTGATTGAGAAATACCGGGTGAACGCCTATCCCTTCCTCGATCTACAAAGCGGCCAACAAAGTTACTGGCGCGACGTGGGGACCATTGATGCATATTGGGCTGCCAACATGGAATTAGTCGGTGTGAAACCCGATATGAATCTGTATGACAACACTTGGCCAATCTGGACTTATCAGGCGCAAACCCCGCCGGCCAAATTTGTATTTGATGACGACGACAGACGTGGTCAAGCCATCGACTCTATGGTATCGGGCGGTTGTGTGATTTCCGGCGCCACCGTGCGTCATTCCCTGCTGTTCTCTATGGTGAGGGTCAATTCGTACAGTTCGGTACAGGACTCGGTGGTCTTGCCTGAAGTGAATATTGGTAGACATTGCCGGATCACCAAGGCCATCATCGAAAAAGGCTGTCAAATACCGGAAGGTACAGTAATCGGCGAAGACCGAGCGGAAGACGAAAAGCGTTTTCACGTCAGCGAGGGTGGCGTGGTGTTGGTGACATCCGACATGCTCGGACAAAGACGGAATTATGTCCGATAAAAAACTTAAGCTGGTACTGTGCTGGCACATGCACCAGCCTGAGTACCGTGACATGCAGAGCGGCGAATTCAAGCTGCCGTGGACCTATCTGCATGTGATTAAAGATTATGTTGACATGGTTGCGCACCTGGAAGCGACGCCTGCGGCGAAAGCAGTCGTTAATTTTGCGCCGATTCTGCTGGAACAGATCGAGGACTATTCCAATCAGGTCAGCGGCTATTTGCACGACCGAATTGCGATTAAAGATCCCTTACTGGCTGCTCTGGTGGAGCCTTCCGTGTCCTCAGATCCCGAGAAGCGCTTAAAGCTGTTGCGCGATTGTAGGAAAGCCAATCGTGAGCGGCAGATCGAGCGATATCCGGCTTTTCGAAGATTAACCGAGATGGCCGATTGGCTTGAAGGGCATCAGGATTCAGTTAATTATCTTAATGCGCAATTCATTTCCGATATTTTGGTTTGGTATCACTTGGCCTGGATGGGTGAAACCGTAAAACTTACCGATAAGCGGGTAAAACGCTTAATCGAAAAAGCCAACGGTTTTAGTCTGCACGACCGAATCGAGATGGTTGAAATTATCGGCGATCTATTATCCAAAGTTATCTATCGTTATAAAGCCTTGGCTAGAAAAGGCCGCATCGAACTATCGGTGACGCCTTATGCGCACCCCATCATGCCGTTGATGCTCGAAATAGGCAGCGCCAGAGAAGCAATGCCAGGGGCGACCTTACCCGCTATAAGTCATTACCCTGGGGGTGAGGAGCGGGTGCGATGGCACTTGCAAAAGGGTTTGGCGACTTTCCGGCATTTTTTCGGTTTCGAACCCCAAGGTTGTTGGCCGTCCGAGGGCGGTATCAGTCAGCAGACCCTGCACCTGTTATCCGATTTCGGTTTCAAATGGGCTGCCAGCGGCGGCAATGTTCTGCATAACAGCATACGCGCCCGTGCTACAGGCGAAGCGGTGGGTGTGCATCGACCATTCAAACTGGGCTCGGCCGAGATAGCTTGCTTTTTTCGCGATGATGGTTTGTCGGACTTAATAGGCTTTGAGTATTCAAAGTGGCATGCCGACGATGCGGTGGCCGATCTAATTAAACACCTGGAGAATATTGCCGACTATGAAACCCAAACGCCGTTGGTTTCTATCATCATGGACGGCGAAAATGCTTGGGAATATTTTCCGGATAACGGGTATCATTTTCTCAGTGCGCTTTACAAGCGTCTTGGAGAACATCCGCGTATCGAACTAACCACATTTTCTGAGTATCTTGACAGCGTTGCTCCGCAGCTCGGATCCTTGCAGAACTTGGTCGCAGGTAGCTGGGTTTATGGCACGTTTTCAACCTGGATAGGCGATGCGGATAAAAATTGCGGCTGGGATATGTTGGCCGATGTCAAAATCGCTTTCGATAAAGCCCTAGCAAATGGCAAGCTCTCTGAGCAGCAACTGGCTGAAGCACAGGTGCAACTGGGCGTCTGTGAGGGTTCAGATTGGTTTTGGTGGTTCGGCGATTATAATCCCGGCGAAGCAGTCAGCGATTTTGAAAAACAGTATCGGCTGAATTTGAGTAATCTATATCGTCTGCTAGGTGAAGAGCCCCCACCGTATCTGGCTTTGTCATTTACGCAAGGCAGCGGAAGTCCGGCGATGGGTGGCGCAATGCGGCGCGGTAGTCAAATATAAATAAAACGGAACAAACAACATGGGTGCTCTCTTGGATAAACGCCGTGCAGGCGTTTTGCTACACATCACATCGCTGCCGGGTCGGGGAGAGTGTGGCGATTTAGGTAAGGAAGCCTTCAATTTTGTTAATTTTCTGCATGATATCGGTGCCACAGTCTGGCAGACTTTGCCATTGGGTATGACGCATGGCGACGGTTCGCCTTACCAGTGCTTGTCTGCGCATGCTGGCAACCCCGCTCTCATTAGTATTCAATGGCTAGCTGATAAGGGCTGGCTGCAAACCACAGATCGCTGCGGCGATTGCCATACCAATGCCGAATACACCAAAAGTTGTTTGGTAACCAAAGCCTTTTATGGGTTTCAGAGTTTGGCTGATACTGAGCAGCAGCACGACTTTAAGCAATTCTGTCTGGAAAAAGCCGATTGGCTGGATGACTTTGCGTTGTTTATCGCCTTGCGCAATGTGTTTGGACACAAAAGTTGGAATCAGTGGCCGGATGCTTTGAAGCAGCGCGAACCGAACGCGCTAAACGAGTCGAAGCAATTACTTAAAGCGGTGATTGAAACCATTAAATTTGAGCAGTATGTGTTTTTTCGGCAATGGCATGAGTTGAAAGAATACGCGGCCAAGCATGGCGTGCTGATGTTTGGCGACATTCCTATTTTTGTGTCTTATGACAGTGCTGACGTATGGGCCAACCGAGCGGTATTCAAGCTTAACGATTTGGGAGAAATGGACACGGTAGCGGGCGTGCCGCCGGATTACTTCTCCGAGAACGGTCAGCGCTGGGGTAATCCTCACTATAACTGGGAGTATCTGCAGAAAACCGGCTTTGAATGGTGGCTGGACAGGATTAAATCCCAGTACGAAATGTTCGATATTTTACGAATAGATCATTTTCGCGGCTTGGAAGCTGCCTGGGAAATTCCGGCCAGCGAGCAAACCGCAATTAACGGGCGCTGGGTTAAAGCACCGGGTACCGAATTGCTGGCGGCTATTCAGGAAAAATATGCTTCTTTGTCTTTGGTGGCTGAAGATTTGGGCATTATTACCGAAGAAGTCGAAGCCTTGCGCGACGATTTCAATTTACCAGGCATGAAGATTTTACAGTTTGCGTTTGGCGACGACAGCCGTAATCCCTATTTGCCCTGTAATTATCAGAACAACAGCGTGGTCTATACCGGTACCCACGATAACGATACTACGTTGGGTTGGTTCGAAGGTCTCAACGACGGCGAGAAACAGCGCATATACGATTATCTTGGCTGGTCTAGTCTGCCGATGCCCAGTGCCCTTATTCATGCCGCGTTCGGGTCTGTTGCGAATCTGGCGGTTATTCCGATGCAGGATATTCTGAAGTTGGGATCGCCCGACAGAATGAACACGCCAGGCACAACCGAAGGAAATTGGCGCTGGCGTTTTGATTGGTCGCAGTTAACCGACGATAAAGCCGGGCATTTTGCGCATTTGGTTAGGTTATTCGGGCGCTAGCCCTTAAAGCAAATTTCAATCGTCGTCTTTTTTGCCGGTGCCTAGTGGAATCGGCAATACAGCAATGTCATAACTTGCGATGATTGCTTGGATTTTATCCAGGTTTTTATCGATTAAATCATTCAGTTGCTGCTTGCGTTTATTGTCGCCTTGACGCAAACCCATGGCGATTGAAAAATCAAACTTCAAGCCAGGCGAAGATTGCATAGGTATCGCGATATAGCTGCCTTTAGGGGCTTGAGACTGAACGTATCCCGCCATCGGTCCCCAAAGTATCACCATGTCTATGGTTTTGCTGCGTAAGTCTTTTTCGATTCGCATCGCGGTGTTGTATTCGCCGTCACCGGTCATGCTCTGGTAGGGAATGCCTTGCTCTAGCAAACCACTTTTCTGTAGCCATTCGGTACCTGGACCTCGGTCAAACATTGCTATTTTCAGCTTTTCCTGTCTGTCCAGGGGAAGGTTGGCCAGTTGTGCGCTGTCTTTGATATCGTCCCAGCCACGACCTTTGGCAATTAGCAGCACATAGGTCGAATGGAAGTAGGGTTTGCTGGTGTCAGTAAGATCGTATCCGGCCGGTACGCCCATTACCACGTCGCATTTAAAGCCTTCGCCGTTATCGTTCTCGGCTTTCAATGTATTGCGGATAAAGCCGATTCTTTCCGGCAGCCAGGTATATTCCAGTTCCTGTCCTAACTGTTCGGCAAATAGTGCGGCGATTTTGTTTTCGTAGCCGCTCTGGTCCTTGGTGGAATAGGGTGGGTTTAACGGGTCGGCGCAAACCCGGAATTTGTCTTGGGCATTCACGGAAATAGTGGATACAGTCAAGGTCGCCGTCATTAACAGTCTTGAGGCGGTTGAGAACATTTTCATCGCAGTTTCCTTTTAGCTGGGGTCTATACGTAAAAAAGCCTTGGCCGATTACTCGGCCAAGGCTTGCTTTACTGAAAATCTAAAGGATTAGATCTTAGTTAGGCAGAGCGAACACGGTCAGTGTACCACCCAATTTGGTGTAGGAGCTTAAGCTTCTGTAAGCACCCACCGCGCCCAAACCTTCTGAGCTAGATGCAGATGTACCGTCGTCGATACCGGCTGCGATACCGATACCAGCCCAGCCGCCAATACCTGACAAAACGCCAACATATTGTTTGCCGTCAAATTCCCAGGTGTTTACGTTCCCGATGATGCCTGATGGGGTTTTGAATTTGTACAATTCTTTACCGGTTTTAGCATCAACCGCTTTCAGGTAGCCTTCCAGTGTGCCGTAGAATACTACACCGCCAGCGGTCGCAACCGAACCTGACCATACAGAGAATTGCTCTTTGTTAGACCAAGCGATTTTACCGGTTTTAGCGTCGTACGCAGTAAACTGACCTAGGTTGGTGGTGCCATCTTTTTTACCGGTTAGCACGTCAGCGCCAGCAGGCATCATAGATAGCGTGGCACCTACGTAAGGTTGGCCAGCAGTGTAGGACACTTCAAAAGGTTCGTACTCCATGCACAAATGGTTGCCTGAAATATAAAACAGACCGGTTTGTGGAGAGTAAGAAACGGGTTGTTGGTTTTTAGAACCCAACGCAGCAGGGCAAGTACCTACAGTGTTAACGTCTTCACCGTTGTGCTCAGTAGAGAACTCAGGCACAACTTCAGGACGACCTGATTTCAGATCGACGTGGGAAGCCCAGTTGACAGATTTGTCGAATTTTTCAGCAACCAAGAGTTCGCCGGTCTCACGATCCAAGGTATAACCGAAGCCGTTACGGTCAAAATGCACGATGGTTTTATGCATTTTACCTTTCACTTCTTGGTCAACCAGAACGGTCTCGTTGATACCGTCGTAGTCCCACTCGTCATGTGGAGTCATTTGGTAAACCCATTTAACTTCACCGGTGTCGGCGTCACGCGCCCACAAAGACATGGACCATTTGTTATCGCCTGGACGTTGCACAGGGTTCCAAGTAGACGGGTTACCTGAACCGTAGTAAACCAGGTTCAGTTTAGGGTCGTAAGAATACCAGCCCCAAGTGGTGCCGCCGCCGATTTTCCATTGGTCGCCCTTCCAAGTGCTGGTGCCTGAATCGGCGCCAACAGGGGTGACTTTACCGTCTTGCCATGTAGTGGATTTGCCTGCTTTCAACAGAGTGTCTTTATCAGGACCCATGCTGTAGCCTTTCCAATCCAGTTGACCAGTACGGATGTTGTAAGCTGCCAAGAAGCCGCGAACACCAAACTCACCGCCGGAAATACCGGTAATAACTTTGTCTTTGACAACCAATGGCGCATTGGTGTTGGTCATACCCAATTTAGGGTCGCCGTTTTGTACGCTCCATACGCGCTTACCGGTTTTGGCGTCCAATGCAGTCAGAACAGTGTCCGATTGTTGCAGGAAGATTTTGCCGTCGCCGTAAGCCAAGCCGCGGTTAACGGTGTCGCAGCACATCACAGGGATGGTTACGTCAGCGTCCATGGTCGGAGTGAATTCCCAAATAACTGCTTTGGTTTTTTGGTCTATCGCGTAAACGGTGTTTGGGAACGGAGTGTGGATAAACATAACACCGTTAACAACCAAGGGGCCGCCTTCATGACCACGCAACACACCTGTAGAAAAAGACCAGGCTGGTTGCAGGTTTTTAACGTTTTGAGCGTTGATTTGCGCCAGTTTGCTGTAACGTGTGCCGGCGTAGTCGCCGCCCCATGTGGCCCAGTTGGCTGGGTCTTGTGTCAGTTTTTCAACATCGCTATTAGCGGTAGAGACAGTTGGTGCAGCAAGTAAAGTAGCTACAGTCGAAGCAAGCAGCCAGTTTTTTACAGGCTTCTTCATATGTTTCCTCCTGGTAATCTGTTGATGAGACAGAGTACGGTATTGTGTTGTTAAGACTAATATTAGTTTTAAAGCTCTGTTTGGATGACTGCCCTTTAGGGCTTGTTCAGCAATCGCCGAGCGCAGAGGGAGAGCCACACCAGACGCGTAAATTGAAGGATTTTTTCCTAAAAGTCAACCGGAAAAACTCTCCAGGGATGAAGGGGAATCAATAATCTCAAGTCTTATAATGCCTTAGCATTTCTCGGCGATTACGCTATCAGGAAAAACAAACGCCCAAGCCGCCCAAGCCGCAGTAACCGGACGGGTTCTTGGCCAGATATTGTTGATGATCTTCTTCCGCATAGTAAAACGTCGGGGCATCGAGGATTTCGGTGGTAATTTCGTTGAAACCCGCTGCTACCAACTGCGCTTGGTACTGTTGTTGGCTGGCTCTGGCTGCAGGGTATTGGTCCTCATAGCAGTAGATGACCGACCGGTATTGGGTACCAACATCGTTGCCTTGGCGCATGCCTTGGGTGGGGTTATGCGATTCCCAAAATATTGTCAGTAAATCTTGATAAGGCACGGCGGTGGGATCGAAAACCACCAAAACCACTTCAGCGTGGCCAGTCATCCCTGTGCAAATTTCTTGATAGGTCGGGTTTGGTGTAAAGCCGCCAGCGTAACCGACTGCGGTACTAAAGACGCCGGGCTGTTGCCAGAATTTACGCTCGGCGCCCCAAAAACAGCCCATGCCGAACACCGCTTGTTGCAGATGCGCCGGAAATGGCGGATGAATCGGATGGCCGTTGACGGCGTGAACTTTGCCGCTGTCTATGGCTTGCTGACGTCCGGGTAAGGCTTGTTCGGCGCTGGGCATTGCGGTTTTTTTGAATAGGAAAGACATAAGTGCATCCCGATGTCGAATGATGGGGTAGTGGGGATTATAATCGCCGCTCAGTTCAGAGGAATCAACTAAATCATGAAACAACAAGATTGCTTACGCCGCTTTATTTTCGAAAAACACGGAGTGCGCGGCGAATGGGTGCGACTCGAACAAAGCTGGCAACAAGCCAAGCAGCATCAACATTTAGTCAACGATGCCGTCGATGCGCAAATGGGGCAGGCCTTGGCGGCGGTGGTTTTGCTGTCTGCAACCATCAAGTTTAAAGGCGCGATGATTATGCAGATTCAAGGCGGCGGCGAGTTGAAAGCGTTGGTAGCGCAATCCAGCAACGAGCGGCAAATTAGAGGTTTGGTGCGTAGCGAGGCCAATGTCGCCGGCGCGAATTTGCAGGAAATGATTGGCGAGGGCGGGCGGCTGGTGTTGACGGTAGAGTCCGAGAACGGTGAGCCTTATCAAGGTATCGTCGGTGTCGAAGCGGAAACGCTTGCGGATGTATTAAGAACCTACTTCACCCAATCCGAACAACTCGATACTCGTTTATGGCTGTTCGCGAACAAAACCCATGCGGCTGGCTTATTTATTCAGGAGTTGCCGAGTAGCAATCAGGACAAAGCCGATTGGGAACGCATTGAAATACTGGCTAATACCGTCACTGCCGAGGAGCTGTTGAGTCTGGATTGCGAAGATTTATTACATCGCCTGTTTCATCAAGAGGAGGTCAAAATTTACGAACCGGAGGCGGTGGAGTTTAAATGTGCGTGCTCGCGGCAAAAAATCGGTGGCACTTTAGCGGCGTTGGGGCGGTCCGAACTACAGGCAATTTTGCAAGAACGCAACGACATCGAAGTCGATTGCCAATTTTGCGGAGCGCAATACCGCTTCGACACGGTGGATGTAGAGAACCTGCTGACTAATCCGGTAGCTGAAACCGAAACTAACTCGCCTACCCGGCATTGAGGGTGCTATGACTAAAATTTACCGCTTTTTTCGCCTGTTCCTGGCTTTTGTATTAGTCAGCACCCTGACCGGTTGTTTGCACTGGTTGCACGCCTACCAGACCTATTTGCAGATGGACGAGTTTGATCGTTATTTTGCGGTAACCTCCAAAGAGGATTTCACCGTGCATTTCAAAAAGCCCAAACTGCTAAGTGAAGATTTTGTGTCGTTGGCGAAGTTGCACGCTAGCAGTGAAGAGCAGACTGCCGATGGCAAGCGCTGGCGCTATTGGTTCCGTAAGATAGACAAAGAGAGCAAATTGATTGCGCCAGAGGTGAGTTTCTATCTGGATCTGGCTTTTAACAAGGAAGATAAAATCACCGACTGGACGTTCTCCAATTTGTTTTTACAAATTGCCCCGCCGGAGTTTTTGGAAGCGTCATTTCGCTCTTTGGGTGGTGCAGAAATCAACGAAGAGAAAAAACAGTTGAGAGCCAAGGCTGATCAGATGGAGAAAATCGCCGCGCTACTGCCCAAAAAAGCCACAGTGATCAAACAATTGGGCGAGCCACTCGAAATCACCGATGAAGAAAAACAGGAAGTCTATCTTTACCATTTTCGGCTAGACGCTAAAGACATCGAAGAAGGCTACGAGGACCGGGCTTTGAGTGAAGTCAGGTTGATGTTTGATAAAGCCACGTCCGAATTAATTAAAATGTCGGGACGATTCGCCGGTTTAAAAATATCCATTAACTACAGGAACTTCCAGGAAGAGGATGAGAAAAAAGTTGCGGGTCTTTAGCTAACCGGCAGGCATAAAAAAGCCCACATTAAGTGGGCTTCGTCCGGTATTATTTTTTATATTGATTGGACGCCTACTGTTAAACAGTAGGTTAATTTCTCGCGTTTATTGTTGTTCTTATACCGGATTAACGGTCGCCTACCCCCCCCCCTCATTTAACGATCATAATTCTTTCGAATTATCTGCGCTTCGTTGAAAGTGGGCGAATTCTATTTGATTAAAACGCTGCTGTCTACAAAAAAGTGTGACAATTTGTCGCACATTGATTTTATGGGGATTGTGTTCGGTTTTCCCTCGCTAACTACACTCGCTCCAAGCACCCTAGCCGTGACGATTCTCAAAAAAATGGGCGAACATTCATGTCTAGGCAAATGTCTGTGTCGTCTTATTTTCCTGATTTACCGGGCTAAGTGATTGCCCTTCCAGCCATTTTGAGCAATATCCTTCGCCTTGACTAAGTGGGAACGCAAGGTAACTTGATGCGAGTGGTGCTGGTGATGTTCACGTTTAGGTCGGGAGATAGCTAAATTTGACTTATTAGTGCCACTGCGAACAAATGACGGTGTTTAGAGCTTGCAGAAGCGCAAGTGTAAATACCGGTCCCTACTATGTGAAGAGTCGATTAGCGCTGGGCCCAGCCCGACGGTGTTTGGACAAATTGCCCAGGGGAAGCTTGCCCAATGACTTTCTGAGCGGTTAGTCGGCCAACTTCCTCTACCGCCACGCCGTTTTTAGCGGCTATACGCTGGTACTCTAACAAACGTTGCGCGTTGATGCTTTTAACCAGCGCTTGGATCTCGGTGGACGCATCGGGTTTAACTAAACCCAGGAAACCGTTCATTTGTTCGCCGACCAACCCAGCGGATTTAGCTTGAGTCAGATCGGCTGCATTAACCGGCAGCCCGATTAGACATAAGCCTAAAAACAGTGGCGCCAGAATTAACCGTAAATTTTTGTTTTTCATCGTTAGCTCCTTTAAAACAAGCCTTTCTGGTTGGACAGCAATTCGTCTACGTCTTTTTCCACTTTCAAACGGATTTCGTGTTCAATTTTAACGTTCATATTGATCTCAATCGGTTTGTCCGGAGCTTCCAACCTAACGGAGGGCGAACAGCCCGACAGGTAGATGCTGACGCACGAGATGGCCGCGCTGCTTGTAGCTTTCCAGTTCATTGACTACTCCGATCCGCCGACGGCGGCTTGGGTAAGTGATCCCCTCATGGGGTGTTCGGGGATTGATCCTCATTCGCCGGTTTGGCGATAGCCTGCTCCAAAATGGTCCGCTCCAAATCGCCGGCTAAAATACCTTTTTGCAATAGATCAGGCAATTGCCCGCTGATATTCAAGTTGAAGGCTAGCGGATGGCCGGATAACACTTCAGGGTTGCTGCCTTCCAGACGCAAACCCAGATGATAGTCGCCGTTAGGGCGATAATTTACCTTGGCTCGCAGATTCTGGTAAACCAGGTTTCTCAGTGCCTTAAAGGCGATATTCTGATTATCGGCTTGTCCGACATAGCGTAACACACCTGGCTGCGTGCCGCTGATGCTGCCGTCTTGTACATCGATGGTCCCAGACGACAGCTGCAACGGCAGTTCGCCGGCTATCTTGCCGGTGCCGGAAATATTTGGGTATTGCAGGCTCGTTAAAAGTTGTGACAGATCGACATCGCGCAGGCGTAAGGTCAACAGAATCGGCGTTTGCTCCAAGCGTATGGTGTCTGGCATCAATTCTATCGTGCCGCCGAATAGTGCCAGGCTGGCCTGATTTAGGGTCAGTTCCTGATCGAGATAGCGGGCTTTGACATTCAGGTTGCGCGCTATCAAATCTTTACCCAATCCCAGCGTCGGCACTTCGGCAGACAGGTCCACGGCCCGACTCGCCAAGTCTGGAATGCTCAGTGCGACCTTAGCGTTCTCGACTTTTGCCGCACCGGCTGTCAAGGCCAAATCGGTAATAGTCAATTGTGCCGTTCCGGAAGGATCTTGATTGCTTGGCTTGTGCAGTTGCAGGTTTCCCCGCGTTGCGCCGCTGGTTACCGCCCCGCTAGCCGCCATGGCCGGTAACCAGGGTTTGATTAAATCGAATGCCTCGCTGGCGGCCAGGTCCAGGCGGCCGATCGCATCGATAGTCTGCTTGTTTGTCACCGCTAAATCGACAGAAACTAGAGACTGCTTATTGCGTTTCAGCGCGGCTTCAGCGTGCAGACTGGCGAAGTTGTCCGCCGTTTTGGCGTTTACGCTTAGCTGCGTAGTGTTGAGCAATGGGCTCAATCTCGATACATCGTATGTCTGAGTTTTTGCCCGCAAAGTTTGCGGAATTAGTAAGCTGCTGGTAAACCACTCGATAAGCTCCGGTGCGCCGGCATGCAGACTGATTTGCTTCGCTGGGCGATCCAGTTGTTGGACTTCCAGTTCTAATATATTGCCACTCGGTAGCTGATCGACGCTCAGTTTGGCTGCGCTAAAACCTGGGTCGATATTCAGATGAAGCGATTGTCGGGCATCCTGAAAGGTTGCATCGATGGCATCGGCCTCACTACGCTTAATCTCCGCTTGGCCGGTGAAGCTGCTCTGTCCCCAAGGCGTCTCTATGTCAATTTCCAGTTTCGCGACGCTCAATCGGTCCAGCGGTAAACTGAAGAGGGCGTTTTCCGTGGTGTTCGTTGCGGATGGGTCGGCAGGGTTATAGATAAACTTCAGCGCGGCGTAGCCGATGCTGACACTGCGGAGTACGCGCTTTTCAATATCGTAATCGGTGGCGACCTCCTGCATCGCCACGGTTAAGTCGCCAGCCGGCGTTGCCACGCCAAAGCTGATTTCCGCCAGCTTTGCTTGCTCATAATCAAACGACAATCCCGACAGCGAGGGTGAGCTGAGTGCGGTGTGTTTTAGTGCCTGTTGCAGTACTAGCTCAAGTAACACCGCGCGTTGCCACCACACGGCCAGGCAAAACAGCGCAATTGCCAGGAGTGCAACGGCGACTGTTCTAGGCCAGGAGCTGGGGCGTTTCAAATCGTTTGCGGCGGGCGGCGAGCTCATGGCCTAACTGGCGGCGGCATGGTCAACAGGCAGATGATGGTGTTGAGCCGAGGACGATAGTATCGCAAATCGGTCTCCCTCAACCCAAAAGCGCGATAAACGCATCGACTTGCGCCGCTTCCGTTGCAAAACTGGTAACCAAGCGCACTAATATCTCCTGGTCAGTCACCAGCGCAGGGGTTGCGCGCGGTGGATTCCAGGGATAAAACACGGCTCCTTGCTGTTGCAGTCGGTCAGCATCCGCTTGGTGTAACACGGCAAATACTTCATTGGCTTCTGCGTGCCAGGCCAGCCGGGCACGCTTCGAGCTGGCAATGCCATTTTGCAGACGCGCCGCCATCGTGTTGGCGTGGCGTGCTAAGTTTAGCCAAAGCTCGTCTTCCAAATATGCTTCGAACTGACTGGCGACAAATCGGCTTTTAGACATCAGCTGCGCAGCGCGCTTGCGGATAAACGGTAAATCTTTAGCCTGCGCCGGATTCATAAACACCAACGCTTCAGCACACCAACAGCCGTTTTTGGTCGCGCCGAAAGACACGATATCCACTCCCAGTTTCCAACTCATTTCTGCAGGTGTTAACTGTAGCGACACTAGCGCATTGGCAAAGCGCGCGCCGTCCATATGCAGCGGTAAGCCGAAAGTTTGGGCAATGTCCGAAATAGCGGAGATTTCCTGGGGTTGATAAAGTGTGCCGATCTCGGTAGCTTGAGTAATGGAAATCGCCATGGGTTGCCCTGCATGCACAAAATTGGGCGGGAAGCGTTCGATTTCCGCTTGCAGATTCTCCGGATCGATTTTGCCGTGATGGCCGTCCACCGGCGCCAACCGAGCACCATGGGTAAAAAACTCCGGCGCGCCGCACTCGTCTTCCAGCATATGTGCCTCGCGGTGACAAAATGATACGCCGCCTGGACGGTTGACGGCGGCCAATGCCAGCGAGTTAGCGGCAGTGCCGGTGCTGACGAAATATACCGCGACTTCCCGTTCGAATAGCTCATTAAACTGTTGCTCAATTTTGCGGTCCAGTGCGCTGGCGCCATAGGGCGCCGAAAAGCCCGCCGACGCCGCCAACAAGCGTTGCGAGACGGCGGGGTGAGCGCCAGCCCAATTATCGGATGCAAAATTCATGGTCGGTATCATGGCGGTGAGGTTTAATGTAGTGGCGGGCTTTGCTTGCTATGCAACGGTATGAACTATACCAACGATACCGCAATCCGACACATAAGCCTGGCTTTCGCGCGGCGTATTTCCAGAAAATAGCAGTTTTTAAGGCACTCACTATACCCATGCAAAATACCATTCGTGATCTCGTGCTTCAGGCTACCGGTGCCGATGACGCGTTGCAAATTGAGACGATTCAAAGTCTGTGGAGCGGCTACGGGTATATCTTGCGCTATGGCCTAAGTGGCTGCGACAGTGCGAGTGTCATCGTCAAACACGTAAAATTGTCAGCGCAGAGCTTGCAGACGCCCGGATCTAACGAAGATTTATCGCATCGCCGCAAGGTTCGCTCTTATCAGATCGAGACAGTCTGGTACCAACGCTGGGCCAGATACTGCGACGCGGATTGCCGGGTGCCGGCTTGTCTGGCATTCGAGATGTTCGGCGAGGATATTGTGATGGTGTTGGAAGACCTGCATCCGGTGGGATTTCCACAACGCCACTCAAGGGCCGGTGAACAGGAAATTCATACCTGCCTGCATTGGCTGGCAAATTTTCATGCCACGTTTATCGGCGAAAATCCCCAGGGTTTGTGGCCTACCGGCACCTATTGGCATCTGCAGACCCGGCCCAATGAACTGGAAGCCTTACAGGATATTGCCTTGAAAAATGCTGCGCCGCTGATAGATCAAAGACTACGCGATACCCCCTACCAAACCTTTGTGCATGGCGATGCCAAAGTGGCTAATTTTTGTTTCTCGGCTGACAGCCGCCGAGTCGCTGCGGTGGATTTTCAATACGTCGGCGGCGGATGTGGAATCAAGGATGTCGCTTATTTTATCGATAGCTGTATGAGCCAAGAAGAATGTCAGCGCAGGGAAGGCGAATTGCTGGATATTTATTTTCAGGCCTTACAACAGGCTTTACGACGTAAACAAAAGCCGGTGGATGCGGCTGCCGTCGAACGGGATTGGCGGGCTCTGTACCCAGTGGCCTGGACCGATTTTCACCGGTTTTTAAAAGGCTGGAACCCTGGCTATTGGTCGCCTAATAGCTATAGCGAGCGGCTGGCGCGGCAAGTTATCGCCCAATTATAAAACCACCAGGAGAGCCAATGCGCTTGTCGACAGAAGACCTGTATCTACTTGGTCAATGCGCCATTTCGGCGGCGGTGCAGGCCGGACAACTGATAGCCAGACATTCGCACACTGCAGTTGCGGTAGATACCAAAGACGGTGGCTCCAGCCTGGCCGCACAAGTAGTGACGGAAGTCGATCGCCGAAGCCAGGACCTCATTTTGCAAACCTTACTGCCGACCTGTGCGCTATTTGACTTGGCTTGGTTGTCGGAAGAAAGTCTCGATGACGGTGCGCGGCTGCAAAAGGAATATTTCTGGTGCATCGATCCTTTGGATGGCACTTTGCCGTTTATTGAAGGTGTGCCTGGCTATTCGGTGTCGATTGCTTTGGTGTCCCGTACCGGGCAAGCGCTGATCGGCGTGGTCTACGATCCTTTAACCCAAACCCTTTATCGCGCCCTTAAAGACCAAGGTGCTTGGCAAAACCAACAAGCTTTTAAGCCGGCAACGCCGATGCAAACCCTGACTTTCATCACCGATAAAAGCTTTGTTCAAGATCCTTTGTATCGGGCTATACAGCCCGAACTGCAACGCATAGCTGTTGAACTGGGTTATGCTGGGGCGGGTTTACGCTTGCAAGGCGGTGCCGCTTTAAATGCCTGCCAAGCCTTAACCGAAACGCCGGCGTGTTATTTCAAATTTCCGAAGTCGGATAAAGGTGGCGGCAGTGTCTGGGATTACGCAGCCACTGCTTGTTTGTTCCAGGAAGCCGGCGCGCCGGTCAGCGATATCTATGGTGAAGCCCTGGCATTAAATCCGCAAGGCTCTCTGTTTATGAATCACTGCGGCGTGCTGTATGCCTCCGACCAAGCGATTGCCGACAATATGATTCGGCTCTATCGGCAGCTGAGACAGGGATAACGGCTGCTGCCGCCACTTCAAGATATTGATCCGGTATTTCTTAGCAAGGAAACAAGTTATGAAGATGGCGCTTATAAAATCGGTTTTTGGAACGGGCGCTGAGAAAAGCGGTGAAGAGGTGTTCGGGAACGTGGCAAAAATCCTGGGCTTGCTGGTCTTTGAAAGATACCCGCAGTTTATGCGTTTGTTCGTCGTAGCCGATCACGTCGATAGTGCTGGATTTAACTGATTTCATTTGCATAGTGGCCTCCCAGAATTTCATAGATAAAACTATGTCGATGAGGCACGGCTGAGTCTAGATAGTTCAATTGGCAACCTAGGCGCTGGCACATGCCAAAATTGCCGCAAACCCGTTAGCAAACCGTATATGCTTCCTGATCTTTTAATCACTCATTTGGAGATGTAACGATGCAATCTGTTTTAATCACCGGTGCCAATCGCGGCTTGGGTTTGGAGTTTTGCCGGCAATATGCCGCAGAAGGCTATGAGGTCATTGCCGCCTGCCGTAATCCTGAACAGGCCGAGCCATTGGCAGCGCTTGCCAAGCAATATCCGCATCTGCAAATAGAGACGCTGGACGTGGCGGACTTCAGCCAAATCGACGCGCTGGCCGCGAAACTGTCCGAGCGTAAAATCGACATATTACTGAATAACGCCGGCGTTTATGGGGATAAACCCGGGGAAGGTTTTGGACAACTGGATTACCAAACCTGGGCGAATGTATTGGCGGTCAACGTGATGGCGCCACTCAAATTGGCCGAAGCCTTCCTGCCGCAGGTGCAACGTAGCGACAAACGTTTGATCGTAGCTTTGAGCAGTTTGATGGGAAGCATGACCGACAACACCAGCGGCGGCAGCATCCTCTATCGCTCCAGCAAGGCCGGCCTGAATGCGGCATTGAAAAGCCTGTCCATCGATTTGCGGTCGGCAGCCGTAGGCGTGTTGATTCTGCATCCGGGCTGGGTCAGAACCGATATGGGCGGGCCGAATGGCTTGATTGATGTAAAAGAAAGCGTAGCCGGCATGCGTCAAGTGATAGACAATTTCAGCTTGGCCGATACCGGTCGGTTTATTAAGTACGACGGCTCGGCCTTGCCCTGGTAGAACAACAGCTTTAAATTTGTCACATCCCTAAATCATCCTGCCTGTCCTCAAGCGGCACCGGATCGTGATATCCAAGTGGAGTTACAAGGTTTTGCCCTGGAATCTCGGTTGTTTGAACAGGATGCCGGCCTCAAACCCCGCTTGGCTGCGGCGGGGCATTAGCTGGGGACACGTTGGTCACTGGCTCTGCATTAATCTAGCGGGGTGCGCAGAAGGGTGTTAGGCAGATCCGACGCATTACCGACTGTTTAATTGCTGCGCCGTTTTCTTTGCCCGATCCCGACCAGACCTAGGACCGAAGCAAACAGCCAGACGGCTCCCGGCAACGGGACCACGGAAGCCTGTATGTGGTAGGTGTAACCCGCTCTTAAGTTATCTACTGCGGCGAAGCCGTCCATGCTTATGGCTTGATTGCTCAGGGTTCCGGACCAAGACGATGGGTTTGGGTTGGGCATTGTCAAACAGGAAGCGATAAAGCCCAGTGGGACAGAACAACCGACAGAGGCAGGCTCCGACTGAAATACTGTGTCGCTAGTCATAAGACTAAAGAAGCTTGGGAAATCGAAGCTATGGATTGCGCCGTTCAGCGTGACGTTGGCGTTGGTAAACAATAGCTTGTCGGTAATTCCGCTGCTTGCCGGCGTTGCAGAAGGGCTTGCCGTACTTTGATAACGTTCGACATCAAATGACCCGGATATGCTGAACGGTCCAAAATTCTCACTTGGCTCCGAACCGTCTGCGCCGATTACGATAAATGACGGGGTGTAGGTAGCCGAGCTTCCCGCTGAGTTAATAAGGTAATGAGTAGTTGCGGTCTTGATGTAGTCCGCGCCGGCAACCACGGTCGCGTGCGCGGAGCCAATCGCCATCATCCCGCTTAACAGAGCGACACCGCGTGAGATAGCCAAAAGTCTAAACATAAGTTCTCCTTGAATTGTTGAAATGGCAGGCTTCCTAACCTCTGGCTAGGCTGCGCGGATTCTATAGACACAGATATTTTTAATCAAACAAATAGGATGTGCGGCCAGGCGGTTTTTGCCGTTTACCAGGGCCGGTGCCGCCTCATTCAAAAGGTGTTTAAATGCACGTCCAAAAAATCGATAAACACGCGGGTTTTAGTCGGCATCAAGCGTCGGCCCGGAAACACTAACCAGGCCGTAGATTGCGGTAAGCACCATTCCGGCAGTACCCGCACTAACTCTTGGGTTTGCACGTAAGTGCCTGCATAGGAGTCTGGTGCGGCGACAATACCTTGATGTTGCCTGGCCAGTTTGACCAATAACTCAGGCGAGTTTGCCTTGATTCTAAGCGGTGGCGTGCCTAGCCATTGTTGCTCGCCGCGGTTTAATTGCCAGGCGGGTGCTTCCCGATTACTTGCCAGCAGGCTAAGCGCAGCGTGTTCCAGTAAGTCTTCAGGGTGTTGCGGTGCGCCGCGCTTTGCCAGATAGTCAGGTGAGGCATACAAGCCCCAGGTTTGCAGATGCAGGCGCTTGGCGGTCAAAGTTGCATCGTCGGGCAATGCTCCCATGCGAATCGCCAGGTCGAAACTCTCGCTGACTAAATCCACCCGTCGCGCGGATAAATCAATTTCCAAGGCAATCGCTGGATAGATGTCGCTAAACTCGGCCAATAGCGGCGCCAGAAATAGATTGGCAAAGTCATTGGGCATCGAGATGCGCAACACGCCGCTGGGCTGGATTTGCCGGTGCTGCGCCAACGCCATTGCCGCTTCGATTTCTTCGCTGACTTGCCGACCATGTTGCAGTAAGCGCAAACCAAATTCGGTCAGATTCAATTGCCGGGTGGTGCGTTGCAGCAAGCGCTCGCCCAGCTGCTTTTCCAGATTGCTGATGCGTCGCGACAAGGTCGATTTCGGCAAACCCAGCAGTTCGCCTGCTTTGGAAAAACTGCCGGCATCGGCGATTTTGGCGAATAGCCACAAGTCATTCGGTTCAATGTGCATGTATTGTTCCTCCAGTGGAACAATGTTATCCATTTTCCGGTCTTCTGCCCACTATTCTGCAGGCGTATAGTCATCCCAACTTCAAAACCTTTGGGAGACTTAAATGAACATTCTGCAAATTAACTCCAGCATACGTGCCGAAAACGCCTATTCCAGCCGTCTGGCTGATAGCTTGGTTTCCGGCTTACGTCAGCAAGCGTCGGTTACGCAATTGATAGTGCGCGACTTGGCGAAAAACCCGCATCCCTTGCTGGATGAAGCAGCGTTGATTGCCTTGAGTACGTCGGTCGAACAACGTAGCCCGGCGCAAGCGCAACGGGTGGCGCTGGACGACGCCTTGATCGCCGAGATTCAACAAGCGGACATCCTGGTATTGACCGCGCCCATGTATAACTTTGGTATTCCGGCGCAACTGAAGGCTTGGATAGATGCCATTGCCCGAGCCAGGGTGACGTTTCAATACACAGCAAACGGCGTGGAAGGCTTGCTGAAAAACAAGCAGGTCTATGTGCTCCAAACCTCTGGCGGCAAACATAGCGGCACCGAAACCGATAGCCAAAGCAGCTATTTGCGGACAATATTGGGGTTTTTGGGCATGACCGATGTCACCTTTATCTACGCTGAAGGTTTGGCGATGGGCGGCGATGCCGAACAACTGGCTTTGCAAGCTGCCGCTAGCCAAATCGCCGCGTTGGCGGCCGGAGCGTAAACCTTTTTAGGAGATTAGTGATGAACACAGAAACAGTTAAAACTGATGTGGTTCAGCATTCTCGTGGTATCGAACAACTGGTGGTGGGGCACGCCACGTCGGATGGTGCCGGCGTGAAATTGACCCGGGTACTGGGCCAGGCCTTGCAACAGCGGCTTGATCCGTTCTTGATGCTGGATGCCTTCGGCAGCGATGAGCCTAACGATTACATCGCCGGCTTTCCCAGCCATCCGCATCGCGGTTTTGAAACCCTGACCTATTTGCTCTCCGGAAGGATGCGGCATAGCGACAACGCCGGTCATCAAGGTTTGCTGGAAACAGGCGGTATTCAATGGATGACTGCCGGGCGCGGCATCATCCATTCGGAAATGCCCGAGCAAAAAGATGGCTTACTGGAAGGCTTTCAGTTGTGGATCAATCTGCCTGCCGCCGAGAAAATGCAGCCGACGGGTTACCAAGATGTGCAAAGCGAAGCAATTCCAGAATTGCTTACCGCGGATGGTGTCAAGGTACGGGTGATTGCCGGCAGCAGTCATGGCGTAGCGGGCGCGATTCAGCGGCCTGATACTGAACCGCTGTTTCTGGATGTGCATATACCGGCTGGCGCTAGTTTCAGCCAGTCGCTACCCGTTGGCCATAACGTCTTTATTTATGTGTATCGGGGTGAAGTGGCGGTGGCTGAACGGTCGGTATCCGCGCAACGTATGGCGGTTCTGAACAACGGTGCGTCCGATGGGGTAATCTTGCAAGCCAAACAAGACAGCCGTTTGATCTTGGTGGCCGGCAAGCCATTGCGCGAGCCTATCGTCCAGCACGGGCCGTTCGTGATGAATACCCGCGAGCAAATCGAGCAAGCCATAGACGATTACCAGACCGGTCATTTTAACGCAGCCGCCTAGCAGTATAGAAAACCTTATCATGGGAGAGGATACGATGAATTCGGCCGAGCCTGACAACGCAACATTGCCGAGGATGCCAGCCATATTCATCGGTCACGGCAGCCCTATGAATGCGCTTGAAGACAACGAATTCAGTCGGGCCTGGGCGGCGTTGGGACAAAGTCTGCCTAGGCCAAAAGCCATTCTAACTGTCTCCGCACACTTGCAAACCAAGGGTACTTGGATTACCGCGATGCCGCAGCCCCGGACCATCCACGACTTTTACGGCTTTCCGCAAGCCTTATTCGATTTTGCCTATCCGGCGCCTGGCAGTCCGGCGTTGGCGGCAAAAATTCAGGCTGAGATGCCAGTCATCCAAATGGATCAGAGCTGGGGCTTGGATCATGGCAGCTGGTCGATTTTGTGCCATCTGTATCCGAACGCCGATATTCCAGTGTTGCAACTCAGTCTGGATAGGCATAAGTCACCGGAAGAACACTATCAACTGGGTAAAGCCTTGCGCTGGCTGCGCGACAACGGTGTATTGGTTGTTGCTAGCGGTAACATCGTGCATAACTTGCAGGCGGCGATTTGGCGGGATACCGCCCATGACTGGGCCCTAGCGTTTGCCGAACGCGTTAAACAGTTGATTCGCGCCGGCGATCACCGGGCCTTAATTCAATACCCAACGCTAACAGATGCGGCTTTGGCCATCCCCACAGACGAGCATTTTCTGCCCTTGCTGTATCTCCTGGGTTTGCAAGACGAGGGCGACAAGCTGAGTTTTTTAACCGACAAAACCACGCTGGGGGCTATTGCCATGCTATCGGTCCAATTAGCTTAGCGGGGCGAAACCATATTTCTGCTTAGCCTATGCGCCGTCAGGGTTGGTGTGCCGCCGCATTCGGGCATAAAATCGCCAACTTAATCAGCCTCTCCATCTGCCCACCACTATGTCCAACCACCCACTTCACCGCCAATCATCTACAGGCAAATCCCCTAATAGCGTCGCAATTTCTGGAGATAAAGGTCGGGAATATGCAGTTAGCTGGCCGGATTACGAGTTACTGGATGCCGGCGACGGTAAAAAACTGGAGCGCTGGGGCGAAGTGATAACCATTCGTCCAGAGATTCAAGCGCAGTTCAAGCCAGGTTGGTCATGGCTAGAATGGCAGGACAGGGCGCATTGGGAGTTTGTAGAACTATCGTCCACTCAAGGTAGCTGGAAAAGTCTGAAGCCGAATTCACCGGACCACTGGCAAATTGCCTACGAGCAATTGCAGTTTGGCCTGAAGCTAACCAAATTCAAACATGTCGGGCTGTTTCCAGAGCAGCAGGCTAACTGGCGGTTTATCGCCGAGCTAGTGAAACCCGGATTCAAGGTATTAAACCTGTTTGCCTACACCGGAGCGGCCTCGTTGGTGGCGCGGGCGAATGGCGCGGAGGTGGTGCATGTGGATTCAGTCAAGCAGATGCTGGATTGGGCTAACGATAATCAGGCGCGCAGCGCGCTGACCGATATCAAATGGGTGTTGGAAGATGCCCTGAAATTTGCCAAACGCGAGTTGAAACGCGGCAACCATTACGACGGCATCATCATGGACCCGCCGGCTTGGGGTTTGGGTGCCAAGGGCGAAAAATGGAAACTGGAAAATCAGCTGTCAGACTTGATCGCAACGGCGCGCGGCTTACTCAATCCGGGCGGGTTTTTAATTTTAAACACCTATTCGCCAACCGTGGCCTTGGCGGACTTAGCCCATGCCGCCGAATCCTGCTTTGCCAAAAACCAAATCGAATTAAAACAACTCTGGATGCAGAGCAAAACCGGCAATGCCTTGTTTTACGGGAATTTGTTGCGGGCGACGGCTTAATCCGTGAAGGGATTGAGGACCCGAGTACCGGTGCCGGCAAAGTCACTAACATTCCGGGTGACAACGGTAAGATCGTAAATTAACGCGGTAGCTGCTATTAATTTATCTAAGGGGTGTTGTGGATTTGGCACGCGCATTTTCCCCCAAACCAGTGCGATGTCGGTGTAGATAAGCAACACATGATGCCGATATTCCTGCATAAGCTGGTTTAGCCAGTTCTCGAGTAACGTGCCTTGGCCAAAATCGCCGCGGTGATAAATTAGATCGACACCGCGCCGCAATTCACCGATGGTAACGACAGAAATATACAGCTTGTCATCATTTTGGGCGACGTCGGCAAAGAACTGCCTGACACCCGAATTTGCCTTGTCACCTTTACGAATTTCACTGATAACGTTTGTGTCAATCAAATACATCAGCCAAGTCGCTCTCGGTATCGGCACGCAGAAAGTCTGTATCCAAGCCGACATTGGGCATGGCGGCTAGTGCTTCCTTAAAAGATTTCCGTTGCGGCCCGGTCAAAACCTCCGCCAAAATGGCGCGATGTTCTGCTTCGGTGGAACGATGGTGGGCGGCGGCTCTGGCTTTCAATGCTTTAACCAGCGTTTCATCAAGATTTCTAACAACAAGACTGGGCATAATTAACTCCAAGGATGTGTTGCTATCAATGCTATCACACGTCTTGACCTGGCGGTAGCCGGATAAGTTAAACGAGTCTAGGTTGTAAAAAATGGCCGAGTTGCAAATATACCATCGGCAAAACGTTTGCCCTGCCAACTTAGACTGCGCTTCAAGACAAAATCGAAACGGAACGGGTGGTAGTCCTGCAGCGCTAGTAGTGGCTCGACGGCGTCTGCCGCCAGCAAGCCGGCTTTAGCAAAAGCCTCGGGCGAAATCAGCGGCAAAATCCCGGTCAAGGGGTAGTCCGAGCCATATAACAAGCGACTATGCCAGCCTGTTTCGGTCAGCAGGGTTTTGATTACGGCCATATCGCGATTACGTAAAACAATCGCGGAAATATCCCCGAACAGCCGATCCTGCCATTGTTTATCGGCCATCAGTTTGGCGAACAAATCAAAACTTTTGACTTCCCGACCGGACTCATCCACCTCCGTGCCCAAGGTCGCGCAGTGGGCGATCACCACTCGCACGCCAGCATCGAGAGCCCGCCGCAAACGCAGCGGATTGCCGAACAAAGGCTGGTCGGCGCCATGCAAGGCGTTCTCTTCGCCACCGTGGGTAATGATCGGGATGTTTAATTGCGCCGCCGCTTTATAAAACCGGTCGCACTGCGGCGAAGCGGGGTCTATGCCCATCGCCGGCGGCAGCCATTTCACAGCTCGCGCACCGTTTGCGGCGGCGGCTTCCAATACAGTCACGCAGTCGGGGCGATAAGGATGGATGCTGGCGACCCATTCGAAGCGCTCCGGATAGGCTTGAGCCAAACTCTGGGCATATTCGTTGGGTACAAAAAATGCCGTGTTGGCATGATCCGGGTCGCCGCTAGCACCATGCGCCCGATCAAACGCATACAGCATGGCTTTGGCGCCCTTGGGCATAGTGTCCATCAGTGCGCGCAGCCGTTTTACAAAAGCGTTGTCTTGGTCGGTATCGGGAATGCAGGCGGCATTGGCATAAGCCCAATGTTGCAAGGTTTGAATCGGATGCTGCAGCGGCGCATGCATGTCCGGCGTTTGTGTGATGCCGCTACCGCTGTCGCCGGAACCGACGATATGCGTGTGGCAATCCCACCAGTCTCTCGGGTCGATGCCTTGCCACGCGGCGGACTCCAGCGCTGATGTTGGGGTGACGGACGGATCGAGACATGGATTCGTCAGTCGGAACAGTGCTGAAGCCGGCATACTGGCGGTCGCCAGACCGGTAGCGGCCAGTTTGAGAAATCGGCGGCGACCAGGGCTGGCGGCTGGTGAGCGATGGTTTGATTTCATGCTGAGTGTTCTAGATTGAGCGCGGAATTTAGCTTAGAGTCCGAAAAATAAAGCCCGCCGGCAAAACGCTAGTGCGAAGCTCGGGGCAAAATGCTCGCGTTAAGATAGGTCCGTTCGACTTTAACAGCGACATGGAAGCCAAAGGCGGCTGAGGTGAAACGCATGATTTTATTAGGGATTCCGGCGCTTGCGGAGCTAACGTATTTCTATTGTCGGCTTAAATCTTGACGCCCAAATCAGCAGGATTTGGGCGTCATTGATCTTGGTCTTTTACAGTTTAGAAACTGATAGCACCTTCAAGGAAGAACGTTCTTTGTGGATAAGGATGGAACACATAAGCTGTTTTGTCCGTCAGGTTGTTGATACCGAATGAGATGCGACTTTTCGCTGGCTTGCCTAGCAAATCGTATTTGAAGCGGTAGCTGGTTTTGAAGTCCAGGAAGAAAAACCCGTCTTGCGCGCCGAAAACATTGTTCACGTAATCTTTATTGTCGATGTCGTTAAACGAGTCGCTGGTGTAGCGGCCGGCCATTGATGTATCCCAGGCCTCGCTGATGTGATAGGTGGCTAGCGCGTTAAAACGCCATTCCGGCAAACGAATCCGTTCTTTACCAGTTAGGTTAAAACGGCTGAGCGAGCCATTGGCTTCTTGAAAGTTGATATCGGGTCCGCCATCTTCCACAATCGCGCTCATCCAGGTGGCGTTAAAGTTCAGATCGAAGTCAGAATCCAGCACCCGCGCTTGGTCATATATCAGTTCCACACCGGTGGTGCTGGTGGCGGGAATGTTTTGAAACGCATTTTCCGTCAATATGCCGGTAGCTCGTCTGACCTGCTGAATGGTGTTGCGAATGTCGTCGCGGAATACATTGGCCCGCACATAGCCGTTATCCAGGCCGTATTCGATCATGAAATTATGATGCCAGCCGTCCTCGGCCTTAAGATTGGCGTTAGCTGTAGTTATACTGTTAGGCGATTGCAAATTTTGATACATCTCGGCGATGACCGGGAAACGATATGCCCGGCCAAATGAGTAGCGAAACTTCCAATTTGATGGCTCAAATCCGAGAGACGCTTTCGGGGAAATCGCATCGTCGCTGCGGTCTGGCAAAGCTTGGTTGGAGCCCACGCCGCTGGATGCCCGCCACCATTCGTAACGCGCGCCCAAGGTCAAATCCCAATCTGGGGCAAAGTGATACGCGAACTGGCCGAACATGGCATTTGTGGTGACTTCGCCCTGGTTACGCCGTGCCAGGGTTTCTGATCCAATTTGTTCTGCCGAATAGCTATTGTAGGAGAATTGCTTGAAATTCAAATTGTAATTGTCAAAGTGGTAGCCTGCCAAAAACTCTAATGGTTTCCAGCCGAACAACTCACGGGTGCTCAGTTTCAAGTCGTAGTTTTTCCAGTTGAAATCGTCAAACACTTGCAATTGGCCAGTGTTTTGATTGCGAGGGTCGTCAGGTGAGAAAAACGCTGAGCGGCGTTCGTCTTTGATGACATCCAAATAGCTGAAAGTAGTGTCTATATCCCAGCGATCAGAAATAGCGCCTTTAACCTGCATGCCGATTTGCATGGTTTGCCTTTCGTCTTCCGAGGGTGCAAAGCCGCTATTTAAGACGTTGAATGCTCTCCCGGCGAACACAGCATCGCGAGAGTTATTATTGTTATCACCGAAATAGGTGCCGCGCGCTGAGGTCAGATAGTTGCGCGGTTTTTCGGCTTTACGGGTACGTTCCTCAAAGGCGCCGGTAAATATTGCCTGCAAATCCGGTGTGATGTCGTAACCCAGTTTGAGCTTAACCAAATCGGTATTGACCAATTCAGGCCCTGTGTCGCCATAGATGTAGCTGGGGGTGCCACGGGTGTCGAGTGTCGGCACCGCACCGTTTACCGCGGTTGGACTGCCAGTAGGATTGCGCAGACCCGTATTATCGATGAAGTAGCTCATCGGCTGGCTTTCTGCTTCCAGGCGGTTATAGGAGAGTAACGCAGACCACTTATCCAGGCGATTGCCATACGAGAAATATTGCCGATTGCCATCAAAAGTACCGGCGTCAGCGCCAATATTTTCCCAGGGTTGGACGAAGTAGCTGGTCTCGCCGTAGTACTCTTCTTTCATCGGCATATGGGTTTTGATGTTTACCACACCGCCTATAGAGTTACCGCTGTATTCTGCGGAAAATGGGCCGTAAACCACGTCAACCGCATCGATTTCGTTCGGACCCACCATGGACCAGCGCGGCGCACCATTAAAAGACGCTTGTAATTGATTGTGTAGCGGTAAGCCGTCAGCGAAAACCATGTTTCTGGCCGTTGAGAACATGTCAGCACCCCGGATACCCAGCACGCCGTTGGGGTCGCCGATGTAGCGTTGGCGAATTTGTAAGCTGGGCTGGTATTTGACGGCTTCTTCGGTGGTTTGGGCGTTTTGCCGTTCAATTTCGGCGCGCGATAAGCGGGTCGATGGCGAAGTAAAGTGCGAGTCTTTCGCTACTTCGCCGGTGATGACCATTTCTTCCATCACCTCTTCTTTATTGTTCTTACCCACAGCAGTGTTTTCCGCCAACACTTGGTTTGACTGAACTTGTGGGTCTTCACTGCTGGACGGGTCTGCAGACGGGGAAGATTCTGCGTGTTTTGCCGCATTTTTGGTGGCGTTGCCGGTATTTTTCTTATGAGTTTCAGCGATGGCTAAATTGCTGCTTAAAGCCAACAAGATAGCGGCAGACAGCAAAGAACGGATCGGGAGTCGATAAGGCGTGTTGCCATCAAAAACGTCGGATTGATATTTCACAGGTAATCTCGGTTGTAATTATTGTTTCTGGATTATTGCTATTTCGTTGCCATCTGGCTGACAGTGTTCTGGTCGCTTTAAGCGGTTTTCAGGGTGGCGAGCATGCCGGTAGCCATCAGGTTTTCAGAAAAAAACATTCCGATTTTTCCGCAATATTTAGGCCAATCTTAAAAGCCTTTGATTTTATTAATAAAATTTTTTTGCCTGTGGCGAATTTTTAAAAAACTGTGTTATTTGCCATAAAACATGTAGCTATCTGGGTGATATGCCTTGTTATAGAGATCGGCTATGCCTGAAATGCCTAGCCATTAACCAAGGCTATATGGTTAAAAGATGTTGTATCGTTCACAATATTTCAATGATTTGCCGTGACAGGTGGCTTAGAACCGATTCAGCGCCTTGAGTGATCAAAGCATTCAATACTCTGGCTATAAATGGTCGGGCATGCCGGGGGATGAATAATAAAACTATGTTAAATAACTTAATTAATTCGATTGGATTCCGAAGGCCGCCAGTTTATGTGGTTTCAGCGGTTTTGGCTTGAATGTCGTCGACACAGGCGTTAAGGTGCTTGCTCTTTTTGATGCCGGCAATCGGCCTGCACATGCAACGAATTTGATAGGAACGCTATGAATATAAGAAACATACTGGCTGGTTTGGCTTTATTATCGATCAGCATCAACCCGGTCTTTGCCGATCAGCTCCAGATAAAGCCTTTCATCCCCGGCAGCTACCAACAGATTTTGGCGGCGAACGCTAACAAACCCTTAATGCTGGCGATCTGGTCGATCGATTGCCCATCCTGTCTCAAGGATATGGCTATCTTGCAGCAACTGCAGGCCAAGCATCCGGCTTTGAAAATTGTCATGTTAGCCACCGACGATGCGGAAGCCTTGCCGGAGATCAAACGCATCATCGATAGTAATAAGCTGGGTGGGCTGGAAAATTGGGCATTTGCCTCGGATAACCCGGAAAAACTGCGTTACGAAATCGACCCGGTCTGGTACGGCGAATTACCCAGAACCTATTTCTTCGATGCCGGCCATCAGCGGGTGGGTAAAAGCGGGGCGATGTCGCTGGAAGAATTTGAGGCGCAATTCAGTAAATCCAAAATCTAAAGGTACGGAAGCATCAAGGCGATGGGACGGTGTGCCGCGAACCATACAAGTAGTAAACCGACACGCCGATCAGATTCCAGAGCAAAAAATACAGTTGGGTGGTGCGGGGCAAACTAATAAATAGATAGAAGCAGCCGACTATCGCGATCGGTCCGGTGATCCAGGCCATGGGCGCTGAAAATTTCCGAACTAAGCCCGGCTGAATAGTCCGCAATAGCAGTCTACAAAGCGATATCGTGGTAAACGCCTAGACATCGCCCCCACGCCCAGCGCCATCAGGTGCGGCCAGCTTAAACTTGCCTGCAAACGTTGTTCTGCCGGAAGGCTGTCAGCGGCCGACCTGGGTTTACGCCTACGCCAATTGTTCACGTTCTATCCCCTTTGCGGCTGGCAAGCCGGTAAAATACCGAGCTAATTCGCTCTATCCCAATGGAATCCCACATGAAAATCATCTCCTGGAATGTCAACGGCATTCGCGCCGTGCAAGATAAAGGTTTTGCGGACACGCTAAGCCAACTTGATGCGGACTGCGTGTTGTTGCAAGAAACCAAAGCCCAAGACGAGCAAGTCAGCAAGGCTTTGGAAAATATACACGGCTATCACCTGTACTCCAACTCGGCGGAACGCAAGGGTTATTCCGGCGTGGCGATCTTGAGCCGGCAACAGCCGCTGCAAGTGGTGCACGACATGGGCATTGCCGAGCACGATCAGGAAGGCAGGGTGATCGTCGCTGAATTCGAAACGTTTTATTTGCTGAATGTCTACGTGCCCAATTCCGGCGACGGGCTGGCTCGCCTGGATTATCGGCAAACCTGGGACAGAGATTTCTTGGCCTACATGCAAAAGCTGCAAAGCCAAAAACCGTTGATTGCCTGCGGGGATTTCAACGTCGCCCACCAAGCCATCGACATTGCCCGGCCCAAAGCCAACTACAACAAGTCCGCCGGCTATACCCAGGTCGAGATCGACGGTTTCAGCAATTTTGTGGGGGCCGGTCTAATCGACAGCTTTCGCCATCTGCACCCCGATACCGTGGCCTATAGCTGGTGGAGCTACCGCGCTAATGCCCGTGCCAACAATATCGGTTGGCGGATCGATTATGTTTTAACCAGCCAGGCTTTAACCGGCCAGATCAAGGATGCCTTCATTTTGCCGGACGTCACCGGTTCCGATCATTGCCCGGTCGGCATCGAGCTGGCGCTTTGAACAGTAGCGACCGTCAATACCAACTGGAACAACACCGGCAAGCGTTGCTGGCCTGTAGCCGTTGTCCGGCCATGATTCGCCCGGTGGTTAGCGGCAAACCGGTGTTGTCGCCCATCCTGCTGATCGGCCAAGCACCGGGGGATAAGGAAGGCGCGCTGGGACGACCGTTTGCCTGGTCGGCGGGTAAGACCATGTTCAAATGGTTTGCCCAAATCGGGCTGGACGAAGTTACTTTCCGGGAGCGGGTGTATATGGCGGCCGTGTGCCGCTGCTTTCCGGGGAAAAATCCCAAAGGCGGCGACCGCGTTCCCAACGCACAGGAAATCGAACAGTGTGCGGCGTGGCTGCAAGCAGAAGTAGAATTGCTGCAGCCCAAGTTGATCATCCCGGTCGGCAAGCTGGCGATACAGCAAATGTTGCCGGTCGATAAACTCAGCGACGTCATCGGTGGCCTGCATCGCCTGAATTTTCACGGCCACGACACCGACGTCATCCCTCTGCCGCACCCCTCCGGTGCCTCCACCTGGCACCGCACCCAGCCCGGCGCCAGTTTATTGGAAGCGGCTTTGGCAACCATTCAGGCGCACTCAGCTTGGCAACAGGTGTTGAGCGTTGATGGTCAACCAAAGTAGGGCGCAATAACCAACGGGCATTGCGCCGCATTTAATCAACTTACTATTGAAGTTAAAAAAATGGATTACCGAAGAATTTGGCATCCTGGCGGGACCTTTTTTTTACTATCAATTTGTTACAAAGAAAGGATAACGACCTTTTGACACGCCATATTCAACAGTTAAAGGATGCCATCAAAACGGTAAAAACTAATCACCCGTTCAACATTCACGGCTGGGTGGTATTACCGGAACACATGCATTGTTTAATCGAATTACCGGAAAACGACATCGGCTACGCTACTCGAATACGTCTAATAAAAATTGGTTTTTCCAAGGCAATACCCAAAACCGAACGGAGATCGGATGTGCGTATAAAACGGGGAGAACGCGGAATATGGCAACGGCGTTATTGGGAGCACCTGATACGCGATGAAGCTGACTTTCAAGCACATCTGCATTATATCCACTATAACCCGGTGAAACATGGCTGGGTAAAACAAGTAAAAGATTGGCCGTACTCGACCTTTCATCGATGGGTTGAGCGAGGTGTCTATCCTGTAAATTGGGCTGGGGTAGACGAAGATTTATATGATTTTGAATAGTTTAAATGCGGCGCAATGCCCGTTGGTTATTGCGCCTTACTGCCTTAAGGCCTTAGAGACTACTGGTACGACCGACCCAGTAACGGGGTTTCCGGGAATTATGTGAAGTTGCAAAAACGACTATGCCTACGGCATCTTGTCGGTAGAAAAGCGAGAAAGGAAACCCTTTGAGAAAAACGCGCCTCGTATTTGAAGCGGATGGTGTCCCTGATAGCGGAAAAGTCAACGCTCGGACAGTTGCTTCTTCGACTGCTTTGGTAAAGCGGTCTCCTAAACCCGGTTGTGCTTCGTTGTAATAAGCGACCTCAGCAAGAAATTCTTGGCGAGCTTCTGCGACAAAACGTGCTCACTTCACTGAGTCATGCGCCTTGCTTCAGAAAACACATCCTCTGCCGGATAGGTCTCTAGTTCCCCCTTATCGAAAGCGGCGGTGCGCTTCTCAATTTCTCGTTCCCACTCTGTTTCGATTTCGGATAGAGGGGAGTCATGCAGTGACTCAAGAAGAACCTCAGCAAGATATGCTCGCTCTTCAGGCAAAAGTAAACATGCTTGTTTCTCTAACTCGACTAGTAACGCGGACATATTGAATACTCCTTTGGCTGAGGCTAAGGTATTTTACGCCTGGCGTTCCCCGTTGTCTTGGTTTGGTCGCTAACGTAAAGCTAACCGCGCGCGGCAGGGAAAGCTGAAAAATAAAAGTGCATTGTAACCACGCTCCCGTTGAGCGCGATGTAAGGCAAGATGCGTGATTGCAAGACCTCGTACCCGTGCCTTTCCATAAAGTAACCTGACCCGTTTTCCCTCCTACAGCTTAAAATGCGGCGCAATGCCCATTGGTTATTGCGCCTTACGGCCTTGATTGCAAGACCTGGCCCTGTTGCTTTTTGCGCAGTCCTGCTTGAGCTTAGGGTTAGTTGACACTTGCCATAACAAATGAAAATCAACCATCAACCATGGAGGTGGAATAGCTTATTCATAATTTTCCACTCACCATCAACTTTTAGTAGTGTAAAAAAATCAGTGAATTTATGGCCTGTCCAATTATCTGATTCTAATCTTGCCGTCGCGATTGAACCTTCAACATCAATGTTTGCAATATTTGTCACTATATCAGTGGCAGGCCCGTTTTCATCATTCCAATCAAAAAGCTTTTGAATTGGCCCAGCAAACAAATCACTTCCAATGTAGCCAAAAATGGTTGCATCTTTATGAAATGCGGGCTTCATATCATCGCCTTTGCCAGATTTGGCACCATTTATATAATGCTGGATTGTCGATTCAATTTGTCGGATATCATCATTACTCATTTGTCTTTCCTGTGTTTGAATTGAAATTATTAAAGTGGGTACTTCATGTCAGCTAACTTCGAGCTAACCGGGCGCGGCCCGGAAAGCCGAAAAAACAAAGCCGCATTATAACCGCGCTCCGATTGAGCACGCGTAGGGCGCAATAACCAACGGGCATTGCGCCGCATGCTAATGTGGCTAAGGCCCCGGCGCCAAGTCGGACAGATCGGTATTCTGCTCACTCAACGACCAACCGCCCCCCAAGGCTTTATACAATTGCACCTGGGCCACCAACACATCCAAACGGGCCTGCACCCGACTGTTTTCGGTGCTGAGGTAACTGGTCTGGGTGTTTAACAAAGCTTGATAGTCGATGGCGCCCAGCCGGTAGCGTTCCTGGGAAATGTTATAAGCCAGCCGGGCTTGCGCGGCGGCGGTTTCCAGGGCGGTTAGGCGGCGGCTGGAGTTGTTGTAGATGGTGGCGGCGTCTTCGACTTCCTTGAACGCGGTCAGCACGGTTTTGCGATAGGTTTCCGCCAACTCGGCGTTCACCGCCAACGCATTGCTTAATGCGCCTTCCAAACGCCCGCCTTGAAACAGGGGTTGGGTCAGGCCGGCGGCCAGTGTCCCCGCGACGCCAGCCGGTTGCGGGTTGGCTAACACGCTGCCCAGGCTGAGTTGCAATTTGGGGTAAAACGCGGCGCGGGCCACGGTGATGTCAGCGTTGGCGGCGATTAATTGCATTTCCAGCTGACCGATGTCCGGCCGGCGTTGCAGCAGCGTGGCCGGCTGCTCGACGGCGATGTCGGGCACAGCTAAGTCGGCGAAGCGGGCAGCTTCCAGTGCCTGGGTTTGCGGCGGATGGCCCAACAAAATCGCCAGGCTGTTTTCCGCCAAGGTTTGCTGTTGCACCAATAAGTCCAGGCTGGCGCGGGCATTGGCTTGTGCAGTGCGCTGTTGCGCCACTTCCAGTTCATAAGCCGCGCCGGCCCGCTGCCGGGCTTCGATGATGGTCAAAATCGCGTTGACGGTGTCCAGAAAATCGCTGGCGATTTGCCGACGTTCCTGGATTGCCAATAGGTTGAAATACGCCTGGCCGACGTCGGACATCACCACCAATTGCAAAGCATCGCGGGCGAAGATTTGACTGAGCATCAGCGCGGTGCCGGCGTCGCGTCGGGCGCGGTTGGCGCCCCATAAATCCACTTCGTAGGCAATGTCGATTTGACCGCTGCTTTGTTGGCTGTCGGTTTTGGTGTTCCGATTGTCGCGGAAATCGCCGTTCAAAGTAGCTGCCGGCCACAGTCCGGCGCCGGCGATCTTGGCTTGGGCGCGGGCTTGGGCGACGCGTTGCGTAGCGGCGGCCAGATCGTTGTTATAGGCCAAGGCCTCGCGCATTAAGCGGTTCAGCTGAGTGCTGGAGAAGGCTTGCCACCACTGCGGATCGACGCTAGCCGAGGCGGTTTGCACGGGTTCGTGCCATTGCGCCGGGGTTTCCACGTATGGGCGTTGGTAGTCTGTCAATAAATTACAGCCGCTCGTCAACAGCACGGCGCCAGCAAATAGCAAGCTAACAGGCTTGATTAATCTCATTCTTGAGTCCAGATTGGGCGTCATTCCCGCGAAAGCGGGAATCCGGTGTGATAACTGGGCTCCCGCATATTCGGGAGTGACGAGTCCAAGGAATTTAAGGGAACCTCTAAAAATACCCTCTCCCTCAGGGAGAGGGCTAGGGTGAGGGATGTAAATTGTTGATTTGATTCCCTCATCCCAACCTTCTCCCTGAGGGAGAAGGAGTCTTTTTGAGTATTTAGAAATTCCCGAAAGGCCGGGTTAATAAATTTACTCATTCCGCCGCCAAGGCCACAACCGGGTCCAGATACGCCGCCTTGCGCGCCGGTAGATAACCAAACAACAAGCCGGTGCCGAAGGCGCAGGAAAACGCCAGGATCGCCGGCAGCGGCGAAAACAACACCGCCATTTCAAAATATTTCAGGACATAACCAGCGGCAAAGCCCAGCAGCACGCCCATCAGTCCACCCAAAGTACAGACCACAGCGGCTTCGGTATTAAATTGCAGCAAAATGTCGCGGCGGCGGGCGCCGGTGGCGATGCGGATGCCAATCTCGCGGGTACGTTCGGTGACGCTGACCAGCATGATATTCATCACGCCGATGCCGCCTACCAACAAGGATATCGCCGCCACGATGCCCAGCATCATCGTAAAAGTGTTTTGGGTTTCGGTGGCTGATTCGATGATGGAGGCCATGTTGCGTATCCGAAAATCCTCGGTTTGATGGCGGGCAATCAGTAAGTCGCTGATCGCTTGCTGGGTGGTGTCGATTATGGAGACATCCTTGACCAGCACGGTAATACCGCCCAAATACTTTTGCCCAAACAAGCGGATCAAACCGGTACTGATAGGCACGAACACTGCGTCGTCGCGGTCGGTCCCCATGGCATCGGCCCCTTTGCTGGACATCACGCCGATCACTTCGAAGGGGATATTGCCGATCATCACGTAGTGGCCCAGCGGGTCTTCGCCGTCTACAAATAATAATTTGCGTACGGTTTCGCCCAGTACCATCACTGGTGCATAGCGGCGCTGGTCGCGCTCGTCAAAAAAATCGCCACTGCCCAAGGGCCAGTCGCGCACTTGCGGCATGCTGGAGGCCACGCCCTGCACACTGGTGGCGTAATCGACATTGCCGTAACGCACTGTCATCCGGCTGGTGCGTTCCGGCGAGGCCCACAGCACGTTTTCCAGCTCGGCGATGGCATCGGCATCGGCCGGCATCAAGGTGGCGATATCGCCGCCGCCACGAAAGCCGGTAATGCCGGGGCGGACAGAGAGGACGTTGGTGCCCATGGCCCGCATTTGTTCCAGCACTTTTTCCTGACTGCCTTGGCCGACCGCCAGCATGGTGACCACAGCGGCAACGCCAATGACGATGCCCAGTAAAGTCAGCGCGGTGCGGAATAAATTGGCGCGTAATGAACGCAAGGCCGTTTTCGCGGCTTCGCCGAGTTCGGCCAGCAAGCCGGCGGCGCCGATCCCGCGATGCACGGTGGGGGCCAGCAACTGGCCGCTGCGATTGGCCACGCCGTCGCTGACGATTTTGCCGTCGGCGATAGTGACGATGCGTTGCGCGTGTGCGGCGACTTTGTCGTCGTGAGTGATCAATAAAATGGTACGGCCTTCTTGGTGCAGGGCTTTTAACAAAGCCATTACTTCCATGCCGCTTTGACTGTCCAGCGCGCCGGTGGGTTCGTCGGCCAGGATCACCGGCGGATCGTTTACCAAGGCGCGGGCGATGGCGACCCGTTGCTGCTGGCCGCCGGAGAGCTGCATCGGCTTTTGTTCGCTACGGTCAGCCAAGCCGAGTTTGGCGAGTAATTGTAAGGCGCGCTGTCGGCGCTCAGACTTGTTTAGGCCGGCATACAGGGCGGGGATTTCGATGTTTTCGGCGGCGCTGGCTGTGTTCAACAGGTTGTAACGCTGGAACACAAAGCCAAAACTTTCCCGGCGCAACGCTGCCAGTTGGTCCGGGTTTAAGTCGGCGACGTCCTGTCCCAACACCCGGTAGCTGCCGACATCGGCTTTATCCAAGCAGCCAATCAGATTCATCAACGTGGATTTACCGGAGCCGGACTGGCCGATGATAGCCACAAACTCGCCTGGCCAGATTGTTAAGCACACATCGTCCAGCGCACGGACGACCGTCTCGCCGTTGGGGTAAAAACGCTGAATATGGTTAAGTTCCAGCAGGGGCAGGGCGCTCATAGCCTGGGAACCCCTGCTCCGGGATAGCCTGGGTCTTTTTTACGGTTTTTGGCTTTATCTTCTTTGCCGGCGGCGATTTGCACCCGGTCACCGGCCGTTAGCCCTGTCAGCACTTGCACCAAACGGCGGGTTCGCAAGCCAATTTGCACGACTTTGTCTTGCGGGCCTTGCTCGGTCAGCACTTTCACTTGGTAAGCATGGCCGTTGCCTTGATCCTGATTGCGCTGGCGTGGCCCGAGGGCATTGACTGGCAGCAGCGGCACTTGTTCGGCCTTACCCAGCACAAAGAACATTTGCGTGCTCATGCCGGTCATCAATTGCCGGTCGCGGTTATCGACATCGACCAGCACGTTGTACAGCACCACGTTATTGATCACTTCCGGCGTCGGTAGTATTTGCCGCACCGTGCCTTGCCAGCGCCGTTCGCCGGAACCCAGCGTGGTGAAATACACTGGCATGTCCGAACGTAAACGCATCACGTCGGCCTCTGCAACTTGGGCGCGCACCGTCATCGTATCCAGCTTGGCCAATTGCAGGATAGTCGGGGTAGTTTGGTTGGCGTTTAAGGTCTGGCCTTCGCGGGCTTTCTGATCAACCATGGTGCCGTCCATCGAGGCAAAGATTTTGGTAAACCCCAGGTTGGTTTTATCGCCGTTTAAGGTCGATTGCACTTGCTCGATCTGCGCTTGCAACGACTCGGCAGTGGCTTTGGCGTTTTTTAAGGTGAACTCGCTGTTCTGAAAGTCCTGGACGCTGATACCTTTGCTTTGCAACAACTCGCGGTTGCGGTCGTATTGCTGTTGAGCAAACACCACTTGTGCCTGTTGGCCGGTCAGCTGGGCTTGCAAATTCTTGATGTTGGCTTCGCCAGCTGCGACGCGAGCGGCGTAGATCCGTGGATCGATCTGTGCCAGCAATTGGCCGGTCTGCACGTTGTCGCCAATTTTGACGTAAATTTTCTGCAATAGACCGGTGACCTGGGCACCGACATCCACATATTCCTTAGGCTCTAGTTTGCCTTGGGCGGTGACGTTTTCTTCCAGATCGCCCAGCGTCACCTCTACGCTTTCGGCGTGGTCCTGGTCGGCGTTTTTGGGCTGCTTGGCAAGATACCAGCCGCCAACGGCGACTGCTATGACCAGCAAGAACACTACCAGCCAGCGCAGACGCCGGCGGTTTGACGATGAAGCGGTTGATTGCGGCATGGCTAATAAATGGCTACTTTAGGATGACGGATAATTTCCCGACCAGCAGTAGTGGCGATGGCTTCGACAGCGGTATGTGGGGGCTATGTCATCAACCCGGCAAAACTAGAGGGGTTGGCGGCATTTGGAATTGGGTTGCAGTGTATTATTTGCCAAACGGCTTGGCAAGCCGGCAAGCGTTTCAGCAAGTTAAAGCAAAGTAAAGTTTGTTTTGCGAGAGTGGGTAGGGGTTTCTTGGTGATGTGGCGCCTTAGACAGAAGATCATTACCCGCCATTTAAGAAAACGCGTCCATCAAGTTCAGAGCGGATATGCCCCATGCTTGTTGAATAGTGGCACATACAAAACCTAGTGCTTCGTGCCGGTCACACAAACTGGATATGAAAGCGGTTTTCTTTATGGGTTTCGGAAGACATTGTGAACCAAGCTAAACGCTACAAAATCGTTTACGGGTGGTGCTGCGATGCTATCCAGAGGATTAGGCGGGTTGTGCTTGAATCACGCAGAGCGTCTGGGGGGTATGTCCCCGTGGCGCGTCACTGCCATTAAGTTTAGAGCCACAGCGTCACCCCGGCAGGGATTCACTTTGTGCTCTAACGGGTGCCGGGGGCCAGAGGCCACGGATGGCCATGGCATTTTACATCCTTGTAATCTGCATACCGGCAATCCTTGCCGGAATGACGGCTTAACTTAATGGTAGTGCCGTGGCGCGTGGGAACCAGACAATTCAAGACGACTGAGTGCTCGAGTCGGAGTTCGGATTGGGAGTTTGCGACCCGGATTTATTCAAAAAGCTCACAATGTACGCTAATCGAGACATGCTGGAAATTGTCCAGCAAGGACAGTACTCAAGCGGATGATTTTGTGATACGTTTTGCATAAATAGTGTTACCCAACCTGAATTAGGAGAACCAACCATGAAAACCCAATTAATACTTGCCAGTTTACTTTCCCTTAGCGCCATGTCGGCCAATGCGACTATTTTGACTTTCGAAAGTATTGGTCCAGGCGGATTGAACACATACGGCGACAACATCAGCGGTCCTGGTACGGGTTATTCTGAAGGTTTGGGTTACACCCCGGACATTACCCTGACGTTTAAGCCGGATCCACAATGGGGTCAATATTCGGTGTATACCTCCGGCTACGCTTCGCTGTCGAGTGCACTAGGGCACGGTAATTATAATGTGCCTGGGGAAATTGTGTTTACGCCAAGTAATGGTGTTTCTGTGTTACTACACGGCTTTGATCTTGCGACTTGGCTGGGTGTTACTTATCGAACAGACATTCGGGTTTGGGATGACAATGGCAGCCGGGATGCGCCAAACTTGTTCAGCTTCGATCAGTCACTGCTAGGGAATACTGTTTATAAACCACTTGGACAAACTTTGTTAGCCGACGGCGCGCTGCATTTGTACATCAGTAATCTGGGTTCTACCGGTATTGACAATATCTCTTTCGGCCAAGCGGTAGTGCCGGTGCCGGCTGCGGTATGGTTGTTTGGTTCAGCTATGCTCGGTTTGCTGGGTGTTTCAAAACGCCGCGTTTAGCCACTAACTAACCGAGATAGCATTTTGTCGCTGGCTCGCCAGCGACAAAACTAAAGCCTATTTAATATTCCGCACCAAAAAATCCTTTTGCCCGCAAGATTTCGCTGCACTTTTTACCACGTCGGCACCGCAGCTAGCGGTGGCACCACGCTTATCCAGGCACACGAACATTTCCTTGAAAAAGCGCCCGCCGCCACTACAAAACGAGGCTATTGCCGTTTCGTTCAGCCACGGGTTGTTGTCTGCAAAGGCTTTTTTCAATCCATCTGTCGTAGTTCTAAACGGTTTTTCCGGGCGCTGATAGCTCGGCGGGATGGCGACCTTGCTTTTCAGTGCTTGCGATAACTGAAAATAACCGGTTTGGGTGAGTCCGGAACAGGTGCCGTGTTTTTCCCATTCATGTTCGAATAAAAATTCTGCGGGATATAAGTCCGGAAACGTTTGAGCTTGACTCGGCGCATAGGCTTCTTTGGTGCAGAAGCTCGGATAACCGATCTTGTATTGGGGCCATAGGCCATGCAGGACCAAGCCCAATTTTTTGCCGCACTGTTCGCGGTCTTTGGGTTTTTCTTCGCAATAGGTTGGTGACCACGACAAAGCCAGCACATAAGCGTCGAATTTGCCGGGCTTGCCGTTGGCGGCCAGGCCGGTCGAGAAAATAGTCAAAAACAGCAGTAACCAAGTTTTCATAAATTGCTCCAGGTTTTAGAGGGTAGGGCGCAAGAATCCGCCCCTACTTTTTTATCCGGTCGGCATCAGAGCATAAACTGTTGCCAAATCCGTTCGACTTCTGCGCGTAACTCGTGAAACTCGTCACCGTGCGCGGTGGCGCTGAGGCCTTGTAACACCTGGTGATGGCCGTAATCGCGATAGGCGCAGTAGGCCCGCTTTAATAGCTCGGCATCGGTTGGGGAGATAAATCCGTGCTGTTGCAAGCCTTCTAACAGGCGAACATTGTCGGTGTAAGTCGCCAGACTCGGTTGCTGCGCGGTTTGCGCCAATACGCCGAATTGCACGATGAATTCGATGTCGGCGATGCCGCCCTGGCTTTGCTTCAGATCAAACACCGCCGGGTCTTTTGGGGCCAGGTTGTCGCGCATTTTTTCGCGCATCTCCCTCACTTGGGTTTTCAATTCTTCGCGATCTCTGGCTAAGGCTAAAATCCGCCCGCGTATGCCTGCGTAGAGATGCTTTAAGTTTTCGTCGCCAGCCACGAAGCGGCCGCGCACCAGGGCTTGGTGCTCCCAAGTCCAGGCTTCGTTTTTTAAATACGCTTCGTAATGGTCGATATGCGTGACCAACAAGCCGGAATCGCCGTTGGGCCGCAAGCGCAAGTCGGCTTCGTAGAGTAGGCCGGACAGCATTTTGGTATCCAGAATATGCCGAATTTTTTGGCCCAGGCGTAAATAAAATTGACCGGCGTTGATCGGCTTTTCGCCGTTGGTTTGCGCGTCGCCGTCGGCGCAAGCGTACAAAAACACCAAATCCAGATCCGAGCCATAACCCAGTTCGGTGCCGCCGAATTTACCGAAGGCAATGATTGCAAATTGTTGCGGATCAGGGCCGGTGCCCGGCGGGTGTCCATGCTTGTTGACCAGGATTCGCCAGGCGCACAGCAATACTTGCTCCAAGATGGCTTCGGCGGTCCAGGTTAGATAGTCGCTGACCACCATGACCGGTATTACCCCCATGATGTCGGCGGCAGCCACCCGTAACACATTCAGATGCTTGAACTGGCGCAGCGCAATCATCAGTTGTTCGCTGTCTTGGGTATCGATGCGAGCCAGGTCGCGTTGCAGCTCCTCACGCAAGGCCTGTTTTTGCAGCGGATCGTAGAGCGAACGGGTATCGAGCAATTCGTCGAACAGAATCGGATACAGCGATAGATAGTCGCAAATCCACGGACTGGCAGCGGCTAGTTTGATCAACTGATTCAGCGCATCCGGATTCTCGGCCAGCAAGGCGAGATAGACATTGCGACCGGCGACGGCTTCGAATAAATCCAGAATCCGCAGCAAGGTCGCGTCGGCGTTGTCGCTGTTCGCTACTTGCTCTATGAGTTGCGGCATCAAGCGGTCCAACACCCCGGCACCCTTGCTGGTCATGCGTTTTATGGCATGCGAGTGTTTAAAATCGACGATGGCTTTTTGGGTGTCCACTGGATTGGCAAAGCCATAGTCAGTCAAGGCTTCCTGCGCCAGTTCATTGTCGGCGGGGCTGGACCATATCAAGCGAGCGCTTTGGTGTTTGTTGTCTTGTTCGCTGAGCGAAAACACCTGCTCGAAAATTTCCTGTACCGATTCACGCACCTGGTCCAAGGTGGCTTTGAACGCGTTCCAATCTTCGAAGTCCAGCGAGTAGGCCAGAATCCGTTGCGCCAACGCAGTGCCGGGTAAGTCATGCGTTTGTTTATCTTGGTATTGTTGAATATGGTTTTCCACGCGCCGCAAAAACCGGTAGGCAAATCTTAAGCTCGCCACGTCTTCAATAGTCATCAGCTCCAAGGTTTCCAGGACCGTGAGGATGGTCTGGATTTCGCGTTGCTGCAGAGCAATGTCCTGACCGCCACGGATCAACTGAAAGGCTTGGCCGATGAATTCAACTTCGCGGATGCCGCCAGGGCCAAGCTTGATGTTGTCGGCCCGGTCGCGGCGTTTCAGTTCCTGGGCGATCTGGAATTTCAAGGAACGCAATTCTTCGAACGCGCCGTAATCCAAATAGCGGCGATAGACAAACGGTTTGATCAGCGCTGCCAGTTGCTTGCCGGTATGGAAATCACCGGCTACTTGCCGGGCCTTGATCATCGCATAGCGTTCCCATTCCCGGGCTTGCGTCAGATAGTATTGCTCCATGCCGTCGAAATTCATGATCAACGGGCCGCTATCGCCGAAGGGGCGTAAGCGCACGTCGGTGCGGAACACAAAACCGTCCACGGTTATCTCGTCCAGCATTTTGACCAACGACCGGCAGATGCGAGTGAAGAATTCCCCGTAACTGATTTCTTTTTTCTCGGTGAGGACGCCGTCCTCGGCGTAGGCGAAGATCAGGTCGATGTCGGAGGAATAATTCAACTCCCAGGCACCGAGTTTGCCCATCCCCAGCACCACGATATTGAACGGCGTACCGTCGGCCAGCGTCGGTGTTCCCCAGCGCGCGCATGCCTGGCGATATAAAAAATCCAGCGCAGTTTGAATGCAAGCCTCTGCCAACGCGGTTAAATCAGTCAAGGTTTCGTCTAGATCTGACCAGCCGGCCAGATCGCGCCAAGCGATTCTGATCATCTCTCGGCGGCGGAAAAGGCGCAATTGCTTGGCCAGTGCGGGTTCACCTTCGGCGTTGCCGCTCTGTTGCAATGCGGCGGCATAATCGGCGCGGCGCAAAGGGGCGAAGAGATCGGTCGATGTCACTAGGTCTGGAATCAGATCGGGATTGCGCAACCAGCTCTCGCTGATAAATTGGCTGCAAACGCAGACTTTTAGCGCCGACGCGGAAAATACCGTGTTGTCGAAAATTTGGCGTTGCTCCTGACTCAGTTTTTCGTCGAGCTGAGTACAAAAGTCGGCGGCCACGGGCCGAAGTTCATCCGGTAACAGCACCGTATGCTGAGACAGCGAATCGAGAAGTGACATAGGCATTATCCTGTCGGCAGAACGGAAGCAGCATGATACCTAAACTGCGAACGCTACCCTAGCTGGCGACTGAAAAAATATCCCTACTGGAATCAGGTACACTTAAACCAAGCCATGATGCGGCGAGTCGCCGCGTGTTTTAGATTGATCGAAGCGGAGCGCAATGAATGAAGACCCTATATCTGTCGGCAGTAGTATTGATATTGAGCGCCTGTTCCAGTCAAAGTAATCAATATGCGCGTTTGGAGGATGGCGGCTGGAGCCAAACCGGCCAGCCGGCCTTGCATGCGGTGCGGGACAACCGCTTACATGAATTGATGGACAGGATGGACAGCCTGATGCATGAGCGGTTTATGACCGAGCAGCAATTAGACGTCGAGCGCCGCAAGTATTCCCGGCAAATCGGTGAAGCGGCGCGGAATTTGGCGGCTAATGTCGAGATCATGATTGCCCGTATGCCAGGCTTGCAGTTAAACGCAGCCGAACAAACCACGTTTCTGGCGCTGGCCACCAAACTACGCGAAGAGATGCGCCAATTGCAGCAACTCGCCGAGCAAAATCATATCGATGCCATTCCGGTCAGTTTGCATGAAATCAACACGACCTGTACCTCTTGCCATGCCTTATTTAGAAAGCTGGAGGCTAGATGATGATCAAATTGCCCTTACTGATTAAGATATTCTGGATATTACTGTTCTGCTGGATGATCACGCCGGTGCAGGCCGCCGATGAGGATGTGAAAACTTTGCTGAAAGCCTTGAGTCAGCAGGTGAGCCAGCTACAAAGCCAGGTTGATCGTTCGAACAACCGGATAGAGCAGTTGGAGCAGGCCTTGCAGAATTACCGTGCCGAGCAAGTTATTGCGGGCAAGCCATCGGTCAATATTGCTGCCCATGCCATGGAGGCCTCGGCGCCACCGGTATTTGCCAGTTCTGCTGCCGTTACTGATAAAGCCAAAGAGAAACCGGCGGTGACCGTCGGCGATGTAAAAGGCACGTTTAAAATTCCCGGTAGCGATACATCCGTGGGCTTGGGCGGCTTCGTAAAGATGGACACGCTGTTCAACAGCGTCAGCGCCGGACGCGATCGAATAGGCGACCAACAGTTGGCAATGGGACAAATTCCCATCGGTGCGGCTGGCGAGCGCGGCCAAATTGCATTTCATAGCAAGGAAAGCCGTTTGTGGTTTAAATCGTTTACCCCCAATACTTGGGGCGACATAAATACTTATATTGAAATGGATTTCTTCGGTGATCCGGCCGCCTATACCTATACGCCGCGCTTGCGGCATGCTTACGGTTCTGTTGGGCATTTTCTGGCGGGACAGACCTGGACGACCTATCTCAATGTCTCGGCCTTACCCGATACCTTGGATGTTGGCGGCTCGGCGGGGGCTATCAGCAGTCTGCGCCAGTCCTTGGTACGTTGGAGCCAGCCGTTTAATTGGCTGGATACGCCGATGGAGTGGCAAGTGGCGCTGGAGGCCCCGCGCAGCCGCTTGTGGGTGGATAGTGCGCTGGAACCTTCATTAAGCAAAAGCGCCAATCCCAATCTGGATGGGGCCTATTACACCACGCCCAACGCTGATCGTTATCCGGATATTATGGCCAGGCTCAATCTGAATCCGCATTGGGGTAATGTGTCCTTGGTGGCAGTCGGCAGACAAGTCCGCTATACGAATGGCTCCACGGGCTATCGACAAGCCGAGTGGGGCGGTGGCGTCAATATGGCCGGTCGGATAAGTACCTTCGGTTTAGATAATATTCGTTTTATGGCGCATTACGGCAGAGGCGATGCCCGCTATGCGTCCACCAACAACACCTTTGCCGACGCGGCGCTCGATCAGCAGGGCGCGATTGAGTTAGTCGAGGCCTATGGCGGGATGTTGTCGTATCAGCATTGGTGGGATAAACAATGGCGCTCCAATGTGACCTATGGCTTTGCGCAGGCGGATTACCCGACCTACGTGAATACGGTTTTGACCCACCAGGCGGAGTCGGTGCACGCTAATCTACTCTGGAGCCCGGTCAGTCAGGCGATGCTGGGCGTGGAATACACCTATGCAACGCGGGAATTGATCGATGGCCGGGACGGTGCCTTACAGCGCGTACAGTTTTCAGCTAAATATAGTTTTTGAGCGTGGCTGTGAACGAATTCCAACCCCCTGAAACCGAGTCGGGCGGAAGCAGATGGTGTTTTATTACCGTTCTAATCAAGATGCTTATGCTATGTCAAGAATCGTCATCTCGGCATGGATTCACTTCGTGCTCTAACGGGTGCCGAGATCCAGGAGCCAGGGATGGCGAGCGTCGAACATCCAGGTGGTCTGGATTCGCTACGCGGTCTAACGGCTCCGGCAATCCATGCCTGAATGACGTTGTTGCTGAAGCCGCTTTATAGTCCGGTTACCGGTTGATCTTGAAAACTAGGCCCTCGTAACGGACGATAATCCCGTCTTCTACTATTTCCTTCAGTTCTAACTCGTTTTTGATGGTCTGGCCCGGTACGTATTTGATCATGTCTATCATCACGAAGCGCTCTGCTGGGCTTGATGAATAGCTAAACACATTGATCGGTAGACTGGGCAGAGACTGGCGTATCTCCGGCGGCAAGTCTTGTACAGTGGGTATATTGCTCTGCGCTGGCGCTGCCCTAACGGGCTCTGGCTTTTTTGCCGCTAGTTCGCTGGGTTCGGCGACCTGCTTTGGAGGCAGGCTGGATAGCGGCTCCGGCTCCGCGACTGGTTTGCTGGCCGGCTGCGGTTCGGTGATTACCGGTGCGAGCGGTTTAACCGGCTGTGGCAGTGCAACGGGCGGTTTAACCCGCTGCACAGATTCGATTGGCTCGACTGGTGGCTTCGGACTTTTTGCAGGTTTCTCTGGTATCGGCGTCGGGTTCCGAGCTTGTTCAAGCTTGGGGACGGGATAAATCCGCGCCGGTTTCGGTGGGCCATCGGCTGGAAGCGGTGGGTTCCCTCTGGCCAGCATGGGCATCGGTTTTTCGGCACCGGTAACCGGCTGCTGCTTGTCCTCCGTTGGCTGCGGGGCAATGCTCAGAAAATAGGCCAGAATCGCCACATTTAACCCGACCAGTACAAGCACGATCTTGGTCAGGCTTTGTCTTTCGGGCGTTTGCTCGACAATGATGCGGTCGGTCACCGTGTCCGGCTGCATAGCTTGGCGTTCTCGTTCGGATTTACGCAATGCATTTAAGATGTAAGACATATCAACGAGCCTAGCGATTGGTTATTGCCAAATGGGGCGAAGCGGGGGCTCCGCTCTGGTTATCCAGATGTATTAGGGTGCGGGCGCCGGCTATGCCATCGGCTGTCAGATGTTGCCGGCGTTGGAAAGCAATCAGCTGAGCTTTTAGGGTTGCATCGAAAGTTGGGGATGCCATGTCGCCTGCAGGATTGCCTGTCACTGCAGCCAATCGTTCGCGCAGCCAGAGTACTCCTGGGGATTGCTGTGCCGGGGTAATTTCCGTAAGTCCCGCCTGCGGCGGTCGCCACAGCACGAGATAACTGCCGTCCCAAATCGTTAAGAGTTCAGCGAGCGGAAAGCGCCGGGTATTTTCCTTGAAGCGGATTTCAGCCTCATCGTGGTCGACACCGATCAATAAGGCGTAGCGCATGCTCTCCGCCGGGCCTGAGAAGGTCAAAATGGCGGGGCGGTCTATGCTCAACAATTCTTGCCAACTGGCCTTTCCAGACAAACAACTCAATCCTAGAGCGGCGACTGCCTGGCAGTCCAAAGGTTTACCGGCTGGCACCGACTCTCGCCAAACTTGTAAGGCTTCGCTCAGCGCGCCCGCCAATGTCAGTCCGGCAGTATCAAGCTGTTCTTTGAAGCTGGGTTTTAGGGCCTTGGCGGTTGCAGGTGGCGGTACCGCAATCAGTTGGGGTGTGACAAGCTGGGCGGGTGTGAGCAAGGATAAGCTTGGGCGCCACAGTTCAAACCCCATAATAGCGGCAACGCACAAAACTAAAGCTGTTGCCGCATACCATTGTGGCTGCAATCGATCTGAGCCCATGACTTCCGCCGCCGCGCGGCGCACAATTGTCGGAGTAATCAGTCGTGCATTGGTTGCATAGGCGCCCAGTAAGGCCCGGTCGCACAAAATATTGATCAACCGTGGCACGCCGCCTGACCGGTGGTAAATCTTGCGAATGGCCGCTGGGTTGAACAGACGATAGTTACCTTTGCAGACCCTTAGCCGATGCTGAATATAGGCCCGCGTCTCGTCTAGCGATAGCGGCAGCAAATGGTAGCGTGCGGTAATGCGCTGATTGAGCTGACGCAGATCCTGACGCGCCAGCAGTTTGTTCAGCTCAGGCTGACCGACCAGAATGATTTGCAGCAACTTGGCCTTGCTGGTCTCCAGATTGGTCAACAGCCGAATTTGTTCCAGCACTGTCATGCTCAGGTTCTGGGCCTCATCGATCAGCAAAACCGTCCGACGGCCATTGGCATACGCGGTTAGCAGATAGTGATTGATGGCATCGATCAGACTTTTCGCCGTAATGGGCATGCTGTTGTGACGGATCCCTAGTTCGTCGCAGATGGTTGCCAGCAGTTCCAGAGCTGTCAACTTGGGGTTCAATATCAGAGCAATATCGATATTGTCCGGCAACTGCTGGAGCAAGCAGTGACAGAGGGTGGTTTTCCCTGTGCCTACTTCCCCGGTCAAGGCGACAAATCCACCACCCCTATTGATGCCGTACAGTAAATGCGCCAGCCCTTCCTGATGGCGCTCGCTCATGTACATGAAATGCGGGTCGGGCGAGATCGAGAAAGGCAATTCGCTAAAATTGAAATATTGCTGGTACAAAGTTCGGGTGCGTCAAGAAAATGGTGTCACGATGCTAATTCAATCTTGGGCAAATTGCACTTAAATATCGTCTCTCCCGCGAAGGCGGGAACTCAGCGGCTGTCATGAATTCGCTGCGCTGTCCTTGCGGCTCCAGTTACTCCGAAGCAAAAAAAGGGCGACCGCCGCTTGGCGCTCGCCCGAGGGTTATCCCGGTTCTTACCGGAACTGCTATGGGAATATAAAGGTGGCGGGCAGTTCGATTGGCAGTTTGCGCGGCCGGCGTGGATCAGTGGCCGGCTCGAGTTCGAAGCCGTCGCCGACGAATACCGGTTTGCCGTCTTTGCTGTTGATCACGCCGACGTTCATATAAGTGTCGGTAAACTCCACCAGTAAAAAGGTTTGGTAATCGGACGAGCCGCTGAAAAAGTAGGGGAACTCGTAACGTCTACCAGCGGCATCGGTATTTCTAACATTACCCAACCAGCCGGTTTTTTCGTGCTTGTGGCCGGCAAAGAGTGCGACGATGTTGTGACCCTTGATCGCGTTTTGGAAATCGGTGTTGTCTGCGACGGCGTCGTAGTCGTGCATGTTCAACACGATTTTTTTACCGTCGGCGGTGGCGCTGATCAAGTCGTTTTCCAGCCATTCGATAGCCGACTCAATGTCGATTTCCTTGGCGGTATAGGTTGGGTAATTGTGCAATTGCACGAAGTGGAAATTACCGATGTCCCAAGAGTAAGCCAAGCTTTTGTTGTCGAAGCGGCTGACCAGGGTGTTGATGAAGTTATCGACTTTGTCGCAGTAGACCATGTCTTTAATGTAATTGACCGCAGACTTTGCACAGTGGTTGGAGTTCAGCGTATTGCCGTAGCAATCGTTCAGATTGTTTTGGTAGTCGTGATTGCCCAGGCCGGGGAAGATCGGTAGTTGCAGGCTCGGGTCGCTGCTGGGTTTTTTATAGTCGTCGGGCGCTCCGCTTGGCGAGTAGTCGGTTTCATAGTACTGGCGATATAACTCGGCTTCTTTGGCGTGCCAGAAGGAGGTCAAGTCCCCGTTCATGATCAGCGCCAGCGGTTTGTTGATCGTGCCGCCCTGCAGGATGTTGCTGGCATTCGGCCATTGACCTTTACCAGTGTCGCTGTCTGCAAACCAGGTGGTGTTGATGATGTTGTTCATCGCTTTAACCTGTTCGCCGTTAACCTGTTTCGATTTTGCCAATACGCAATCCGAGGTGCTGCAATCGGGATCGCGGCCTTCCATCCACCAAGGCATTTGCGGGTCGGAGGCGATCAGCAAAGTAAAGCGTTTAGCATCGGTGAACTGGCTCAGTTGCGAGGTGTAATTGGTGTCGTATTTACGGTTCTTACCGGAGCAAATGTTGGTCGATGCGTAACCCGCGCCACGTCCGTAACTAGCCTTTGTCATGGTTTTGCTGCAAAACACGCCGCTGTTGGTGTAGCCGCTTGGGCATTTTTGCCAGCATACCGGGCCGACGCCGTCGTAGCCGGTTCTGCAAGTTGGATAGCACAGCGCGCCGTCTGCTTCGGTGCCCGAAGCGCAACTGTTGGGTACAGAGCCGGCGCCGCGGGTTTTGGATTTGATGCCTTTCCAACACACCGGCCCTACGCCTGTCCAGCCGCTCGGGCAGGGTGTGTAACACAGGCCGCTTTGATTGACTTTGCCGTCAGGGCAGCCGTTTTTGATTTTACCGGCGCCACGTCCGTAACTGTCTTTGGTGATCGGCGGCATGTCGCAGAAAACCCCGCGATTGGTGTAGCCAGAGGGGCATTTTTGCCAGCACACCGGGCCGACGCCGTCGTAACCGGATTCGCAGGGTTTGTAACAAAAACCGTTGTTGTATTCTTCGCCGTCCTTGCATTTGAGCTGTTCCGGTAGGGTGCCTGCCGAAGCAGCGGGAACATGGATGGTTAACAGAAAAATGCTGATTGCAGCTATCAATGCAGTCGCTGCATAGCACCTCAACGCAGCAATCGCGCATGAAAAAAAATTGTTGTTGTACATGGTCTAGTCTCCAAAGGGTGGTTGTTACAGTTTTTGCGCACAGCTCAAGCGTGTTCGGCCGGGTCGGGCCAAATCAAACATGCGGTGCGGTGATTGTGTGAAACGAATAAAGCCGAGATATTCACTTGGACTTTTAGGCAGCGTGCAGCGTTGACGGTCGCCACCGCGACGAATGAATCTAGGTGGCTCCCTAACTAAAAATCAGAGCGGCGGTTATCGCGGCGGCTTGGTCGGGTCAGGCCGGAATCCTTGCATTCCTTATGATTTTTGGCTGAGGGGCCGACCAGATGTCGAGCGCTTCGCTACGGATCTGGTCGCACAGCGCGCATAAATCGCCTTCCAAATATAATTTTTCGCAGCGGGACAGACGGATGCCGCAACGGCAGCAACGCTGGGTTTTCGATTGGGTTTTCATTGCTAATACCTCTATTGGGGGGTTATCTAATTGTTCAGGAGTCCGGTCGCGTTGTCCGGGACTGGCAATGTAGATAGGGCAATAGCGGTGCCAAGTGATCTGCGGATGCTCGAAAAAAATTTAAATAATTGATTTAAAAAGGAATCATTGGTCTTCTATCATCTATCATGCTGCCGGGATGATCTCCGATGGCTCATTTTCGCTACTGCAATTCGTCAGGGTTACGAAATATCGTGTAAGCGCCTGGCATTTTATGCGTCAGTGTGTCGATTCATTCGGCGCATTACGCTAAAGCTAATGCGCCCTAAGGTCTCTCGAAAGCCCACCGAAAACCGGGATGGTTTTATTCCCCCGTATGCCGTGCCGAGCACCGGAGCTTTTGAACGGACAAATCGGCAGGATAGCCGCTTTGCATGCATTCGGACCCGAAGGGCGAAAAACAAGGACGTTTTTCGTGAAACCGACATTAAAATCAGTCGTCGCGTTAGCGACACAAAACACGAAAGCTTATAAACCGGGCATAAAAACCAACGGGCATTGCGTCATGTGTTTTCATCCGGCGCATTACGCTATCGCTAATGCGCCCTACGGTCCTTCGTCGATCAACAACACCGTTCGCCTGCCTTTAGAGTAGGCGGTCAGCAAGTATTGATTGATGGCATCGATCAATTGCTTTGCTGCGAAACCAGTATGCGCAATCCCCAACTCGTCGCAGATTGTTGCCAGCAATTCCTGCGCGCTCAGTTTGGGATTTAAGATTAAGGCGATATCGACGTTTTCCGGCAATTGCTGCAGCAAACAATGGCAGAGAGTAGTTTTCCCCGTTCCCACCTCGCCGGTCAAAGCGACAAAGCCACCGCCCATGTTGATGCCGTAAAGCAGATGCGCCAAGCCTTCCTGATGCCGCTCGCTCATGAACATGAAGTGCGGATCGGGTGAGATCGAAAAAGGCAATTCGCTAAAATTGAAGTATTCCTGGTACAAGGTTCTGGTGCTTCAAGACAATGGTCGTACGATGCTAATTCAAACTGGGGGAAATTGCACTTAAAAGTCTATATTGAGGTGAGCGGGGAGGCGGCAACGCTAGGCGCCAATCACACTTTAGGTGTCGCTAACGCGACGGTTGTTTTAATGCCGGGTCTCGGCCCGACAGCCGAGGTACTTTCTTTTGCGCCGCCAAAAGAAAGTACCCAAAGAAAAGGCGGCCCGGATGCCGCTTAAATCACTCGGCACATCCCTGTGCCTCGCCCTTCGGGTGCGATGCATGCAAATCGGCTATCCTGCCGATTTGTCCTGCGCTCCGAAGCTTTTGGCGGGGGTTGGCGAAAGGGGCTTCCTGCCCCTTCGCCAACGTGCGGCATCCATGCCGCACCCCTGCGGGCTATTCCCACCAAAAGCTCCGGTGCTCGGCGCGGCATACGGGGAAACCCCGTCGCGAGCTCAAAGGGCTTTGACGATTCTTTTGGATTTAGAGGAATGATGGTGTAGCTCCGAATAGCGAAGCGTATTTGGAGGAACGTGGGGATATGCGAAACATCGTTTGGACCATTTGCGAGGTAGCACACGCCCCAAGCTATTAAGGCGTTGCCAACATGCGATTACGCTTCGCTAATCGGACCTAAGGACACCTACCGAAAATTGGGATGGTTTTCTCCCCGTAT
>FSSH01000063.1_pt4 | contig 80366 bp, 81 predicted proteins | sample 1166101 | NCBI WGS metagenome assembly FSSH01 (sample SAMEA32972668, study PRJEB13176) | freshwater metagenome | biome: Drinking water system; feature: Biomass in drinking water that filtered by 0.45 um membrane; material: drinking water | place: USA | collected 2012-12-20 | depth 0 m | reverse complement strand
CTGCGTTTCATCGAGGCTACTTGCTTTTTGCCTAGTTTAAGTGCGTTGGGGTTGTTGGGGAATTCTTAAGAAGGCATTTTGATATAAGCGTTCCGACCGAATAAGTTTGACAGAAGGGGCTTTCGTCCCCTTCAACATACGTACGCGCCGTTATTTTCTAACGATTGGTCGGTTGGATTTCATTAGTTTTGGCCACCGAGACCTAGCCGACCATCAGCAAAGTCATGGTCGTTACCCATTCTGACGGCAAACACCTCTGGTTTGCTGCTACTGAAAACTGTAGCAATTTAAACCAGCTATTTGCATTGTAGGGTTGGAAATCAGAACGGCTCATGTTTTTTAATCGCGCCGTTTTGTGCAAGATGTGGTTTGATCGTTTAAAAATGCACTGACTTGTTATGAGCAATAGTTGGTTGGACTGCCAATGCTCGTTACCGACCTATTGTTGTCTATCGCTCGAAGTCATTCAATGGCCGCTATCAAACCATTACCTGCCAGTATTTTGCTCACTGAATGATGCATAGATAGAAAAAATCATAAGCAGATCAATAAAATAGGTTGGAGACAAGCTTTTTCTGGTACATATACAGCAACTTTCTAGTAACTAGTTAGATTTCATCAATTATGAGCAATCGAAAACCGTCTGCAGTAATTTATGGCGAGGCCCCATTTATTGAGGATATGGGCGTACTTACGACACTTTGCCTTCTGCATGACGAAGTGCTTCTTTTCGGAAGCAAGTCGCTTGAAGAACATCTGAATGACTATTGGGATCGATCGGATGCGAGAAGGAATGGCGCATCGTCAGCCGTGGTCGAGCAACTCTTTCAAGTACTTCTTCCGGAAGGCGTCATCTCATTTCTGGAGCCGGCTGATGTTGAAACCCGATTTCCCGGTGGGTATCATATCGAACTACCAGGTATCGAGGGATTTGACACCGTCGTAATTGATGGAAAGCCTTCGGTGGTAATGAAAGCTGACGCAAAGAAGCTCAACCATGTGTCGCAGTTGATCCTCAGTGGCCTCGCTGACGGGCAGAGAACGGTCTCTTCATTGTTGAGAGACGTAAATATCATTTCAACCGCAGTCGGCACGGGGTTGCCGATAGTTTGCGAGCATGCCCATATAGCCCCCAATCCATCGACAACGCGTGTTTCAGAAGTCGCCAACTTTCTTTCACATAGGACATTCCAAAAACTTGCGCTTCCGGAGTTGAGGGCCTATCACGCAGAAGATATCTTGGAGGCACGGCTGAAACTACGTGATTCACGGGAGGAATTCCGGGTAGGTATTCTTGAACTAGTCTGGCTGCTACATCAACGCAACGATCTCTCCGACGACCTGAGCAAACTGGGCCACGACTGCGATGTCCTGATTGAAACCAAGATCACAGCTGCAATATCGATGTTGGAGCAAGCGATCCAAAAGCACGAAAGCAAAGCAATTCGACGAATTCTTAGAGCTGCTGGCGGTGCGCTCGTGGAACTTGGAAAATCACTAATCGCACCGAGCATACCGGGGGTTCTGGTTGGCGGAAGTGGCGCACTGATGAAGCTCTCTGAAAGTATGGAGGCCCAGCAACCAAGTATCCAAATCGCTTCATTCGTCTACAAAGCGCGCAAAAGGGAATTCTGAAATTTAACATTTCAGTCGAGTGGGCCTGCGCGAAAAGCCTCGCAGGCCGCCCACTTCGACGTTAACGGTCAATTTTTAGCTTTAACCGGTCACTGAATAATCAGAGTCGAGGGACAGGTAATGGCCGATTGTGTTGAAAAAGGGCAGTTTTGCAAAAAATGCTCGTTTTATAAAAATTATTAGTCATTAAAAACAATAGGTGAAGAATTGTAACGCTGTCAAAATTGGCCTAAATTGACTGAAAACCGCCTTTTTCAACAGAATCGGCCGTAACAAGACGATCAATCTCTAATCAACCAAGCCAAGAGATATCCGAAAGTCAAATTCCAACCAGTTGATCAAATTCAACGATCAAGACTGTCGGCCATAAATCCAACCTCATTCTGCAAATAGCCTTTAAACCTTTATATTTCGCCTTATGGCAAACTCTGAGCAGTTCTTCTATGCTTAAAATCAACAATTAACGGCCCGGAGGAGTTGATGAGCATCAAGAATTGGCCTGCGGATGAACGTCCCCGCGAAAAACTGTTGCAACGCGGCGCTACCGCACTGACCGACGCCGAATTACTGGCGATTTTTCTGCGCACCGGCACGCCCGGCAAATCAGCGGTGGATATGGCCCGCGATTTGTTGAGCGAATACGGTTCCTTGCAAGCTTTGCTCGGCGCCGATCAACATCGTTTCTGTCTGAGCAACGGTTTGGGTGATGCGAAATACGCCCAGTTGCAAGCGGTGCTGGAAATGGCGCGCCGGCATTTCGCCGAGATACTGCAGCGCGGCAATGCATTGACCAGCCCGGAGATCACTCGCGCCTATCTCAGCGCCCAATTGCGCGGCTATAGTTATGAAGTATTCGCCTGCTTGTTTCTAGACAATCAGCATCGAGTGATTCAATGGGAAGAACTATTTCGCGGCACCATAGACGGTGCCAGTGTCTATCCGCGCGAAGTCGCGAAAAGAGCCCTTTTTCATCATGCGGCGGCAGTCATTTTTGCCCACAACCACCCATCCGGCATCAACGAGCCGAGTCAAGCCGATAGACACATCACCGACAAACTCAAGCAAGCCTTGGGACTTTTTGATATCAGGGTACTAGATCATTTCATCGTTGGTGACGGTGAGCCTTATTCCTTTGCGGAACACGGCTTGCTGTAACCATAGAACGCCATTATTGGCTGTCCTGTCCAATCGTCGGCTTGTATTGACTTAACACCCGCTCGGCCAAGCGCGAAAACGGCATGCTCTGGATCCAGACCGAACCTGTCCCTTTCAGTGTCGCCAGAAACAAACCTTCCCCGCCGAACAGCATGCTTTTCAGACCGCCGCTCATGCTAATGTTGTAGTCGATATCGCCGCTGAACGCCACCAAGCAGCCGGTATCCAAGCGTAAGGTTTCGTTGCGTAATTCTTTGCGAATCACCGTACCGCCAGCGTGAATAAAGGCCATGCCGTCTCCGCGCAAACGTTGCAGAATAAAGCCCTCGCCGCCGAAAAAGCCGCTGCCCAAGCGTTTATTAAAGGCAATATCAACTTGGGTGCCAAAGGCTGCCGCCAAAAATGCCGATTTTTGACAGATGACTTCCTCGCCCAGCTCAGCCAGATTCAAAGCAGCAATCGAGCCCGGAAACGGCGCAGCAAAAGCTACGCGGCGCTTCTGACCGCCAGTGTTGGTGAAATGGGTCAGGAACACGGATTCGCCGGTCAACATGCGCTTACCAAGGCCGAACAGCTTATCCATCACCCCACCGGAACCGTCACCCATCTTGGCTTCGAAGTCGATCTCCTGTTCCAGATAGGTCATCGCCCCGGCTTCGGCGATTACCGTTTCCTGGGGATCGAGTTCGACTTCGACCATTTGAATATCATGGCCGATAATTTGGTAGTCGACTTGGTGGCAACGCATAGCAATATCCTCTCGTTTGAATGAAAAATTAAATAGCTAGGGCTCGGACTTAATTGAGCTCAAAAAATTCATAGCGGCCTCGGCCATGCTGTTTGGCCAAGTACATGGCCTGATCGGCGTGGCTCAATAAACAATCCGGGGTGCTCGAGTCCATCGGACATAAGGTGATGCCGCTACTGACGCCAATCTCGGCAGTTTGCGCGGCCAACTGGTAGGGTTGGCAGATCGCCTGATGAATCCGCTGCAAGGCTTGCTCGCACTGCGCTTTGGACTCAATGCCGCCCACCAGCAAGGCAAATTCGTCGCCGCCTAATCGACACACCGTGTCATCCTCGCGCAGATTGGCCTTAATCCGCTTAGCCACCTCGATCAACAACAGATCGCCGGCCTCGTGACCAAGCTGGTCGTTGACCTGTTTGAAACCGTCTAGGTCCATATAGACCACACCCAGCAGCGTGTTATCGCGCTTGCAGCGAGCCAAGGCCTGCCGAAATCTATCGTTGAACAAGATACGATTGGGCAATTGCGTCAACGGATCATGGTGAGCCATGTGCTCCAGCTCCTGTTGTTGAAGTTTGGATTGCGTGATATCGGAAAACAGGCCGACATAGTTTAGGATTTCGCCGGTGCGATTACGCATCGCAGAGATAGTCAGCAACTCAACGTACAACTCACCCGATTTCTTGCGATTCCAGATTTCGCCTTGCCAACAGCCATCTGTTTGCAGCGTTTGCCAGAGCTCTTTATAGAAGCCCACATCATGTTTTCCCGATTGCAAAATACTATGGTTACGGCCTATCACTTCCTCGCGCGCATAACCGGTTATCGCACAAAAAGTCGGATTGGCATCAATAATGTTGCCCGCTGCATCGGTGATGGTAATGCCTTCATGCGCATCGCTAAACACCCGAGCCGCCAGTTGCAGTTTATCCTCGGCGCGCTTGCGTTCGGTAATATTGGTCAGAATGCAGTGAATAGAAGCTGAGCGGGCTTTGTCAACTTGCAAGCGACCATCGAGAATCACGGTCAGCGTATGCCCCAATCGTGTGAGTAACGACAATTCGCATTCCAGCAAGCCGTAATGGTTGAGCATTTGTAGTTTCAGTTGAAAATCCTGCCCGGTGTCCGGCGAAATAAACTCAAATAGTTTTCGGCCTATCAGTTCATCGCTGCCGTAGTCCAGCAGGGCGCATAGTTGCGGGTTTACATCCAACAAATTGCCATGTCTATCCAAGGCCAAATACGCGACGGGCGAGTTATCAAATAAGCTGCGAAACCGACTTTCGCTTTGCCGCAGCGATACCGTCAATTGCTGAGCAATCGCGGCGTTTCTGCGGGCATTGATATAAGCCCAAGTGATAAAAAACAGCAAAAAACTGATCAGCACCAACGCCAACACTTCGACCCAGGGCGGTTCGAATTTTGCGGTCTTGCTGAAGGCCGGCATCGCACTGTATCGCAGCGTCCAAAAGTGTCCGCCTAAATCCAGACGTTGGCTGCGTATCATGGCGTCCCCCTGGGTTTTAAACGCCGCCGGCACCTCGCTGGTCTGACTATCGTAAAGTAGCCCGTCGGCACTAAGATCGTCCTGATCGAAAATCTCCAGTCGCAAAGCCAATAAATCTTGTCCAAGGATGGCTTTGAGTAAGTCGTTCATGCGGTAGGGTATATAGACCCAGCCCAATAGTGCCGCGCGGCGCTGTTGGGTGGTTTGCGGGATACTCCCGTTACGATACACCGGGAAATACGCCAATATCCCAGCTTGTAAATCAGCCTTGGTTTCCTGGATTAAAATCACTTTCCCAGTGTACGCCAGCTCGCCGTTATCACGTGAGCGTTCCATCGCCCTGCGCCGAATCGGTTCGGAGTACATATCGTAACCAAACGCACGCAGATTGCGCCCGCCGAACGGCTCTAAATAAATGATGCTGGAATAATCGGCGCGCGGCTCTAACGGATTAACTACATAGTCTGGGAAACCTTGCCGGCGAATAGTGGCAACATGCTGTGCTAACTGCCCAGCGGGAATCCAGACTGCATAGCCCACGCCTTGCACCCCCGGATGGTTGCGGTCCAGCTCCAACATTTCGATAAAAGCCCGCCAGTCATCACGGGTGACTTCTTGACTAGCGGCAAATAATCCGGCTGCACTCCGCAGCGTTTGACCATGCAAAGCCATACGTTTGCTAATGTTGCTGGTAAGCCGCTGGGTTTCGAAATCGAAATATTCCTGCAAGCGTTGCTGATAACGTGAGTTCAGATCTTGCCAAGCCAGAAATAAAGCCGACAGCGAAACCAGCAAAATCAGGAGAGCCGGATAATAATGCCGGTAGCGCGCCGATAATTCTTTTTGTGCAGGGCTGTTAGTCATCCTTCCCCCTGTTAATATCAGAATACGCCTTAGCAAACTGTCGTCCGAACTTACGCGTAACCCTCACTTCAAAAGTATAGCGTGGTCGTTGGGATTAGTATCGAGCGAAACATTGAAACCAGCATTGGCCCGGGCAGGGGGGTGGATGGGTGATTACTGCTTTCGGACTGAGGCGCGTTGGGAGTTAAATTCCTTTCCCAGCCCTTTAATTGATGGCACGCTTTCAGCGGTTTGCCGGCTATTGTGATTTGCTGAATATTTTCTTCGATTTTTCAGACCTTTAGTGCGGGCGACGAAGCCGGGCTCCCTCGCTTGCGGGAGCCCGATCAGCTTTGCAATTACTCAATCGATTTGTTCTAACACCACGGGCTTGGCGCTAAAGACTTCGGCGACTAGCTCCAGTTGCGCGGCAAATAGCGGCAGGGTCGGAATTTTCCAGGCTTTACCAGTGAATTTGGCCAGGATGTTGTTCAGCCAAAGCCGGTCGGAGCTGGCGCGGTGAATGATGAAACGGTAGGACTCGCCGTCGTTGAATACCGCAAAATCTTCCAAGGTCACTTCTATGGTGTGCTCCTCGCCGTACAGCCGGGTCTGCACGTAGACTTTTCGGGCGTCGAGGTCGAAGTTGAATTGGGTCAACTCCGCAATGCCCTTCATGACGATATTCGCGCCCCAAATGATCAGCGCGTTGGGTGTTAATTTGATGATAAAGCGGATCACGCTGGATTTAAAACTCATGGCAGGCCTTCATAGGGTGGCAGGGATAAAGTCATGATTTTAAACATTGTTGACAGGATTGTTTCGTAAATATTTCGATGCGTCTAAGATACCAGATAAACCCCAGGTTTGACGGGCGTCAGCGGCTGATAGCATTGAGGCGGCTATGATAAAGCTGCGATCCCCGGCGAGGGAAGGGCCCCCGGTTTTTGCTTGTGTCGGGTTTTCCGTCGTCGTAACCGGGGTATTTTGACTCCGATCAAGGCTGGGATAAATGCGCGTAAGCCGGAAAGGCTTTCAGGCGACTGTCGTCCAGCGGTTCGCCGATGGTGAAGTGATACAGGCTTTGCCAGCCGTTATCTTTTAGGCCCAATACGCCATGCACCGCATCGTCGAAAAAGCAGCCGATGCCGGTGCCGCGCACGCCGGCGGCTTCTGCTTCCAAATACAAAATCTGTCCCAGCAGGCCGCTTTCCCAAAATAGCCGGCGATAGCGCCAAGCTTCGGCTTCCACATTCTTTGCAAAGCGCGCCAACATGCCTAAGCTAAAAGCGCTGTCGCTGGCGATGGGTTGGTGGCAAGACAGGGTTTTTGCGGCTTGCCTGACGTTGCCACCCGTCAGCCGATAAAATTCGAATGGTGCCTCAACCCTTTCCCATTCGTAGTCTTCAGAACAAGCCTGCTTTAATTCCGCCGCTGCATCTGTGGTGCGCGGCAGCAAATATAAGCCCGGTTCCAAATCTGCTACCCGATGCACAAATAAAACGATATTAACTTGAGCCGGCCAATTCCAGGCAGTAAAGGGTGGTTTGGTATTCGGTAATAGCGCAGCCAGCATCCGAAGAAAGTCGGCCAAGGGCAGGTCTGGGGACTTACCATTAAAGTGCTGGGCGCTGCGGCGCTGGCGAATCAGGCGGCTGGCAGGGAGGTTTTGGCTGGGAGCGGGTAAATCCAGGTTCGGGAGCGTTACTCTCTCGGCAACAGTAACTGGCTTGATGGCCTGGACAGCGACTTCGTCGATTATCGGCCAACGGTAAAAATGTCGGCCGCTTAGACGCTCGGCTTTCCCAAACCATTCGGCATTTTCGGCAAGTTCCGGCAAATATGCAGTGGAGAACGCGCCTTCGGCAGATTGGGTAGCATGTAGCCGACAGAATAAATCCGGCGCCTCATGTTCGGTAGCGACAAAATCGTCGCTGCGGTCCAGTCCCAGCCAGGCGGCGATGTCGGCATCGGCAGTCTCGCCAAGCAACTCAATCGACCAACCCAAGCAGGCGGCGGCGTAACTTAAAGCAGCCAGCGCGTGACCGATGTCGTGTTGGCAATAGCGAAAGGCCCGTTCACCGTATTTACAGGCTTCCCGCCAGTGGATAGACGATAGGCCGATATAGACTTCCTTGGCCGCCGTCGCGGCAGTAAAGCGGCTGCGGCGTTCCAGATGGTGATCGTGGCTGACATAGTGATATGCGCCGGGCTGCAATAGCGCCGGGTCAGTGCACAGCAAATAAGCCTCGGTCGGATGTAAGTTGCCACTGGACGGATTGCAGCGCAAGGCCCAACGGTCCGGGCCGAATTGCTTCCAGGCTGACAAGCCGAAAGACAATTCCAATAGCAGGCCCAGATTGCTTAGATTCAAAGGCTGCTGCTCTACCTGTCCCGGTTTGTCTAGGTCAGCAAACAAACAGCTTAGCTCGGCGCCGGGTAAGGGCAGTTTCACCGCTTCGCAGCCGCTAAAACGCCTAAACGGATTGGGCTGGTCGTCCCAGTCTAGCGATTCGGGGCCTTTGGCGTAGGCATTCAAGTGGTGTTTGGTGCGGTTGTGGTATTGGATGACTGACTCGGAAGGAGTTGGCATGGGTTGGCCTTAATTAAGCTGAGTGTATATTCATTCAAGCACACGCCATGCCTCGGCGCATGCAAACCTTTGATTTCGCCTAGCCCTTACAGTTATCGGAAGCGCCTTCTAGGCGCGACAATGGTAGCCCAATTAACCCATTCCCACGCCAGTGCGCAGGAATGTTTCAAAGCAAGACCTCACTTCACCAGGGCTATCGCACAAGTTTTACCAGGACGTGACCGTTGGCGGCTAAGCCGACCGTCTAATGCTGGGTGAACTCTGCTTAATGGGTCACTAATTCTTCATCCGGAACAATCAAGTCTTCGGTCCAGCAACCAATTGGCCGGCCCAGATTTAGATCCTGGTCTTCAAAGCGGACTAAAAACACGGTGAGCCCGGGTTCTTCCTCAACGTGTCCTTTCATGACAATGACGCCGCGAGCGCCTTCCAGTGCCAACACTTCGCCTTCTTCGCTCTCAGGCATGCTGCCATCGTCCACAATGGTATGCGCGGCATATACCACATCGCCCAAATCCAAATCTTCTACGTTCATGCTGTGCTCCTGTGAGAGGTTTGTAGTAAAGCTGACAAAAACCCCTGGTTTGTTGTGAAACGGCGTGCCGATTAAGGGTGGCCTGCTGCCTTTGTGTTAGTAATTTCAGCGGCTTAGCTGAATTTTTCGCGTATGGCATGCCGGTTGCTTTATCTGTTTACAAAATCAATGCCAAACCCGTTCAGGAGACTTAAAGATGATTACATTAACCGAAAGCGCCATTACAGCCGTGGGTCGTTTTATTAGCAGTTCCGACAAGCCAACCGGTGGGCTGCGCATCGAAGTTACCGATGGCGGTTGCTCCGGACTGTCATATGGCATGAAGTTGGAAGCAAAAGAAAATCAAGACGACACCGTCATCGATTGTGGTGCGGTGAAAGTGTTTGTAGACCCGTTGAGCCTGCCCAGTTTGGACGGCATGTCTATCGATTTCGTCGACAGCCTGGAAGGTTCGGGCTTTAAATTTACCAATCCCAACGCGGTTAAAAGCTGTGCCTGCGGATCATCGTTTACCACCGGCGAGAGCGGCGGCACACCAAAAACCTGTTCTTAAGCATTCGAGGAAATAGCTATGTGGGATTATTCAGATAAAGTAAAAGATCACTTCTTCAACCCCAAAAACGCCGGCGCAGTTGCGGACGCGAATGCCATAGGCGAAGTGGGTTCTATCAGTTGCGGCGACGCACTGCGTCTGACTTTAAAAGTTAACGACGATACCGAAGTGATCGAAGACGCTGGTTTCCAAACCTTTGGTTGTGGTTCAGCGATTGCCTCTTCTTCGGTTTTAACCGAAATCATCAAAGGTCTGACTTTAGATGAAGCCTTGAAAGTAACTAACCAAGAGATCGCCGCCGAATTGGACGGTCTGCCGCCGGAAAAAATGCACTGCTCGGTGATGGGTCGGGAAGCTTTGCAAGCGGCGATAGCTAACTATCGCGGCGAAGAATGGAAAGACGATCACGAAGAAGGCGCGTTGGTTTGCAAATGCTTTGCTATCGATGCTGTGATGATCGAAGAGATGGTGTGGGCTAACAAGTTGCGTACTGTTGAAGACGTAACAAATTACACCAAAGCCGGCGGCGGTTGCGCGGCCTGCCATGAAGACATCGAAGCGATTCTGGAAAAAGTCTTGAAAGAACGCGGCGAAACCTTCGATCCAAGTGCAGCGCCAGCCCCGAAAAAACCGGAGCCGGTAGTGGCCAAAGGACCTTTGACCAATCTGCAACGCATCAAGAAAATCGAAGAAGTGATCATGTCCTTCCGTCCGCAATTGATGGCTGACGGCGGCGATGTCGAGTTGGTGGAAGTGGTGGATAAAACCGCTTACGTCAACATGACCGGCGCTTGTAACGGTTGCCAAATGTCTGCCATGACCATCGCCGGCATTCAACAACGCTTGATGGAAGTAATGGGGGAATTCATTAAAGTAGTGCCTGCCTCGCAAATGCCAAAATTGGTAACCATCGAGGAGGCAAGTCATGCCTGATATCTATCTGGATAACAATGCCACCACCAAGGTGGATAGCGCGGTCGTCGATGTGATGATCCCGTATTTTACTGAACAGTTCGGTAACCCGTCGTCTATTCATCGCTTTGCTGACGGCGTGGCTAAAGCGATCAAGAAAGCCCGTTCGCAGGTGCAAGAACTGATTGGTGCGGAGCACGACTCGGAAATTATTTTCACCTCCTGCGGCACCGAGTCGGATTCCACCGCGATTTTGTCGGCCATCAAGGCCCAGCCTAACCGCAAGGAAATCATTACGACATCAGTCGAGCATCCTGCAGTATTGGCGTTGTGCGAAAACCTGGAGAAAGAGGGCTACACCATTCACCGGATGCCGGTGGATAAATGTGGTCGCTTGAACCTGGAAGCTTATAAAAGCTTGTTGTCCGAAGAAGTGGCGATCGTGTCCGTAATGTGGGCGAACAACGAAACCGGCACCATCTTTCCGGTCGTGGAAATGGCCGAGATGGCCAATGCGGCTGGCGTGATGTTTCATACCGATGCTGTGCAAGCGGTCGGTAAAATTCCGATGATGTTGCAAGACACCAAAATCGATATGTTATCGATTTCCGGGCACAAGCTGCATGCACCCAAAGGGATAGGCGTGCTGTACTTAAAACGTGGCACTCGCTTTCGTCCGCTGTTGCGTGGCGGTCACCAAGAGCGCGGTCGGCGCGCTGGTACCGAAAACACCGCATCTATCGTTGGCTTGGGCAAAGCCTGTGAATTGGCGGCGGAGCATATGGAATATGAAAACGTGCAAGTTAAAGCCATGCGCGACCGTCTGGAGCAAGGCATTATTGCAACTGTACCGCACTGCTTTATTACTGGCGATTTGAACAACCGCCTGCCCAACACCACCGATATTGCCTTTGAATATATCGAGGGTGAAGCGATTTTAATGCTGCTTAATAAAGCGGGCATCGCTGCTTCAAGTGGCTCGGCGTGTACCTCGGGTTCTTTGGAACCTTCGCACGTCATGCGGGCGATGGATATTCCTTATACCGCTGCGCACGGCACCATCCGCTTCTCGTTCTCTCGCTATAACGATATGAGCGAGGTTGAGGAAGTACTGAAGGTTATGCCAAGCATCGTCGCCACTTTGCGTAAACTGTCGCCTTATTGGGATAGTATCAACAACGAGCCCGTTGCTGATCCAGAGCAAGCGTTTCAACCTACCTTCGCCTAAATTTTTTGCTGCGAATCTGCGTTCCCGCTAATGCGGGAGCGTCTTCGTTAGACCCCGCCGTAAATATTATTCACCAAACGGTAAAACCACTGCGGTCTGCTCAGGATAATCCCAAAAGCGATAACCGGCGTTACCGGTACCGGCGCAATATCGACAATAAACAATCCCAACAAGCTTAAAAAGCACTTGATTCTGCTCTGTCTGGTTTGGTCGCCTGCATAGGTTGGGGCCGCCTCGGCGGCGCCGGGATTTGCATACATATTCTCTATCAAATCTTTAAACCAGCGTGGCCGCAGCGCAACCACATACATCCCAATCAAACAGCCGGGTGAGATTGGCCCAAATCCAATAATGGCAAACAGGGAAAATACGGCAAGGCTTTTGAGCTGTGATGAATTCATGGCGGGCGCGGTGAGTAAAAGCCCTGAGTATACTGCCAACATAAAGCCCTAGTGAAAACCGGTTTGATGGCGGGAAGCTAAACTGCCCTCGTTATTTGGCTCTCTGAATTTTCTATTTGTGGGTAAAGGTGGAATAGGGCAGCAGGGCGGCTTTGGAGGGCTTACGCCCTCACTAGCGCAATCTACCTCCAATAGCAGGTGAAAGAGCCACAAAACTCGCATGGCTTTTCGACCGATCCTCGGCTTTTGCCAGTCGCACCACGATTGTCGTCTTTCTAACAATTACGTCTTCAACCACGGGTGTTGTCTTGTCGATATTGCGCTAATCTAGCCCGCCAGCCCTTATGTCTCGGCATCTTTCCAGTTGGCAAGTCTTTTGCATTAGTCATATCGACAGCGTTATTCACGCTCCAGATTTTAAATCTTTCACTTTGCGACTCAAGGTTTAGCCATGAAAAGCAACGCCCGCACCATAGTCATCGACGACACCACGCTCCGCGACGGCGAACAATCGGCTGGCGTGGTGTTCTCGCTGGCGGAAAAGTTGGCCATTGCCGGACAGTTGTCCGCCATGGGAGTGCCAGAGCTGGAGATTGGTATTCCAGCCATGGGCGCGCAGGAACGCGATGAGATCAAAGCCATTGCCAAATTAAACCTGCCCAGCAATTTATTGGTGTGGTCCAGGATGCGCGAGGAAGATTTGCAAGCATGCTTGGGTTTAGGTGTCGGTACGGTGGATTTATCCATTTCCGCGTCCGATCAACATATTCAGCACAAACTCAAACAAAGTCGGGCTTGGGTGCTTGGCACCATCGAACGCTGTGTAAAAACGGCGGTTGATGCGGGCATGCAGGTTTGTGTGGGGGCCGAGGATGCCTCTCGCGCCGATAGCGATTTCCTGGCTTCGATGGCTGAGGCGGCGCAAGCAGCCGGTGCCTGCCGAATTCGCTTTGCCGATACGGTTGGCATCATGGAGCCCTTTGGTGTCTTCGAGGCAATTCGTAAACTGCGCGCCGTCACCGACATGGACATCGAAATGCACGCTCATGACGATTTAGGGTTAGCAACAGCCAACACCTTGGCAGCGGCATTCGCCGGCGCGACCCACGTCAATACCACTGTCAACGGTTTAGGCGAAAGGGCGGGTAACGCGGCGCTTGAAGAAGTGGTAGTCGGTTTGAAGCAACTTTACGGCTTTGAAACGGGCGTGGACTTGCGCAATTTCCCTGTACTGTCGCGTCAAGTTGCCACAGCATCCGGCGACACCATCGGCAGCCGCAAAAGTCTGATTGGCCGCGATGTGTTTAGTCACGAAGCCGGTATTCACGTCGACGGCTTGTTGAAAGATCCTAAAAATTATCAAGGCGTCGATCCGGCCTTGGTTGGGCGGAGTCATCAGTTGGTACTGGGCAAGCATTCCGGTAGCCAAGGCGTGATGCACGCTTATAAACAATTGGGTATCCAAATTAATCGTTGGCAGGCGGGTCGCTTGCTGCCGCTGATTCGCGAGTTTGTCAGTTTGCATAAACGCGCACCGCAATCGACCGATTTGAATCAATTTTTACACAGCCTATAACGAGGTGTCAGATGAGTAGCAATCGTCAACAATCAGCCGTGCTTAGCACTCCTAAAGACCAAGTTCCACAGCAAACTGCGGCACAGCAAGAGCAACAAGACGATCGTTATCCTGGCACCTTCTTTCGGGTACCTGGTGTACCGATGCCCGGTAAAACCACTTGGAGCTTAGCAAAATGATGTTCTTCTCGCCGTCGCATTCCAGTGTAGCGTCGGGGCTTTGGCAAGACTGGCGCGAAGATGTCGCTTGCGTATTTGCCAGAGACCCAGCTGCACGCGGGTTGCCGGAAGTGTTATTGGCTTATCCGGGAGTGCATGCGGTATTGCTGCATCGGGTAAGCAATCGCTTGTGGCATGCCGATTGGAAACTGACGGCACGTTTACTCGCCGCCTTTGCTCGCTGGATGACCAATGTTGATATTCATCCGGGCGCGACCATTGGCAAGCGCTTTTTTATCGATCACGGCGCCGGCGTGGTGATCGGTGAAACGGCCGAGATCGGTAACGATGTGACCATGTACCACGGCGTGACGCTGGGCGGTACCACCTGGAATAAGGAAAAGCGCCATCCGACGCTGGGCAACAATGTGTTGATCGGTGCTGGCGCCAAGATCCTGGGTGCGATCATCTTGGGCGATAACGTCCGGGTCGGCGCTAACTCTGTAGTGATCAAAGATGTGCCGCCATGCTGCACCGTCATTGGTATTCCTGGCCGGATTATCCAACAAAAAGGGATAAAAATTCAGGATCCGCGCGGTATTGATCTTGATCACCATTTGGTGCCCGATCCAGTCGGCAAAGCGCTGAGTTGCTTGGTTGACCGTTTGGACGAATTGGAGAATAACCAAAAGCGCTTTGTGGTGGCGGAAGAAACCTGCGGTAGCTGCGAAGCGGAAGGAGTCTGTCACGGTGACGATGTCGTGGTGTTGAAACAAGCGGCGGGTGGCAAGTGATGGAAATGGACCTGTTGCAATTCGACGCCAAAGATCTCTACTACGAGAAAGCGGACAGCCAGGAAGTTGAGGACTTGATCCAATATGCCTCTGAGCTATATGCCAGCGGCGAAGCGGAGTTGCCCCTGTTACAGGCTTACTTAAGAGCTCCGGAATCCTTGAACGTACTGGTGTCTTTAAATCGGTTTTACTACTACCAACACCGCTTGGCCGAAGCCTTGTTGATTTCAGAAAAAGCATTGACCTTGATTCAACCCGGGATTGGATTTCCGGAAGATTGGCGCGAACTGGAACGACATCATATTAGCGAAGCGCCAAAAGACTTATTGACCCGAATCAGGTTGTATCTGTTTACCTTGAAATCCATCGGTTTTTTGAGCATGCGCTTGGAGAATCTGGAATTAAGCAAGGCGATTTTTGAGAAGTTGGTGTCATTGGATGACAAAGACCGAATTGGAGCAAAAGGCCTGTTGGAGTTGGTCGTGCGTCGTCAAGAAGCGGCGGAAGGGATTTTCCGCATGCCGGAAGTTTTCGGGTAGGCATCGCCCATTAATCAGATGCCAACGTAAAGTGATGTTTGTTGTTCCGCGCAATTAACCTAAAGGTGATGGCCATGATGAAGAAACAAAAATCCGATCCATTTTTGGCCCAGACAGCTGTGATGCTGGTGGTTTTATTAGTGGTGTACGCATTGGGAGAACAACCTGCCAATCTTGATCACCTGATGATGAGGTAATGACGATGAGTTTAGAAGAAGATATGGAAGAACTGGAAGCTGCGGAAGACTTCCTGCGGTATTTCGAGCTGGAATTCGATACCACTGTCGTCCACGTCAACCGGCTGCACATCCTGCAGCGCTTCCACAATTATCTGGATCAAGCCGGCGAGAATATGCCGGAAGATGAAGACGCGCTGCGTGAGGTCTACAAAAAATTGCTGCAACGCGCCTACAACGACTTCGTGGACTCGGATGCTCAGACCGAAAAAGTATTTAAGGTCTTCAAAATGATGGAACCGCAAACTGCATTTGTATCATTGGGTGATATCAAGACATGATAGAAGAACGTTACGACGAAGAGCGCTTCGAATTTGGCGAGCGAGTTAGGCTGACGCGTAACGTTCGCAACGATGGCACTTATCCGGGTATGGATATCGGCGATTTTTTGCTGCGCCGGGGTAGTGTCGGTAACGTCATCGAAGTGGGTACTTTTTTACAGGATCAAGTGATTTACACCGTGCATTTTCTGGATGCCGGCCGGATGGTGGGTTGCCGGGCGGAAGAGCTGATTCCGGCTGATGCCCCTTGGAACCCGAGTCGTTTTGAGTTTCGCGATCAAGTGGTCTGCACGATCGATTTGCCTACCCAAGATGGTGGCTTTCCCGCCGGCACCCAAGGCGAAATTTTGAAGGTGTTGCGTGACAGCGATCCATTGCTTTATCACGTGCGCTTTCCCAATAAAACCATGCAGGTTCCTGAGAGTGTATTGGAACCAGCAGACCCGGCCACTTTTCGAGAACCGGAGGCATAATGATGAGCCAATCTTCAATAGAGCCTTATACCCTGCTGCGGGCGGCCTTAAGCCTATTCCAGAAGGCGCCGGCCGAATTGGAGCAATTGCAATTGCGCCAGGTGGAAGTGCAAGCCAAAAACGAATATGAGATTGAAGGCCGGGTCTTAAATTCGGTCGAAGCGACTGGGGTGATAATTTCGGACACCGAGCTGGATAGAGCCTATAGGGAAGTCCATGGTCGGTTTGAAGACGAAGACGCATTTTTAACGGCATTGACCGCCAACGATTTAGATATTGATAAACTCAAAGCCGCCTTGTACCGGCAGTGTAAGGTAGATGCGGTGATGGATCGAGTGGCTGCGCGCGCGCCGAAGGTTAACGAAGTGGAAATAGGGATTTTTTACCACTCGCATCCGGACAAATTTCATAAGCCCGAGCAACGTCAAGCCAGGCATATTTTGATCAGTATCAATCCGGATTATCCGGATAATACCCGCGAGGCCGCTTGGCGACGGATTAACGAGATCGTCGGTACCTTGAAGCGCAAACCGCATAAATTTGCCGATCTGGCGCTGAAGTATTCGGAATGCCCGACGGCGGTGCAAGGCGGCGAAGTAGGTGCTGTTGTTAAAGGCACCTTGTTTCCCGAGCTGGATGCGGTATTGTTTAACTTGAAAGAAGACGCCATCAGCGATGTGGTGGAGACGGAGATGGGCTTTCACTTGATTCAGTGTCTGAAAATTATCCCTGCCGAAACCATGTCTCTGAAAAAAGCGACACCGAAGATTCAGCAGATCATGCAGGATCGTTACCGCAGAAACTGCCAGCGTACGTGGTTGGCCAGTCTGCCCGCAGTCAACAGGAGTGCCTAACATGGTAAAAGAACCCAAGCATTGTTCGTTTTGCGGCATCGAAGCGTCCGCGGCCGTGCCGATGATCGCCGGCACTGAAGGCTACATATGCGAAGCTTGCGTGATGTTGGCCAGCCAAGTGGTATCCAGCTGGGGCAAGAAAAAGGAATTGGCCGATATGCAAGGGCCATTACCCAAACCGGCGGAAATGAAGGCCATGCTCGATCAGTATGTGATCGGTCAGGATTTGGCTAAGGAAATCTTGTCGGTAGCTGTCTACAACCACTACAAACGTTTGAAAAACGTCAGCCGCAAAGCGGGCGGTTTGGGCGATTCCGATGATAGTGTGGAAATCGGTAAATCCAATATTTTAATGATAGGTCCCTCAGGCACCGGTAAAACCTTGCTGGCCAGCACGCTGGCAAAAATCGTCGGCGTACCGTTTGCCGTTGCCGATGCGACGACTTTGACACAGGCCGGGTACGTCGGCGACGACGTGGAAAATATCCTGGTGCGCTTGCTGGATGTAGCCGACGGCCAGATCAGCCGAGCCGAGTGGGGCATGGTTTATATCGATGAAGTGGACAAGATAGCTCGCAGCCCCGAACAAGCCTTTGGCACGCGCGACGTCTCAGGCGAAGGTGTGCAGCAAGCCTTGTTGCGGCTGGTGGAAGGCTCGCAAGTCAAAGTCTCTGCCAAGGGCCGGCGCAAGGATCACAGCGGTAACGACTCGGTGATGATCGATACCAGCAATATTTTGTTTATTGCCGGCGGTGCGTTTCCTGGCTTGGAAAAGCATGTCGAAAAGCGCCTGCTGCCGCCGAAAACGGCTATCGGTTTTCATGCCGAAGTTAGCAATCCTGACGACAAGCCGACCTTGGAAGCGATGCTGAACGCCACCCAGCCCGATGATTTGAAACGCTTTGGTTTGATCCCTGAATTTATCGGCCGTTTCCCCGTACTGGCGCCACTAGAGCCTTTGGACGTGGATGCCTTGATTCAAGTATTGACCGAACCGAAAAACGCCTTGGTCAAACAATACCAACACCTGTTTGCCTTCGATGAAGTTGAATTGGAGTTTACCAAAGACGCCTTGGCGGAAATCGCTGAAAAAGCCATTGCCCGTAACACCGGTGCGCGCGGCCTGCGCGGCATCATGGAACACGTATTGCGCCGCACCATGTTCGATTTACCCTCCAGGCCTGATGTCCAGCGCTGCATCGTTAACGCCGAGGTAATCCGCGGCGAAGCGGAGGTCGAAGTGGTGCCGCGGGAGAAATCCGGCGAGACCGATGATTTAAAACGGTTGTCGGGCGGTGAGTGATTTCCTGTTTTTCGACACTTCGGTTGGTGTCGCTGTCGCGACAGATGATTTTTAAGATCTGTAGGGTGGAAAAGCAGCGCGCATCCACCAGGATTGCCGGATGCGCTGCGCTTATCCGGCCTACGATGTATTTACGCTGTTTTGACTGAGTTATTACGAAGAATTTTAGCTAATTGAGAAAACCACTATGAGCGTTAAAGAAAAAATCTTGCAACAACTTGCCGAAAATCCGGTGATTATTTACATGAAAGGCGTACCTAGCGCTCCGGAGTGCGGTTTTTCCGCGAAGACTATCGGCATCTTGAATGAAACCAAGGTCCCTTACGCTTACGTCAACGTATTGCAATCGCCGTTTATCCGTGAAAAATTGCCTTCCATTTCCAAATGGCCGACCTTTCCGCAGGTGTTTATCAATGGCGAATTGGTCGGCGGGGCCGACATCGTCGAGTCTATGTATAAGGATGGGACCCTGTTACCGCTATTGCAAGCGACGGTTCAGCCCGCCGAAACTGCGGACGCCAGTCAAACCATTACCCATTCCGAAGTGGAAGCCCTGATTTTGGCCTCCTATCCGGGCGCGACCATCGGTATCGAAGGCGCAGGCTGCGATTTAAATATCACCGTGGTCAGCGAATTATTCGCCGATCAAGCCATGATCAAGCAACATCAAGGTGTTATGGCGACGTTGAGCGCGCCTTTGGGTAGTGGTCGGCTGCACGCAGTAACGCTGAAAACCCACACGCCAGCAACTTGGGCTGCGCTTCAGCCAGCGGCTAACCCAGGCTTACTCCAAATTCAAATCTGATCTAGTTAACAAGGAGACAACACTATGGCAAAAGTAGGCATTTTTTTCGGAACCGATACCGGGAATACGCGTAAAGTGGCCAAGGCCATTGCGACGAAGTTAGGCGATGCAGCCGACAAACCGGTCAATATCAACAAAGTCTCCGTCGACGATTTACTGGCTTATGACGTACTGATCGTCGGTTCGCCCACTTACGGCGAAGGCGAGCTGCCCGGCATGAGCGCCGGACACGATAACGAGAGCTGGGAAGAGTTTCTGCCTACTCTGGTCGGAGCCGATTTCTCCGGTAAAACCGTAGCGATTTACGGTTTGGGTGATCAAGAAGGTTACCCCGGCAATTTCGTCGATGCGGTGGGCTTTCTGTACGATGCGTTTGCCGATGCCGGCGCGACCATCGTCGGTATGACCAGTAGCGAAGGATATACCTTTAAAAAATCCAAAGCCTTGCTGGGCGACCAGTTCGTGGGTTTGGCATTGGACGAAGACAACCAGAAAGAACTGAGCGAAGGCCGTCTCAGCGCTTGGCTGGATTCGATCTCGTCAGCCTGGGCTTGATAGGCGAGCCATGATCGAAGAAGCGGCCGTCGTTACCCGCGTTAGCGATGGTCGCACCTGGATTAAAAGTCTACAAAGCAATGCCTGCAGCGGCTGTGCGCAACACCAGTCCTGCGGCACCGCAACGCTGGCAAAAGTCCTCCCCAAACGCGAGTTTCCAGTCGATTGCGAAATCAACTTGCATGTCGGCGATCAAGTAATGGTGGCGATAGATGATAGCCAACTGTTACTCACATCGTTGCTACTCTACCTAGTGCCGTTGATTTTCATGCTAGTCGGAGTCGGATTGGCCGAAGCTTGGCTGCCCGCGCCTTACAATAGCGATTACTTACCCGAAGTCTCCTTAGCCACATTGTTGGCGGGCTTTTGGTTGATCAACCGTTGCCAAAGCCTATTACTGCTCCATCTTTGTTTTAAGCCACAGATCGTCAAAAAACTCGGCGCCGATTGATTTGGCTGTTCCGGCACCGATCAAACCCTCCAAACATTTCAGTTGTAAAACCATCACTTATTCCGAATTGAATCTAACCAGAGTTTGAAGGACTTGGATTGCCCGAGAGATCAAAATGCTGATTACCAATTAATTTCAAGAAGAAAAATCTTCAGGAAACATTTTCCAGAAACCTTCACATTTTGAAGAAATACACACATCGACCTAAGTCGTTAGCTCTAGTGATTAGCTTTGAGATTACGAACAATATCTAGCGATTGGCTTTTAAATCCTTGCTTACGCTGCCGTATTTAAGTCAGAAATTGTGTCGAATTATGTTTGAGTCAGTACGTATCACACTGATTTTAAAGATCAGTGAGGATTTCGTGATGTTTCCGATTGCACAATGGCAACGCCATTTGGCATTCACATTTAGGAAAATCACGATGAACAGTCAAGGGGGCAGGTCTTGAAATATAGCAAAGTCTTTCAGGGATGCTTGATTGCAAGACCTAACCGTTCGCAGTTCAGCATTAAATCTAGCGGGTTAAAGTTCCGTTTAAGGAATTGTCCGCGTTGCAAATCCATGGTTAAGTCTTTCAATAGAGCAACTAATGTAGCCTGGAGAATACGGGGTGGACCATATGCCGCCCTGGTCCCTGACCTTTGGTGTTTGGTGAACCGTAATCACAACGCCTCGAAATATTCGCACCTGTTGGCGCGTTGCTTGTGTGCAATCAATTTGGCTTTTGGTTCACTGCAATTGTTTAGGGCGCTGTTGCTAAAGAATGCGCAATTGCGACAAACATGCGTGGCTGTGCGGCAGCCGGAGCATTTCGACTCGTATGCATAATCGATTTGCCGTAGTTTGTAACCGCAGCGCCAACATTCGCCTTTAGCCTCGCTATTCATCGTTACCCAGCGTTACCAGGCAATCTTTTGATCGGCATATGATTTTCCTGTCCGTTTATCATTTGAGATAGTAAGCCGCCGAAGTGGTGTCATTGAATCAGATCGAGCGATGGACCGCAACGGTCTGCGGCAAGGCTATTGTAGCTTTCAGGCTTGCTTATCGAACCGCGCTGGGTGACTTTGTAGCGTCCGTGAGTTTACCCGTCAGCTAGTCTAAGTGAATTTCCGTTACCCTCACATCTAAAGGATATGGTGTTACTCTCGATATCTCGTTTACTGCCTTAATTGTTGAAACTGCGCCAATAATCCCCCGCAAAATCAGAATGCCCGCTTGAAAAAATTGGCCGGAAGTACAGAATGGACCGCAGAGCGCTACTGCGGTGTTAACACTGCGCAAGCGGTCGATGACGAGTGGAACAAATGAGCGGCAACGCGTGTCCTGTCTGAGGATTGAACGTTAGGGGCAATTACCACGTAAAGAGCGGGTACGGAAAGATTCAAATTGGTGCATAGTGGCGTCGAATTCCCCGAGCAATCGCGGTTTCGTTTTTTGTTCATAATTGGCTGAAATGATGGCAGATGTCTTGGTTAGTGCGGCCTCACGGTAAATATCGGGATTTCTGACTGACTACAGACTTCGAGTCTGACCTCGTCAACGGCATCGGCGGTAGGCTGGCGGGCTAGATGCCACAGTTTAGGCTGTGGAATCTCCCGCCGGCGGGCTCATCATCCATTCCGGTTACTTCTCCCTTCCTGCTTTGCAAACAACGCTTCACTTGTTTCTCGGTGTTAGCGACAATCCTATTGAAACCCCGCCTCCATTCACTGCAATTACATTTAAATTTCCGTGGAATAGGCCTTAACCGGTCAGCGTTGATACAATAAGAGATTATTTCTCAAAGCCTCATTATCCAGGGAGTACTCCATGATTCGCTTTCCAGCAGAATGGGAAACACAATCAGCCGTTATCATTGCTTGGCCGCATCACAGCGGCGACTTTACCAATCTGTCTGCGGTTGAGGACACCTACCATTTTGTCGCAAGTACGATAAGCCGTTTTCAGCCGCTGCTAATTATTTGCAAGGACGGCGAGCATCAGCAGCATATCCAGACTCAATTGGGACATAACGAAAAGATTCATATGTTGCAGGCCGATTACAACGATATTTGGCTGCGGGATACGGTATTTTTGAGCATGGAATGGCAGCATCCCAAAGCCAGTTCGCAATTGCTTAACTTCAGATTCAATGGCTGGGGTAATAAATATCCGCATGCGGCAGACGACGCGCTGAATTTGGCCTTGTTTGCGCATCCAGTGTTTAAAGGCCATCCCACTGCAACGTTAGACCTGGTTTTGGAAGGTGGCAGCGTGGAATCGGACGGTCTAGGTACCTTGATAACAACCAAGAACTGTTTGCTCAATCCCAACCGCAATCCAGATTTGTCGGAAGCGGCGATAACCGGTCAGTTGCAAAACTATCTTGGCGCGAAGCGGATATTGTGGATCGAACAAAGTAACCTGGCTGGTGACGATACCGATGCGCACATTGATACCCTAGCGCGGTTTTGCGATGCCAACACCATCGCCTACACCGCTTGTGAGGATAGCGCAGACCCGCATTTCCAAAGTTTGAAAAATATGGAAGCGCAGTTGAAGACCTTTAAAACCGCAAACGGCGAAGCCTACCGTTTGGTGGCGTTGCCCTTGCCGAAACCGATTTTCGACGAACAAGGCCAGCAGTTGCCCGCCAATTATTCGAATTTCCTGATTATCAACGGCGCTGTATTGGTGCCGGTATATGAAGATGCAATGGATGCGGTCGCGCTAGAACGATTGAAATCTTGCTTTCCTAATCATGAAATCATCGCCACACCCTGCCGGCCTTTGGTACATCAGTACGGCAGTCTGCATTGCGCCAGCATGCAGGTGCCGGCATTTGTTAAGTTGAATTTCTAAATATTCGCCTGATTTACCGGTGCAATTTGCTGTAGCTATTGCACCTTGTTTAGACTTTAAACCGACCCACTTATGAAAAAATCGATTATCGCCTGCGTCGTGCAACAGCCTTGCAATCGTGGCCGGGAAACCAATCTGGCTTATTCGATCAGTCAAATCGAAAAAGCCGCCGAACAGAACGCCGACCTGGTAGTCTTGCCGGAACTGCATCTGGATCATTATTTTTGCCAAAGCGAAGATACGGCCTGTTTTGATTTGGCGCAGTCGATTCCCGGCTCGACATGCGAAACGCTGGCTGAAGTAGCCAAAGCCAATAAGGTGGTGATCGTTTCGACGATTTTCGAGAAGCGCGCGCCAGGTTTGTATCACAATACCGCGGTGGTGTTTGACAAGGACGGCAGCATCGCCGGCACGTTCCGGAAAATGCATATCCCTGACGATCCGGGATTTTACGAGAAGTTTTATTTTACGCCTGGCGACCTAGGTTTTAAGCCGATCCCAACCTCGATAGGTAAGCTGGGCGTTTTGATCTGCTGGGATCAATGGTATCCGGAAGCTGCCCGCTTAATGGCGCTGGCCGGCGCGGATTTGTTGATCTATCCGACCGCAATCGGCTGGAACCCGGAAGACGACGCTGCCGAAAAACAACGCCAGTGCGATGCCTGGATTACAGTGCAACGCGCCCATGCCGTGGCGAACGGGATTCCGGTAATTGCCTGTAACCGTATCGGTTTTGAAGCTGCGCCCGATCAAGCGCCGGGCATTCAATTCTGGGGCAATAGCTTTATTGCGGGTCCGCAAGGCGAGATTCTAAGCAGTGCCGACGAGAATCAGGATGTGTTGTTATTTGCCGAGCTGGATTCGCAGCGCAGCGAGGACGTCAGACGCATCTGGCCGTTTCTGCGTGATCGGCGGATAGATGAGTATGCTGATTTGAAGAGACGGTTCATCGATTAATCGCTATTGATTTCAGCGAGTCGAGAGAGCCGGGCAGCAGTTACAACTGCTGCCCGGCTTTTTTAATCAGTCTTCGCTAGCGCTACGGCTGATAGGTTCTGGCGTTGTTTCAGTGTTGCGATTGCTGCTGCGCTCGGCGAACTCTCTATCATAAGAGCGCGGTTGGCTGTTAGTTTCACCGCCTTCGGAGTAGCTGGGGGTAGGGGCCGGACGTTCGCTGCCTTGATTTCCTAATGGGCTGCTTTCGCCCGATTCGCCACCCGCAGATTGGTCGGGACGTTTCTCGGCGCCATTGCGCGGGCCGCGTCTGCGGCTACGACTGCGGCGGCTGCGTTCTTGGCCGCCGTTTTCTCTCTTGGCGATTGCCGAGGTGTCGCCGGCATTGTCTTGGTCATTCGCTACAGCTTGTTTCGGCTCTACTGCGGCTGGCGCACTGCCGGTCGCGTCTGTGTTTGCCTGGCTGTTGGGCGGGCGACGATTATTGTTACGGCGGTTGCTGTTACGGCCTGATGCTGACCGTTCGCCTCTGTCGCCGCGATCACCACGGTCCCGGCGATTGTTTCTGCCGGACCTGGGTTTGTCATCGCTACTTTTTTCCGTCGCTTCAGCACTTTCCGCCGCTTTGCTGGCCCCGACCAGACGTTGCCAGAAACGTTGAATCAAACCGGCAGAGGTTTTTTTGCTTTGTACCGGAGCAGGGGAATCCGGCAAAAATTCCTTAATCGCGGCTTTTTCCGCTTTGGGGCCGGCTTGCCGCGCAAATTCCGGAACCATGATGTCTTCTTCCTTGATATGCAAATGGCTGGCTTTTTCTTCGCTGCCTTCGACTGCGGATTTGATGCGCTCAATGTCGTAGGCCGGGGTTTCCAAATGTTTGCTGGGCAGGACGATAATGCTGACTTGCAGTCTGGTTTCTATTTCCTGAATGGCAGCACGTTTCTCGTTGAGCAGGAAGGTTGCGCAATCGATAGGCAGATGGGCGATGACCCGTTCAGTGCCTTTTTTCATCGCTTCTTCTTCGATCAAGCGTAAGACGGCCAACGTGACGGATTCGACGTTACGAATGGTGCCCTGGCCTTTGCAGCGTGGGCAAGTCAGTTGCGTGGAATCGCCCAGGGAGGGACGCAGACGTTGTCTGGACATTTCCATTAAACCGAAACGGGAAATGCGACCGGTCTGGATGCGGGCACGGTCGATTTTCAGGGCATCGCGCAAGCGGTTTTCCACTTCACGTTGATTTTTGTTCGACATCATGTCGATGAAATCGATAACGAACAAACCGCCCAAGTCGCGTAAGCGTAGTTGACGGGCGATTTCGTCGGCCGCTTCCAGGTTGGTGTTCAACGCGGTTTCTTCGATGTCGCTGCCTTTGGTAGCGCGCGCCGAGTTGATGTCAACCGAAGTTAAGGCCTCGGTGTGATCAATGACGATAGAGCCGCCGGACGGCAGAGACACTTCGCGGCGATAGGCCATTTCGATTTGGGTTTCGATCTGGTAGCGACTGAACAGCGGTACGCTGTCCTGATACAGTTTGGCCTTGTGAAGATTGTGCGGCATCACCTGTTTCAGGAAGTTATGCACCAGTTTGAAGGCGCCTTCCTGGTCGATCAGGATCTCGTCGATGTCGCCGCGCAAGTGATCGCGCAAGGCGCGGATGATCACATTGCTTTCCTGGAAAATCAGGAAGGGCGCGGTTTGTTCACTGCTGGAGCGGTCGATGGCTTCCCAAAGTTGCAGCAGGTAGTTCAAATCCCACTGCAGCTCCTCGACGTTTTTGTCGGAGCCGGCGGTGCGGATGATCAAGCCCATGCTGTCCGGTATTTCCAGCGCGGCCATGGTTTCACGCAACTCGCTGCGGTTGTCGCCTTCGATACGGCGGGAAATACCCCCAGCTTTCGGGTTGTTCGGCATCAACACCAGATAGGTGCCGGCCAGACTGATGTAGGTCGTTAGCGCCGCGCCTTTGTTGCCGCGCTCTTCTTTTTCAATCTGAACAACGATTTCCTGACCTTCGCGAATATTGGATTTGGACGATTTGCCTTCTTCGTTATCGCCAGTTCTGTATTCGGGGGCGATTTCCTTGAATGGCAGGAAACCGTGTTTTTCCGCGCCGTAATTAACGAAAGCGGCTTCGAGGCTGGGTTCTACCCGGGTGATGATACCTTTATAAATATTGGATTTTTTTTGTTCTTTTGACGGAACTTCGATGTCGAAATCATAGAGTTTCTGACCATCTACCAATGCCACCCGCAGCTCTTCGGCCTGCGTGGCGTTGATAAGCATTCTTTTCATTAAATTATCCTTATTGTGTTATGTATCCTACTTAGAGCTTAAACAGGTTTGGTTGTCGCGGATAAAGGCGGCGTGTTTCCCAATATGTACTTAAGTGAGCGGCCAGACTGACTGAAAACTGCAAGTGATTGTAGTTATTGTCGCAGTGGGTTATCGGCAATTGCCGAGGGTGGCGCTTGAAAAGTGGGGGATCTGTTATACCGAACTCTATACTAAGGATGCAGCTCGCTCATCATGGGTTGAGCGATAAAACCCGAAAAAATCTTTAAGTTTAGCGCGAAGCTTCAGCGCCAAACCCCGGTCTTTAAGTTTTTATAATTAAAGTCTATCCAAAGATAGACTGGCCTAATATAGCAATGTTTATAGGCAGCAGCAATTTTAAACATGGCTAGCGGATATGTTGTTATTATTTGCGGCATGAATACCGCAGAAAATCAGACCAACCCGCAAGTGCAATGGGTGGAAATTACCGAGGCAAATAACGAACAAAGGCTCGATAATTTTTTGATTACTTATCTTAAAGGCGTTCCTAAAACCCGAATCTACCGGATGGTCAGAAAGGGCGAAGTCCGAGTCAATAAAGGCCGTATCGACGTTAGCTATAAGTTGCAAATCGGCGATATTGTGCGGATCCCGCCTGTCAGGGTGGCGGAAAAGAAAGACCAAATCATCGTCCAGCCTACCTTGAAGTTCAGTTTGGAAAACCACATCTTGTACGAAGACGACGGCTTTATCGTGTTGAACAAGCCGGCGGGTTTTGCTGTGCATGGTGGTAGCGGCGTCAGTTCCGGAGTGATCGAAGGGTTAAGGCAGGTCAGACCGCAACAGAAGTTCTTGGAGCTGGTGCATCGATTGGACAAGGAAACCTCGGGGTGCCTGTTGATTGCCAAAAAGCGCTCGGTATTGAAGGTATTGCATGAACTTTTTCGCGGCGATGGTATTCAGAAGACCTATTTAGCGTTGTTGGTTGGACAATTTCAACGCAAGAAGCAACTGGTCGAGGTACCCTTGTTGAAGAATGTCGCTCAGGGTGGCGAACGGATGGTGGTGGTGAGCCAAGCAGGAAAGTCCGCAGAAACCTTGTTTACGCGGTTGAAGCAATACCAGGATGTGACCTTGGTCCACGCTGCACCGAAGACTGGTCGCACGCATCAGATTCGGGTGCATGCGGCCTGGTTGGGGCATCCGATTGTGGCGGACGATCGTTACGGCGATGACGACACTAATAAAGGGTTTAAAAAACGCGGTTACAAACGCTTGTTTTTGCACGCCGAGCAATTGCAGTTCGCGCACCCCGTCAGCGGAGCATTACTGCACTTTACGGCACCCTTACCCGAGGATTTACAAGCATTACTGAATCATGAAAAACCGCTTTGATTTACTCATTTTCGATTGGGATGGCACTTTGATGGATTCGGTGGACTGGATCGTGCATTGCATCCAGCAAGCGGCAAGGCGTTGCGGTTGCGCGGTGCCGACCACGCAGGCAGTCAGGGACATCGTCGGCTTGAGCATAGAAAATGCGATGAACCAATTGTTTCCGGATGAAGATGGTGAAAACCGTCAAAAGATAGCTGCGGATTATGCGAAAACCTTTTTTACCAAGCAGATCGGTCCTGACGACTTGTTTCCCGGTGTGCACGACATGCTGAAGCAGCTTCGTAGTCAAGGTTTCCGTCTGGCAGTGGCGACCGGCAAAAAAAGTACGGGCTTGCATGCGGCAATTAATGCTACCGGCGTGGCGGAACTGTTTTGTACTACGCGCTGCGCGGACCAAACCGCTTCCAAGCCCAATCCGCTGATGCTGGATGAAATCATTGTCGAGTTGGGGGGGCATAAAGAACGTACCTTGATGGTCGGCGATTCGGTACATGATTTACAAATGGCCTTAAATGCGCAAGTCGCATCAGTCGGCGTCACGTGCGGTGCTCATCCCGCCGCAACCTTGCAAAAGTACAATCCTTTATTGTGTTTGAACTACGCGACCGACTTGATCGGAATCATATAGGAGATAAATGGTGGAGAATAAACAAGATCTTCCCGAAGATGTTGCGGATAACAGCCCTGGTTGGGAAAAGTCGGTGCTGGAAAAATTAGCGTTTGCCGCCATCGACGAACAGAAAGCTGCGCGGCGTTGGGGAATATTTTTTAAGCTGCTGACATTTGCTTATTTGTCCGTTGCACTGGGTATCGCGATGTATCCTAAATTTAAGGATGGCATCGAGTCCGGCAGCGCCGAGCATGTGGCTATCGTCGATGTATTGGGGCAGATTGTCCAAGGTGAAGCCGCTAGTGCCGATATGGTGATCGAGGGCCTGCGCGATGCGGCGAAAGATAAAAATTCCAAGGGTATTATTCTCAATATCAATTCACCCGGCGGCAGTCCGGTGCAGTCGTCTTACATTTATGAAGAGATCAGACGTTTGAAAGTCGAGCATCCGCAGTTGCCGATTTATGCGGTGGTTGGCGATATGTGCGCGTCCGGCGGTTATTATGTCGCGTCGGCCGCCGACAAAATATTCGTAAATCAGGCTAGCATCATCGGCTCTATCGGCGTGATCATGAACGGTTTCGGTTTTACCACCGTATTGGACAAGTTGGGTGTGGAGCGGCGGTTATTAACCGCAGGCGACCACAAGGCCATGCTCGATCCTTTTTCTCCCGTCAATCAGCAAGAAAGCAAGCACATGCAGTCTTTACTGGATCAAGTGCACCAACAATTCATCGGAGCGGTTCGGGATGGCCGCGGTAACCGTCTGAAGGAAGCCGAAGCGCCGGATATGTTCTCCGGGTTGATTTGGACCGGTGCGGAAGGCGTAAGGCTGGGTTTGGCGGATGATTTCGGTAGCGTCGATAGCGTGGCCCGCGAGCAGTTCGGTACCGAAGAAACGGTCAATTTTACTCCGCAGGATCGCTTGATTGATCGTCTGGCCGGCAAGTTCGGCGCGTCGTTTGGCCATGCTATTGCAAGCAGTTTGTCGATCCCGGCGATACAATAGTCTACTGGCGTCACACACTAATCAATTACTTATTTTGGCAAGACAGTTGCTTATCGATGATCTTTTAAGGATAATGCCCCTCTCTTCAGCGTCTCGCTGATGTTTTATGGTTACTGTGTCGGTCCTCTCGCAACGATACGCTGTAAACCCCGCCAGGTCCGGAAGGAAGCAACGGTAGCAGCGGACTCGTGTGCCGGGATGTGGCTGGCGCAGTAGCCGCCCAATTCTTGCCTTTCCGCGTTGCTAATGGCTTATCAGGTTCTTGCCAGAAAATGGCGTCCCAGCAACTTTACCCAGCTTGTCGGTCAGGAGCATGTCAGCCAGTCGCTAATGCACGCCTTGCAACACGATAGATTGCATCATGCCTATCTGTTCACCGGTACGCGCGGCGTTGGCAAAACCACGGTGGCGCGGATTCTCGCTAAAGCCATCAATTGCGAAAGTCTAAAAGATTTCAATCCTTGCGGCGAATGTCAGGTTTGTCGGGATTTCGAGCAAGGCCGATTCATGGACTTGATCGAAGTCGATGCCGCGTCCCGCACCAAAGTCGAAGATACCCGTGATCTGCTCGATAACGCTCAATACGCCCCCAATCAAGGCCGCTATAAAGTCTATTTAATCGATGAAGTGCACATGCTGTCCGGGCATAGCTTTAACGCGTTGTTAAAGACCTTGGAAGAGCCGCCGCCGCACGTCAAATTTCTGCTGGCTACCACTGATCCGCATAAAATTCCTGTCACCGTCTTATCGCGTTGTTTGCAGTTCAATTTGAAACGCTTATTACCGGCGCAAATCGACGCGCAGATGCAGTTTATTTTGGGTCAGGAACAAATCGCTTTCGAGCCGTCTGCGCTAAAAATGCTGGGTAGAGCTGCCGACGGCAGCTTGCGCGACGGCTTGAGTCTGCTGGATCAGGCCATCGTCTACGGTAGCGGCAGCGTCACGGCGGAAGCGGTGATCGGCATGCTCGGTACCGTGGCTCAGCAACCGATTAATGACATTTTGCAGGCTTTGGCCGCTGGCGACGCGCTGGCATTGCTGGCAAAAATAGGGGACGTGGCGGAACTGACGCCCGATTTTGCCGACATTCTGCAGCAGATATTAAGAGTATTGCACCGGGTCGCATTGCTGCAGCAAATGCCGGATTTCGTCGATCACGAATTTGATAAGCAATTTCTGGATGCGCTGGCTAAGGCCATGTCGCCGGAAGACGTGCAACTGTATTATCAGATCGGCTTGATCGGTCAACGCGATCTGCCGTTGGCGCCCGATCCGCGATGCGGTTTTGAAATGGTGATGTTGCGGATGCTGACTTTTCGGCCGCAAGGGACGGAACCGCAGGCACTTGAGCCCGTCAAGCCCGCTGTCGTTAAGCCGACTGCCGGTGTTTCGGCGCCCGCGACCGACGCCAGACGTATCGAAGAGCCGCGCACCATCTCGGTCTCACAAGCCGCCAAACCCAGCAATTGGACCGAGATTATCGCCGCCTTGAACATCAGCGGTCGTACCCGCGAATTGGCGCACAACTGTGTGCTGGACGGTATCGATGACAGCAGTTGTCGTTTGCTGCTTGATCCTGGCTTTCAGCAGATCGGCACCAAGGCTGAGGACAATCTAAGGGTAGCGTTGCAAAATTATTACGGTAAACCCTTAAAACTGGTCATAAGCAAGCAAGCAGAGCAGCAAATGACGCCGGCACTGGAAATTCAAAAGGCTCGCGAAGATCGTCAGCAAGCGGCGGTCGATAGCATTAATGCCGATGAAAATGTGCAGGCTTTGAAAGACACCTTTGGCGCCAGAATCATGCCTGGTAGTATCGAACCGCTGAATTAAATATTGGAGAGACGATGATGAAAAATGCGCTAGCGGGCATCATGCAACAAGCCCAAAAAATGCAGGACAACCTAAAGAAAGCCCAAGAAGAACTGGGCGCGATGGAAGTGCACGGCGAATCCGGCGGCGGCTTGGTGACGATAGTCATGACCGGAAAACGTGAGGTGCGCAAAGTCAGTATCGATCCGTCCCTGGTGGGTGACGATAAAGACATGCTGGAAGACTTGGTCGCGGCGGCGATTAACGATGCAGTACACAAAGTCGGTAGAATGAAAAAAGAAAAAATGGCCGACGTCACCGCCGGTATCCCGATTCCGCCCGGTTTTCAAATGCCGTTCTAAACATGCAAAACCAGGGTTTGCTGAAAGAGTTGATCCAAAGCCTGTGCTGTTTGCCTGGCGTCGGGCCGAAATCCGCGCAGCGCATGGCCTTTCATCTGCTGCAACGCAATCGCGATGGCGGCATGCAGTTAAGCAAAATGCTTGCAAAAGCCGTCAACGAAATCGGCCATTGCCGCGAATGCCGAACCCTGACCGAAACGGAATTGTGCGAAGTCTGCGCTAACCCGTTGCGTGACTCGGAAACCTTGTGTGTTGTTGAAAGCCCTGCCGATGTGTGGGTGATCGATCAGGCCACTACCTTCAAAGGTAAATATTTTGTACTGCACGGTCGCTTGTCGCCTTTGGACGGTATCGGCCCTGATCAGCTTGGCTTTGAGTTGCTGGAACAACGTATGGCGGCAGGGCAAATTAAGGAAATCATTCTAGCGACCAATTCCACAGTGGAAGGTCAGGCCACGGCGCATTTCATCGGTGAAGTGGCCGCTAAATTCAATATCCGCGCCACCCGAATCGCTCATGGGGTACCGATGGGCGGCGAGTTGGAGTTTATCGACAGCGGCACCTTAGCGCATGCGTTTAACGGTCGCCGGGAGTTTTAGGGGGAAACATGACTGATTGTTTGTTTTGCAAGATGGTCAGCGGCGAAATCAAGCCGGATGTGGTTTACGAAGACGAGCAATTGTTGGCGTTCAGGGATATTCATCCGCAAGCGCCGTTACATGTGTTGATTATTCCGAAACGGCATATCGCTAACTTGAACCAGCTGGATGACGCCTTGCTGGGTGGCTTGATGTTGCAGACCGCCGCTAAAATAGCCGCTCAGTTTGGCTATGCGGATAGCGGCTATCGAACGGTGTTCAACTGCAACGGCGATGGCGGACAAACCGTGCATCACTTGCATCTGCACCTGCTAGCCGGCAGGCAGATGCACTGGCCGCCAGGTTAACTCAGAAACAAAAAAAACCGCGAAATGCGGTTTTTTTGTGTGTTGATGCAAGTGTTTGCGTGATTAGCGCTGTTCCAACCACTGCTTGATTTCCAATGGCGTCATAGTGGCTCCGCCCAACTCCCGCATAAAAAAGTCGAAGTAGCGACGGCATTTTTCCAGAAACCGTTCAAGATCCGCAGTGCTGTTCACGTAAGGTGTACCGCCAGGCATCACCGAAGGCGAGTGAAAGCTGAACACAAAGATTCGCACGCCGTCGGCCAGCAAGGATTTGGTTAAGCGGCGCATTTCCGGTTCGCTGTAATCTTCGGGGGAGAGCCTAATCCGTTCCAGCAGCCGCAGCCTGGCGACGGCTCCAGATATCTTGGCTTTTCGTAGCCAGGGATGCATCAGTCGGCGATAAAGCGGTGTGCCTCCTGCCCGTAAGGTTCCCACGTAACCGCCGGATCCCGGCAAGCCGAGTAGACGGCGCTGATTCCCAAACCAAAACGGGTCGCTGGAGTAATTCGAGTAGTCGGGGCCGCCGTCGGCACTGTAATTGATAGATGCGGCAACGCTGATGTCTACCTCGTAGCCTAGCTCCTCCAGAATTTCGCCGGTGTTGGGGCCGAAGCCGTAACGGCCCGCCAGATAAGTTAATGGTGAGCTGCTGAACGAGGTCTTGATTTGCTCAGTGAGTTGCCGGAGTTTTTCATGCTCCAGCGCGCGTGGTAAGTTACCCGGATAGGAGTTGCGCGCATTGAGTTCTTCCTCATGCGGTGGCGACACCCAGGGGTGCAGATGCGCACCGATCAACGCACGACCGGAATTGGCGTAGGCTTTAAGCGGACCGAAGGCCTCTTCTTGCGAGGCAATCGGATAGTCGACGACGTAATTCGGAACAATACCAAAGCTGTCGAAAACGCTCTGCGCCCTGTCAATGTGACGCATGTGCTTCACGCCCGTAGCGTGCCTGTCGTGCGGCTTGTTCCAGTCGAATTCTTCTTCGGTATGGATGACAATCGAGAGGATAGGCTGGGTTTCGCTATCTAAGCGAATCAGGGTCCGTTCGTTCATTGGTTTAGTCCAACGATCTCGGAATAAAAATTGCTGATGTCGGATTCGCTAAGCGTGTCGCTGCGAAACACTTTATTGCGATAACCGGCTAATTCGTGTGAAAGCTTTGGTAATCTGGGCAGCAGGCGCGACTCAACTCGCGTATAAAAGCAGCCGTTTTGTAACAGGTGCCAGCCGATGGTTTGTCGGTAAATTAGAAACAGCTCGGCATCACTGAATCCCAACACTAGCGCGCCGGATACGCCTTTCAATTGGTTTGGTTTCCAGGTCACGTGACAGTATCCACCGGGTTTTCCCACGGCGAGATGTTTTAGCCAGTGCAGGTGGCGGTGATCGCGGAATACCTTGGCATCCGCCGGTGCCAGCGCTTGTTCGATGGCATCGTAATCGGTAAGCACGCGAACGCCGCCGAATTGGGCAAATGGCCAGGGAAGATTGGGCCAGAGTGTGTGGCGTTCGTTCATCGGCTTGAACTTCAGGAACTGTAGCGTTTTCGATACCACTTCCGTCGGCGTCAGGTCGGTGAAATGAAAACCGGGCTGCGACACGACGGCCATCGCCAGCCGCATGCTTTGGGAACGGAATGTCTCCAGCACGCACCAACTGGTGATATTACAGAACTGTTCCGCTTTGCCCCGAATTGTCCGCTCTGCGTAGATCGCGCCGATGCCGCCGACAATTTTACCTTCGTCCCGAATCAGAAAACCGTTGTTGGGCTTGGCTACCCCCCAGTTCTGCTGGAAAGCTTGCGCCCACTGTTCGGCGCTGCGCTCGGCGCTTAGGTGTTCCGTGAGAAATTGGCAGAAAGCGAGCAGGTCGCCGTCTTGAATCGGTTCCAGCGTCGGCATGGCCATGATTATTCCTTCAGCGCAATAGCGTCAAATAGGCGTACGGGATGATTATTCTGGTTAGGCTTGTTTGCTGGAAAGCAGAAAGTTGGTCATCGCGTTAATCGAGCCGAGATTGTCGATGTTCATGTCTTCCTGTTTAATCCGGAAGTCGTAGCTGGCCTCGAACCAAACTACCAGTTCCAATATAGCCCCGGAATCCAGCAGGCCGGTGGCGGGCAGGATGTCGTCGTCAGTGACGCCGGAGGCGTCCATATCCAGCGCTTTGGCAAGTTCTATTACCTTGGTGCGAATCGCGGCTTTAATCTCGTCGGGGTTTAAATTCATCTATCGGTGGCCTCTAGTTTATGTGTATGGGTTATGCCGGGCGGGACAACGCCAGCAACACCTGTGCGACGTCAAAACCCGTGAGAACGCGATGGTCGTAAGTGGCGCCCAACACGGCCTTGTCCGAGTTTTTCGGGGCGGCGTGAGCGATAATCAGCGATGTTTGCGGTGGCAGAATAGGGGTGTGGCGGCTGACATTCCAGCGTGCCATGCTCGAAAACGATAGGGTGGCACCGGTGGCTTCCTGCGGCGGCAACTTGTGCGCCATGGCATGACGTTGCACCTCGCCGAGGGCGCTGATGAATTGTGCCGCATCCATATCTTGCGTGTCGCGCACCACAGTCAAATAAAGCATCGCGCCGGCCTGCACGGTAAAGCCGATATTCACCGGCGTATATTGGAAACGCTGACCGTTGACTATCGTGGAATTAATTAGCGGACGTTCGCGACCTAGTTCGGCCAGACGGAAGGCCATCAAAGGCAGCAAGGGCGAGAGCATAAGTTTATGCTCCGCCGCATAGATGGCGGCCCGTTCTTCCCAGGGTTTGGGGTCGTATTCGACCTCAAGATAGGCTGAGGCCGCAAAATCCCGATGCCAGGCGACAGTGTGCAGCATGCCTGCTGCTTCCGGCGACAGTTCCTGCAAGTCTCCGGCAACGGATGGTGAGTCTTCGCGGTGGATTGCTGTTTGGGTGGATACTGCGGCCTTGCCGGGCTTGCCGCCCTTGCTCAACCAAGTTTCAATATCGGCTACCGACAGACGCTCACCACTGGCTGGGACGCGGGCAGGATCGATGTCCAATTCCTTGAGCATGGCTCTGGCTTTTGCCGTGGGCTGGCGGACAGTGCTTACTAGTGATGATGTGTCCTTGGTTTCTTCGGGGATGGCTTCGTCGCGCGTGGCCCCCAACCAGAACATCACGGCACCGACACGGATTTTTTGTCCGGGTTCGCAGTCGACCCTCAGCACGTAACCGTCCTGTTCAGCCACTACGTCGATCATGGATTTGTCTGTTTCGACGGTGGCAACCACGTCACCGTTATTGATGAACTCGCCTTGCTTGACGTCGATACTGACGACGTCTACGAATTCGTCGTTGATGTTCACGCAGGGGACGGTTTGGAAAGTGGGCATGGCTGTCCTTTAAAAAAGGTCGAGAATTTGGTCGATAATCGATTGTTCGTCGGGAATAATGCTGCGCTCCAGGCTGCGGGCGGAGGCGATGGGTACGGGCGGCGTGCCGATGCGCAGAAACTGGCCCTTGAATCCGGATTCGAGCAAAGCCGCAGCGATTTCGGCGCTGACGCCAAAATCATGGTGAGATTCCTCGATCACGACAACGCACTCCCGGGTTGCCAGATGCTTTATCAATGATTCGCGTGGCAGCGGCGAAAGCAGCGACGGCGAGACGATTTCAACTTCCAGCTCTTCTTCGCTTTCCAGTCTGTTCGCCACGGCTTCCGTCATAGTCAGCATGCCACCGTAGCTTACTAAGGTTACATCAGGTTCGTGCGCACCGCGACGTAATGTGGGGAACAGATGGGTAGCGACATCATCCGTTGCAGGCAGCGCGACATAATCCGCCGGATCCATTTTTTCGCCATAAAGCAGCTTATGCTCAAGAAACAGCACGGGGTAAGGCCAGCGCAGTACCGCATCGATTAGCAGTTCCGAAACCGAGTGTCTGTGGCTGCCGTAAACCACGGTCAGACCCGGCACCGAGGTGAACAGGTGTTCCGGACTTTGACTATGAGTGGGACCGTAACCGCGCCGACCGCCGCAAGGCGTGCGGATAACGATGGGTACCGATGTGTCCGCGAACATACCGGGAAACTTCACGGCATGATTGAGTAGTTGGTCCAGACATAGCGATAGGAAGTCGGCGAACATGATTTCCACGACGGGCAAGTAGCCGTCAAGCGACAAGCCTATAGATGAGCCGGTGATGCCGGCTTCGCTGATCGGCGTGGAGATGACGCGACCGGGAAACTCGCTGGACAAGCCTTGCGTTACTTTGAAGGCGCCGCCGTAAGGATCGTGCAGGTCTTCGCCGATTAGTAGCGTGCGCCGATCAGATTTGAGCAGGAATTGCAAGGCGGTGTTAAGCGCCTGGCGCACATTACTGCCGGCCGCGACAGGCGGATAATCGGGCAGCGGGTGTTCAAGTTGGGCGGTGAAAATGTGGGTCGGCGTCTCGGCGAGCGTCGCTTCCGGCGAGGCGTTGGCGGTTTGGCGTACCGTTTCCACAAACTCGCGATTGCGGGCTTCGATAGTTGCCAGCATATCGGCGGGCAACTGTCTGGCCAATGCGGCCAAGGGATCGCGGGCGCGAATTTCGGCAAGTTCGTTTGGATCGCGCAGATCGTCGCCCTTGCTGTGCGGACCCATCCGCCGGGTGTCAATCACCAGGAAACCGGGACCGCGACTTGCGCGTACTGCACTGACTACGTCCGCTACTTTGCGGCAGAATTCTGGATCATTGTCAGCAAATCGCCAGGTGGGTAGTCCGAATGCCGCGCCGCGGGCTTCGATATCGCCGCCCAGGTTGTCACGACTGACAGTGGTCTGAGAAATGCCGTTGTTTTCAACCACGACCAAAAGTGGGGCTTTCCAGACGGACACCAAATTCATTGCTTCGTATAGCAAGCCTTGTCCGAGCGTACCGTCGCCGATGATAGCGGCTACAATGCCGCCATTATTATGTAGCTTGCGTGCCAAAGCCAGACCGGCACCGATGCCTAACATGCCACCCTGCACGCCGTTGCTGTGAAAGTTACGGTGTACCAAATGTTGGCTACCGCCCCAGCCGCCGCAGGCTCCTGCTTCGCGGCCCATAATTTCGCCGACCAGGCCGACAAAGTCCCCGGAATACGACAGAAAATGGCCGTGATTGCGATGATTGGAGAGAACGGCGTCATCTGGATGATCCAGTGCGCGCACCACCGATAAGGCTGCCAGTTCTTGACCGATGCAGGTGTGGGTCGTGCCTGATACCAAACCGCGGGAGAATTGATCAAGAACCAGCTCTTCGGTCAGGCGGATCAGGTGGCCGTATGCATAAAGACTTTCTGGGGTGATGCCAATTTGCGGCTTGCCATGTTCATCCCGCGTGAAGCCAGGTACTTCCCAAGTTTTATCTTCCGGAATGCGAGTTACTGTTTGTATGTCCATTATCGAGTTCCGGCTATCTTGGATAGTGCTTTAATGATAGCAATATAATTTACGCGAACCGACTGTAGCGTGCAAGAACCGATTCAATTGATCTGGGATGCGAAATCATCAGTTCTTAAAGGGTTAACTTCGATTGCCTGGCGGCATTTTTTCTCTGAGTTTTAAAAAGCGCTGATAGCGGTCAGCGGCGATTTCACCGGTTTCCACTGCTAAGCGTACCGCGCAATCCTTGTCGTTGACATGCCTACAGTCGTTGAAACGACATTTGGCAATGTAAGGTTGAAACTCTCTATAGCCCCAAGCCAATTGCCCTTCCGACAAGCCGGCTAAACCAAATATCGCCACGCCCGGGCTGTCGATTAACTCGCCGCCGCCCGGTAAATGATAAAGCGTTGCGGCCGTGGTGGTATGCCTGCCATGGCGGGTGATTTCCGAGACACTGTTGATTTTCAAGTTACGGTTCGGCAATAGCGCATTGGTTAATGATGACTTGCCCACTCCGGATTGGCCGGCAAACATGCTGGTTCGCTGCGATAACACCCGCTGTAACCCGTCTATGCCGATTTTTTGATTGGCGCTGACTCTATGTAAGCTATAGCCTAAGTTTTGATAGTAGGCCAATCCTGCTTCAACAGCAGTTGATAGCGGCAGATCGATTTTGTTTAATACCAGCGCCGCATCGATGTTGCAGTTTTCGCAGACCGCCAGATATTGATCCAGCAATAGAAAGTCGCATTCCGGTTCGGCGGCAAACACGATGAAAATAGTATCCAAGTTTGCCGCTACCGGCCGCGTGTCGTTGCCACGACTGGGACGCTGCAACACCGAGCGCCGGGGTAAAATTTGCTCGATGCGGCCTTGCTCAGGCGAGGACATGGAAAGCATTACCCGGTCGCCAACCACCACCGTGTCTAGTTTGCGTAATGTTTGGCAGAGCACGAGTTGTTCTGCCACCATCCCGGCAGCGTCGCTCACCTCGACGGCAATACCTTGACCGAGATGGGCAACTACCAAACCCTGGTGCAAGTCTGCCATCAGGCGGACTGCATCTTTTCTTCGATATGCGCTATGCGGATGGCTGCGGGCGGGTGACTGTAATGGAATGCCGAGTACAGCGGGTCTGGAGTCAAGGTGCTGGCGTTTTCTTCATAAAGTTTCACCAAACCACTGATCATTTTGCTGCCTTGAGCGTTGCGGGTGGCAAAGTCATCGGCTTCGAATTCGAATTTACGCTGAAAATAAGCACTGATCGGTTGCATGAAGGTGGTGAAAACCGGCGACACCAGCATAAACAGCAACAGGGCGGCAGCGTTGGAGTGAGTGCTGACGCCTAGGCCGTCAAAAAACCAGTCTTGGGTGATCAGCCAGCCTAATACCGCAAAGCTGATTAGGGTCATCACCGACGACGCCACCAGCATTTTGATGGTATGTTTGCATTTGAAATGGCCTAGCTCGTGAGCCAAAACGGCTTCCAGTTCTTCCTCGTCCAGCGAATTCACCAGCGTATCGAAAAATACGATGCGCTTGTTATTGCCCAGGCCGGTGAAATAAGCATTGCCGTGTCCAGAGCGGCGCGAGCCGTCCATGATGAAAATACCTTGGCTATTAAATCCGCAACGCTCCAGCAAACCCTGGATCCGTTGCTTCAAAGAACCATCCTGCATAGGTTCGAATTTGTTAAACAGCGGTGCGATCAATGTTGGAAACAACCAACTCATCAACAGCGAAAAACTCATGATAATTGCCCAGGCGTAAAGCCACCAAAGGCCGCCGATGCTGTCCATTACCCACAGAATCAGCGCCAGAATCGGCAAGCCGATCGCCAAGGTCAAGCCCATGGACATCATTTGGTCTTTTACAAACTGCGGCAGTTTGCTTTTATTAAACCCGTATTTTTCTTCGATTACGAAGGTTTGGTAAAGGCTGAACGGGATTTCAACCACGGTCATCAACAGAAAAACACTGGCCATCGACAGCAAACTGGCCATTAACGGCGACAAATCGAAGGTCGACCAGAAGTCAAATACCAGGCTAATGCCGCCGCCCAAGGTCAGCGTCAGCAGAAACACCATACCGACCAGGCTATCGATGTCGCCGAGTTTGCTTTTTTCAATGGTGTAATCGGCGGCCTTTTGATGGGCGGTGAGTGATACCCGGTCTTGAAAGGCGCTCGGCACTTGTCCGCGATGCTGCAATACATAGGCTTTCTGGCGCATTGCCAGCCAGAATTGGGTGCCGTAAGACAGGACTAAAGCTACTAAAAAAATGCCAGTAAACGTGTTCATCAAACCTTTTGGGGTGGGGGTTAACAATTAGCGGTACAGATTAGCTAATGCTACAATTTGCCGCAACATTATTAATACCATGGAATGCAAATGGCTCAAGATGCCGACAATCTTATCTGGATCGATCTGGAAATGACAGGCTTGGATCCTGATAACGATCTCATCATTGAAATCGCCACAGTGGTGACCGATAAACATCTAAATATTCTTGCTGAAGGACCTGTAATGGCAGTACATCAGTCCGATGCGGCGCTGGCGGCGATGGATGACTGGAATCAGCAACATCATGGTCAATCCGGTTTGATTCAGCGGGTAAAGGACTCAGAAATCGATGCTGCCGAAGCGGAAGCGCGTACGCTTGAATTTTTGCAGCTCTGGGTGCCTGCCAAATCCTCGCCGATATGCGGCAACAGCATTTGTCAGGACAGGCGATTTTTGTACCATTATATGCCCAAATTGGAAGCGTTTTTCCATTACCGCAACTTGGATGTGTCTACCGTCAAGGAATTGGCCGCGCGCTGGGCACCACAATTGAAGGACGGTTTTAACAAACAGGCAGCGCACAAAGCTTTGGACGATATTATCGAGTCCATCGAGGAACTGCGTTACTACCGGGAAACATTCTTCAAATTCTGATGCAGCAATTATTTGCGGTCGCTCTGGGCGGGGCCATTGGCTCCATGTTGCGCTATCTGGCCTCCAACGGTGTCTATTCGTGGTTGGGTAGGGGCTTTCCATACGGCACCCTGACCGTCAATTTGCTCGGCTCGTTTTTGATCGGACTGATGACCGAGGCACTGATTCTGCAGCGCATGAGTCTTGCTTTGGAATATCGCACCGCGATTTTGGTAGGGGTAATGGGGGGCTTTACCACCTTCTCCAGCTTTTCTTTGGAAACGATTTATTTGTTAGAACAAGGCCAAATCGGTAAGGCGGGGCTGAATGTTCTAGCCAGCGTGCTTGGTTGTTTATTAGCGGTTTGGGCCGGGCTGGCGCTGGGTAAAGGCTTGTTTTTCTATTCGCAAGGAACCTTCCAACTGTTCGATTGGCCGTTTCCTTATGCGTTGACGCTGGTCAATAGCATTGGGGCATTTTTGATCGGACTGGTCGCCACGGTCTTGCTGCATAAACTCAGTATTTCAATAGAGTACCGCGCTATTTTGCTCACCCTGCTGATTGGCCTGTTTATCACGCTATCGGGTTTATATTTAATACTCTTCCTGCTGGAGAGCGGCCATTCCTTCGAATCGCATTTGGGGGCCATGCTGACCGTTTTTTTTAGCAATATGCTGTTCTGCGCCGCCGCACTTTACTTAGGTTTGTGGCTAGGCAAGCAGATCTAGCTGCCGTTTCAACTCTTTCTTCAATTCAGGATATTCATCACCATGCTAGACCCCCGTTTATTTAGAAGCGACCTGGAACTGGTTCTACAACAATTGCAAAGACGCGGCTTTCAATTCGATGCTGCCGCCTATCAGGGCCTGGAAGACCGGCGTAAAGAAGTTCAGGTCAAAACTCAGGAATTGCAGAACGAACGCAATACCCGTTCCAAAGCCATCGGCCAGGCCAAAGCCAAGGGCGAGGACATTCAACCCTTGCTGGATCAAGTGGCGGATTTGGGCGACCAATTAAAAGCCGCAGAATCGGAACTGAATGACATCCAAAACCAGTTGAACATCTTGCTGGAAGGCATCCCTAATATTCTTGATGACGCGGTGCCGGCGGGAAAAAGCGACGCAGATAATCAGGAAGTCAGCCGCTGGGGCGAGCCACGCCAGTTCGATTTTACCCCGAAAGATCACGTCGATTTGGGTGAGCCCTTGGGGATGAATTTCGAACTGGGCGCAAAAATCGCCAGCGCCCGTTTCGTGGTCCTGGCCGGTAAACTGGCCACCCTGCAACGCGCGATAATTCAGCTGATGCTGAATACCCATATCAACGAGCACGGCTATCAGGAAACCTATGTGCCGTTCCTGGTCAATGCCGATAGCCTGCGTGGCACCGGCCAATTGCCCAAGTTCGAAGCCGATCTGTTTACGGTCAAAAACGAGCCGACGTTCTATTTGATCCCGACTGCGGAAGTGCCGGTCACCAACATCGTCCGCGATGTGATCGTAGAAACCAAGCAGATGCCGTTGAAATTCGTTTGTCATTCCCCGTGTTTCCGCAGTGAAGCGGGTGCGTATGGCAGCGATGTGCGGGGGATGATTCGTCAACACCAATTCGAAAAAGTCGAGTTGGTGCAAATCGTTACCCCGGAAACCTCCGTGCAGGCTCATGAAGAACTCACCGCGCACGCCGAAACCATTTTGCAAAAACTGAATTTACCCTATCGCAAAGTATTGCTGTGCGCGGGCGACACCGGCTTTTCGTCGTCTAAAACCTATGATTTGGAAGTGTGGCTGCCCGGCCAGCAAAAATACCGGGAGATTTCGTCCTGCAGCAACTTCAAAGATTTCCAAGCCCGCCGCTTGCAGGCGCGTTGGCGCAATCCGGAAACCGGGAAACCAGAGTTGGTACACACCTTAAATGGCTCGGGATTGGCTGCCGGACGTACCTTGATTGCGGTGATGGAGAACTATCAAAACGAAGACGGTTCGATCACGGTGCCGGACGCTTTGCGGCCATATTTGGGCGGTCTCGAGAAGATTCAATAACTTACAAATCATCAGGTCTTTGGCGGCGCGTAAATTGTTTGGATGCCAAACTGTCATGCGTTATCATCGATGCCGAGGCCGTTAAATCTGGCAAAATCAATAGCTTGCCGACTGGGTTACTGTCTCGAAAAATTCAATAATTATAAGGGAGGGGCAAAAAATGAGCGAAGCAAATGAAGTACAGGGACCATCGCTGTACGAACGGATCGGTGGGGATGCGGCAGTCAACGCCGCTGTAGATGTGTTCTACGGTAAAGTGTTGGACGACTATCGGATCAACCGCTTTTTCGCAAACACCGACATGGCCAAACAGGCTGCACATCTGAAAGCGTTTATGACCGTTGCCTTCGGTGGACCAAACGAATACACCGGTCGGTCTTTACGCGACGGGCATGCCCGCTTAGTCAGCGCGGGCTTGGACGATTCGCATTACGACGCCGTTATGGAGCATTTGGGCGCTACCTTGCATGAGCTGAATGTACCGGAAGATATGGTCGCGGAAGCCGCTGCACTGGTGGAAAGCGTTAGAGGCGAAGTGTTGGGAAAATAAAATCGGTTTCGCTACTATGTTCAAGCAATAGCGGTTGAATGTGGTAGCGGACTTTGTTTACTGAACCTTAGGCTTGACTGGCCTTAGTCAGCTCCGGGTTTTTAATCAATTCGGTAAGATGGGTATGGCTTTTCTTCAGGGCACTCTTGCTGGAATGAGGCTCTCATACACCAAAGTTAAACTGTCCCCACTAATTCAACACTCCCTCGAGCAAAGATGGCGTTTTCGCGTGTCCTGAATCAGCTAGCCGCGAAACAGTTTTAGCCATTAGAATTTTTTATAGCCTAGCCCACAGTAAAATGCCGGACGACACCATTAAGCAGATTCCCGCCAGCCAGAGCCTATACTTTGAAGGTCTTTTCGAGAACCGATCGGCAATCGCGGTTGCCAGTGAAATGAGCAGGATTGGGTATGCCAACAGGACCGCTAGTCTGGGTATGGCACTGTTTGCATCGGTATCTTCAATACTGTAATAACTAAAACAGCCTAAGCTTGGCAACGCAATCGCCAAGGCCAGCGCCAGTAACTTGTGGCTAAATTCGTTCATGCATTATGCTCCCTTTGTGAAGTCCTAAAGCTAAGCCCTTTGCTTGTTGGCTGCAGTAATAATTTTGCCGGTAGTCGCGGCGAGGGTATTGTGGAGAATCCGCAAAAATCCCTAGCGCGGTAAGTTAGACTACGATAGCTTAAAAGTCACAGAGATTTTTAACCGACCCTTTTCCTTTTCGGAGTAATTATGCAATTTCGTTCCGTTAGCTATTGTGCGTTGCTTGGTTTGTATTTTGCGCTGTGCGAACCCCCTTGTTTTGCGGCGGAGCTATCTCGAGAGGATGTTGTCGCGATCATTGCGGAAGCCGGCGCTCAGCGGCCTAAGTTTGCCAAGAAAGACCTATCGGGTTTGGATTTATCCGGGATTGATTTCAATAAAGCCGACTTGTTTTCTGCCAATTTGGACGGTGCTAAGTTGATAGCTGCCAGATTAATCGGGGCTAATCTCAATCTTGCCCGGCTGCGAAATGTCAATTTACAGAATGCAGATTTGTCCGGTGCCAGCCTCTACGGCGTGGTGATGGAAAATGCCGACTTGTCCGGCGCCGACCTAAGTAGCAGCCGTGTGACGGGCCTGCTCAATAACGTCAATTTAACCGGCGCCAATCTAAATAAAGCCAATTTAGGTCCCAATTCCGGGAGTCCTCGGAAACGATTCGATAAGCTGGAAATGAACAATGCCATATTAAATAATGCCGATTTGAGAGGCGCTAATTTTAACCATGCGCTGATGAGAAACACATCGTTAAACAAAGCTGATTTAAGCGGCGGGCAGTTTATCTGGGTGGACTTTTCAGGTGCCAATCTGGAGGGGGCAACGATTTCCGGAGCGGATTTTAGAAGCGCTAAGTTTGGCGGGGCAAATGTCAACAACGTGAGCGGGGCGGACAAAGCCTTGGGTTTTAAACAATAATCGTATCTATCTCAGGATTGCGACGAGTCGGATCTGGAAGCCGCGCGTATCCATTAGATTGTCGGGAGGCGCTTCGCTTGTCCAGCCTTGTTCTGACCAATTACAAATAGTCCTCACCGGCCTGACCCTGAGCAACGCATTCCACGTTCAAATTTGTAAAGGCCTCGCGGCGGTTGTTTCGGTTGGCATCGATAATTTCAATGCCGACAGGGCGGCCAAAGGATAGAAACCACCACAATCGCTATCAGCAAAGCGTGCCTCATCAGCAAATACTACCTGCAATTGCGAAGTAAGCCGGTTAGGAACCCGATACCACGGCATTAAGCTGCTTGGCTGATACGCCAAAGGCCCGGCCGCTTTGAAATCCAGCCTGCCGTGCTCATTGCAATACGCCATTTGAGTGTAAGCGTTGGTGATAAAGTTCAGGCGTTTCCAACCGCGCAGTTTGGCATGCCAGCGCGACTGGTCTTGTTTGCGGTTTTCCAGAAATGTCGCGTAATTACTTCCCGATAGAACTGATTCCACTTCATACGCAAACGTTAACGCTTGGCTAAAAGTCCATTCGCCGGGAATTCCGGCATGAACCAAAGTGAAATTAAGCTTAGAGTCGTGATGAATTAGGCTGCGCAGACGCAACCATTTCAATAGCTCATCGCGGTCAGGGGCGTTGAGAATGTCGTCCAAGTTATCTTCAGGGCCCAACTGCTCATAACCGAGCGCTGCGCTGAGGAGATGGAGTTCCTGTTGGCCCAAAACCACAACTGCTGCCGATCCCAGATTTCTGACAAAACGCAGCACCTGCAAAGACTCCGCTCCCTGGTTAACCAGATTGCCGGCAAACCAGAGTCTGTCTACCAACGGATCGAAGCCGATGTTCGCTAGTAACTGCATGAGAGTCTGGTAATCGCCGTTCACACTGCCGATGGCATAGGTAGTCATAGGTAATTAAATTCCAAAGCCATATCTGACTAGATGGCCGGCCATGACCACAAGGTCAACGTGACACAGCGGATTTTCAACTTGCCCAAAATACCTATCAATTTTGATGCCAGTAACCTGGACGGATTTTGTCCGGGGCATGCTGACTCGCCAACTTGTTGATTATTCCCTGGAAACCGGTGGCGTGCCGCCGCTATAGACGGTGGGCTCAACCTGATAAACCTAGGTCGTTTCCCACAACTTCCGCTGATTTTCGGCTGGAATGTAAAGTAGCCGACAGGCTTTGATTTGCTGATTAGCTAAGCCCGTTAGACTGGGAATACTGACAGATTCGGCGCGCCAAATTGGCGGAGATGTGTTTTTGTATATGTAAAATCTATTGAAACAATAAAAACAATCGAATTTATTTCTGATAAAAGTTTGTTCAAAATGGTCTCCAAGCTGGAACGGTTGATACGTCAACCAGTGTTCCAGTGGTATGACAATTATTAAATTATCAGGAGAACAACCATGAAAAACCTAACCACCATTCAAGCTACTATCGTCATTGCTGCTGCTTTGGTCTCGACTGCGGTTGAAGCACACGGCGAACACATCACAGCCAACGCTATTGAAAGTAGCCTGGTTACTGAAATAGTTTACGACAGTCCGGCTCATAACAGAGGTATCCACGGCTATCCAAATCCGCTTGCGCCGGTTGCGATTGACGAGAAATCGTGGATTTATATCGACAAAGCGCATGGCCAAGCTGTCTATAGCTATCCCGGAGTTACCAAGTAAGCTTGGGGTTGGCGGACGCCAACATGCCGATTACTTGTGATACTTGCCCGGCTCTTCAGAGCATGGCTCCCGCGAAAGCGGGAGCCATTTTATTTTTGATGCCTGTTTTCAGAAGAATCACGGTTTTCGCGTCTTTGGGGCCGAGCCAATAACACTGACAACATTGCCAAGACTCTGGCTTCAATAAGCACTTACAAAGCGCGGACCAATAATACCGGCATCCAAGGGCACACCAATAAGAGTAGGCCGGTAAACCAGATATCGAAGGTAGGAGGCAAGGCGGGGGCTTCGAGCTGGTCGGCTGATGGATTGCTCGGGGCGAATATTAATACCAAAGCCACTAACAGCATCAGCGGCGGTGCGAACATAAACCCCAGCAACACTCCCCAAGCGGAAGAGCCAATATCGCGACAGCGTTTGATCATCGCCGATACCCCAAATAAACCGCAGGCCAAGGCGATACACAGATAAAACGGCACGGCATACTCGTCTGAAGACCCGCTTGTCGTAATCTGATGCGCATACAAAGGTAGCGCCAAAGCATTCAACAAAGTTGGCAGCCCTAGGGCTAAATATCGAGAGCGGTCATAACGCAGCATGGAGTTATATCTTCCCTGGATTTGAAGTTGACAGGATCGCTTAGGTTAGCTCAGAGGCCGGCGATTGCCAACTGGCCATTCCAAGCTAAGCAAAATCTCGCTGCCAATCGTCAATAATCCGACATATCTGGGCCAAGCCGTCGCTGAGTGCCGCTGGGCCGGGCTGTAAAATGTCACAAGACTTAATCTCGAAAACCCGCTGTTGTTGCAAGGCGGGGATGCTGTCCCAATTGGGGCGAGCAGCGAGATGATCTGATCGAAATTTTTTTCCGCACCAGGAGCCGATGATGATATTCGGCGCGCGGCGCACCACTTCTTGCGGGTCGGCGATGATGCGCTGTTTGGCGGAATGTTCTGTGGATAGTTCGGCAAAGCAATCGTCGCCACCGGCGATGTTAATCAACTCCGATACCCAGCGAATGCCGGAAATCATCGGCTCGTCCCACTCTTCAAAATACACTTTAGGGCGCTTGGCAAACCTCAGACTGTGTTGGCGAGTGGTTTCCAGTTGCTGCCGGTATTGCGCCACCAGTGCGGAGGCTTTTTCCTGGACGCCGACCATCGCCCCCAGCAAGCCGATCATTTGCAAAATACCTTCCACCGAGCGTTGGTTGAACACATGCACCTCCACGCCAGCTCGGATCAATTCCGCGGCGATGTCGGCTTGCAAATTGGAAAAGCCCAGCACCAAATCCGGCTTTAGCGCCAGGATTTTATCGATTTTGGCGCTGGTAAATGCCGACACCTTTGGCTTTTCTTTACGTGCCCGCGCCGGTCTGACGGTGTAGCCGGAGATGCCGACGATACGCGCTTGTTCGCCCAGCAAATACAAGGTTTCGGTGGTTTCGTCGGTTAGACAGACGATGCGTTCGGGGTAAATCATTGGGGTGTCCAAATTGTGTCGTCAGCGGGGTAAACTCGGTTAGCACCGGGCAATAAAAACCGCCTAGCGGCCAAGCCGGTAGGCGGTTTCTCAAGCCAGGAACAGCTTACGCTTATTTGGCTTCGATCAAGCTAGGATCGTAATCTTCCGGCGCATCAAAACCCAGCAGATTTAATACGGTTGCCGCTACATTCGATAAACCGGCTTTCGGTAAATCTTGGCGCAATGTGTAGCCTGGGTTTACCCCAGAGATCAACACAAACGGCACCGGATTCAAAGTGTGCGAAGTCTTGGCCTTGGCGCGGCCTTCGGCATTGCGCGTCACATTGCCTTTTTTATCCAACTCGTACATTTCGTCGGCGTTGCCGTGGTCGGCGGTGATGATGGCGGTGCCGTTCATTTCTAAAATGACCGGAATCAAACGCGCCAATTGCAAATCCAGCCCTTGCATCGCGGTCACTGCCGCTTCGAAATTCCCGGTGTGGCCGACCATGTCGCCGTTGGCGTAGTTGACTCGCAGGTATTTATATTGGCCGCTGCGTACCGCGTCGATCAGCGCATCGGTGATTTCGGCGCACTTCATCCAGGGCCGTTGTTCAAACGGCACCACGTCGCTGGGGATTTCCACATAAGTTTCAGAAGATTCGTCGAATTTACCGGAGCGGTTACCGTTCCAGAAATAAGTGACGTGACCGAATTTTTGGGTTTCGCTAATCGCGTATTGCGACACGCCGTTCTTGGCCAAATACTCGCCCAAGGTGCGGTCGATGGTCGGTGGCTCCACCAGAAAGCGCGGTGGTAATTTGGTATCGCCGTCGTACTGCATCATGCCGGCGTAAGTCACTTTCGGTAGCGGGCCGCGCTCGAATGGGCTGAATTGCTCTTCGATGAAGGCGCGGGAGATTTCGATAGAGCGGTCGCCACGGAAGTTAAAAAACACCACCGCATCGCCGTCCACGATAGTGCCTAGCGGTTTGCCGTCTTTGGCAATCACGAAACCGGGTAAATCCTGGTCGATGACGTTGGCTTCGGTGCGGAAGGTTTCAATCGCTTCGTGGGCGCTGGCAAATTGTCTGCCCAGACCCAGTACGTGAATGTCCCAGCCGCGTTTCACCATGCTCCAGTCTGCTTCGTAACGATCCATGGTGATTTGCATGCGGCCACCGCCGGAGGCAATCGCCACGTCAAACTCCGCGCTACGCAAGCCGTCCAGATAGGCTTCAAACGGATCGACATACTCCAATGCAGAAGTCTCGCCGACATCGCGGCCATCCAACAGGATATGCAGGCGCACTTTGGCTACACCTTCTTGCTTTGCGCGTTCGATCATCGCTTTCAGATGGTCGATGTGCGAATGCACGTTGCCATCGGAGAACAAGCCCAGAAAATGTAAAGTGCCGCCTTGCTTGGCGGTGGCAACCACATCGTGCCAGGCTTGGCCTTGCCAGAGGTGGCCGCTGCTGATGGATTCGGCGACCAATTTGGCGCCTTGCGCAAACACCCGGCCGGCGCCGAAGGCATTGTGGCCAACTTCGCTATTACCCATGTCTTCGTCGCTGGGCATGCCGACTGCGGTGCCGTGCGCGAGCAGCTTGAGCATGGGATAGCTGGCCATGTAACGGTCCAGGTTAGGTGTTCGCGCGGCTTTAACCGCATCGCCGTCTTCGCGCGGCGAAATACCCACGCCATCCAGTACGATGGTAACGAGAGGGCCATGACAGGCAGGAAAACGGGAAGATTTTGCTAATTTCATGGTGTTATTCAATGGGTGGCACTTTGGAAGTTAAAAGAAATAGGTTAGGGCAAAAGCGGCAATTTAGTCTCGGCAGGTGCTTGCACAGCCAGGAAATTCAACATCATACCTGATCGACAAGGTCCAACAGCACGTCCTCATAAATCGCACTTAAATCCAGCTTGATGTCCAAGTCGGGCAGTGGCAAACGGTCTGCGGCATGGGTAAAGCTATGGAGCAACCAGCCTTGCGCGGTGCGCTCGAAACAATCGATGGCTTGGCTTTGGCTGTCGATCAGCCAATAATGTTGCAGACTGTCGAGTTGGCGGTAAGCGGCGAATTTGGCACCGCGATCAAAACCTTCAGTAGAAGGCGACAGCACTTCGGCGATGAATAGCGGATGCTGTTTGAACAGGCGGTTGTCGCGGTCTTTGGCTTCGCAGGTCACCAGCACATCGGGGTAAAAAAACGCGTTGGCTTTAGCAACATTGAGTTTCATATCGGAAATATAGGCGCGGCAGGGAGTGTCTTTTAGCGTTTGTTTCAGAAGAAACGCCAGATTCATCGCAATCGAAACATGCGCATCGCTGGCGCCGACCATTGCCCAAACCTCGCCGTCGAGATATTCGTGTTTGATTTGCGCGGAGGCCTCGCCTTGCAGGTAGTCTTCCGCGCTTAGTTTTAATTTCTCTGCCAGAGCCATCGCTGATTTGCCTTGGATAATTAAAAACGATTCTAACGTTTGCCGGCTAAATGTGGAACCCTTATTAAGCTAATTACACCTGGGGTTCCTGGGTAACGGTCGCCGTTCGTCGAATACCGGGTAAACCGGTTCTGCCATACGGACTTGTGGTGGAGCAAATGAGGGCAACGCCTAACAATTCGTTATAATCCAACAATGAACGAATTAGCTACAACAGATTATTTTCGCAATGATGTATTGATAAAACGACCCTACATCAAACTGGAGTGGTGTGAAGTGGCATTATCAGATCCATTTAGACGCGAAATTCAAGATGACGGACGAATTCGGCATTGGATCTTTGTGGCCGAGATAAATAAGTATTTGCGAGTAGTCACGTTGGAAGATGGGCTAACTGTCCATAATGCCTTTCCTGACCGGAGATTTAAACCATGAAATTACGTTACGACCAAGCGACTGATTCCCTTTACATCCATTTAGCTGACAGGCCTTCGGTCGACTCCGACGAAGTCAGTGATGGTGTGGTTTTGGACTACGATGAAAATGGCACCCTGGTTGGCATCGATCTGCAGCACGCCAGCCAAAAAGCGGATATTGAGTCGTTGGCCTTAGTGCATTTGCCGTTAAGGAATTTGCAGGCGGCTTGATTTATGGGAACCTCTAAAAATTGCACTTCGATAAACTCAGTGCGAACGGTTATATTTACAGATCAAAAGCTTATCCGTTCGTGCTGAGCTTGTCGAAGCATGAACGGATAATTTTTAGAGGTTCCCTTATTTGTTGTTATCGAAGATGTATCTTTTGAGGATGCGTTATCGTGTGGACGATGAAAACACGCCGCCCGTGGGAACGAGATAAAAGTGTTTACGAGGTGCAGCCATGACTATATCGCAACCGCAAAACCCGCTAGAGCAGTTGCAGGAAAATTGCCGCTATTTTGAATACACCCAAGCCGCCGATCCAATTGGTTTTGGGGCTATCTCCAAACTGCCGTTCGCCAATTTCGGTAGCGAGTTACATCAAAGCGGCGAAACTCGGATTATCCCGCTGGATGTCAGCGCGCAATTAAATTGTCCCGGTCCAGCCACCAGTCCGGCGTTGTGCGCAAACTTTGTCAGAATTCTGGCTGGCGAGTCGCTGGCCACCAATTTCAATGCCACCTCGCTGTTGTTTTACGTGATGTACGGCAGCGGCCATACTGCATTCGATGATCTGACTATCCCCTGGCAAACCGGCGATTTTGTGGTGCTACCGATAGGCCAAGACACCCGACATTTTGCCGACAGCGATGCGGCTTTTTATCTGGTGCACGACCAGCCCTTGTTGACTTACCTGGGTGTCAAAGCCGAAACACAATGCTTTAAACCGACGCTGTATACCGCAGCCGATTCGCTGCGTGAGTTGGCGGCGGCGCAAAAAGCGGCGGAGGCGGTGAATCGCAATCGCATCAGCGTCTTGCTGGCCAACAAAGCCATGGACCAAACCCTGACTGTCACCCACACGCTGTGGGCGATGCTCGGCGTGTTGCCCAAGGGTGCGGTGCAATTGCCGCATCGGCACCAATCGGTGGCCTTGGATTTGATTCTGGATTGCGCGCCAGGTTGTTACACCCTGGTCGTACCGCAGATTTCGGCAAGCGGCCAGATCGTCAATTCCACCCGCGTCGATTGGCAACCCTATTCCGCCTTCATCACCCCGCCCGGCTACTGGCATGCGCATTACAACGAGTCGGACAAAGAGGCGCATTTGATTCCGCTGCAAGACGCCGGCTTGCAGACTTATTTGCGGAGTTTGGATATTAAATTTGTGTTGGCGGATGGGAGTGTTTCGCGGTGAGTTTACGAGGTATAAGGGCGCTGTAATTGGACAGCTTCCCACTGGTATCTCAATTGTAGGGCGGATGCCGATAGGCGATCCGCCAAAATGTCGCCAAAAAAACAACAACCATCGAATTAGGCCGAATGACACCACGCATGACGAAGGAGCGGCCCCCATTCGGAGGAACGCCTGTAGGCTTCCGCCTACGAACTTGAACTAAAAATTCCCATAGCATTGGGGAACAGGTTGGCTAATAATGCTCCGGTAGAACGGCTCTTGTTGAATTACGCTGCCACCCTAATGAAACCAATTCCGACTCCTGGCATCACGACGGCACAAACGACATAGGTTTATTTATCACCGCCACTAGCCTGCAATCTTTACGAGGACAATCCCGTGACCACTGAAAATTCCGCATCCCGCAAAGGCATCTCCCAAAAAACCGCCTGCGCCACTGGTATTAAGGGTCCCGGCTTATTCGATCATGGACCGAACTACAGACTGACATCGTCGGAGCAATTCCCCCTGCATATCGCCAAACGTATCAAAGCGAGCCTGATTTTAGCCAGGGCAGCGCATTATTTAACCTTTGTCTATGGCGGGGGCCCGGTTCAGATCACGGTCACCGGCGCTAAATTTCAGGATAGAACTTGCGCTGCCGGCAACATGACGCGAGATAGCCTAGGCCGCATCCAATATTCGGGTTTGCAGGCCGGTCATGTTCGCTTGGGCAGTTATCTGATCAACGGCAATTCGGTGGCGAGCGAATGGTATTATAAATTCAGTGAATTGGCCGCAAAAAGAGGCATTAATAAAGCCGAAGCCGGCGAAAGCCTCTTAGGCCATGGGCATTTTACCGCGCTAAGTTTGATATTCGAAGGAGTGACTAATCCTGTCGACGCCATGGTTAACCAAGTGTTCGGCACCATAGAATCCAGGCTGCATCCCAAACTCAATCTGTTAAACCTCACCAGCATTCCTAAAAAAACGAATATACTATCCCTGCAAATGAGACTATTTAGCGATGAATTCATGCAATCCGTACCTAAGGAGTTGTTACGGATTGCCAAAGACATGGCCGAAAAAATCAAGCGTGAACCGGTTAAGGAAAGAACTCAAAAAGATGTGGAAATCGACGGCCATGGACCGGCTTTCAAATTCCAAGGCGAGTTATTGAAACAATTCATTTCCGAACTCGAATCGGCAAATAGCCATACCAACCAAAAATTAGTTGAAATCAGCGGCGATATCATCAAAGCCATCAACTTCGACATGCCGCTGGTGGCCTTAGCCAAGGACGAAGCGCAAAGCTATTGATCCGGCCCTCTGAAGTTTGAATTTTTTCGCCTGGGCATAGTTGGAAAGCCAGAAATTCTCTGGCTTTGGACAAAACCACCGCGAAATAAGTTATAACTTCATGTTGCCGAATCTATAAAAGGCCTCAGGTCTTGCCAATAAGCTTTTGCTATCGGCCATATTGGCAAGACTCGTCAAAATATCAAAGACACCGTTCCGGCTGCCATCAACCCACAATTAAGATTTCGCCCCCAACCTCGCCAACAACTTCTCCAAAAACATCACCTTATCCTCCATATCCTTGAAGGTCTGGGTAAAGCGTAGCTTGTCCGCACCATCGAATTTATACACTTGCGACTGGCTTTGAATCATCAGGATCAACTCGCCGGTATCGATTTGCGGGGTGGCGGTAAACACGATGCGGCCGCCGGTGGCGTGGGCTTCGATTTTGCGGATGCCTAGATGCGCGGCTTGTTGTTTCAGTTCGGTGATTGCAAACAAGGCTTTGACTTGATCCGGCAATAAGCCGAAGCGGTCGATCATTTCGATTTTTAATTTGCGCAAATCGTCTTCGGTTTCGGCGCTGGCTATGCGTTTGTAGAGCACCAGACGGGCGTGGATGTCCGGCAGATAGTCTTCCGGGATCAGCGCGGCGATTTGCAAATCCACTTCCGGGCCGGTATCCAGCGGCGCATCCAGCTCCGGCTGTTTGCCGGATTTCAAGGCTTTCACCGCGCGTTCCAGCAATTCGGTGTACATAGTAAAGCCGATCTCCTGAATTTGGCCGCTTTGTTCGTCGCCCAGCAACTCGCCGGCGCCGCGGATTTCCATGTCGTGCGAAGACAGCATGAAGCCGGCACCCAACTCGCCGGAAGTCTCGAAGGCTTCCAGACGTTTGATGGCGTCCTTGGTCATCAAGGATTTGGGCGGCACGATGCAATAGGCATAAGCGCGGTGATGCGAACGGCCAACCCTGCCGCGTAACTGGTGTAATTGGGCCAGACCGAGTTTGTCGGCACGGTTTATGACGATGGTGTTGGCGCTGGGGATGTCGATGCCGCTTTCGATGATGGTGCTGGCAATCAGCAGATTGAAACGTTGGTGGTAAAAGTCCAGCATAATTTGCTCCAGCTCGCGTTCTGCCATCTGACCGTGGGCGATCTGAATCCGCGCTTCCGGCACCAGTTCGCTTAGTTCGCGCATCATTTTTTCCATGCTCTTCACGTCGTTGTGCAGGAAAAACACCTGGCCGCCGCGTTTGATTTCCCGCTGGCAGGCTTCCTGCACTTGCGAGTCTATCCATTCGGTGACGAAGGTCTTGATGGCATGGCGATTTGGTGGCGGTGTGGCAATGATGGAAATATCGCGTAGGCCGGCCATGGCCATGTTCAAGGTGCGCGGAATCGGCGTCGCGGTCAGCGTCAGCAAATCCAGCTCGTGGCGCAGCTTTTTGAAATGTTCTTTTTGCGTCACGCCAAAGCGGTGTTCCTCGTCGATGATCACCAGGCCCAAGGCTTTGTATTTCATCTCCTTGGACAACAGCTTGTGGGTGCCGATGACGATATCCACTTTGCCGTCGGCCAAATCGTCGGCGATGGCTTTTTGCTGTTTGGGGGTGACGAAGCGTGAGGTGACTTCGATGCGCACCGGCCAGTCGGCGAAGCGGTCGCGGAAGTTTTGATAATGCTGTTGGGCGAGCAGGGTGGTCGGCACCAGCACCGCGACTTGTTTGCCGCTTTGCACCGCCACAAAGGCCGCGCGCATAGCCACTTCGGTTTTGCCGAAACCAACATCGCCGCAGACCACGCGATCCATCGGCTGAGTGGCGGCCATGTCTTGCAGGATGGCTTCGATGGCGCTGAGCTGATCGGGAGTTTCTTCGAACGGGAAGGCGGCGGCGAAAGCGTTGTAATCGCTGTTGTCGATGTTAAAAGCAAAGCCTTCGCGGGCGGCGCGTTTGGCGTGGATGTCCAGCAATTCGGCGGCCACGTCGCGGGCGCGCTCCATGGCTTTTTTCTTGGCCTTGCTCCATTGGTCGGTGCCTAAACGATGCAGCGGGGCGTTTTCGGCGCTGACACCGCTGTAACGACCGATCATGTGCAAGGACGATACCGGCACATAAATCTTGTCGTTATTGGCGTATTCCAGCATCAAAAACTCGGCATCGATGCCACCGACGTTGAGAATCTGTAAGCCCAGATAGCGGCCAACGCCGTGTTCCTGATGCACCACCGGCGAACCGATGCTCAACTCGTCGAGATTGTTGAAAATGTTTTCCAGCGCCCGCGCCGCCGATTTTTGCCGGCGCCGGCGTTGCTGGACTTTTTCGCCGCTGAGCTGGCTTTCGGTGATGATGGCTAGCGGCGGCAATCGTTCCAGACGATTTGCCGCACTTCCACCATCCATGGCGGTCGTGGTTCCATCCAGCCAAAGCCCATGATCCATCGGCGCGACGACGATGCATGGCGAGTGATCGGATTGCAGAAACTCCGGCCAGCTTTGCACTTGTTTGGCAGCGAGTTTGACGCTTTTCAGTTTGTCGATCAGGCCTTCGCGGTGGCCGGCGGTTTCGGCGACGAACAGGATCTTGCCGGCAAAGCCTTCGATGAATTGCCGCAGGCGTTGGGCGGGTTCTTTCAAACGGCTGTCGATAGCGACATCCGGCAGCAACTTGCAGTCGAAGGAGTGGGCGGTTTCTGCTTGGTTGTCCAGCACTACGCGGCTGAAACTATCGGTGTGCTGCTGGATTTCCTCCGCTGCCAAAAATAGGCGCTTCGGCGGCAACAAGGGCCGGTCGGTATCGTATTTACGTTGTTGATAGCGTTCGTCGGCTTCGCTGTAAAAGCGCTGGGCGTTTTCGGCAAATTGCGCTGGCAGCACGAACAATGCAGTTTTCGGTAAATAGGCAAACAGCGATTCGGTGCGTTCGACGAATAGCGGCAAGTAATATTCGATGCCAGCCGGGGCGATTTGTTTGGAAACATCCAGGTACAGATTGTTCTTGGGCGAAGCGTCCGGGAATTGCTCGCGGAAGGCCTGGCGGAAGCGCTTTATGGCTTCGTCGGTAAACGGAAACTCGCGGGCCGGAAATAGTTCGACTTTTTGCATTTTGTCTTGCGACATTTGCGTGTCGGGATCGAAGCTGCGGATCGATTCCACATCATCGTCGAACAGCTCGATGCGGTAGGGTTGCTTGGAGCCCATAGGGAACAAATCCAGAATGGAGCCGCGCACCGCAAATTCGCCGTGTTGATAAACTTGCGACACGCATTGATAACCCACCGCTTCCAGTTTGGCGCGGGTGACTTCCAGGCTCAGGGTGCCGCCGACTTCGATGGCAAAGCTGTGTGCCAGAATATGCTCGCGCGGGGCCAGCCGGTGCATTAGTGTCGCCACTGACAGGATCAGCGCGCCGCGTTTGGTGTCGGGCAGCAGCGCCAAAGTGCGCAAGCGCTCGGAGATGATCTCCGGCAAGGGCGAGAATACGTCGTAGGGCAGGGTTTCCCAATCCGGAAAATGCAGAATCGGCAGGCTGTTGTCTAAGAAAAATGCCAGCTCATGTTCCAGGCGCAACGCGGTTTGCGTGTCCGGCGTGACGATGACCAGCAGGCGTTTTTCCTGGGTAATGGCTTGGGCCAGCGTCAGGGAGTCGCCGCAACCGTTCAGGCCGCTCCAGAATACCGTGGTGGGTTGCTGCGGCAATGCCGCGGCGGGAATGTGCGGTAAAGACATGGGGTAGAAAGCAGATTTTTGAAGCGCTTGATTATAACCGCTAAGGTCTTACTTGGATTAAGCTTCGACTGCTCAGCGGCGCCAGCGCCGGGAATAAAGGCCTTGAGGGCATTTGCGTTCTAAAGCCTGCGATTCGCTGTTTAGGACTTAAATGCTTAAATTCTTCTGCTGTAATTCAATTTCCTGCATATAACGCTGAATGTTGTTTTCGAACACCTGTGGCATGTGTGTGAATTTGCAGCCAATTCGATGTTGGTAGGTGGTGGCGTTGGCCCGCACATTGGTCACGCTCTTGATTACAAAGCCGACGTACGCTCGGCTACCATCGTGTAAATACAAGGCGCATTCGTCTATGACGGTATCGGGTATTAAAAAGTCGGCAATTTTAGTATCAGGATTCAAAAACGAAAATCCGGAAAGGCTAATGTCCGATAAGCTGAAGACTTTGGTTTGCGACTCTGTTTCGCCTTCTTCATTTTCTAAAGCCAAGCTGAGCTCACAGGTACTGTTTTTATGCGACAACGGCACCTTGATCCGATAATACTGACGGCGTTGCATCCAAAATATGGCGTCCGGGATGGGCATGGCAAACACCGGATGTCCGTCGCTCTGCGATCTTTTGATGGCTTTGCCCCGGAATGAGACTTTAATTCCTTCGTATTCGGTGCGGAACAGCACTTTTGCCGAGCCTAGCAACTGCTTATTCAGCAATTCCGTGGGAGCAACATCCAGAGAGATAATATTGGCTTTTTGATCCAGATCCACAATGGTGGTCAAAAACGATTGATTATGTTCGCCAAAGTGCGCGGAGATGATGCACTTCTTTTTTATGAGATCGCTTAAGTGACCAAAAACGAGTTTGGCGCTTCTAACAAGATAGTCGGATTCTTTTTCCATTAAAGTGCTAAATATTGCGGATAGGTAAGATCACTGCTGTAAAATACCGCAGATTATAGTGCATAGGAAAGGAGTTTTGATGGGTTGGTTGCTATTGTTCGGCGCAGGTTGCTTGGAAATCGTGTTTGCGATAAGTCTTAAATACAATGACGGGTTTACCAAGCTATGGCCGAGCGTAGCGACCGGTGTGTCTGGGGCGGGCAGTTTTTACCTGCTAATGCTGGCACTCAGAACCTTGCCCTTGGGTACAGCCTACGCCGTTTGGACTGGCATCGGTGCAGTGGGTGTCACGATAGTCGGGATATTGTTGTTCAAAGAGTCGGCTGATTGGTTCCGCTTGGTGTCGATTCTGTTAATCATTGTCGGCATCGTCGGTCTCAAGCTGACGCATGTGGAATAATGCTGCATTTGTTGTCGCAATTGCCATTGCAAGCAGAGCTTATCGAGCGCATCGGCAGCGGCGATGATGTCGTCTTGATGTCTGGCGCAGTTTGCGCCGCGTTGAATGGGCATCGCGACAATCGCTTATTAGGACAATTGTTGGCGCAATCCTGTCGGGTTTATGCGCTGCAGGAGATGTTGTTGGTTCATGGAGTTGAGTCGCAACGCTTGCTGTCCGGTGTGGAGTCGGTCGATTACGCCGGTTTGGTCGAGCTAACCGTGAAGAATCCGGTGATTCATTCGTGGTGTTGATTGTCGACGGTGTTGCATTGCAAACCAGCGATGATGGTTTTCTGCGCGATGCCGGGCAATGGAATCGCCGGGTAGCGGATGAACTGGCTAGACTTGAAGCTATCGACATCTCCGATGCGCATTGGGAAATCCTGCTGTATATACGCGACTATTATCAACAATTCCAGCATTTGCCCAATGCCCGGATGTTTGTGGCGGCTATTCGTAAGCAATTCGGCGAAGAAAAGGGTAATAGCCGTTATCTGCAAAAACTATTTCCGCAAGGGCCGTTGAAATACGCCTGTAAAATTGCCGGCTTGCCCAAGCCGCCCACCTGTTTATAAAAAATGTTTTCGAGAGATTGTCATGAGTAACCCCCGCGTTGGATTTATTAGTTTGGGCTGTCCGAAAGCCTTAGTGGATAGCGAGCATATTTTGACCAAACTGCGCAGCGAGGGCTATGAGGTCTCGCCAAACTACAAGGATTCCGATCTGGTGATCGTTAATACCTGTGGCTTTATCGATGCGGCGGTAGAAGAGTCGCTGGACAGCATAGGCGAGGCCTTGGCAGAAAACGGCAAGGTCATCGTGACCGGTTGTTTGGGTGCGCGGCAGGATGAAATTTTGGCGCGCCATCCGCAGGTTTTGAAGATTACCGGGGCCCATGCCACCGACGAGGTGGTGTCGGCGGTGCACGAATACTTGCCGCCTGCGCATAATCCATTTACCGACTTAGTGCCGCCGCAAGGCATCAAATTAACCCCCAAGCATTACGCTTACCTAAAAATTTCGGAAGGTTGTAATCATAGATGCACGTTTTGCATTATCCCGTCCATGCGAGGCGATTTGGTCAGTCGGCCTATCGACGGCGTGATGCGGGAAGCGGAGCGTTTGGCAGACGCCGGTGTTAAGGAATTGCTAATCGTCTCGCAAGATACCAGCGCTTACGGTTTGGATTTGAAATACCAAAGCCGGCATTGGCGTGGTCGGGAAATCCAGACCCGGTTTTATGATTTAGCGGCAGCATTGGGCGAATTGGGTGTCTGGGCTCGGATGCATTACGTCTATCCCTATCCGCATGTCGATGACGTGGTGCCGTTAATGGCGGAAGGCAAAATTCTGCCTTATCTGGACATTCCGTTTCAGCATGCCAGCAGTCGGATTTTGAAATTAATGAAGCGGCCCGCCGCGGCAGAAAATAATCTGGAGCGTATCAAGGCATGGCGGAAGATTTGTCCGGATCTGACGATACGCAGTACCTTTATTGTCGGTTTTCCCGGAGAAACCGAGCAAGAGTTTGAAGGGTTGTTGCAGTTTCTGAGCGAAGCGCAAATGGATAGGGTGGGGTGCTTCGCCTATTCGCCGGTGAAGGGTGCTGTCGCCAATGATCTGCCTGATGGGGTGCCGGAAGCGCTTAAGCAGGAACGATTAGCGCGTTTCATGGAGCACCAAGCAGCTATCAGTGCTGAGCGCTTACAGCGGCGAGTAGGTCGTGTTGAAACCGTATTGGTCGACGAAGTGGTAGAGGAGGGTGCAGTGGCGCGGAGTCGCAGCGATGCTCCTGAAATCGACGGTCAGGTATTTATCGATGGTGCAAGCCACTTGCAGGTCGGCGATTTCGTCAATGTGGAAATTGAGGAAGCCGACGACTACGACTTGTGGGGCAAACTGATCTAACGAAAAAGCCGCTGGTTAGGCGGCTTTTTCAGTTCAATTTACAGCGGTGTTACGTTTTCCGCTTGTGGACCTTTTTGGCCGTTGGTCACTTCCATAGTGACTTTTTGGCCTTCTTTCAAGGTTTTGCGACCGTTGCCGTTGATGGCGCTGAAATGTACAAATACATCTTTGCCGCCTTCTTGCTCAATGAAGCCGAAGCCTTTTTCATCATTGAACCATTTTACTTTGCCTTCTACTTGAACTGACATAAATCTCTCTTGCTAATAAAGTGCTATTCGCTGGTTTGTAACTAGGGTTGGTGAATAAAGCAGGTAGTGGAAAACAATGTTTGTTGATCCGATTGCAGACTTGAAAAGCGACAACGATACCGAGCTAAATCGACTTCATTATACATCGCAATCGGCGGGTATCCACAAAAACTAGCTAGATTTTGCTGGTTAAATAATTGTGACAATTGTTTGTCAGTCGTCTTTGTGGAGTGATATTGCGAGCCTCATGGGGCTTGTGGGCGGCTGGTAATCGTCTAATATATTGAAAATAAATAGTTTTTTGCGTGACTATCGTGTTTGACAGCTATGCATGAATCCCGCTTGGGGCAACTGAATAAGTCACATTGATAGCCGCAAAACAGAGAAAATTTTACTTGATTTTGCAATTGACCTATTGGGCAGACCATGAAAAAGACCGCCCAATTGGCTTATAGCCTCAAAAATAACTGCCATTAATCAGAAAATGAGTGGCAATACTCCCCATAAAACCGATCAAAATAACCGGCATCCATTTCAAGTGCGCACTAAATGTATAAAGGCCTTTCATTTGCCCCATCAAACCTACGCCGGCTGCAGAGCCGATGGCCAGCAAGCTACCGCCCACGCCGGCGGTTAAAGTTACCAACAGCCATTGGCCTTGGGAGATATCTGGATGCATGGTGAGTACCGCAAACATAATGGTGCCGTTATCGATGAAGGCTGACAGGATGCCGACCACGATGTTGGCAATTGTCGGGTCCATCCCCACATACAATACATCCGATGCCATGGTCAGATAACCGATGAAGCTTAGGCCGCCGACACTGATCATAACCCCATAAAAAAACAGTAGGGTGTCCCATTCCAGCGTAGCAACACTCTTGAATACGTCGAATTTTTGGCTTGGCTTAGGGTTAGGTACAGCAACATTAAACAGCTTGTAGACGTGAGCGAAATCGCTAATTTTGCCCCCGTGTTTATCAGCGGTTTTTTGTAAATAAAACCCCAGAAATTTCAGATAAGTCAGGCCCGCCAGCATGCCGGCCGCCGGCGGAAGCTTCAGCAAGTTTTCGAAGCAGACTGCAGTGACGATAGTCAGCAAAAACAGTACGATCATGGTCATGGCGCCGCGTTTCATTTTTGGGGCTTTCCCCACCGCCGCCGGTTGTTGCTTAGGGATCCAGAAATGCATGATTATTGCCGGCAACGCAAAATTGACCACGGCGGGAATGAACAGCGAGTAGAAGTCTTTGAACGGCACGACCCCGCTTTGCCATACCAACAGGGTAGTGATGTCGCCGAATGGGCTGAACGAACCGCCGGCGTTGGTCGCCACCACCACATTGATGCAAGCCAATGTAACAAACTTGCGATTGTCTTTGCCCATCGCTGCGATCACGGCACCCATCAGCAAGGCAGTCGTTAAGTTGTTACAAATCGAGGACATGAAGAACGACATGACGCCGGTAATCCAGAACAGTTTTCGGTAGCTAAACCCTTTACTGAGTAACCAAACGCGCAGATTATCAAACACGCCGCGGTCTTCCATCGCATTGAGATAAGCCATGGATACCATGATGAATAAAAACAGTTCCGCATAGCCTTCCAGGCAGGCGCGGAATGCGTGGCCGGCTTGCTCGCTCATGCCGTTATTCACGTAAATGCCGGCGATGAATGCCCAGATCAAACTCGCCGCCAAAACCATGGGTTTGGATTTGTTTAATTCGGTGACCTCTTCGGTCATTGCCAGCAGGTAGGCAATTGCGAAAATCCCGATAGCCAGGTAGCCGACCCAGTGCTTGGTGAGGTTAAGGGTTTGTGTTGCTGGTTCTGCGTCCGCCCACGCTAGCAGTGGAGAGCAGGAGAGTAAGACGAGTAGAAGGATGCGCGAAAACACGAGTGAACTCCTTTCAATAACTGGGTGCTGGACAGTCACGGTAGGGAGTAAATTCCTCGTCCGCGATTGCTTTTGCCCTGCCCGCTTAACTACGAGCCTGGCGATCACGATATTACAAAATTATATCTTTACAGCGAGTGTAGCTTAGCATTGCTAAAGCGAGGCATTCCTGGCGGAATGCCTCTATTTGAATGACTTTTGCTAGTCTACCGGGGATAGGCTGAACGTCTGCCTAAATTGTTATCATTGGGCCTCGAGTAAATACGTCAGCCACAGCGAGGACAGTTTTTCCTGAACCGTATTTTGCCGCAAACGGGCAGCCAGATTCGGGAAGTCCACATAGTCCAGCGGCTGATCCTGGTTGTAACAGGAATACGTAAAGCTTTCCTCGCCGGTTTCCGGGTCGACGTGTTTGCACAAACACTGGGCGCAGACGCCTTTCATCATGCATTGCATTGGCGAGTTGATCGAACCGACGGCTTCGTGACCTTCCTTCAAGTGCGGTTTCAAGGCCGTAAAACGTGCGGCTTTTACCGCCGCCATCATCCGGTCGGAACCGATTACGATCAGATGATCGATATCTTGCAGGCGGATGCTGGTTTCGCCCATTTTTCCGGTGGCATAAGACACCATGGCCTCGACGATATTGCCGACAAAGGTTTTATCCTGCGGACGAGTGACGGGAATCGCATCGTTGCCGGGTCTGTCATCGACAGCCCAAACGATAACGTCGGAAGCGTCCTCGATTTCCGATACCTTGAACAAGTCTTCGCTGTTTCTGTAACCGGCGAAATAAAGCACCTTGTTACCGGCATTGCGCATAGCTTTACCGATTGAGAACAACACTGCATTACCCAAACCGCCGCCCAACAGCAAAACCGTTTTGCCGCTTGGAATTTCGGTGGGTGCGCCGGTCACGCCCATTAAGACTAGCGGATCGCCCACGTTCCAGGTCGCGCACAAGCGGCTGGAACTGCCCATCTCCAGGGCAATCAAGGAAACCAAGCCTTTTTCTTTGTCCACCCAAGCGCCGGTCAAGGCCAAGCCTTCGGCGGCCAGATTGGTGCCTTCAACTACCGGGGCCAGTGACTCGTAGTTTTGCACCCGGTAAAACTGACCGGGCTCGAAATGTTTCGCGGCAGCCGGTGCTTTGATGACTACTTCGATGATGGTTGGGGTCAGACGATTCACTTCGACGACATGCGCCAGAAACGTTGCATCCAGCCTGTCGTGCAAATCGCGTAACTGTGCATCGCGTTCAGGCTGTTGCGCGGCATCCAATCCAGATATTTGATTGGCGAACAGTTTGACGATATAGGGATAACCGTCTTTTGCGCTAGCCATGGCTTTTACCACGTTGCCGGCATAAACCGGATGGTTGTCGCCGTAAAACGTGATGTAACGACCGTTGCTATGGTAAGAGGTGAACGGCGCAGGTTTGCCGACTTTGACTTGCGTTTCGTCGGTGCTCTCTACCAATTCCGCCTGGCCTTGCAGCCATTCCGGTTCGTGGCGCTTGTAGAACTTCCGATCCATCACAAAGGTGCCTGGATGCTCGGACTGGTATATGGTATTCGGTGCGGTGCCGGCGGCGATAAACAGGCCGCGCAGTTTCACTTCCACTTCATCGGTTTTGCGCCATTTGCCGTCTTGTTCGGCTAGCTTTTCAAAGCGTACGGCTTGCAAATGGCCATATTGATCTTCGACAGCTTCCAATGGGCTCATGCCTTCCGCTAGGTAGATGCCTTCCGACAGCGCCTCGTGGATCTCTTCGTGATTCTGCCGGTAAGCGGGTGAATCCTTGATGCCTTTGCGGTAGAACAGCGTCACGCCGCCCCATTGTTTCAGGAATGGTACGAAGTTAGGCATTTCTCCTGCGGCAGCTGCGCGTTCGCGCTCTTGCTCGATCACGCGGCCATGCACCAGGAACTCTTCCAGAATTTCCAACTCTTCGCCGTCGTAACGGCTTCGCACCGCAGCTTCGCCATATTTCGCGACCAATTTGTCGTAGCGATGCACAATCTTGCTGACTTGCACCGGGTAGTAAGCCAGCAACTCGGTGGTGGTATCGATAGCGGTCAAGCCGCCGCCGATCACGCCGGCTGGCAGACGCACTTGCAAATTGGCCAGTGAGGATTGTTTCGCCGCGCCGGTCAATTGCAGGCCCATCAAAAAGTCGGATGCTTTGCGGATGCCGCGGATCATGTTGTTTTTTAGATCGATCACGGTTGGCTTGCCGGCGCCGCTGGCGATGGCGATATGATCGAAACCCAGCTCCCAGGCTTCATCGATCGTAATGGTGCCGCCGAAACGCACGCCGCCGTAGCATTTGAATGCATTGCGACGCAGCAAGGTCAGGTAAATGACTTTCAGAAAGTTTTTATCCCAACGCACGGTAATGCCGTATTCGGCTACGCCGCCAAAGCCCAGCAGCACGCGCTTATCCAAGTCTTCGTAGAGGCTTTGGAAGTCCATGATCGGCATCGGCAGATTATCGCGGTCGCCGGTCAGATGCAGGGGCAGCGGCTCGATTTTCAAGGCATCGATACCGACCACGCCAAAGCCTTCGTTCAACAAGTAGTGGGACAAGGTATAGCCAGCCGGGCCCATGCCCGCGACCAGCACATTTTTACCGTTGTAAGGCAATGCGGTGGAGCGTTTGATATTCAGCGGGTTCCAGCGGGTCAACAGACTGTATATTTCAAAGCCCCACGGCATGAACAATACGTCGGTCAACACATTGGTTTCGATTTGCGGAATATTCACCGACTCGGTTTTTTGGTAAATACAGCCGCGCATGCAGTCGTTGCAAATCCGGTGGCCGGTGCCGGGGCACATCGGGTTGTCGATGATGATCATCGCCAGCGCGCCAATATTGTCGCCTTGGCGTTTGACCACATGCATCTCGGAGATTTTTTCTTCCAGCGGGCAACCGGTCATCAACGCGCTCAAATGATTGGTTTTGAACGTGCCGTCTTTTTTATTCTTGATACCTTTGGAGCAGGAATCGTTATCGCGGTCATGGCAGTAAATGCAATGATCGACTTCGTACAACACCTGGCGCTGTTTGAAGCGTTTGTCGGTCAAGGCAAAGCCGTCGCGACGGCGCTGATGGTGATCGTCGCACGCCCAAACATCAAAGCCGTTTGGCGACACGCTCTGGTGTTCGACCAGATTGTCCAGATTGGTTTTTTCCGGGACTTTGAAGCTCACCCATTTTGCGACATAGGCTTGCAATTCAGGATATTGCTTGGCGGCAAAACTCCAGCGACAGACGATGTCCAGCAAGCCAGCTACCAGCGCTGCGGGGCTGTCGTAACCGCTGAGTTGATCTTTCAGGTGGGCAGCATCGGTATCGCGAAGCTCGGTTTGTTGCGACAAACGCCATAAATCGGCGCCGAGCTGGCTGACGGCCAATTCCGGGTCGGCTTGGAATAGATCTTCTCTGTCGGTGGCCGTTAGCAGGCCTGCCAATTGGCTGCGCAGTGCGCCAATATCCCAACCCTCGATAGTTTGGCCTTTGAACAGCTTGCTTAAATTGCCGACGATTTCGGTGCGATAAACAAATATCGCGTCGAATTCGCCGCGAATAGTGCCGATTTGCTGCTCGCGCACGTCGCTGACATTAAATAAACGCGCAACGAAGGTGCCGACCAGCGGCGCCATCTTGACCAATAACTCGGAAATCTCCTCCGGCTTCATGCCCTCGCCAGCGCAGGCGCGGTAAGCGGAAATTTCTGCAAACAGGGCTGCATCGTGTTGCTGTACCGACTGATCGAATACCGCCAACAAATCGGCCAGACGATTGGCATCGTACAAGTCTTTGTATTCAAAGTCGGGGATGCCGAGGGTGAGTTGGGTAAGGTCGCGTGTATTAAGCTTTTGTGTCATCAAGTTATTCCGTAAGCGTGCGCTTGAAATGATAAATGAATGTCTAAATTAAGGACGGTCGTCGACCACGCTGTCTTTAGCGGGTGGCATCAAGTCTTCGCGGCTCAAACCGAAAGTCAGGGCTAGTGAGCTGGCAATGTAGATGGATGAATAAGTGCCTTTGATCACGCCGATCAGCATGGCGATGGCGAAACCATGGATGGTTTTGCCACCCAGGAAAGCAAGGGCTAAAAGGGTCAAAAATACGGTTAATGAGGTCAAAATGGTGCGGCTCAAGGTATCGTTCAAGGCGTTATTAACAATTTCGTTAATTGAGCCGATCCGGCTGCTGCGCACGGTTTCTCTGATCCGGTCGTAGACCACGATGGTATCGTTGATCGAATACCCCACCAAAGCCAAAATCGCCGATAACACGGTCATGTCAAATTCCCAGCCAAATACCGAGAAAAAACCCATGGTGATGATGGTGTCGTGGAACAGCGCGGCGATAGCGCCGACTGATAATTTCCACTCGAAGCGGATACTGACGTAAATCATCACGCCGATTAAAGAGAAAAACAGCGCCAAGCCGCCGTCGTTAATCAGCTCGTCGCCGATTTGCGGGCCGACGAATTCGACGCGGCGCAGTTCGCCAGGCTGGCTTTGACTGGAATTGGCGACGCCGAGGATTTTGTCGCTGAGTTCTTTTTGGGAGATGTTTTCGATCGGTTTTAACCGGATCAGCACATCGGCCGCACTGCCGAAGTTTTGCAGGTTGGCGTCAGCGAAGCCTTGTTGTTCCAGGGTGCTACGCATTTTGTCCAAATCGACCGCTTGGTTGTAGTGCATTTCGTAGACACTGCCACCGGTAAAATCCACGCCCAATTCCAGGCCTTTCACGGCAAAGGAGATCAGCGAGATCAAAAATAGGGTGCCTGAAAAGAAAAACGCCAGCTTTCTTTTGCTGAGAAAATCGATTTGTCTAGCGGAAGTCATGCCAATGTTCCTGATAAATGGTGAGTGTTGCGATCCGGTCAGGCTGAATCTAGGGTGTCAGATAGCGGCTTTGCGGATGATAAGGCCGTGAATTGTACTATTTTCTCCAGAAAGTAGGTGTAAAAAGCACGATCAGAGTGAAGACTTCCAAGCGACCAAGAAGCATAGCGATCGCGCAAATCCACGTCTGAAAATCGCTGAGGCTCTGGTAATTGCCGGCCGGTCCAACTTGATTCAAACCTGGGCCGGCATTATTAATGCAGGCGATAACTGCGCTGAGTGCCGAAATCGGGTCCAGGCCGGAAAAAATCAGGGAAAATGTCAGGACCACTATGGAAATAAAATACAGAAAAATAAATGCCAATACCGCGAATATGATCTTGTTGGCGATCGGGGTGTTGCCGATGCGAACAGGGTTGACCGCGCGCGGATGCAGCAGGCTGAACATTTCCCGGCCTGCCTGTTTCCATAGCAACAAGGTACGGAACATCTTGATACCGCCGCCGGTGGAGCCGGTGCAGGCAGTAATACAGCTTAAATACAGCATCCACCAGGGCACAAACGGCGGCCATTTGTCGAAGTCCACGCTCATGAAGCCGCAGTCGGTGGCTATCGACACCAGATTGAAAGTCACGTGGCGCAAGCTGGTAAAGAAATCCGGATAGGTATGGAAATGCCACAGATAGCCGCTGCAAAGCAAAATGCTGCCGGCTACCACGCCCAGCATCGGTATGGCTTCCGGGTCCGCGAGATAGGGTTTCAAGCTGCGATGATGCAGCACCGTATAGTGCGTGGCGAAATTCATCGCGGCTATAAGCATGAAAATCGTCATGACCAGTTCGATGGCCGGCGAGTCGTAAAAACCTATGCTGGCATCGTGAGTAGAAAAACCGCCCAGGCCCAGCGTAGAAAAGGCGTGGCAAATAGCATCGAACCAACCCATGCCGGCCAAATTCAGCGATAGGATGCAGGCCAAAGTAGCCCCGGCATAGACCAGCCACAGTAAGCGGGCGGTTTCGGCGATGCGCGGGGTAATTTTGCTGTCTTTGACCGGGCCGGCGATTTCAGCTTTGTATAACTGCATACCCCCAACGCCCAGTAAGGGCAGAATCGCCACGGCCAAGACGATGATACCCAGTCCACCTATCCAGTTGAGCTCGTGGCGCCACAGATTGAGCGACGGCGCCAAATTGTCTAGACCGACCAAAACCGTCGCTCCGGTAGTAGTAAAGCCGGACACGCACTCAAAAAACGCGTCCGTGAACGATAGGCCTGGTATGCCCCACATCAAAGGCAGAGTAGCTGCTGAAGACATCAGTATCCAGAACGAGGCGACCAATAGATAACCGTCTCGCGTCTTTACATCGCCGCGAAAGCGCATGGTCAAGCCGGACAACAAACTGCCTAGGCCAATGTTCAAAGACATCCCATTCAAGAAATGATCGACCATGCCGTCCTCGAAATACAGTGAAGCGGCTATCGGTAGCGCGTAGGTGATGCCGAAGACCATCAAGATCAAGCCGAGTACAAACCCTATAGTGCAAAAACGTTGCATAGTGCCCTGATTAAAACCGAAAAGGTTTTGCTGTGTGTTTGTGGATTGCCGGTCTCGAGTTCACTGCTTATTAACCCGGCATGGCTTGTACTGGTCTTCCTTTTCGGTTGAGCCTGTCTAACCCTTACGAGGCTTGATCTTCGTCAGTCTCAGTTACCCGCTGAGTATAAAGGCGAACGGCTTTTATGGGGCGGGTTGGTAGCCGAAGGCTTCAAAGCCGGCAATTGTAACAAACAATCACAAAAATTGGCTTTGTCACACAACCTTAAACAAAGCTTCACCTAACTGTCATAAAGCCTCTTTAAGCTGGTCCCGTTATCAGGGATTTTATATCAAATGGAAAATCTAGATTTCCAACCGCTGCGCGCTGATCGCGGTCGACACGTGCGGCAATGAACGAGGGCCAGACCATGAAGCTGATTTACTCTATTCATAAGTACGACGTGACCATGTTTACCTGGTTAAACGGCGTCGCTATTCATGCCTATCTCGTGCGCTTTTGCCGCATGATTTCCCGAACCGCCGACGGTTTTCTGTATGTGTTGCTTGCGGCTTGGCTTTACTGGGATCATGGAATCAACGATGCGCTATTGCGGGCGATGATTCTAGCGTTTTTGATCGAAAGACCCGTTTATACGCTCCTCAAAAAAGGCTTTAAACGCAATCGTCCGCAGCATGCGCTGCAGGATTTCAAGAGCGCGATAACGCCGTCGGATCAATTCAGTTTTCCCTCCGGACACACCTCTGCGGCATTCATGGTAGCCACTCTGCTGGGGTATTTCGCGCCGTCATTGATGCCGGCTCTTTATGTTTGGGCTGCGCTGGTGGGTTTTTCCAGAGTGGTTTTGGGCGTGCATTTCCCTACCGATACGCTGATGGGTGTGGTCTTGGGGGTTAGCACGGCAATTTTTAGTCTCGACTACATTTTATGATGAAAATTTTTTACGGTGTGCAAGGCACGGGCAATGGTCACATTACGCGTGCCAGAGTGATGGCGAAAGAACTGTACGCAGCTGGATTTGACGTTACCTTCCAATTTACCGGGCGGCCCGCCGATAAGTACTTCGATATGGAAGTGTTTAACGGCTATCAAGTTAAAACAGGCTTAACCTTTAATACCCACAAGGGGCAAGTCAGCTATGTGAAAACCGCATTGGAAGCGAGTCCGATCCGGTTTATCAGAGACATCAATAGCCTCGACTTAAGCGCTTACGATTTGGTGATCAGCGATTTCGAGCCGGTCACCGCGTGGGCTGCAAAACGGCAAAAGAAAAAAGTGCTGGGTATCGGGCATCAATATGCGTTTAGACACAGCATACCTCGGGCCGGTGGCGATCCGATTGCCGAGCAGGTGATGAAATATTTCGCGCCTGCCGACCTGGGTATCGGCTTGCATTGGCATCATTTCGGTCAGCCGATTTTACCGCCCATTATCGAAACCCCCGAATTTCCGCAAAATACCCAAGCTAATAAGGTAGTGGTGTATTTGCCCTTCGAGGATCCGCAAGCGGTGGTTAAGCTGTTGTGCCCGTTCGAGAATTTCGAGTTTCATGTGTATTCGCCGGAGCCGGCGGTGTCGAAATATCCGCACATCGTTTGCAAACAACTGTCCAGAGAGGGCTTCCAGCGCGATTTGTACGATTGTGCGGGCATTATCAGCAACGCCGGGTTCGAGCTGGCGAGCGAATCCTTACAACTGGGTAAGAAGATTTTGGTGAAGCCCTTGCATGCGCAAATGGAGCAAATATCCAATGCCGAGGCTTTGAAGCAACTGGGCTACGGTCAGACCATGTTCGATTTGGACAGCGCTGTGATCGAGGACTGGCTGCACAATCCGCACGCAGTTCATGTCACTTATCCGAATGTTGCAAAGGTGATTGTGGATTGGCTTAAAGACGGCATGCCAGAAATGGATGCGGCATTCACCGAACGGGTTTGGGAATCTGTCCAGGTATTGCCGATAAAGTACTGAGTTATCTGCTCGCTCAGTCCTAATCTTCGTCGGGTATCAAGCCTTTTAGTTGTTGCGATAACAGGGTTTGCGCGCCAGTGATGACGACGTCCTCGCCAGGCTCTATGCCGCTGGCGACGAAATAGCCTTGGCTGGTGTTGCTGTGTTGATTTAGCGCGCGGCGGCTGAAATGCGCCGCATCGGTTTGGATAAACACAAACGCCTGGCCCAGATGCCAGACCACCGCCGATTGGGGAATAGTGACACCACTATCGCCAAGGCCTCCCTCCGGAATCCAAGCGGTTAAATGGCTGCCGAACGGGAGTCGGCAGTCCATGCATCTGAAAAAATAGCGCAGACCTTGCGATACCGGATCGACTTGCGGTGCGGCGGACACCAGCGTAGCGGGCAGGGCGGCATTGCGCTGGCCGCGCTCATGGATGCGGATTGTGCTGACGGTTGGGTCGAGCCGACTATTGGCGGGTAGGGTGATTTGCAGCAATTGCGCGCGATGCTCCAGGAGTTGCGTGGCGTTTTTATCCTGGGCTTTGGTAAACCAGTTGCTTATCGTGTCGCCCCACACCAGGCGACTATTGGCCGTAATTAGTTCTTGCTGATAACTATTGGCGGCCAAATTGGCTTTGTCGGCCTGCCAGATAGCTTGCTGCTCTTGTAGACGACGGGTGGAAACGATGTCTTGTTGATGCAGATCGCGGGTGCGGTGCAAATTTTGCTCCGCCTCGCTGTAGCGGGCTTGCGCACTGTCTTGCAGAGCGCTGGCCGCCAGGAATTGCTGGCGGATGTTCAACAGCGGCTCTGGATTTACGACCGTGCCGTAAGCGGCAAACTCGGGCGTCTGCCTAACCTTTGCTAGGGTTTGGGTTTTAACCCCAGCCAGTTTCTGGCCGGTTGGATCGAGCTCCAGCACAGCGGGGTCAGCAGTAACACCGCTCGGTTTGGTTTGGGCGGTGCTTGTCGGTGCGTCATCATCGTCTGCCAAGGCAGCGCTTGGAATGGGGCTAAAAACGCCAAGCCAGACGGCGAGGAAAGCGGCTGTTCGCATGGGTATCATTGAGTGTAGTTTAGTGCCTTAGCGGCGGGACCGAGTTTATAGCCGGCGATTATAAAGTTTGGGCTGCTGAGGGCTGTAATTTTTTGTTGTGTTAAAAAATTAGCCGGTTATCCTTTCGGATTACTGTGACGGCTTTAGGGAAATACAAATGAGTGAAACACCTGAAAATCTGAAATATGCGGAGACCCATGAATGGGCCAAGTTGGAAGACGGCAATCTGGTGCGCGTTGGTATTACCGACTTCGCGCAGTCCGAATTGGGCGACATCGTGTTTATCGGCTTGCCGGATGTGGGCAAAGTCGTGAAGGCGGGCGAACAACTGGCGGTGGTGGAATCGGTGAAAACGGCGTCTGATTTATTCAGTCCGGTTAGCGGTAGCGTAGTTGAAATCAACGAAGCGGTGGCGGACGCACCGGAGTTGGTGAATGACGGCGCTTATCAAACCTGGCTGTTTTGTATCAAAGCCGATAACCCGGCGGAACTGGAAAAATTGTTGGATGCTGACGCGTATCGGACCCTGATCGAGGATTAGGAATAGCCAATGGCAAATCAAAATGCAAAGGGATTTAAGCGGCTGATAAACGCCTGTTTCTTTTCGGTCGCCGGCTTTAAAGCCACTTGGCAGCATGAAGAGGCGTTTCGTCAGGAAGTGGCGCTGTTTGTGGTAACGACGCCCCTGGCGATCTGGCTGGGTGAAACCGCCATCGAAAAAGTCTTGTTAATCGGCAGTGTGGTATTAGTGCTGTTGGTGGAACTATTAAATTCCGCAGTGGAAGCGGTCGTGGATAGAGTGGGGTTCGAGCACCACGAATTGTCCGGGCGGGCTAAGGATATCGGTTCGGCGGCGGTTATGTTGTCCTTGATTTGGGCTGGCGTAACTTGGGCTTTGCTTTTACTGTAACTGTCAAAAACAAAGTAGCAAAGACGAAAGAACGGTTGCTTTTTGTCGCTTTCGTCTTGTGCCTATTTCAAACATCCGTTACCTTAGGGCCGCTGAAATCGTCAAACAAGGATAATAATGAGTGCATTGATCTGTGGCTCCATGGCCTACGACACCATCATGGTGTTTCACGACAAATTTAAACATCACATTCTTCCAGAGAAAGTCCACATGCTGAATGTGTCCTTCCTGGTGCCGGCCCTGCGCCGCGAGTTCGGCGGCTGCGCCGGTAATATCGCTTACAACTTGAAATTGCTGCAGGAAGAGCCTTCCATCATGGCCACCGTCGGTCACGATTTCGAACCCTATGCGCAATGGTTGAGCCAGTGCGGCATCTCCAGTCGCTACATCAAAGTATTGGATGATCATTACACCGGTCAGGCCTATATCACCACCGACGTAGACGATAACCAAATCACCGCGTTTCATCCGGGTGCGATGAGCTTTTCGCATTTAAACACCGTGCCGGCCGACGCCGGGATTAGTATCGGTATCGTTTCGCCGGACGGTAAGCAGGGCATGCAGGAACACGCGCAGCAGTTTGTCGAGCAAGGCATTCCGTTTATTTTCGATCCCGGCCAAGGCATGCCGATGTTCGATGGCGACGAGTTGTTGGCATTTCTGGAGCTAGCCAATTACGCCACCTTTAACGATTACGAGTCGGAATTGATGCAACAGCGCACCGGTCTGAGCCTCGAGCAAGTCGCCGAAAAAGTCGATGCTTTGATTATCACCTTGGGCGGCAACGGTTCCAAAGTCTATACCCGCGGCGAATGCTTGGACATTCCAGCGGCCAAGCCTAAGCAAGTGCTAGACCCGACCGGTTGCGGCGATGCTTATCGTGCCGGTTTGCTGTACGGTTTGATCAACGACTACGATTGGGAGGTGACCGGTCGGATTGCATCTTTGCTGGGCGCGATCAAAATCGAGCACAACGGTACTCAGAACCACACCTTTACGATGGCGGAATTCAAAAAACGCTATCAGGATGCGTTCGGTTCGACGTTTTGAGTTTAACGAAAACCCAGGAGCTACTGGCTTTGATGGCCCGCTTGCGCGATCCGGAGATCGGTTGCGCGTGGGACGTTAAGCAGGATTTCCATAGCCTGATTCCCTACACCATCGAAGAAGCCTACGAGGTGGCCGACGCCATCGAACGAAACGACTTTGACGATTTGCGCGGCGAATTGGGTGACCTGCTGTTACAAGTCGTGTTTCACTCGCGGATTGCCGAGGAACGTGGCTTATTCGATTTCGAACAAGTCGCAGCGGCGATCAGCGAGAAGCTGATCAGTCGCCATCCGCATGTATTTGCCGACGTAAAATTCGACACTGACGAACAGCGTCTACAAGCCTGGGACGCAGCCAAAGCCGAAGAACGTCGCCTGAAACAACCGACACAGCAAACTGAAAGCGTGTTGGCAGGTGTCGCACAAAGTCTGCCAGCCTTGCTGCAGTGCGAGAAGATTCAGAATCGCGCCGCCAGCCATGGTTTCGACTGGCCGGAAGCAGAGCCGGTTTTCGACAAGGTGCGCGAAGAATTGCAGGAAGTTCACGAAGCCTGGCAATCCGGCGATCAGCCGCATATACAGGAAGAAATTGGCGATTTGCTGTTGGTCGTGGTTAATCTGGCCCGGCACTTAAAAGTTAATCCGGAAATTGCCTTGCGCGAAGCTACTAAAAAATTCACCCGCCGGTTTAATTACATCGAAAAACAAGTTGAAGCCTCCGGCCGGGAGTTGCGCGATTGTGAATTGGCAGAATTGGACGGCTTGTGGAACGAAGCCAAACGTCACTTAAAGCAATTGTAGAACAATGGCTAATTTGCGTAGGGGCAATATCAATCGCTGGATATACTTCGGCTTGCTTTTCAGCATCTGGGCATATAGCGGAACTGCCATGGCGGAACTATTGGGCTCGATCTCCGATGAAACCGCGCCAGTTATCAAGCCGCTAGAGCCATCAACCGGCAAAAACGACGACCGAAAAATTATCTATCGCGTCATTTGCTCGCCTGAAGATCAAGACTTGCCGGATTGCGACAAGCCGGCGATGGACGACAATAACCAAACCGCCATCTTACCGATGCCTGATTTGCCGCTGGATAGCGAAGACCTGGCTGAGCAGTCTGCGCAAGCGGAGTTGGCGAAATCCGCGGATGAGGACAAACCGCAGAAATTGCCCCATAAAAAGCCGGCGAAATCTGGTAAGACCGTAAAAAAGACAGCTGCGAAAAAGGCGAGCGGCACAAAACCGCACAAATAGGCCTCGCAAGGCTTTTTTGACTCAGCTCGTTCCTGAATTTGCCGCAAGCGGAACTGCCGGCCCGGTTTAAGGTCGAGAGGGTCTAAACATTTCAAGAGGCATCCCCATGAAACTTCCCGGCATTCCAAGCATTCCTGCTTCCGAAATCACGCCTCGCGGCTTGTATTACCAGCGCCGGCATTTTATGCAGCTGGCGTTGGGCGGCTCTGCGGCTTTGCTTGCCGGCACAGCCTTTGGCGGTGAAAAGTTGGCAAGCAGTCTCTCCGAAGCCTATGGTCTGACCGACAAATTGACGCCTTTGGCGGATGTCAGCCAATACAATAATTTCTACGAATTCGATACCAGTAAAGAAGGTCCGGCTAAAATGGCCGGCCGCCTAAAAACTCGGCCATGGACGGTCACTGTCGAAGGCGAGGTTAGAAAACCCAAACAGTTTGATATCGAAGAGTTGCTGAAGTTGGCGCCGATGCAAGAACGCATCTACCGCTTACGTTGCGTGGAAGCCTGGTCGATGGTGATTCCCTGGCTAGGGTATCCGTTGGCGGAGTTGCTGAAACAAGTCGAGCCGACTAGTGAGGCCCGTTATGTGGAGTTCGTCAGTCTGCACGACCCTGAACAACTGCCCGGTCAGCGGCGCGCTGTCCTGGAGTGGCCGTATCGGGAAGGTCTACGCATCGACGAAGCCATGCATCCCCTGGCTTTACTGACCTTTGGTTTATACGGCGAAGTATTACCTAATCAAAACGGTGCGCCGGTCAGAATGGTTGTACCGTGGAAATACGGCTTCAAAAGTGCCAAGTCCATCGTCAAGATTCGTTTGGTTAAACAGCAGCCGACGAGCAGTTGGATGCAGGCCGGCCCCAGCGAGTACGGTTTTTACGCCAACGTCAATCCGGAGGTCGACCATCCGCGTTGGAGTCAAGCCAAGGAGCGCCGTTTGGGGGATTTTCTGAAGCGACCAACCTTGCCGTTCAACGGCTACGCCGAACAAGTCGCCGGCTTGTATGCCGGGATGGATTTGACTAAAAACTTTTGAAAAGTGAATTGGAAAACGCTCAACGATAAAAGCCTGCGCTGTCTAAAAACGCTGGTATTTTTGGCGGCTTTACTCCCCGTGGGGCTATTGATGACTGCGGCTTGGCAAGACGATTTGGGCGCTAATCCTGTGGAAAAAATCACCCATAACACCGGTTACTGGACACTGACGTTTTTACTGCTTAGCCTTAGCGCCACACCGTTGCGGCAGCTGAGTGGTGCAGTCTGGTTGGTCCGAATTAGGCGTATGCTGGGCTTATTCGCCTTTTTTTACGCCTGTTTGCACTTTCTGACGTATCTGATTTTGGATCAGTTTTTCGATTGGGCGGCGATAGCTGAGGATATTCTGAAACGCCCTTATATAACTGTGGGTTTTGCGGCGTTCTTAATGCTCATTCCTCTGGCCGTAACCTCCACCAATGCAATGCAACGCCGGCTCGGTGGCAAGAATTGGAAGCGCTTACACCGTTTGGTTTATCTAATTGCCAGTGGCGGCGTGGTGCATTTTGCTTGGCTGGTGAAAAAAGATTTGAGCCAGCCTTTGTTATTTGGCGCGATACTAGCTTTGGTACTGGCCGTCCGCTGGTTTTTTAGTGTTAAAGCCGCTCGCATTAGTCGGTCATATTCGTCGGTTTAGGCTAGGCTTATAATTTTTACGATTTGCAAAGGGATAGTCAATTGCAAATACTTAGACCAAATGTAATAGATTTTGAAGCCTCTGGGTTTGGCTTTGATAGTTATCCTATCGAAGTGGGCGTCGTATTGGGTAGCGGGCAAAAATATTGCGCGCTGATTAAGCCGGCGCGGGATTGGACTTATTGGGATGCGCAGGCCGAACGAGTGCATGGTCTCAGTCGAGAGACTTTGGTCAATTGTGGTAAGCCCATCGCCTTGGTGGCCAGCGAATTGAATGATTTTTTGGCGGGTAAAACAGTGTATAGCGACGGATGGGTGGTTGATAAGCCGTGGTTATTACGTCTGTTTTTTCGCTGCCGCGTACAGCCGGGTTTCTACCTGAGTGCGCTGGAAATGATTTTGAAAGAGGAGCAAATGGATATTTGGAGCCAAACCAAGCGGCAAGTAATTCAGGATTTGGCCTTGATGCGTCATCGTGCTAGCACCGATGCTTTAATCATTCAGGAAACCTATGCGCGTACTCGGCAATTGATCGACGCCGGATTCACGCCGGCTTGACCTTGAATTGATTGCCGAAATCACGCTTCTTGACTGCCGGCGAACTTGCAGAAGGTTGATAACTGGCCGTGGCCTTGATAGCCTATGGCGCCGATCAAAGCTTAATGGCGCATTTGACGGAAAAAAATTAGAGCCAGGGTTGGCGCCAACCCGATAATTATAATAAACGAGAAAATCGAGAGCTCGCATCATGAAACTGGAAACCCAATTTAGCAATCAACAACTCAAGCGCATCAACGTTCAAGGCATACTTTATATGTGTTCCTGCCCGTCTCAAGTTGGTGGGCAGATCGATAGTCTACGTAAGTTGTTCGATTACCAAGCCAATTGTTCCGAACGCACCGTTAGCGATGTGCAAACCCGGGTACACCAGCGCATCGCCGCAGCTACCCAAAAAGCCCATTTGATCATGGAAGAATGTCTGAAAGATGTGCTGGACATGGAGGGTTGGGATCCTGAAACCCTAGAAATGCCAGCCGGTCTACGAACTTTGTTGGAACAAGAGATAGACAGCGAGTAAGCAAGTCTAGGCGCTTACTCGGTCAAATGGTTTAGCTGGAAACGGCAACATACAACTTGTTTTGGGGCGGCCTGTTTGCTTGCCCATCTTGGTCACTTTGCCGGACGGGATTCTTGATTGTCGGTATTTCTTTACGATGCCCTCGATAGCGCCTCGACCTTCTCTTCGGACCTCTTTTTCAATTCTTCTAGGTTTGTCCCGGCCCAGTGCTTTAGAGCTACTGCGAACCTAACATATTCTTCAGTTTTCAGTTCATGCTGCCAATGTAGCAGGGTGTCCTTGTTAAAATTGGTGGAAGTATCAGTAGGATAAGCGGTTCTATTTGCTATGCGGTCGTTTGTCGGTCAAGCGAATTTATGGCCCGATTCGCGCTTACCTTACCCTGAATCCCCAACCCTCCTCTCTGGCCTGCCTATAAGCGATATTCTTCCCATCGGACTGGCTTTGTTGCATAAATCCGCTGTCATTCCCATATCACGGTCAAATTGACTGACCTGCAGCCCGAATGCCCAAGCCAAAACCACAGAAATACCGAACCACCAACTGGCGAGACTAAAACCAATCCTTGAAGCAACGCGGTTCGCTATTGCTATGGATTGATAAAGAAATGGACTAGCTGTCGCTAGGCTGCGGTAGACGCGGACGAGCTGATAAATTCTCCGATGCGGCCATCCAGTTTTGCCTGATGCTCAAGAACCTGTTCGGGCTTGCGTTACGTCAAGCTAGTGGGATGGTAGCCAGTCTGTTGAAGTTGTCAGGTCTCGATTGGTTGACGCCGGATTACATAACACTGTGTCGTCGCCAGCAGCGTTTACAGGTTTGCATTTCCTATCGCCCAAACTTAAAGGGATTGCATTTGCTCGTTGATAGCACTGGCGTGAAGATGCTAGGCGAGGGTTAGTACCCAAAGGGCATAAGTGGAAAACCGAGAAACATGGCGCCGAGTATCGCCGCCAATGGCGCAAGTTGCACTTGGGTCTCGACGCTGAAACCTTAGAAATTCGGGCGATTGAAGTGACTTCCAATCGCGTGGGCGATGCTCAAGTCTTGCAGGATTTACTGAATCATATTCCCTCTGACGAACGCATCGAATCGGTCAGCGGTGACGGCGCTTACCACACCAAGAGGGCTCACGCCGCGATTGCAGAACGTGAGGCCCAGGCCATTATCCCCGTGCGAGAAAATGGCCAGCCCTGGAGCGAAAACACCACGGGCGCCAGCGTTCGAAACGAAACGCTGCGGGCCATGCAGCGATTGGGTCGGTCCATTTGGAAAAAATGGAGTGGATATCATCGTCGCAGTTTGGTCGAAACCAAAATGCGCTGTTTCAAACTGTTGGGAGGCGTGTCAAGGCACGGCTCTTCAAAAGCCAGGTCGCTGAGCTGCAAATTCGCGCGGCACTGCTCAATCGGTTTACCCAACTGGGCAGGCCGATAACCGTTGCCATGCCCTAAATCCGCCTAGCTGATTTGGGGTAAGGGGTAGTTTGGTAATCACAGGATTTGTGCAACAAAGCCGTTGCTATTACGCAGTACTTCAACAGTCATTATGTTGGAGTACAATGCGCATACTAAAGCTATATTCATGGAGACAACATCATGGCAGTCACGAATAGCGCAACAAAGAAAGCCACCAATATCACCTTGTCTGCCGATGTGCTGGCCGAGGCCAAGGCACTGAATATCAATATTTCGCAGGCTTGTGACCGGCACCTGCGTGAGTTGGTGCGCGGCGAAAGAGAAAGGCGTTGGCAGCAAGAGCACGCCGAGTTTATCGCGGCCTACAACCAAACGCTCACAGAAGACGGTTTGCCGCTAGACGAATGGCGGTCTTTCTGACATGGCGCGTTTCGATGTTTACCGCAATAGCAGTGCAACGTCCGACGACGTACCGTATCTGCTGGATGTGCAAAGCGATGTCTTGAGTGCTCTGGATAGTCGAGTCGTCGTGCCCCTGCGCCGGCTTGATCGCTTTCCGGCAGTCAAGTTACCCACTAATTTGAGCCCGATTGTGGTGGTCGATGGCCTTGAGTGTGTGTTGGAAACGCCGAAATTGGCAGCTGTTCCGGCGCGGATTTTGAACTCACCGATGATGTCGTTGGAGGCGCAGCGGTTTGAGATTGGGGCAGCGTTGGATTTTTTGTTTCAGGGATTTTGAATATTGGTGTCGCTAACGCGACGGTTTTTTGTATGTCGGGTCTCGGCCCGACAGCCGAGATACTTTCTTTTGCTTGGCCAAAAGAAAGTATCCAAAGAAAAGGCCACCCGGAATTCCACCTTAATCCTGCGCTTTTACGAAAACCATCCATGGTTTTCGTCCTCCGGGCCAGCCTATCGGCTGTTCAAATTTGCTCCAGGCAAATTTGTCGCTTTTGGCGAGGGTTTTCG